>Ga0315905_10000021_pt1 | contig 149932 bp, 108 predicted proteins | sample LakEriMetagenome_5_FD_203522 | JGI IMG/M metagenome (GOLD analysis project Ga0315905, IMG submission 203522) | Freshwater fungal communities from buoy surface, Lake Erie, Ohio, United States - Buoy 4 MA121 | ecosystem: Environmental > Aquatic > Freshwater > Lake | place: USA: Lake Erie, Ohio...
TCTGCTTCCAATAATCCTTGGCCAGGCTCACCGCGGGGCCGCCTTCCGGGCCCCGACGCATGGCGAGCAGCATGCCCCCCGCTATCAACAGGGCGGGAGCAGCCAGGCCAAGGATTGGCAAGGAGGTTCTGGCCAGACGCCATGGGCTGAAGCGGTCTGCCACGCCGCGGGCATCGCTCGAACGCCTGGGGTACAGTCGCAGGGCCAGGGCCACCAGCACCACCGTGACGAAGAGCGTGAGAATGCGGTTCCAGGTGACCTCTCCGCGGGCGAAGCCGAGGCGGTCAAGTTCCGACCATCGCACACCACTCCAGAGGTGCCATTTGGTCGCCCAGTTCATGTAGCCCCACTGGGTGGCAAATCCGGTCGCGATCAGGGCGGCCAGACACAGGGCATAGGTGGCATATCGGTTCAGCGTGACCGAAAAGACCACCATCACGAAGGCTGACCAGAGGATGAGGGTGGGGGCGAGCAACAGCCCCCAGATCAGCGTGAACACCCCAGGTTGCAGCCCAAACCAGATACCCGTGGTGAAGTACTGGTAGGCAAGGGCAATCACAGCCCCGAGAAAGGCGCCGAAGGCGATCACGCAGGCAAGGGCTCCGTTGGCCAGGACCTTCCCGGTGAGGATGGCCCCTGTGGGAGCGGGGGAGGAGTTTACCAGGGCGGCAACGCCATACCGTTGCTCGCGCACCAGGCTCTCCACCGAGTAGTAGAGGATCAGCAGAACCAGCAAAAGGGTCACGGTGTTGAAGCTGCCACCGGCAATGGAGCCTGGTGTCGCCAGCAGGAAGGTGTCAAACGGCCCTTGGCGGAAAAGGCCCATGGTCACCACCTGGAGAACAATGACCGGGCCGAAAATCCAGATGCCAGGGGACCGGATGAGCGACCGGAGTTCCAGTCCGAGGAACGCCCTGGCGGTGGCCAGAAATCCCGGCCGGGTTTGCGCGCTCTCGGGCATCGGACGATGGGACCAGTCTTCAATGGACTGGCGGGAGAAGTCGCTGGAGGGCAAGGTGGCGAGGTCAACCCGTGGCGACCGTCCCCGGACCCGACGGAGGACCAGCGCGCCAGACAGCGGTACCAGGGCAAGGCCCACGCTGGTGATGGCCAAACGGCTTATCAGCATGGGTAATTCAGGAACCGTGGAGGCCGCGTTGAGATAGTCGGCCCCTCGCGGCTCCTTCAAAAAGGTGGCCAGGAACCAGCGCACACCCGCAGGGTCGCACCATTGCAACCCCTTGTTGATCCATTCCGGCAACCATGCCGGGCTGAAGTCCCAAAGGAAGAGGGCCCCGCCGATCACCAGAACCGTCGGCACTGCGAATACCAGAACCGCCTGCCCGGTGAGCGTGCCCAAAAACAGGGCGGTGCCGGCTGTGAACAGAAGCAGGGGCAGGGTGAAAACCAACAGCGGTCGCAGGTAATGCTTGGCCGCGAATGGGCCCAGCACGTCCGCCTTGTCACGCGGATAAAACTCGGTGAACAGCATCTGCAGGGTCAGGTAAATCGTCAGAACGCCCAGCAATGGCACCAGCGAGCCCAGGAACCTGCCGAGGGCGTATTCCCCGGCTGACAGCGGCGTGGACAGCAGCACCCGGTCCAGCTTGCGGTCCTCGTCATTCGCAAGTGCCAGCCCGCACTGCACCGACGCGAAAAACGGCAGGATCAGCCCCAGGAAAATCAGGTCCTGGAAGGCCAGGCTGGTCTCGGAGTTCAACCAGCTTTTTTTGCCACCGATATCACCGCCGCCACCCAGGCCGATGGTCACATTTCCAGCCGACAGACCAAACAACAGCAGGCCCATGATGGCCAGCATCACCACGGGCAGCGGCTTGCGCCACGCCAGGCGGATATCGCTCCAGGCCAGCGTCCAGATGCGTGACAGGCTCATGCCGCACCTCCGGTAGCTGTCACCCCGGTGCCGCGCAGGGCCGGTGGCACCTCGCGCGTGGGGGTGCGCATCAGGACCAGGTAGGCATCTTCCAACCCGGGCTGGACAGGGGCGAAGCCGGCCGGGGGTTCACCCGTGGGCAGGCTGATCCGCACGCGGTTGGTGGTGCCCTCGGCCAGCACCGAGGAGAGCACACGCCACGCCGCGGCGAATGCCTGCATGTCGTTGGGCGCCACCATGCCCTCGTAAATGCTGCCGGCGATCGCCTCGCGCGCCGCCCTGGGGGTGGTGTCGGCCACCACCTCCCCGCCACGGATCACCGCCAGGCGGGGGCACAGGGTGGCCACATCCTCCACAATATGGGTGGAAAGGATGACGATGCGCTTGGAACCCATCTCGGCCAGCAGACGATAAAAGCGGTGCCGCTCCTCGGGGTCCAGTCCGGCTGTCGGCTCATCCACGATCAGCACGCGCGGGTCGCCTGCGATCGCCTGCGCGAGGCCCAGCCTTTGGCGCATGCCGCCCGAATACCCGGCCACTTTCCTATTTGCGGCATGGGCGAGATTGACCCTCTCGAGCAGTTCCTTGGCCACTTGACGGCGTCCCCGTGGCCCGGTGATCCCTTTCAGTTTCAGCAGCAGCTCGAGCATCGCCAGCCCGGATAAGTCTGGGTGGAAGCCGAAATCCTGCGGCAGGTAGCCCAGCCGCTGGTGCATGTACCGCGGGTCCTGGACGATGTCGTGGCCATCCAGCAATACCTTGCCGGCGGTGGGCTCGATCAGGCCCGCCACCACCTGCATGAAGGTGCTCTTGCCGGCCCCGTTGGGCCCCAGCAGGCCGAACAGGCCCTCACCCAGCTCAAGGTCCACCCCGCGCAGGGCGGCGACCGGGCCGGGGTGGATTTTGACAAGCCCTTGGATGCTCAGCACGGGAGGCCCCTCGTGGAAAATCAATCGACAGGCAATCGCTTCTGATACCGTCGCCACGCGACGAGGTTTCAAGCATTCGGTCACATCAGCGGCCCGAAGCCACCTGGCGGACCAGTTTCAAAATCCAACGCAGATACCGGTAAAGAACCCAAAGGCAGGCGGCACCGACCAGGCCCATGATGGGTCCAAGGATGAGATGTTGCCATGGCTCAAGGTCGCTTTGCACTACCGGAGCCAGGCTCACATCAAAGAATCCACAGATCCCGGAAGTAAAGAGAACCGGTCCGGCGATGAGGAATGTGACGCCCAAGGGGGCAAGCAGGGAAGTGATCACCAGGGTGGGCAGGCTGCCGAAAACAAGCAGGCCGAACAGGCCAAATGTCCGGGAAATCCAGCCAGCACCCGAGGGTCTGGGGTTCAGGTAGGATTCCACCAAATATGCTTTGGCAAGGGATTCGGCAGACCCCAGCCGGGTGAGGATTTCATCCAAGGGTTTGCCGGCCGCCGTTGCATCCTGCAGGTGGGCGCGGATTTCATCCACTACCTCATGCTTTTCAGTGGCTTTCATGGGTGTCAGGGCATTCGCCAGCGCGGTCAGATAGCGCTCCGCCACGGGGTTTTGGTCAGCAACGGTCCGGTTCATCTGTCTGCTCCCTTCCCGACGCATTGGCCCACGGCTTGGACCACGGCATCCCATTCTTTGGACAGGACCGAGAGCTTTTTCCTTCCCTCGGAGGACAAGCGGTAATACTGCCTCGGCGGACCCGAAGGCGAATCCTGCAGGAATGACTCCACTACCCGGTCGGCTTTCAGTCTGCGCAGGATCGGGTAGACGGTGTTTTCTCCGGCCGCGAGCGGGCCCAGCGACTCCAGCCGCGTGACGATCTCGTAGCCGTAGCTCGGCTGCTGGTGCAGGATCTGCAGTATGCAGAACTCCAGCACCCCGCGGCGCAACTGGGTCGTCCACTCTCCGGCTTCCATGCGCCCCGGCTCCACAACTGTGTGCCACACAGTACCAATCTACTGTGCGCAACACACTAGTCAAGCCAGATACCGATTCAAACGGCGCGATTGCCATCCCTCGACTCCCCATTGGTTTAATCATTCAATTTGAGAACGCGAAATTGAATTGTCAATGGCCATTCAAAATCAATACTATTTTTTGAACAGAGGAGCGCGCCATGCCTGAGACACGGGAAAGAATTTTCACTATCCGCACCGCCGAGCAGTTCGAAGCCATCTGCTCACCGGTGCGCGCCGTCATTCTGGAGATGCTCTTGGCCTTCGGGCCCATGCCTGTCCGGGAAATCGCCTCCAAGATCGGTAGGGCGGTCAGTCTCACCCACCATCATGTGGGTATCTTGATCAATGCCGGGATGTTGGTGGAAAAGGAAAAGGTAAGGCGTGGCAGGCATTTGGAAAGGATTTTCGTCCTTCCGTTTGATGATTTGCGTTTCGATTTCGACACCAATCCCAAGGTGGCGGCCAAGGGGATGATGCGGTTGCTGAAGACATTTGGCCGTTTCACCGAGCGCATGTTCGGCCGGTCCCTGCAGTCGGGGCTCACGCCCCTGATGAGGGAATTTGCCACCTTTCGCTGCGAGACCGCGAATCTGTCGCGGGATTCCATCCTGGAGGTCCGCAGGCATCTCCTGGCAATTCGCAAAATTTTTGAGCGAGAGAGGACCACTCCTGTGGGAGATCCTTTCCAGATCTTTTGGTCTTTCTACCCGCTGGGTGCGGCGAATGCCCGATTGATAACGGCCAAGGGGGCAGGCGCATCTTCCCGAAAGGGAGGTTTCGTTTGATTGAGGAGCCACAGGGATTGGTAGGGCATGCACCCATTGAGGACACCAGGCACTCGATCGATATGGCGAGGGCTAATCTGTTGGGTTTTCCCCTGGCTTTGGTGACTGTGTTGCCCTTGGTGTTGGTGCATGGGCTTCTCTGGGGTTGGGTTGCTGTTGCCGAGGCCTTCCGTGATTTTTGGGGGAACTTCCTGGGCTATTTGCCATTGGTCATAGCGGGAATAGTCCTCCATGAGGGGGTACATGCCCTGACTTGGGGAGTTTGTGGTGGTCATGGCCTTCGATCTGTGCGTATCGGTTTCCAGTGGAAAACCTTGACGCCCTTTGCCCATAGCAAAGTTCCCATCGCGGCATGGGCTTACCGTTTGGGTGCGGCGATGCCCGGTTTGCTGACAGGCGTACTCCCTTCGTTGGTGGCATCGTTGGCCGGCATGCCAGCCCTTGCCGGTTTTGGGTGGTTCATGACTTTTTGCGCTGGTGGTGACCTGCTGGTGTTGCTGTTGCTGCGGGGTGTGCCAGCCAATGCCCTGGTCGAGGATCATCCAACCAGGGCAGGGTGCAGGTTGGTGAGTGACGCGACTTCATGAAAGAAAGGTTTGGGGCGAATATGGCCGTGTGCAGGTTGCAGGCTGTTTGGATACTTGCCGTTTTGGCTGCATCCAGTTTTGCGGTTCCCGCGCAAGCCGACGACTGGCCCAACTGGCTCGGACCCAAAAAAGATGGGGTGTGGCACGAGTCCGGGTTGCTGGAGAAATTCCCCCAGGGTGGACCCAAGGTCATCTGGCGCAAGCCGATCAATCCCGGCTACTGCGGACCGGCTGTGGCGGCGGGCAAGCTCTTCGTGATGGACCGCATCACCGAGAAAGACAAGGACGGCAAACCCGTTTCCCCCAAAAAGGGCGTGGTGGCCGGCAAAGAGCGGGTGGTCTGTCTGGATGCCAACGATGGCTCCACCGTATGGATTCAGGAATTCGACTGTCCCTACACCATCAGCTACGGGCAGGGCCCCCGGGCCACACCCTGGGTGGATGGCGACAGGGTCTTCACCTTGGGCGCCATGGGCAACCTGCGCTGCCACGAATCAGCCACCGGCAAGGTGGTATGGGAAAAGGATCTTCCCAAGGAATACATGACCAAGCCGCCCTTGTGGGGCTATTCCGCCAGCCCGCTGGTGGACGGCGATTTGATCTACACCCAGGCTGGGGGGGACGGCAGCGCGCTGGTGGCATTGGACAAACGGACCGGCAAGGAAGTTTGGCGCGCGCTGAAAGCGGAGGAAGTGGGTTACAGTCCGCCCATGCTTTGTGAGGCAGGAGGGAAAAGGCAGTTGATCGTGTGGCTCGACACCTCCGTGAACAGCCTCGACCCGCTCACGGGCAAAACCTATTGGTCCTTGGAGCACCCCGAGGCGAAATCGATCCAGCGACCAGTGGTGAACATCGTCACCCCGGTGAAATCGGGCGACAACCTGCTGGTCAGCGAGTTCTACCAGGGCTCGGCCCTTCTGAAGCTGGATGGCGAAAAACCGGATGCGAAACTGCTGTGGCGCAGCAAGAGCAAGGATCCCTCCAAGCCCGACAACCTGAACGCGCTGATGGCCATCCCCATCATCCGCGATGGCCACATCTACGGCGTGTGCGGCATGGGCGAGATGCGCTGCGTGAAGCTCGATACCGGGGAGCTGGTGTGGGAAAGCCTGAAGGCCACCGGCGGCAAGAAGGCCCTTTTCGCCCACACATTCATCATTCCGGCGGGTGACAAATATGTGCTGTTCAACGATCAGGGTGACTTGATCCTGGCCAAACTGTCCCCAAAGGGTTACGAGGAGATCGCCAGGCACCACTTGCTCGACACCACCTTCACCACCCGCGGCCGGGATGTGGTCTGGTGCCATCCGGCTTTCGCCAACAAATGTCTCTTTGTGCACAACGACAAGGAAATCCTCTGCGTGTCGATGGCAAGGGATTGACTGGCCGCCTTTAGTCAAAGGGACTTGGTGTATGGAGTCTTTGGTTGTCGTTGTTTCGTTGACCTTGACCCTGGTTTTCATTTGGATCTTGTTGTCCAGGCCGGATCCGGAAAAAGTGCCGTCCCTTCACTTGTCACCAGCGGTCCGTGAAATGGCGGCTGATCCCGCCCGACGGTCAGAGGCGGTGGAATGGTGCCGCAGGGAAACGGGTGCATCGAGGGCGGATGCCCTTTTGGCTGTGGAGTTGGTCGCAGCCGAACCCCTTTCTAACGATGTGAAGGCCATTGCAGCCGACCCTGGGCGGAAGATTGAAGCCATCAAACGGGTGAGGGATGAGGCCGGAGTTTCCCTGATGGCGGCGAAAATGGTGGTTGAGAAATACCTTGCCAATCAGGGTTCCACAACCAGTTGATCCTGTGGAAATAAAGGTAGGGGGAATAGTCATGGTTCGAGCTTGCGTTGGGCTGGTGGTCATCGTTTTGGTGACCTGTTTGGGAACTGCTTTTGGACAAATGCCCGGGCAGGCGAAATTTCCGGAGGGGGTTTGGGAAGGCCCCCTCAAGGTCGGCCCGGTGGAGTTGTTGCTCGCTTTCCACCTTTCCAGCGACAAAGATGGTGCCTGGAAGGCCACCATGGACAGTATCGATCAGGGCGCCATCGGCATACCCTGCGAAAGCGTCAAGGTGGATGGCAAAAAAGTCACCATCGAGCTGGGTAAACTGAAGGCCCAATTCGAGGGCACCTCAAGCAGCAACAACACCGTTTTGAAGGGGACTTTCACCCAACGGGGAGTGAAGTTTCCCCTCAGCCTGAACCGGGTTGAAAAGGCGTCCACTCGCAAGCGCCCCCAAACCCCCAAAAAACCGTACCCCTACGCCTCCGAGGAAGTGGTTTTTGAGAATTCCAGGGCCGGGATCAAGCTGGCCGGTACCCTCACCATGCCCAAGGAGGGAGGCCGGTTCCCGGCCGTGGTACTGGTGACTGGTTCCGGTCCCCAGGATCGGGATGAGACCCTACTCGGTCACAAGCCCTTTTTGGTGCTGGCAGATCACCTAACCCGCAAGGGGATCGCCGTTTTGCGATTCGATGACCGTGGGGTGGGCAAATCAAAGGGTGATTTCAACAAGGCCACTTCAGCAGACTTCGCAACCGATGCTTTTGCCGCCATGCAATATTTGGCTAGCCGCAAGGAGATTGATTCCAGGTGCATCGGTCTGGCGGGCCACAGCGAGGGAGGATTGGTCGCACCCATGGTGGCCGCTGATCACCCCGACATGGTGGCCTTCCTGGTATTGCTGGCCGGAACGGGGGCCAAGGGCGATGCCATTATCCAAAGGCAGACCCAGGCCATTGGCAAGGCTTCAGGGGCAAGCCCGGAGTGGTTAGCGGTTTCAGCCCGCCTGCAAAAGCTGCTGATGGATACCGCCCGGTCGCAGCCGGATGAGGCTGCCGCCAAAAAAGCCCTGGCCGGTGTCGCTGTCGCCTTCGCCAAAAAACTAAATGAATCGGAGAAAAAAGCTCTGGAACTAGAAGGCGATTCCGATGAGGGCCTCAAGGCGAGCGAGGAAGCAGCCGCCACATTCGCCTCACCCTGGATGCGCTTTTTCCTGAATCATGATCCAGCCCCGGTATTGGCCCGGGTCAAGTGCCCGGTGCTGGCTGTCAATGGCGCCCTCGATTTGCAGGTGCTACCCGACCAGAACATGCCCCTGATCGAGAAGGCATTGAAGGAGGGAGGTAACACGCGGTTTGAAACCAAGGTATTCCCGGGCCTGAACCACCTGTTCCAAACCGCCAAGACGGGCAAAATAAGCGAATACGGCCAGATCGAGGAAACCCTGGCCCCCGAGGTGATGGAAACAATTGCCGGGTGGATCCTGTCATTGCGCTAGCCATGCCGGTCACGGACCATCATGCCAGGTGTCAAAGCCAACCCTGCTGCACCGCATAGCGGACCAGGTCCACCCGGCTGGAGAGCCCCAGTTTCTCCATACCCCGGGTCCTGTAGGTTTCCACCGTCTTCACGCTCAGATCCAGCAGGTTGCCAATTTCCTTGTTGCTGTGGCCGGAGGCTGTCAGTTTGGCTATCTCCAGTTCCCGGTCACTCAGGGAAGGTCCCTTGGTGGGAAGCGATTCCCCGGTCCGGCGGACAAAACCGGTCACCACCTTGCCCGCCATGTCCGGGTCGAGGTAGGTCCTGCCGGCGGAGACCACGCGGATAGCGTGAATCAATTCCTCTCCCGCGGCCCGTTTCAGCACATAGCCAGCCGCGCCGGCCGCCAATAGCTGGCGGATATACCCTTTGTCCTCGTGGATGGTGAGGACCAGCACTTTGACCTTCGGACATTCACGGCACAGCCGTTCGGTTGCCTGCGTGCCACTAAGGCCCGGCATGGAGATGTCCATGATCACCAGATCAGGTTGCAGCAGGCTGGCCTGCTGGCAGGCCTCCTGTCCGTCGCTGGCTTCCCCGATAACCTCCATATCCGGTTGGCTCAGGATGAGGGTTTTCAGCCCCTCGCGGACGATGGGATGGTCGTCGACCAGCAGGATTTTCAAAACAGGCATGCAATGGAAAGCCTTGTTCAAATGGGATACGCCGTTTGCCGAAAACGCAAAGGGCAAGCTCCATGACGAAGGGCTATTGCCACAAGCTGTTTTCAGGCATCGACTTAAAATATGCAAGTCAGAGCTGGTCTCTTCGGGTAGTCAGGAAAATGGGCCCAGGTAGGGAAATCAACTGTCATCATTTCCCTGACACAATACCCAATGTTACGGCCCATCCAATGCATCATAGATCACAAATTACGATGGGGTGGTTTGCATAAAATTTTCAGAAAGGGTTGCGGCATTCCGCCATTCCACTATCTCTTTGTTACGATGAAACCACGGTGGGGCTGCAGGTTGTCTGCCGCCCCACCAGGTTCCAGGGAGGAACCGGAACCGCGCCGGGTTGGGTCCGAAACAGCACCCAACCATTCCTGATGCGCTGAACCGGTGTATGCACTCACCCGATGAGCACGGTCCCTCCCAATCTGCGTTACTTGGCCCAGCGGTTGCTTGCCTACGAATCAACACGCCTCCCCTCGTTGTCCGGCTCCCCCTGCCGCACGCTTTTGGTGTGCGAAAAGTTCAAGGGTTGCCTCGCCCGGCTAGGTGGGCTTGCCGGTTTTCGATCCCTGTTATCGCGTGCTTTGGCCCTGGCCAAGGCCGAGGTCGGTACAGATTGTCTGGGCGAAGCCGTGGTTTTGGAAGACGGCGCCATGAGTGGGCTCGGACATTCCGGCCAGGTTGCCACTTTGGCCGAGGAGGCGCTTGTCGCCAACCTTTTGAACCTCTTGGTCACATTCATCGGTGAGCCGCTGACCCGCCAATTGGTGCGGGACGCCTGGCCCGATGTCCCGGGACTGGTTTCAGCCGTTGCCCCGGAAAATTTCAACGGAGAACAAAAATGAGCGCTGAAAACCGGGTGACCATTCGCAAGTTGCCCACCGGCGTTCCCGGGCTGGATGAGATTCTCGGCGGTGGCCTGCCCGAGTATTCATTCAATATCATCGCGGGGCCGCCCGGGGGTGGAAAGACAACCCTCGCCCACCAGGTGGCTTTCGCCAACGCCACCCCGGAGCGACCGGCCCTGTATTTCACGGTGCTGGGCGAGCCGGCACTCAAGATGCTGCGCTACCAGCAGCAATTCCGTTTTTTCGATCTGGAAAAGCTGAATTCCGCTGTCCGGTTCATCAACCTGAGCCAGGTTGTCCTTGAGAAGGACCTCGACGCGGTGCTGGCCGAGATTGTCCGCGAGGTGGAGGCCGCCAGCCCGTCCATCGTGGTGGTGGATTCCTTCCGCACCGTGGTCCGCAAGAAGGGGTTGGATGGTGGCGAGGTGGATCTGCAGGAATTTGTCCAGCGTTTGGCCCTGCACCTGACCAGTTGGCAGGCGACCACCTTCCTCATCGGCGAGTACACCGAATCTGAATTCCGGTACAACCCGGTTTTCACGGTTTCCGACGGCTTGTTTTGGATCTCGCAGCAGGTGGAGCGCAATTCGGTGGTGCGCAAGCTGCAAGTCATGAAACTGCGCGGCCAGGCTTCCATACCCGGCCTGCACACCTTTCGGATCACCGATAACGGCGTGCAGGCTTTTCCGCGCACCTTTGGTCTGGCCGGTCGCGTGGAAAAGACGGGCATCCGCCAACGCCTTTCCTGTGGCATCCCCGAACTGGACGCGATGATGGGCGGCGGGATCCCCGAAGGCGACAGCCTGCTGGTGGCCGGACCTTCAGGTTCGGGGAAATCGGTCATCGCCACGCAATTCATCGCCGCCGGCCTTTCGCGGGGCGAGCCCGGCATCGCGGTCATTTTCGAGGAGCGCCCCAGCGAATACGCCGGGCGCGCCGGCAACCTTGGCATGGATTTCAAAAAGCCTGAAAAGGATGGCATGCTGGAGATCTTGTACCTGCGCCCCCTGGACCTGTCGGTGGATGAGGCGCTGCAGGAGATACTATCCGCGGTTGATCGGATCGGAGCCAAGCGGCTGGCGATCGATTCGTTGGCCGGTTTTGAGATGGCCCTGGCCCCTGCCTTCCGGGCCGATTTCCGCGAGTCGCTATACCGGATGATCGGCGTGCTCACCCGCACCGGCGTGACGGTGGTCAGCACGGTCGAGGTGCCCGAATCATTCACCGAGCTGGCGCTGAGCCAATATTCCATCTCCTTCCTCAGCGACGACATCATCCGCCTGCGGTATGTCGAGATCGATGGCCGGCTGCGCAAGGCGCTGGTAGTGGTGAAGATGCGGGCCGGCGACCACAGCAAGGATATCCGTGAATACGAGGTTAACTCCGGCGGGGTGAAGGTGGGCGGGCGTTTTTCTGGATACCAGGGCCTGCTGACAGGGGTCCCCACCATCGCGGGCCCCGCCGTGCTTCAAGCCGAACAGGACCCACACCCCAGGTAGGTGCTCACCGTGTCAGGCACGCCCGACGCCGAATGCGACGCGTTTGGCTCCATTGCGGAGTCTTGTTTTACAAATTCGCCCTTTCCGATGGTTGTCGTATCCGTTGGGGGGCTTTTACTTTGCCACGCCAATCCGGCTTTTTCTAGGCTGATAGGAGACAGGGCAAGCCCCGAATTGGGGCGTGACTTCACCGGCGCTTTTCCCCCATCAACCCGCACCACCCTGCGGGATCTGGTCGGCAGGGTGCTCGCCTCGGGCCAGGCGGAGCGCCTGGACGGATGGAAAGACCTGGGCCACGAAGGTGCGATCCTGCCTTGGACCTTTCAGGCTTGGCCCTGGTTCCACCGCTCTGGATACACCCTGGGCGTGATGATCCAGGTCACGGATGCGGCAGAGGAACTGCGGTTTCGCGAGCAGTCCCGCGACATGAATGAGGCGTTGATCCTCTCCTCCGTTCGCCTGCACGAGATGAACGAACAGGCCGTTTTGCTCACCGGGCAACTCCAGGACGCCCAATCCAGGCTGGAGGAGCGCATCGCCGAACGCACCGCCGAGCTGACCGCCTCCAACGCGAAGCTCCGGGGGGCCATCGCCCGCGGCGAAGCCGCCGAGCGGGAACGCGCCGCGGTGCTGGCGCAACTGGCAACGGTCCAGGAGCAGGAGCGCCGCGCGATCTCGCGCGAATTGCACGATCAAATCGGCCAGTTGCTGGCCGGCCTGGCGCTGGCGCAAAAGGCCGTTGAAAGTGCGCTCCCCGCTGATTTTCCCGCCCGGTCCCGCCTCGAGGAAATACGGCTGCTCACAGCGGACATCAGCCGCAAGGTGCACAACCTGGCGGTCATGCTGCGGCCGACGGTGCTTGATGACCTGGGGCTTGTCCCCGCCCTTGGCTCCTATCTCCACGACTGGTCCGCACGCACCGGCATCGGGACTGATTTCCACTCCATGGGAGATGGTGCCTGCAGGTTGCCCCAGCCGGTGGAGACCGCACTTTACAGGGTGGCCCTGGAGGCGGTCGCCAATGTGCAAAGACATGCCGGCGCGACGCATGTCGGTGTCGGCCTGCAGGTCCTCCCCGACCGGGCCATCCTGACCGTGGAGGATGATGGCTTGGGGTTTGACCATGAGGCTGTGAAAGGCTCCGGGCGCCTCGGTTTGCTGGGGATGCGCGAACGGATTATTCAGCTGGGTGGCGAACTCGTCATAGAGTCCGGCAGCGGGGCCGGAACCACCGTGATCGGCCGCGTTCCTTTGAAAGGTCGTTCCTGAGTGTAGGAAAAAACAAAGACAATGTCAGGTTTTTGGATCAGGCGTTGCTACCTGTAAGTTTTTTCCCTGACAGGTGCGGTTTCCCTTTCATTCAATTAATTTTTTTTCATTGACAATTTTCCTCCAATGACTGTATTTCTTTGTTGTCGGCCGTGCCAGCATGCACCTTGCCGCTTTAGATCGGTGGATCATGTCTCGGCCGGTTGTTTCGGTGGCATCCTGTAAATACGAAAATGGATATCGGGTAAATATTTAAAAATTTACGCCGGTTCACTCCAATTTTCGTGTTCGCCGGATTGCCCCCGAAAGCGTGTTCTTTTCCCAGGGAAGGGAAGAGCTGTTTCGCCAGTCCCGGCGACACGGTTCATTTCCGGTATCCCCCCTGGAGGAAACGTCCCCATGCCTGCCTGCTTGCGCACCTCTTCCACTTTTCTTGATCGTCTCCGGTCCCGCGGCAATCCCGAGGCCTGGGAACGGTTCGTCGCAATCTATGGGGTCCTGGTGCGCAGGTGTTGCCAGGATCACGGATTGGAGCCTGCCTTTCATGCCGATGCCATTCAGGAGACCTGTTTTTTCGTCTTCCAGAACATTGGAAGGTTCGAGCACAGGCACCCGGGCGCCTTCCGCGCCTGGTTGCGGTTGGTGGTCAAAAACAAAATCCGCTTGCTGACCAGGAGGCGGAAGTCATGGCAAACCGTGGATGTAGCGGCGATGGATCCGGTTGATCACCGGAGTGTCGATTCGGGCCAGGACGGGAAAATGGACAGCCTGGTGCATCGGGCGTTGGAGATGGTGCGCGGGGAATTCAAGGCCACCACCTGGCAGGCTTTCGAAAAGATCTATTTCCAGGATGGTAAGCCGGCTGCGGTGGCCCGGGAACTTGGATTGTCCTGCACGGCGGTTTATATCGCCCACAGCCGGGTCAGGCGCCGCCTCGCCGAGGCCGCACGGGATTTGGGGGAAAACGAGGTGTGACGGGCTTCAGAAGAAGTTTCTGATTTCAGATATCCCGGGGAGCTTCTTAGCCATGCGAATTCCAGCCGCCGACCAGGCTTGCCCACCGGTTACCACCCTGCGTCAATTGCACCAGGGCCTTTTGGATGAGCAGGAGATGGCTGACCTCGAGCACCATTTGGACGCGTGTCCCACCTGCGCCAAAAGCCTGGATCAGTTGTGGCCACCTCCTGGGGCCAAGGTGAGTGGCACTGAGTCCGACCTTGATAGCGACAGTCTGGTCAACCAATTGGTGGCCACCGGGAATGTTATCACAGCGCCCATACTGCGCCCACCGCTGGTGCCGGGTGATCTTGGCAGGCTTGGGAAATACCGGGTCATGGAAAAACTGGGGGAAGGCGCCTCCAGCGTCGTCTACCGCGGTTTTGACAAGGTGCTGCTCCGTCCTGTGGTTCTCAAGGTTTTCCGCCCGGGCTACGATTCAGGCAAGGATGGCAAGCGGGAAATGATGGACGAGGCCCGTATTGTCGCGCGTTTCTCCAATGACCTGATTGTCGGAATCCTCGATCTGTGCAGTGATGCGGGCACGTTTTTCCTGGTGCTACCCTTTAGTAATGGCATCAGCCTCGAGAAGGCTTTCGAAAGCCACCTCAAAAAGGGAATGGCGCTTGCCGATTCCATGTCCCTGGCCTTGGATATCGTTGCGGCAATTTCCCATATCCATCGCCAGGGGTTGGTGCACCATGACCTCAAACCCGGCAATGTGATCGTCCACATGGATTCGAATGGGCGCAGGCATGCCCGGCTCATCGATCTGGGGCTTTCCTGCGGTCTGTCCAGTCGGGCGGGGACCCCGGGCTACCGGGCCCCCGAACTGGACCAGGGCGCCAGCCCTTCCTACGCCACCGATCTGTTTTCCTTGGGCAAACTTCTGGATGAGGTGCGTCTGGCCTGTTCTTTTCCCTGGCCAAAAAACCTGGTGCGGGCTCTGAAAGCCCTCATGAACGAAAACCCCCATGACCGTCCAACTCTGGGATATGTCGAAAGCATGCTCCAAAAACAGATCGCCGGGTGGGCCAGTTACCGATGCATCGCCCTTGCCTGCTCGCTGCTGGTTACCGGGGCTTTGGTCGGAGCCGGAACCCTATGGGCCGTCATTCGACTTGGCGAATGACAACAGGGCCCATTTCTTTGGCTGATACGCAAGAGTTGGGCACGGTTGGATCGGAATCCTTGTATTTTAGACCTCATAATCCGCACAAACGGACCTGGACACCGGGACCTTTTGGGGTTCCCGGTTGGTTGCGATGGACGGGCCGGTTACGCTGGAGATCATCCCGGTAGTTTGAGATGGAACCAGGCCATAACCCATGCGTCAATCGCGCCGCGCCTTCACCCTCATCGAACTGCTGGTGGTCATCGCCATCATTGCCATCCTGGTGGGGTTGCTGGTGCCTGCGGTGCAGAAGGTGCGCGAGGCCGCCAATCGATTGAAGTGCGTCAACAACCTGAAGCAGATGGGGTTGGCCCTGCACCAATACCATGCGGCCTACCGGTTTTTTCCGGCTTCGGGGTGGACCAAGGCCGGCCCGGGTAATCCCGGGGGCAAGTGGCATTCCTGGCGTGCCGCCATACTGCCGTACGCCGAGCAGGGCAACCTGGTCCGTGCCATGGATTTTAATTTCCATTGGTGGGAGGTGCCTAACCAGCCCGCCATTTCACTGGGCGTGAAACTGTTCGAATGCCCCTCCGTTCCCTCCAGAATGTCTGTGACGGGCGCTTTAGCCAAGCCAATACCAACGCCCGGTCGTCCCGCGCTGGTTTTCGACAAGTCGCCTGCCCCCACCGATTACGAGGCCATTCAGGGGGTGCAGCCCGATTCGATCAACCCGCATTTGCCCGTGGCTCTGTACACGGTTGCCAACCGTTTCGGGGTGATGCACCGTGATTCCAGCCATGATTTGGCCGCCATCCCTGACGGGGCCTCCAACACGGTGATGGTGGTGGAGTGCGCCGGTAGGCCGCAAGTCTTCCGCGATGGAAAGCCGAGCCCATCGATCCTGAATGATCAAGGCATCGGTTGGGCCGACAATGAAGGGCCTTTCAGCCTGGATGGCTCCTCCCCGAGGGGCGACCTGGAAGGCTGCGGCACACCATGCCACCGCGCCATGAACGCCCGAAACGACAATGAACCCTTTGCCTTTCATCCAGGTGGCGGCAACACGCTGTTCGCCGATGGCCATGCGGCTTTCCTCGCCGATACCATCCCGCTCCGGGTCATGGCCGCCCTGTGTACCCGGGCCGGCGGCGAGGTCCTCGGCGATTGGTGAGTCTCACCAGTCTGGCCTGGCTTCCTTGATCTGGATGGCAAGGTCCGGCAGCCACGCCGGGCTTGAACCGCACAACACGGCGTCGGCCCCCGCGTCGAAAAAATCGGCGGCATCCGCCACTGAAGCCACGCCACCCACCCCGGCCACCGCCAGGTCCAAACCCTGAAGGAGGATGCTTTCCTTCAGGCGGCGCACCGCCTCCACCGCTGGACGATGGATGGCCCGGCCCAGCACACCCGCCATGCGAAATCCTTCACCGAACGCCGGCCGGCCATCGGCCAGCAGCACTTCTCGGCTGATGCAGTTGAGCAGGGTCAGTCCGTTCACCGAATCAGCCACGCTGTCGAGAAAGCGTGGCAAAATCTCTTCCTGGTCAAATCTACCCACTTTCAAGAGCAGCGGAGTTGCCCCGATGGCCTCGCGCACCTGCCGGGCCACCAAACCGCTGGCTTGAGGATCCAGATACAGGGTGCCCTCGGCGGTGCAGACATTCGGGCAGGACAGGTTGGCCTCCACCACCTGGGCCCCGGCTTCCACCGCCCAGGCGGCGCATTGGGCGAAATCCTCGGCAGTTTTCTCAAGTGTCCAACCTGGTTCGGGGGATGCCACCACCGAAACGATGAGCGCCTGGCCTGGCCCCAGCATTTGCCGGCTCGTGGCGACATCGCCACGCCAATGATCGGGATGGGCGCTAGGCATGCCGAAACAGACGGAGGAACTGGCGTCGGTCCAAGCGCCGGGAAGCGTGTCCAGCACCGTGACCGGCCCGGTCGGTGGCTTGGTGTCCTCCACGAAAACCCAGTTGGGCATCGGATGGCTGGCCCGTGGGACCGACCGCACGGTTTTGTAGGTGAGCAGATCGAATCCCAAACGGGCGTAGGGGCCAATCCAGCGGCTGTTGGGCAACAGCCCGGAAGCGATACCGAAACGGCTGCTTACCGGCAGGCCCAAAAACCGTTTCAGGGGAGTCTCGGGTACCTTGGGGCAATCGGTTCCAAGGAGCGGACCCCTCCGGGCGTTTTCCTCGAAGGTGGCGTGCAGGTCGTAGGCTAGGCGGCCCTGTTCGGCGCTCATTCCAACACGAACGCAACCGTCACGGTGGCTTCGATGCTGATGGTCCCGGCTTCAAACGCGGTGCCGGAGCCACCGCCACCACCCGGCCCTCCCATGGCCACATTCTGGGCCATGTTGTAGCCGTAGATCGGAGAATCGTGGGTGCCTTCGGTAATGGAATGTGCCTTGCCCACCTTGGCCCCAAGCTCCCCGGCGAGCGCGAGAGCCTTTTCCTTGGCGGCCTTCACCGCCTGGATGCGGGCCTGGTCGCGGTATTGCCGCAGTTTCGAGGTGCGCAGGGTCACGCCTCCCACCCGGTTGGCACCCGCTTCGATCGCCTGGGCGGTCAGGGTGGTGATCTTCTTCAGGTCGCGCAGCGTGCAGGTCACAGTCTGGCTGATGCTGTAAAAGGCGATTTTGGCCGTTTCCATCCGGAGCTGGTCTTCCTGTTGGTAGATCGGGTTGATGATCACCTGCGAGGTTTGCAGGTCTTTCTCCTCAATGCCGGCAGCCTTCAGGGTGGCCAACAATTGGGTCATCCGTTCCACCTGCTGGGCCAATCCGGCCTTCAGGTTGGTGTTGCGGACCTCGATGTCGAACCGCAGGTCTGCCAGGTCGGGCGTGACCTTCACTTCCGCGTTGCCGGTTGTGGTCACCAAAGGGGGCAACGTGTCACCAAAAGCCGTGGTGCCCAAGGCTGCGAAAAGACTCAATACCAGCCAAGTTTTCATACGGGACATGCATATCTCTCCGCGGTTCCGATTTCCACTGTTTCACCTGACCTAAGTTCACAACAAGCCTGCCGTTCTGGCAAGTCCCCATCCAGCGCCGGCATGCGGATTGACAAGGACGGATGAATAACCTGGACCAGCCCCAAGGATTGAGCCTGGGGGCTGATTGTCACCGGGCGGCTGAAAATCCCTTTGACTTGCTCCGAAAAAAAGCCCATGATGAATGTGTTATCAGACAAATCGATCATATTTGTGCGTTTATTGGTCATGCTGGTCTTTGGCAAATGTTTTGGCCTCGATCTTCGGTTTGACTAGCTTTTGACGAGACCAGGGTATTGGGTGTTCTGCCTGTCGCGCGTCTTTTTTGAATGAAGACGATCTCCTCCCGGTTGGTGGAGGGCGTTCGGATGGTTGTTCCCTGAATCCGTGGAATCGAATTGCCTGGGTTTGGTTCATGGGCGTTTCCAAGCCTTGCCAAACGAAATGAAAAGGCTTGGAAAACCGCGAGGGGCCAGCGGCCTTGGCGACCGGTTTAGCCCCCCGCGCAAACCGGTTTTGCCCCGGAATGGCGTAATGGTTTGATTGGCGTCTGCATCCCTTGGGATCCCGATGGAATGGGAGGATTGTGCCATGGCGACGACACTTGAAAAAGGTATTTCCCGCGAGGTGGAAATTCCAGCCGCTGGATTTTGCATGCGTGCCAGCCTGGAACAACCGATGTCGGGAAGGGGCATAATTGTGTTTGCCAATGGGTTCGGCAGCCGAAGGTTCCATGAAAGCAACCGAATCGTCGCCGATGCCCTGGAATCGGCGGATTTCGCAACCCTGATGGTGGATCTGCTGGCCCCGGAAGAGGAGGAGGATCCCCAGTTTATTTTTGACACCAGCCTTCCTGCCAGGCGTTTGGCCCATGTGGTGCGTTGGTTGAAGCGCCACCTCGATTACGGTGACTGGCCTCTGGGTATTTTCGGGTCGGGAACCTGCGGGGCCGTGGTGCTCGAGATAGCGGCCTGCATGCCCGAGTTCATTGACGCCGTGGTCACCCGCGCGGGCAGGCCGGACCTGGCGGAAACCTGGCTTCCCTGGGTGGAGGCCCCCACCGAGATGATCGTTGGATCTGAGGATCTGCACATCCTGGCGGTGAACCAGCGGGCCATGGGCCGACTGGAGTGCCCTTGCCAGTTGGTGGAGGTGCCGGGCGCCTCGCACCTGTTCTCAGAGCCCGGGGCGATGGACACCGTGGCCACATTGGCGCGGGCCTGGTTCGAGCGCAACATGGCCCCTTCCCAGGGATGGGAACAGGCCTGATGGCAACCCCACGCCTTCCTGGTCCCATGGGGAGGCTTTGCGTTGTTGCGCCAGGCTGGAGGAACCGCCCCTGGGCGGTGCTCACTCAATGCGCAGGGTGGTGAAATCCACCGCGTCGGTGGCGGTCGGGAACTGCGGGTTCATCTTTTCCAGCGTCTGGCAGATGACCTTGGCCACCAACAGGTTCCGGTACCACTCGTGGTTGGCCGGGATCAGATACCACGGGGCGTGCTTGGTGGAGGTGAGGCGGATGGCCTCGTCATAGGCCTCCATGTAGTCATCCCAGTACTGTCGTTCCTTCAGGTCGCTGAGTTTGAATTTCCAGCGCTTGCGGGGGTTGTCGATGCGGGCCTGCAGCCGTTTGCGTTGCTCATCCTTGGAGATCGCCAGGAAGAACTTCACAATCGTCATGCCGTAGTTGGTCAGGAGTCGTTCCACCTGGTTGATCGCCTCGAAGCGCCCTTCCAGATCCTTGCGGCTGATGGTGCCGTGCACCCGGGGCACCAGCACATCCTCGTAGTGGGAACGGTTGTGGATGCCAATCTGACCCTTGGCGGGGGTCTTCTGGTGCGTTCGCCACAGGAAATCGTGCCGTTGTTCTTCCGGCGTGGGCTCCGCGAACGAGGCTACCAGGCACCCCTGCGGGCTGATCCCCCGGAACACATGGCGGATGGTGCCATCCTTGCCGCAACTGTCCATCCCCTGCAGGATGATCAGCAGCGACTGTTTCCCCTCGGCATACAACCTTTCCTGCAGATGGTCGATTTTGGCCAATAGTTCCTGGGTGTCGGGCAGCGCCTCCTCCTTTCGGGAGTAGCTGCCGGTGCTGTCCGGATCCACCTGCTTGAAGATGGAACGCTTGCCGGGAGAGGCGATGATGGGTTTGCCCATGGCCCGGCTCCGTTGGTCGGCCTAGAGGATGGCCTCGATCACCCTGCCGCGACTGAGTGGGATGGGCCGGTCGAAGGAGTCGCGTATTTCCGTTTCAGGCGCGATCCCCAGGCAGTGGAAGAGGGTGGCGATGATATCCGCCGGTTCCACTTTCCCCTCCATGGCGAAGGCGGCATTTTTGTCGGAGGCGCCATGCACCACTCCGCCGCGGATGCCGCCGCCCGCCAGCGCCAGTGAGAAGCAACTGCCCCAGTGGTCACGCCCGCCGTCCTTGTTGAACCGGGGCGTACGGCCGAATTCCCCGAACCACACTACCAGCGTCTCGTCCAGCAGCCCTCGCAGTTGCAGATCCTCTATCAGCGCCGAGAACGCCTGATCCTGGATGGGCATCAGCAGGGATTTGATCGACTCGTTGTGCTTGGCGTGGGTGTCCCACCCGCCGCCGTTGGGCTGGTCCTTGATGCGGGTCCAGTTGACCTGCACCAGGCCCACACCGGCCTCCACCAGCCGCCGGGCCAGCAGGCACGACTGGGCGAACCGGCTGGGGCCGTACCGTTCCCGCACGGCGGCCGGTTCGCTCTGCAGGTCGAACGCCCGGCGCGCGTTGGCCGAGTGCAGCAGTTCGGCGGCTTTCCGCGCGTGCTGGTTGAAAGCCGCGGCCGTTTCCAACCGTTGCGAGGTTTCAAAATGATGGTTCACCTGGTCCAGGAGCGATCTCCGCTCGTTGAAACGCAGCGGCGGCACCTCGCCCGGCAGGCTCAGCGCCGGAATACCGAAGGCGCGGTCGGACGGGTCGCAGTGGATCAGCCAGGGATTGAATCGCGTGCCCAGAAATCCCGCGTCCTGGCCGGGCCAGGGAAGGTTGCCATCGTTCCACAGGTGCTCCGGGATGGTGACGGCCGAGGGCAAGCCCTTTGTCTCGGGCCGCACCGCGCGCAACAGGGCGCCAATGCAGGGGTGGTTGTTGGGGGCCTTGGGAGCCGCGTTCTCCTGGCTCAGCGGGATGTGCGGCACCCCGGTCAGCATCTGGTAGCCGCTGGTGCTGTGCGCGTTGTCATTGGTCACCACCGCCCGAAGCACCGCCAGTTTGTCGGTCAGCAGTGCCGTGCGCGGCATCAGCTCCCCCACCCGCAAGCCGGGTGTGCGGGTGGCGATGGTTCCGAATTGTCCGCGGATCTCCTCGGGGGCGTTGGGTTTGGGGTCCCAGGTCTCGTGCTGGGGCGGGCCGCCCACCAGCCCGAAAATGATCACCGACTTGGCTTTGCCCGCTTTGGCTCCCGCCCGGGCCTGGTTGGCCAGAAGGCTTGTCAGCGACAATCCACCCAAACCGATGCCGCCCACACCCATCCACACCCGGCGGGACATGGCCGGCGTTTCGGCGGCCGTTGAATCGACAATACGCAACATGGCGGGGTTCTCAGGGAGGGTGAGACCTCGGGCGGGATCCTCATTCTAATCGGCTTGAAACGCCCGGGCAATCTGGCCCTTCCGCCAGGTTTCCGCTGCCAATGCGTGGTTTTAGCGGTTTTCCAGCCGCCAATGGATGGTGGTGACCCGGTTCAGGCGGGTGGGGCCAAAAGCTGGCTTTGCGGGATTTGGGTGAAGACGGCCCGGCCCGGCCGGCGCCACTCCAGCCGGAATTGGGCCGGGCCGGTGTTGTGGACATACTCCACTTTGATGTCTACCTTTTGCCCGGCCTTCAGGTAAAACAACCCGCCGGCGGTGTAGCCCGTCCCCCATCGGCCCGTGTTGTTGATCATCAACAGGCCGTTCACCCACACCCGCGCACCGCCATCGTGGAAAGCTCGCAGCGAATGGTACCCGCTTTCCAGCGCCTGCAACTGCCCCAGCCAGCGGACGCTGTAAGTGTCCCTCGCCACGCGCGGATCCGGGCTGCTCAATCCCCAGTTGAAGCCCAGGTTGGAGTCCAGCCGGCTGAATTTCAGGTTGGTGAAATTGGCGTTGTCGTAATAGTTGCCCACTAGCCCATTGCGCGCCGCCGTGTCGTTGTCGGCGATGGTGATGCCTGCCGATTGTTTGGCGCTGTCGATGGTGTAGCCGCTCCCGGTGGCCAGGGTGAAACCCAAGTTTTCAGCCCCTTCTACCAGTGAATCATCAATCGGCGTGACGGTGATTGTCTTCACGCTTTCGCCGATGGCGAAAGTGATGGCCGATGGGATTCCATTGAAGTCACTTGCCGAGGCAGTCCCACCCAGAGTGTGGCGGATGGAGAGTGCCGTGGTGGTGGCACCGGTGCGGGCAATGCGGAAACTGGCGGCAACCGGGCCGGCCTCGCTCGCGCTGGCCGAGATCACTTCCACCGTCACCACCGGTAACGGCACCGGTGTTGGCGATGGCTGCGCGGCATCGAGCAGCGCCCGGTATTTGGGTGCCAACTCGGTTGGTTGGGTCATGGACTGCAGCGCCCCGAAGGCCCCGTAGGGGGCCGCGTACAGTCCGCCGGTGAGGTTGAAATGCTGGAACAGTTCCAGGCCCGCGTCACGCGCGCCGTTGAGCAGGCGGGAGTAGGCATCGCGCATCCGCGGAGTATTGCCCGCGTCAAAGAATGCCTGTTGGTACGGGGCGCCCCAACTGTCGAGGTGGGGGCCACCCTCGTAGGCCACAAAGCCGATCGGCCGGCCCAGCTTGGCCGTCAGGCTGTCTGCCAGAACCTTGTGGTCCTTCAGCCAGCCGATCGCCTGGGGCTGGTTGGCGATCAGCGCGTCGATCACCTGGTCTGCCGTGGTGCCGGAGCCGAACCGGGCCTTGTCGTCATCACTCACATACATATAGGCGGCGCAGGAAATGGCGTCGAAATGCCCGCCCATGTTGGCGGCGATCTGGCCGGCAATCCAGCTATTCGCCTGCTGTCCGGCCACCACCCGCGTGATCCGGTTGGTCTGGCCAGCGAACACCTCCGACCAGATGTCGAAGTCACGCCGCGTCTCGCGGGCCACCAGCGCCCAGCGGTCCCCATTCAGGTCGGCGTTGGCGGGCAGTGCCAGTTGCCGTGTCACCCAGGGGAATGCCTCGAAACCGTAACCCCCGTTCCAGGTCTCGTTCGACCACTCCACATACACCTTGCGACCGGGTTCCAGGGTGTCCCGCACGAGCGTGGCGAAATGGCGCACATAGGTGTCGTCGGCCCCGTGGGGCATGTTCACCCAGGCGTCGGCGTCCAGTTCGTTGCACAGGGCCACCAGGTATTCCGGCGCCACGCCGTTTTTGAAGTCTCCCGATTGCTGGGTGGCGTGGTCGTACGGCCGCCGGTCGCTCCAGGTGGTGATGTCGCTCAGATTCGTTTCGCCCCAATCCATGAAACGGATGGTCTTGAACGGGGCCAGCTTCTCCAAAAATTGGGGATGGAACGGGGAAAAGGCGGCTCCAGGTGTCCACATCTGCCCGGCAAAACTCTTGCCCCCCGCGTCGGGCATCCACAGGTGCACATTGCGGACAGGGTCGGCGGCGTTCATGCCGGCGATTTTCATATGGATGCCATCGTTGTTGGGCTGCACCCTCAATAGCGCATAGTTCTTGCCGGTGGCGGTTTTGCCCTGCTCGGTCTGGGTGGCGGCAAAACCCCAGGTCACGGTTGCCGTGCCCTCCCATTCGGCCCTGTAAACCCCGGCGGGGTACGCGGTGCCGATATCCCGGAACATCAGCGTTCCCAGCCGTTGTTCCATCACCTGCCCTTGGGCGTTGGTCCACCGGTTCAACTGGGTGGGCCAACCCTTGGAATCCACGCGCACCTCCCCGCCGCCTTCCCACGATTCCTGCCCGGTGGCGGTATTGAAGGCATGGCTGATCCACGGGCGGGAAGTCTTGAAAGCGTCGGTGAAGGTCCAGGCGGCGCTCCAGTCGCTCACACCCTCCAGGTTCATCCCCACAGCCATGGCGGCTGGAACCTCCCGTCCTTCCAGCACCTCCAGCACCGGGCGGTTTGCCCCGGGCCCGCGAGAAGGCTGGCGGGGTCGCCTGGTAGCCTGATTGCCAAAGATTGCAAATGGATTCTTGTTTTTAAGGAATGCAAGCATGCGAATTCCCGAGTAGGCAAACCTTTGGGATGACGCAAAAACGCCCGGAGAAATCCCGTGACAATGGGCTGCATTCACAGGATTTCCCTGCCGCCTGAAGGCGGTTTGGGGAACCATAGGTTATTTTTTTGGATCAGGCGAAAAAACGGTAGCGGGCCAAGAAGTTGGTGGGGTTTTGGGAGTTTGGGAGATGGCAGGATGACCAAGGTGGCCATATGACGCCCGGGCCCTGATCGGGCTTTGCCAAACATACCGCAGGTTGCGAATGCCCAATCCGGGAAAAAAAGTGGCAGATCAGCCTGATTCAGTGGACTTCTGAAGCTGTCTCTTCCTTCGAGAAAAGGATCTCCCTGAAAAACAGGATGCTGCCCCAAAAACCGCCAAGGGATAAGGCGACGCTCACACCGATCAACCCGGTCTCCACCGGCCCGCCTTCGAAGATGCGGAAAGGTATTTTGGTCGCCTCGACAAACACCTCGATAAACAGTCCCATGACGATATACATGATCCCGTATTTGATGGAGATCTCATCCAGGTGGTCGCGTTCCCCGGCATGGTCGGTCAGGCCTAGCAGTTTTTTGATCTCATGCCGCTCCTCGATCAACACGCCAAAGGCGACCATGATGGTGGCAACATTGCCATTGAGATCATCGAGGCTGTCGACATTGACGCCTCGGGCAAGCACCGAAATCAGATCGTAAAGGACGGCCACGCTCAGCAGGGCGAGTATCAGGTTGAGCGTCAAAAGCCCATTTCGGCTGATGAGCGCCTTTGCTAAAAGCTTGAGGGCAAAACGCATCACAAAGAACCTTCAGTCAGATTGGGCGGACCAGCAGTAAAGGCTAATATTTTTCAAGAACCGCTCCAAGCCGCATCTACCGAAACCAGTTTCAAGGGAAAACAGGGCGGACCGTCTCCTACACTGTTGCTTGTGGTGGTCATATCCCCATGTGGGCCAAGCCGTGGATGTTCGCACCCTTTTGAAAAACCTGCTTGATGATCCCACTGGATCTCCCTCATGGGCCAAGGCATGGTTGGCAGCCGCCGGCTTCTACAACCTGGTCTGGGGCGCGTTCATCATACTTTTTCCGGGCGCGCTGTTTGATTGGACCGGGGCCAACAGACCCAGTTACCCTGAAATCTGGCAATGCGTGGGCATGATCGTGGGCGTGTATGGGGTGGGCTACCTGATCGCCGCCACCAAGCCCCGGGTGCACTGGCCCATTGTGTTGGTCGGCCTGATGGGGAAAATCCTGGGCCCCATCGGTTTTGCCAAGGCGCTCTATGACGGCGTTTTCCCGCCCCTGTTCGGCCTGACCATTCTCACCAACGATCTGCTCTGGTGGGTGCCTTTCGGCCTGATCCTGCTGGACGCCTTTCGCCACCACACCTCCGGGTCTGGGGCCAGGCTCCCATGAGTCCCCAGGTCTATCATGGGGCGTTGTTGGTCCATTGCGCGGTTACCTGGTACATGGTGGGTCTCATTTGGTTTGTCCAGGTGGTGCATTACCCGCTTTTCGCGGGGGTAGGTGACCAAGCTTCGGCAGCGTACCAGCGCGCCCACATGCGCAAAACCACCTGGGTCACCCTGCCGCCCATGCTGGTGGAGGCGCTTCTGGTGGTCCTGCTGGTGCTGCCCTTGGGTGGACAGTGGCCCGGTTGGGTGGAGCTGACAGGTGCCGTATTCCTTGCGGTGATCTGGCTTTCCACTTTCCTCATCCAGGTTCCCTGCCATGAGAAACTGTCTCTTTCGTTTCAGCCACAAATCCATAGGCGGTTGGTCGCCAGCAACTGGATCCGCACCCTGGGTTGGACTTGTCGCGGGGTGCTGGCCCTAATGCTATTGCCCCTGTGAGCCGTGACTTTCGGCGCCTGGAGTTGGTCCCACCGTCATCCAGGTTCTTCCCGCAAAAAAATAAATTCCGGGTAATTCACCACCTTTCATGCTTGACTTGATCCCCGGCACTGACGGACGATGAAAGGTATACCCGGTAGGAGGCCGGGTTGCCCATTTCACTCATACCTTTCCACGGATTGGTTTTTGACTTCTCCAATCCGTCCGTCGATGGTGGCGTCTTTTTCGAATCAGACAGTGGTGGCTAATGGAGAGACACCATGATTCAGACCGCGACGCAGGTTGACTGGGGAGCCTCGACCCCAGATTGGCAAGACCAGACAGTTTTGGAATTGCAGTTGCTGCTACCCGCCGATCAGGCGTTTGCATTGGAAGAGTTGGGCCAGTCTAACGGCCTCAGTCTGGGCAGCATGATCCGTCAGATTATTTCCGAGCGATTGCATCAGACAGTTGCCTGATGGTTTTCCATGGTCGAGGTGAGGGTACCCGTTCCGTCCGGGATGGGTGCCCTTATCCCTCCTGTCCGGCCCGGAGAACCTTCGGCCCTTCCGCTACCACAGAAACGGTTTGCCTGGTTATCGGGTGGGTGAACACCAGCCGTTCAGCGTGCAACCAATAACCGCCATCACCTGGCAGGCCGGGGTTGTTCGTTTTCGGCAAGCCCCCATGCGTGTAGAGGGGATCTCCTGTCAGGGGATGCCCGACCGAGGCCAGATGGATTCGGATCTGGTGGGGCCGCCCCGTGTGTAAATCCACGCGGAACAGCGTGCTTTCCTCCCGCCTTTCCACAACTGTGGCCACGCTGTGGGAGGGTTTGCCGGTCGGGCTGGCCGCGAATACCTTGCCCAATCGCGGATGGTCCACCTCGCCGATGGGTGTCCGTATATCCAGCGTATCCGCGTTGGCGATGCCGTCTCCGAGTGCCAGGTATTGCTTGGCCACCCCACTCCAGTCTCGCAGCAAACGGGAGGTTGCCTCCGGGCATAGCCCGAACAAGACCACCCCGCTGGTGGCCCGGCCCAGTCGATGCAGCGGGCGGGCGTCGGGGAACCGTTGCCGCACCAGAGTTAGCAGGGTGTTTTGGTAAAAACCCGCACCCGGCAGGGTGGGCAGGCCGCTTGGCTTGTGAACCGCCACCAGATGCTCATCGTTCCAAATCACCCCAAACGAGGTGGGCGTTTCCTCTTCCTTCCACCCCGGCCTGCTCCACACCAAAACCTGACCAGGTCGCAGGGGCGCGTTGGATGTAGCCACCACCCCATCCAACTCCAGTTCTCCCCCGGCCAAACGGTCACCCCATTCGCCCTCGGTGGAATGGTTGAATGCGCGCGCCAGGTATGCCGCCAGGGGAATCTCATTCCCCTCCGGACCCACCACATGGCGATAGCGGTACCCTTGGTTCAGCATCCCACCATACCGACAGGGCCGCTGGGCGGGGGCAACCCGGAAATAGCCTCAGCTACCCTGCGTGAGAAAGTTTCCGCCCGGTCATTGCCTGGCGTATTTGTACAGGTGCTCGTCGGTGCGCAGGTACAGCGTCCCCTCGTCGAACGCGGGGGATGCCAGGGTGCGGCCGGTCACCCGGTTTTTGCCCAGCACCTTGAACTGCTTGCCGGGCTGTATCCAGGTGGCTCCCCCCTCCTCGTTCAGCAAGAGAATCTTGCCGTTCACCAAAAACAGCGAGGCCGAATAGTTGCCGTCCACGCGCTCCATCCAGTGCCTCTCGCCCGTCTTCACATCCACACACGAGGCGATACCCTTGTCCGAGACGAAGTACAACTCCTCGCCCACCAGTAGCGGAGTGGGCGTGCTGGGCGCCCCCTTTTTCAGCCGCCACACGACATGGCTTTCTGTCACATCCCCGGTGCCTCCCAGCCGGGCCGCGATCAGTTCCGGGTTGTCGTAGTCATGGTTGTAGATCACCATCCCGTGCGTCACCGTGGGTTGCGGCACCACCGACCAGCCCGGCGCCCGCACCTTCCACAGCTCCTTGCCGGTGGCCAGGTCATAGGCGGCGAAATGGTCCGGCCCGGGGGCCAGCACCTGCGCCTGGCCGTCCACCACCGTCACCGTGGGCGTGACGAACGAGTGGCTGATCTTGGCGGCGACAGACCGTGGGGTCTTCCACAACACCTTGCCGGTGCTCGCGTCCAGGGCGGTGACAAACGGCTCCTTGCTGCCGTCGCAAACGATGGCCAGCTTGCCGTCATGCAGCACCGGCGACCCGCCGCTGCCATGCAGGGGAGGGTACACCAGTTCATTGCAAAGCCATTCCAGCGTGCCATCCTTGGCCGACAACCGGGCCGTGCCCAGCGTGCCAAAATGCACGAAAACCGAACCCCCATGCAGGATCGGAGTCGGGCTGGCATGGCTGTTCTTCGTGTGGATGGCTGGCGCCTTGTCCACCTTCCGCACCTCGCGGTCCCACACGGTTTTGCCGGTGGCGGCGTCCAGCGCCATCGCCCGCAGCGACAATCCCTCGCCCTGCTTCACCGCGGTGGTCAGATACACCTTCCCGTCGCCCAGCACCGGCGAAGACCACCCCAGCCCCGGCACGGCCACCTTCCAGGCCACATTCTTCGTGTCCGACCATTCCTCGGGGATGTTCTTGGCGGCCACATGGCCGTTCTCGGCAGGCCCGCGGAATTTGGGCCATTGGTTCAGGCTCAGGGAAGAGGCGACAAACAGTTCAAGCAGCATGGAATCAACACCCTGGGGCGGAAAAACAGCAGGGGAAACCGGCCAGGCGGGATTCGGCCTCGGCCCCTTCCAAATCGACAGGTTTTCGAGGATATCACCCCCGGGCCTGGCGGGGAACCAAATTCCGAGGAAAGGCTGGGCTGGTCTGGGCCTTGCGAGGCTGATGGCCGGGGAGCCGGCCGTGCTTTTGGGGTGCATTCAGGCCGGTCCTGCCTTAAGCTATGCCCAATCGATTTCCCCCGAGGGGTTTATTTTTCGCACGAACGGAACCGGCTTATGACCTCTGCTTTCCTGGGTGAATTTCTCGGCACAGCCATCCTGATCCTTTTGGGCGGAGGCGTCTGCGCCGCCGTGACGCTCGAAAAATCGTTCGCCAAGGGTGCCGGTTGGATCGTGGTGACCGCGGGCTGGGCTTTCGCGGTCGTCTGCGGCATTTTTGTTTCCAAGGCCTTCGGTGGCCCCGGGGGGCTCAATCCAGTGGGGCCATTTGCCGACATCGTCCAGGGAAAGGGTGAGTTGGCCACCAACCTGGCCATGATCGCCGCCGAATTCCTCGGCGCGTTCACCGGAGCGGTCCTGGTGTGGCTGCAGTACCTCCCCCACTGGGCCCAAACCTCCAGCGCCCCGGCCAAGCTGGGAGTATTCTGCACCGCCCCGGCGATCCGCGACACCAAGGCCAATTTCATCAGCGAGGCCCTGGGGACTTTCGCACTCGTCTTCATCGCCTCGGCTGTCACCAAGGAGGACCTGGGAATCGCCCAGGCCCCGCTGGTGGGCATGGTGGTCTGGGCCGTCGGCCTCGGCCTTGGCGGGACCACCGGCTACGCCATCAACCCCGCCCGGGATTTCGGCCCGCGCCTGGCCCACGCCCTCCTGCCCATCGCCGGCAAGGGCGGCTCCGATTGGGGCTACGCTTGGATCCCGTTTGTGGGGCCGTTTGTGGGGGGCACCTTGGCTGCCCTGTTGTTTCGCGTCCTGGGGAATTGACGGGTTCCTGAATCCGCGTCACCTTCCGATTTCAGAAAACCCGGTTGAAAATGAATGGTTCCCTGGAACGGAGAGAGCGATTCCGAATGGACACTCCAAGTTTGGAAACACTCTCAAGGGAAAACGACAGTATCACCCAAAAGCATTACCTGGACCAGTTGCGCATCGTCAGGGTCACCCTGTTTGTGATTGGTGCCATCGCTTTGGTGGTGAACTGGTACAGGTTCGCCAATGTGCCAACAGAGGTGAGCGCCATCATTCAAAGCGAAATCCGTGAACTGGGGCCGGATGTGGTGGTTGAGCAGGAGGAGATTGAGCCTTGGAAAGAGGGGGCGATTTACCAAGGTCGCCTGATTTTTGGCATCTCGGCTTGTTTGGGCCTGGGGTTTATCCTGCTGGGGATTTTCATTTACCGGGCTCCGGTGCTGGTTACACTGGCGGGCCTATTTTTTTTTCTGTCCTTGCACGGTGTTTACGCTGTCATGGATTCAACCAGTTTGGGGCATACCGTGGTTTTCAAGTTGGTGGTATTTATCCTTTTGGCAAGGGGGGCTTATGTGGCGGTGGCGTATCAAAGGCAAAACGCTGCCGCCAAAAAGGGTATTCCTCTCACCCTGGTGGATATCCCGGCGATCGGGTGAATCGGTTCAATCTGCGTGATGCCCTGAAAAGCTGACGGAACCAGAGGCTTCTACTCTTTTTCCATTTCTGCCGGGATGGGCTTATTCCCTTTCTGGTTGATGCGCGCCCAGACCACTAGCAACGCCAGGGCTGCCAGCGGAGCCACGCCCGTGGCGATCAGCGGCACATCGTACGATCCGGTCCGCTTGATATGCTCGCCAATCGCCCCCTGCATCCGCCCCACCACCACCCATGATGCGGCCGACAACAGGCCCGACAGCATCCCCATGTGCCGCGCCGGCAATTCCTGCACCAGGGCGTAATACTGCGGATGGGCCCCCAGTGAACCCGCGCCCACCAGCACCAGCGTCAACAGCAACAGCGGACCGCGTTCCAGTGCCGGCACCAGCACCGAGCACGCCACGAGAGCCGTGCAACCGGTGAAGCTGGCCAACCGCGCGTAATCGATCGACATCCCCCGCGCCGTCAGCACGCTCACCACGGCGCCAAAGAAGATGCAGCCGATGTCCGCGACGATGTAATAACCCGAGGTGAAGTAGTTCGCTGCCGACTCGGAATAATGGTGATATTCCTTCAGATACTTCGGCAGCCACGCCCGCTGGAACTGCCAGGCCAAGCTGATGGTGACCACGATGGTTCCCAGTGTGATCACCTGGTAAAGAAACCGCCAAAGGTCCAGCCTTTCCCTGTCCGCCTCACGGTCTTCAATCGGCTGGGACTTCAGGTCGCCGGCCCGGAGCAGCGTGAACCAAAGCGGCACCCAGGCCAGACCGATCAGACCGATGATGAAAAACGGCCCCTGCCACGGCAGCCCCGTCGCCCGTATCCCCTGGATCACCAGTGGCGTCAGAATCGCCCCCAGCGATGCCCCGCTTTGCAGGATGCTGTTGCCCAGGGGCCGCTGCTTGGCGGTGAGAATGTTCCGCGCCGTGAGCAGCGCGCATGGCCAATGCCCCGCCTCGCAAAAGCCCAGTACCGTGCGGCACATAAACAGCCAGCGGAACTCGCCTGAACCCGGATCTTCCCAATCCCCAAATATCCCGGCGATGGCCGGCCAACTCGCCAAGGGAGAGACAACTCCGGCCAGCGACCAACCCGTCAACACCAGCGGGTAAAGCAACCGGGGCCCGATCCGGTCCGCCAGAAAACCGAAGAAGATGCCCCCTGCCGCGAAGGCGTAGCTGAACCATTCTTCCAGGTGGCCATACCGGCCATCATCCAGGTTGATCTCAGATTTGAGCTGTGTCGCCGTCAGTGACAGGGTCTGGCGGTCCATGTAGTTCAACATGGTCGCCAGCAGCAGCGCCCCGCACATCCACCACTTCCACGATCCGTCGGCTGCTTTCCCCACGGTTCCGCGCCGCCTTCCCTGTCCATGCCCTGAATCCTTATGCCGTTATACGGCATATCCAGGTGCCATGCTTTGGTGTGCGGATGATTCCCCAACGACCGGGATTATCTGAAAACAAGACAGCCCGGCCTCCCAAAAGGGGCCGGGCTGTCTTGTGCCCTGTCAGGGATCTACCCGTCTGGTTTTTCAGGGATTGCCGGATGCCACCTTGGTCATGCCCAGCCTCTCCGAAGCTGGCAGGTCAAACCGATCCAGGTTCATCACTTTGGTCCAGGCCGCCACGAAGTCTTCCACAAACTTCCCCTTGGCATCATCCGAGGTGTACACCTCGGCGATCCCCCGCAGTTGCGAGTTCGAGCCGAAGATCAAATCCACCCGGCTGCCGGTCCACTTCACCTTGCCGGTCTTACGGTCCCGGCCCTCGTAGAAATGCTCGCACACCTTCGACTTCTGCCAGACCGTCCCCATGTCGAGCAGGTTCACGAAGAAATCATTGGTCAGGGCTTCCGGCCGGGTGGTGAGCACACCAAGCTGCGGATAGCTGCTCGTCGTGTTCAGGGCGCGCAATCCACCCACCAGCACGGTCATCTCCGGCGCGGTGAGGTTCAGCAGGTGGGCGCGATCCACCAGTTGCTCCTCCGCCGGCCTGTCCTGTTTCTTGGAGAAATGGTTGCGGAAACCGTCCGAAGTCGGCTCGAGCACCGCGAAAGAGGCCACATCGGTCATCTCCTGGGTGGCGTCGGTCCGCCCCGGATAAAAGGGCACGCGCACCGGATGGCCGCCTTTCTTCGCCGCCTCCTCCACCGCGGCGCAACCGCCCAGCACAACCAGGTCGGCAAGCGAGATCTTCTTGCCATCCGTCTGCCGGTTGTTGAAATCCTTCTGGATCTTTTCCAGGGTTTCCAGCACCTTGGCCAGTTCCGCCGGCTGGTTCACTTCCCAATCCTTCTGGGGGGCCAGGCGGATACGCGCCCCGTTGGCCCCGCCGCGCTTGTCGGTGTTCCGAAAGGTCGAAGCCGAGGCCCACGCTGTGCTGGCCAGTTGCGGGATGCCCAGGCCCGAATCCAGGATCTGCTTCTTCAGCGCCTCAATGTCCCGGGCCTCAACTAGTTTGTGGTCCAACGGCGGCACGGGGTCCTGCCAGATAAAAGGCTTGGGAACCGAGGGGCCCAGGCAGCGTGAGACCGGCCCCATGTCGCGATGCGTCAGTTTGTACCAGGCTTTGGCGAAGGCCTCGGCGAATTCCTTGGGATTCTTGTGGAACCGCCGCGAGATCTTCTCGTAGGCCGGATCCATACGCAGCGCCAAGTCGGTGGTGAACATCATTGGAGCGTGCGACTTGGACTTGTCGTGCGCATCGGGCACGGTTGCCTCGGCCGACTTTTCCTTGGGCTTCCACTGCCAGGCACCCGCCGGGCTCTTCACCAGCGTCCACTCGTAGCCCAGCAGGTTTTCAAAATACCCGTTCGACCACTGGGTCGGCATGGAAGTCCACGCCCCTTCCAGGCCGCTGGTGATGGTGTCCTTTCCGTTCCCTTTGCCGAGCTTATTCCTCCAGCCCAGTCCCTGTTCCTCAATACCCGCCCCCTCGGGCTCCGGCCCCACCAGGTCCTTCGGGTTGGCCGCGCCGTGCGCCTTGCCAAAGGTGTGACCACCGGCGATCAAGGCGACCGTCTCCTCATCGTTCATCGCCATCCGCTTGAAAGTCTCGCGTATGTCCCTGGCGGCAGCCAAGGGGTCAGGCTTCCCGTTGGGACCCTCCGGGTTCACATAGATCAGCCCCATCTGCACCGCCGCCAGCGGGTTTTCCAGCTTCCGGTCGCCACTGTTCCGCTTGTCCCCCAGCCATTCAGTCTCCGGGCCCCAATAAATGTCCTCTTGCGGCACCCACACATCCTCGCGGCCCCCCGCGAAACCGATGGTGTCAAATCCCATGGATTCCAGTGCCACATTCCCGGTCAGCACCATCAAATCGGCCCACGAGATCTTACGGCCATACTTCTGCTTGATCGGCAGCAACAGCCGCCGCGCCTTGTCCAGGTTGGCGTTGTCGGGCCAACTGTTCAAAGGGGCCAGCCGCTGCAGACCGTACGAGGCCCCGCCACGACCATCCGACACACGGTAGGTGCCTGCGCTATGCCAGGCCATGCGGATGAAGAAGGGGCCATAGTGGCCGTAATCGGCTGGCCACCACTCCTGGGAGGTCTTCATCACCGCCGCAATATCCTTCTTAAGCGCGTCCAGATCCAGTTTTTTGAATTCCTCCGCGTAATTGAACCCAGCCCCCATCGGGTTGCTCAGGGCCGAATTCTGGTGGAGAATCTGCAGGTTCAATTGGTTCGGCCACCAGTCGGCGGTGGTCCTGGCGCCTGCCGCGGTGGAGCGCTCGGTGGCCGGGCGAGCCGTTTCACCAATTACCGGGCACTTCTCGGCCCCCTCGGGCCTGGCTTGGCCAGCGGTTCGTTCTTGGCCGTGCAGCGCCCCTGCCACCCAAACCGCGGCGCAACCGGTGAAGATGGTTCGGATCAGTTCCCTTTTCATATGCGTTTCCTTTGGTTAGCCAGATGCGAGGTTGATTTGTCGAAGTCTAGCACTAATTCACTGTAGGCTGCCGGTACTTGCCGATAACCGGTTTTTGTGGGAATTCTGGCCAGTAAAAAGCTCACATTGGCCCGGAAAACCATGGGTTTGGCTTCATTTCCAAATCACAGTGGGCTGGCGCCTGCGTTTGCCCTCGGCCGGTTTTGCGCTTACCTTCGGGGATAACTCCTTTGGGGTCCTTTACGGGGGTGTTGCATGGCTGGTTCTCATGTGTCCAAGGGACTGGGTTATTTTTCCCTGGTGGTCGGTTTGGTGTTCAATGGCCCGGCAATGGCCGTACAGCCCCAAAACGGCGCCACAGAAAAACCGGCTGCCGCGGCTGGCAAAATGGAGGGGGACTGGAAGGCTACTGCCGCCACCCACGCCGGCATCGAACTCGGCGGCCCATTCCTCACCAACATGACGCTGAAGATCAAGGGTGACCAGTTCGACCTTCAGGCCGGACCGCTCAAGGAGAAAGGCAAGGCCGAATTCACTCCCGATGCCAAGCCCGTCAAGCTGAAGCTCACTGCCACCGACGGTAACAACAAAGGCAAGAACCTCCTGGCCATCTGCGAGCAGTCTGGCCCCGACCAGCTCAAGATCTGCTACACCCTCAAGGGCAAGGAATACCCCAAGGCGTTTGAATCGACCGAGGACAACAAGGCCCTCCTCATCACCTACGAGCGTGTCAAGTAACGGAGGCAACTCAAATGGGCGGCAAGGCGGTCAAGCGGTTGTCCGGCGGCAATCCCCAAGTCGCCAAGGCGGAAGGCGATGCCCCGGTGCAGGCCTACATCGCGGCAATGCCTGGCTGGAAAAGTGACCTTGGCCGCAGGCTCGACGCGCTGGTGACGCAAAACGCCCCCGGCGTGCGCAAGGCCGTGAAATGGAATTCGCCGTTTTACGGCATGGAGGGCCAAGGCTGGTTCCTGTCCTTCCATGTTTTCACCCGCTATGTGAAAGTCACCTTCTTCAAGGGTGCCTCGCTCCAGCCGCTTCCCCCGGGAGCTACCGACAAAAGCGGTGACGCCCGCTGGATCGACATCCATGAGGATGAGCTTCTTGACGAGGCCCAATTCGCAGACTGGATCCGCCAGGCTGCCGCCTTGCCCGGGTGGTTGGCAAAATAAAATTCTGCCAAACGCCTTTGTTCATTGGGAGGTGGTGACGCCTCACCGGCTCCGCCCGCTTGCCTTGGTTCGTTCCAGCAAGGCCTTCAGATCCGTCACGCGCTTCGGTTCCCGCTCGTACAGGTTGGTGGTCTCACCCGGATCTTCGGCAAGGTTGTAAAGCTGCCCAGGCGCGTTGGGCGCCGCCTCGGGCAGGATGAATGGTTTCAGGCTGGGATCTTTTTCGTAGTTGTTTCCGCCCGATCCGGCGTGATCAATATATTTCCAGTCCCCCTGACGGATAGAAAGCGTGCGCCCGCCGGCGAAAGCCTGCGTCAAAAGGTAAGGCCTGATCGGCGGATGTTTTGGATCTTTCAGCGCGGGCAATAGGTTGAAGCTGTCCTCGGCTGATTTCTCAGGCAGGCTCGCCCCGGTGATTGCCGCGGCGGTCGCCATCAGGTCCGTCAGGCTGACGGGTTGGGGGCAGACGCTCCCCGCCGGCACCTTGCCCGGCCAGCGGGCCAGCAGGGGCACGCGGTGCCCTCCTTCCCAGTGGTCGCGCTTCACCCCGCGCCACGGGCGGGCGCCATCATGCCCGTGGTCGGCGCGCATCCGCACCGCGCTGGTCACCTCGGGCCCGTTGTCGCTGGTGAAAACGATGAGCGTGTTCTCCAGCACCCCCAATCGCTCCAGGGTCGCCGTCAAATCCCCGACGATGAAATCCAGTTCGGCGATGAAATCGCCATGCGGGCCCGCCCCCGACTTGCCCTGAAACCGCCTGGCCGGTAACGAAGGCAGGTGGGTCGCCTGGGTCGAATGGAACAGGAAGAATGGCTTCTCCGGGTAGGCCTTCACATGGCTCTCCAGGAACTCCCGGCTTTTTTCCAGAAATACCAGGTCCACCTCTTCCATAGGAAAATCCGGCGCGATCAAGCCGGCCCTGCAATCGTTTGCGTAGGGGTGTTTCGGAAGCTTGGACTTGTCCAGCAGGCTGGTTGGTGGCTGGGGTACCCGGTCGCCCTCGAGGAAAGCGTACAGCCAATCGGTGGTGGGGCAGCATGCCGTGCCGAAAAACGACTGAAAACCATGGTCGGTGGGGCCACCACGGAACGGCCGGGTGAAATCCACCTGCCGCACCGCCTCCAGCCCGTTGCCACGCACGGGCTGGCCGTCCTTCTCGAAAAAAGTCAGCCCCACATGCCATTTACCCACGCAGGCTGTCGCGTAGCCCTTGTCTCGCAGCATGGCAGGCAAGGTCAACCGGCCCGGGGCGATCAGCGACGGTCCACCCACGCCGGTGAAAACGGTTCCCCCGCGCGGCACGCGGAACGGCATCTGCCCGGTCATCAAGCCGTAACGGGTGGGCGTGCAAACGGTGCAGGGGCTATGCGCGTCGGTGAAGCGCATCCCCTCGCGTGCCAGCCGGTCCACATGGGGCGTAACCACCTTGGTCCGGTCGTTGTAACAGCCTATGTCCCCATAGCCCAGGTCATCCGCAAGGATCAGCACGATGTTCGGCAACCCGGCACCCGGTGCCGGTCCTGAAAAAGGCGCTGCCGCCAGGGCCAGGACGATCATCGGCACCACGCTGGAGATCCCCCGATTTCGTTGGGCCTGTTTCAGCATCAGCATGGGGTCGTGTTCCGGTCGAATAATCGGTGGCATACTTCTTGGTACAGGGTAACGCCTCCCGCCGCCAAAAGGCGCGTCATTCGCAAATCCAACGCATCAGCGTTTCCATGCTGGGCAGGCGATTTCGGTCGACCCAGCGAAACAGCAAGGTCACACCCACCATGAAGAAGCAGGCCAGTCCAAATGATGCCGAGGGACTCATGGCAAGTTGCCAGTAGGAGGTTATTTCCGGTCCGTTCCATGCCCCGTAGGCCCATAGTGGCCAGATATGCGCGAGGTGATGCAGCAGATAAATGGATAATGAATGGCGGCTAATCGGTTCAATCCAGCCACCGATCCATTCCCACAGCCACGGCCAGCGGGCAAGAGCGGCCTGTGCGCAAGATCCGCCAACCAGCACGCATCCCATCGTGCAGGCGATATAGGCTGGTGTGGGTGGGAACATCGTCCAGGCGTCCAAGCCGGTTCCATTGCCGGCAATTAGGATGCTGGTCCCCAAAAGGAGCAGGCCCAAGCCGGTTGTGAGGCCTATCCATGGTTTCGCTTTTCCTGCTGGCCCAAATAGCGTCGGGCCTAGGGCGTATCCGGCCAGCGGGTAGGCCAGCCAGGGAAAGAGCGGGAAATAACCGGTGACGAGCCAGCCCAGCGTCACCTCGGTCAGCGTTAGGTCCGGGTCGAAATATCCGTTGGTCCAGTACTCTTGGTACCCTGCCGCATCTTGCATGGGTTTGGCCAATATCGCCATCAGCAAGGCGGCCAAAAGCAGCACACCATCGGGGGCGTGCCGAAAGAGGGTCAGCACCAAGATCCCTGTCCCGATGAGCGTCAGCACATCCCAGTTGAATATGTCCTCGGGCAGCCAGACGAACACATTGAAGACAAAGCCCAAGCCAAAAAGGAAAAGCCCGCGCCGCAGGCTTTCCTTGTGGATGGAGTCCGCGTCCTTGCCGGCACGCACCTGCGCAACCACCCAGATTCGGTAGCTCGTGCCGGAAAGGAAGGTGAAGATCGGGGCGGCAAAACCGGACGGTAGCATCCACAGCGGGGTACTTAACAAGGGGGCGCCTGCTGTTTGCCCCATTTGGCCGGACAGGTTTTCGACGAAATGCACCACCACCATCAGGGTGATGGCGATGGCCCGCAGCAGGTCGATCGAGGATTGCCGGTGGCTTGCTTGGACCCTCATTGCCCCGTCCTCGAGGACAGGATCTCGACCAGCATCAGGGCCATCTGCCCCAACAGGATCACCAAGATCGCCCATTCGAGTCCGGACTGGCGACGGGCGACCTTCGCATCGAAAGCCCGTTGGCCGCAGGCCTCGTACACCTGCACCGCGAAATCAGCCCGGTTGGTGGCCAGGTCATGCCGTTCCGCCAGCCTCGTCCGGTCCCTCAGCCTCTCGGCCAGTTGGCTGGCGGCCGTGGGTGGGTGCAGGACCGGGGCGTGAATCAGCGGCGCAATTTTCGACAATTCGGCTCGGATCGAGATGGATTCCAATTGGCTGCCCTGCACCCCGCCGCGCGGTGGCTGGTCATTGGCTTCACCGGCATCCAGGATGGACGCCGCGTCCGTTTCCACCCGGCTATTCAGGCTGTCACCGCGCTGTTCCAAATCTCGCAGGCGCCTTTCACACAGGGCGAATTCGGTCAGGGCGGCCGCCAGGGTGCCCAGCCGGCCCGCCTCGGCGATCACCGCGCCCCGTTCCGGGCTCCAGACCACATGGCTGCCGTACAGCGGGATCAGCACGCTGCCGGGGCAACCTGCCGCGACAGGGCAACCGCGGCTTCCCGTTGTCGCCCATTCACGGGCAAGAACCGACAGGGCGGCCCCCTCAGCATCGTGTCCTTCGCTCACGGGTACCAACAGCAGATCAAATGTCCGTTGTGCTCCCCAATCGATACTCCGAATGGTGGATTCACCGGGAAAACCCGCTGGAATTTCCGGTCTGGTGGTCGCTGTCAGGGGTTGCGGGTCGTTTCGGTCCATCATCCATTCTCCGCACGGAGGCTTCCAAGGTGTGCGGCAAGCCACCCGGCGGCATATTCCGCAGATTCAAGGGCGCCGTTCATGGTCGAGTCGTACAGGTAGTCTCCCACAATCAGGAGGCTTGGGTGTGTGGTTGCCGCCGGCCGGTGCCTGCGATCCTCCGGAAGGCTGTCCCACCCACCGGGTACCGCGCTCACAGCTCCCACCCAGCGGTGGACCCTGCTTTCCACCACCCGGCCGCTCAGATGGGCAAGTGAGGGAGGAAGCGAGTTCAAAACCTCCGACACCAAATCCTGGTCGTTTAGCAAGGACATCCGCTCCGCCGCCTCGCCACCGATCAGCCAACCGAGGACCCCGTGCCTTGCGCCAGGTTCAATCGCCGTTTCGGAATACAGGCAGCAACCCCCGAAGGCGTCCAGCATCAGGTAGCCATCGTCACCCAGGATCGGTTGCGGGGATAGGTCGGTCAGTAGCGTGACCCGCAGGTAGTGCGCCGGATGGTCGTGGTGCCCGATATGGCGCCCCATCGCTTCCGATAATTCACCACCCTGAAAGTTCAGTCGTTTCAGGGCCTCCAGGGGTAGTGCCAAAACCACCGCGTCAAACGCCTCACTTTGCGGGCCTTCAGGGCCTGCGAATTCCAACCGAATTGGGCCATTTTCGGCGCGAGCAACCCGTCGCACGCGGGTGGACAATCGCACCTGGGCCGATATTCGTTCAGCCAGCGCCCGGATCAATTGCTCGTTCCCACCCGCGATCCGGTAAAGCCTCATGTAGGCCGGGTCGTTCATCAGGTAGTTTTGCAAGCCGTACGCGGTGCTGGTCTTGGATGCTGGAGTCGCCAGGTCGCTGTGGATCATCGTCTCGATATACCTTCGTAGGCCGTTGCCGACCGGCCCGGGCAACGCCTGGTGGAATGGCCCCGGTTGCGCTGCGTGACAACTTCCATCGGTGCCAGAGGTGTAAAACTCCCGGGGAGTCATCGCGGAGCGTGCCCAATTGTTGAATGTGGCCATTTCCTCGCGGGCATCGGGCCCAAGGCTGTCGCTCAGGTCATCCAGATTCGCGATCCGCCGTCCCGAGACATGCACACCCGCTCCCGCCAGACCCAGCGGGTGCAATCCCAGCGACTCCACCAGGTCCAGAAGGGGATCCTCGCCCACGGGCCTGTAATCGTAAAACTCCGCTGCCCCGGCCTCGTAGCGGATTCCTTGGGTGGAAAAAACGGGTGTCAGTACCTTGCCGCCAAGCCGGTCAGTTCCCTCGAAAAGGGTCAAATCAAACGGCGAATCCGCCTGGTGCTCCAGGTTCCAGGCGGTGAACAAGCCGCCGGGTCCGCCCCCCACGATGGCGACCCGCGGAGGTTTAGCCGCCAGGTTTCCCTGACGAATCTGGCTGATCAAGGGCGCATCCACGGTCCGGTTCATCGGTTTACCCATAGTGCTCAAAGATGCGATGGGCCGGGCAAATGACGCAATAATTAGAAATAATTAGGGTTGGGGAATGATCAGGGTTTCCACAAACCGGGAAGGGGCCTTCCTGTTTCAGTCGCCTCAGGTCGCCTGCACTCCGAAATCTGGCTGTCTCCAGATCCTTTGAACCCGCCCCCCATCGCGGTTATCCTCGTGGAAAGCATCAATTACCACCCCCCGGGGGGCATCCCATGGCAGTCGTTTTCGATCGGCGTCGTTTTTCCGGTCTGGCCGCTGCGGCAGCCTGTTCTCCCGCGCCCAGGCTGCTTGCCGATTCACCAGGCAAGGCCGAAGTGGTCTCCTTTTTTCTGGTGGGCGACACCCATTTCCTGGCACAGAAGGATGCCCCCGCCAAGTTGGATGAACGCTCCTCAGCGGTCACCTCGCGTCTGGTCGACACCCTCAACCGTCTGCCGGGCACCCCCATCCCGGCAGAGGCTGGTGGCGGCGCTGTCCTGCAGCCCCGTGGTCTCATCCACGCTGGCGACTGCATCGACACGGGCGACAAGTCCGACACGCGCATGCAGCAAACCGAATGGGCCGCCTTCATCGACTCCTTCGGCCTGAACGGCCGTGATGGCCGGCTGAAGATGCCGATCTACGAGGTCCATGGCAACCACGACAGCCCCCGGGGCGATGGCCTGGTGGTGCAAGGCATCACCCGCCGCAACAAGGACCGCCCCAATCTGGCGGGGGTCTCGGCCGGCGGTCCGCACTATTCGTGGGACTGGGGCCCGGTCCATTGTGTCAACCTTGGCATCGTTGTCGGCCGGGCAAGTGAGCCCGACCGCAAGCGCCGCTACAACCCCATGGGCAGTCTCGATTTCCTCATTTCAGACCTACGGGACAAAGTGGGCTCTTCCGGCAGGCCGGTGGTGATCACCCACCATGTGGACATGCTTCGCTACGCGCTCCCCCTGCCTGTCGAGGACAAGAAAGCCATGGGCATGGAATGGGATCCCGCCGATGTGCGCGCGTTCCACCAGGCCCTGAAGGGCTACAATATCGCCGCGGTGCTCTATGGCCACACCCACGCCCGCAATGTTTTCCGGTGGGACGGATCGAACAAGTCGGCGGGGCAGGGGATCCCGGTTTTCAATGTCGACAACAGCAGCCACTTCGCCGGCACCCAGCAGGCCTTCTTCTATTTCGAGCTGCACCCCGGCAAACTGATCGTCCGCGAGTACCAGACCAAGGACCAGTGGCAAACCGGCTCCTGGACACCCCAGGTCTGGTCCATGCCGGTACCTGTGGCCGCTGGCTGAGTCATAACGGGCTCAGTTTTTACCATCCAAGCCAATGTGGTGTGTTACCGACCCTGGTAACCATCAGCCGGGTGGCCGGTTCGCCTGCCATCCATCGGCCAGCAGGCGCGACATCCGGGTGACTATCTCGCGGTTGGCTTGGTCAGAAGCAATAATTTGGTTTTCCCCTGGATCGACGCGGTGGTCGTAGGGTTCGCGGCCAACAATCTCCGTGCTATCCCTCTTCCGCCATTCCACATAGCGGCGCGTGTCGCTTCACGCCGGGTATCCCATCACACGGCCCAATCCCTCCACGGCGCTACGGGGGTACTGGCTGAAACAGCCAGAGTTGACCACCCGGAAAAGGCATATCAAAAAGCCTTAGTTCCAGAAGGTTAGGACACCTACTCTACCGAAGGATGATTTCAGTGGTTTTGCAAATCAGCACAATCTGATGATATTTCATGACCGTTTGCAACTGGTTTTTCCCGCCATTTTGGGTTAATATTCAATCCTCGCCTTCCGGGTTTCACTCGGTCTTTTTCCCGCCGAGTTTCATATGTCCGCCAAATCCTACTTCTTCGCAGCTTTCCTGCTTTCAACCTTGGCCCAATGGGCCCAGGCGCAAGAAGCGCCCGACCCGGTTTTTCAAAGACAGGTTCGCCCTTTTTTCAAGAAGTATTGCCAGCGCTGCCACCATGCCGACAAACCCACTTCCGGCGTCCGGGTTGACAACCTCGATCCAGCCTTCGAGGAAAGCCAACTGAAACACTGGCTGCACATCGCGCACCAGACCGCCCACGGATCCATGCCACCTGAAGGTGCACTCCAGCCCGGTGCCGAAGAAAAAGCCAAGGTGGTTGCGTGGATGGAGAGGGGCATCGCAATGGCCCGCTTGCGCCCCACCCCGCGCAACGGCGGCGCCAGACGCCTCACCGTCGCCCAATACCGCAACACCTTGCGCGAACTGTTGCTGCTCGACGACAACCTGGCCGACAACCTCCCGCCCGATGCCGTCTCCAGGGACGGCTTCCTCAACAATCAGGAGACCCTCGCCCTCTCCCCGCTGTTGCTCGAGGCCTATTACGAAATCGCAGAAAAAGCCCTCCACCGCTGCATTGTCGATCCCAAATCCAAGCCCACAATCCAGAACTTCCGCCTCGATTTTGGCACCGGCATCAATCCTGCCCCCATACCCGAAAAGCTGATCCTGGGCGCCGACAGCGTGCTATTGAACAGCGCCGATTTCACGGTGACTGAACTCCAGCCCGACAAGCCGTTCCCCTACCAGCCGTTCGCCATGCGCACCCAATACCGCTTCATCGAGGGCTACCAGGGCAACGACACCGTCCGCGGTTGGCGCGATTACAGCAGCATCTACCATTCGGTTTTCGCCTGCATGCGCGGCACCCAGGGGTATCCCAAAGGCAAAGCCTTTTCCACCGTCCCCGGCGGCCTCCTGCTCCGCCCCGCCATCCCCAGCGCCGAGATCTTCGGCGTGGAAAGCACCTACGGCCCCCGCGCCAATTTCAAGATTGCCCTGCGTGAACTGCCCGATCACGGCCGGTTCCGCGTGACTGTCACCGCCGCCAAATACAACGATGGCCTGCTACTCAATCCGGGTACCGACCCAGCCCAGTCACCCACTCAGATCCAGTGTCCCGAACCCGATCAAGCCAAAACCGTGCAGATTCCCGCTGAAGGCATTTACCAGGTCGATCTCCATGTCGATGGCGATGGCAAACCGCCTGCCCCCGATGCCTCCCAGTTAAACCAGGGCCTCATTGGCCATTGGCCCCTCAACGGATCCCCTGTTTCCCAGCCCCCTGCCAACCATCTGGCTGGCACCCTCAAGGCCGATGCCAAATGGGCCGATTCCCCCTTCGGCAGGGCCCTATCCCTGGATGGCTATGAGGATGCCCTCACTGTCCCCCGCCACGAATCCATGGCCGTGGGCCAGGGCGATTTCAGCGTCGCGGCATGGATCCACCCACGCGAACTCCGTCAGGCCGGCATCATCTGTTTGGGCAAATACAACTGGACCCACGGCTGGTATTTCGACATGCCCGGTCCCAATGGCGTGCTCCGCATCGAAACCGCCGGCCCCGACAACAAATCCAATGGCACCGTCGCCTCAGCGCCCGGTGCCATCCAGGTGAACAAGTGGCAGCATGTGGCCGCCGTGGTCAACAGGGTGGGCACAACCCGCCTATTCATCAATGGCTACCTCGTGGCCCAAGGCAAGATCGGTCCCGCCAATCTCGACAACCCCAAGGTTTCACTGCAAATCGGCCGCATCCAGGATTCCCACCAGTTCCAAGGAGAGATCGCCCAGGTCCGCGTCTACCGCCGCGCCCTGGGGGAAAACGAAATCCAGGCCCTGGTCGAACCCGGCAGACGCCTCGCCTTTCCGCCGCAAGACAAGGCCAGCGAGGTGGAACTGGCTCTGGGCAACCGCCAGTTCAGCGGCACACGCACCCAATCGGCGTTCCTGGCCGTCCGCCTCCCTGCCGGCCCCTTGGCGGTATCGCTCACTAAGGCCGGGGGACGCAAGGTCGGCAAAATCACCTTCACCCGTCTGTCCGAAAAATCGCTCACCGCCGAAAAATTCCTCGCTTTTGAAAAACGGAATCCCCGCATCGGCGTTCACCTGGGCCTCCGCCGAGATTGCGGCAGCACTCTGTCCCCCGTGGGCAACCCGCAAGAGGTCCCCGGTACAACCCTCGCCAAATACACCTTCGAGGGAGCCATCCGCAACCACCCCAGCCCCGAAGTGGAGAAGGACAATGTGAACTACCTGGCCGGCGTGCGGGAAATCGGCGTGCGCAGCGAATACACCGACGGTCGCGACATGCCCCGGCTTCTGATCCAGTCCGTCGAATTCGAGGGCCCTTGGTTCGACACCTGGCCACCCAAACCGCACGACAACCTCTTCGCTGAAGGCGAGGGCGAACCCGGCGACCAAAAAGCCCGGTCCTTGATCCAGAGGTTCGCCACCCGGGCCTTCCGCCGTCCGGTCCAGCCGGGGGAAGAGGCAAGCCTGTTTGCGGTCTACGCCAAGGCCCGTCAGTCGGGGGCTGCCTACCATTCCGCCCTGCGCGATGCCTTCCAGGTGATCCTCACCTCTCCCCAGTTCCTGTTCATCACTGAGAAAAGCGATTCGCCCAAGGGTGAACCGCTCGACCCATATGAACTCGCCAGCAAGCTTTCTTACTTCCTGTGGAACAGCCCGCCCGATGCCAACCTGCTGGGGGACGCTTCCGCGCCGGGAACCCTTCAAACCAAGCTCGACCAGACGATCGACCGCATGATCGACAGCTCCAAATTCGAGCGATTCGTTTCCGAATTCGCCGCCCAGTGGTTGTCGCTCGACAAGTTCGCCGTCCTCGAGGCCGACCGCCAGCGCTACCCCCGCCTCACCCCCCATGTCCGCAACCACCTGTCCAGGGAGGCAGCGGCATTTGTCACGCATCTGGCCCGAAACAATCTGCCGGTGCGCAATCTGGTCGAATCCGATTTTCTGCTGGCCAACGAGGTGGTGGCAGATTACTACGGCCTGGGTGATCAGGTGCATTCCGGGTTCCAGTTCGTGCCCGTGGTTCATCGCCAGAACAAGCTGGGTGGCCTGCTGTCCCAACCCGCCATCCTTGCCGGACTTTCCGATGGCCGCGAATCCAACCCCGTGAAGCGTGGCGCCTGGGTTGCCCGCAAAATCGTGTCCGAACCGCCCGATGACCCGCCGCCCAATGTGCCCACCCTGAAGGAAGACACCAAAAACCTCAGCCTGCGCCAGCGCCTCGAAAAACACCGCAACCAGCCCGGCTGCGCCGGTTGCCACTCCAAGGTCGACCCATGGGGCATACCGCTGGAGGAGTTCGACGCCGGCGGCTTGGCCAAGGCCGTTCAGGTCGATTCAAGCTCCACCCTGCCCGATGGCAAGGGGGTCTCCGGTTTTCAGGAATTGCGCAAATACCTCGCCGATGACCGTCTCGATCAGGTCGCCTTCGGCTTCGCAAAAAACCTGGCCGTCTACGCCACCGGTAGGAGCCTCTCCTTCAACGAACTGGAAGGCCTCCGGAAGCAGTGCCTGAAGTTGAAACCGGCAGGCTACCGGGTCCGCGACATGATCCATCTGGTGGTGAACAGCCCGTTTTTCCTGGAAAAATGACCCGCAACAAACTGTCAGGCATAATGGTTGAGCGGAAGCCGAAAGAAAGGGAGTGGAAAATGGTCGCCACGCGCAAACTGAACCGCCGGGCCTTCCTGCGTGGCATTGGTGGCGTTTCCCTGGCCCTGCCAGTTCTGGAGGCCATGGGAGACGAGGTCAGCGGCCAGATCCCCCGCAGGTTCTGCGCCCTCTACACCGCCAACGGCATGGCGCTGCCCCGGCCCGAAAACGGCATCCCCGAATGGAGCTGGTTCCCGTCCAATTCCAAGGATGGCAGGTTCGAATTCGGCAAATCCACCGAGCCCTTGGCCCCATTCAAATCCCGGCTCAGTTTCCTGGGTGGCCTTTATCATCCCAGCGGCCCCAAGGCCGATCCCCATGTCTGCTCCGACATGTGGCTCACAGGGGCCCCCTTGCACAACCCAAAGCCGGGCACCTACAACTCCGTCAGCCTCGACCAGATCATCGCCCGTCATACCCGCCAATTCTGCCGTCAGCCGTCGCTGGTCCTTTCCATCGATGCCGGCACCGGCTTCCTGTCTCGCACCGGCACCATCTCCTACAGCCTCGAGGGCCGGCCCATCCCGGCGGAGAACAATCCCCGTCGGGTCTTCAATCGCCTCTTCCGCGGTGACAAGGCCTCACTGCAGGATGAAAGGGAACGCCTCCGCCGCCAGATACGCCTGGTGGACGCGGTCAGCGCCAGCGCCAAATCCTTCAATAGCCAATTAGGTAGTTCCGACCGCGAGCGGATGGAGCAATACCTCACCTCGTTGGGTGAGGTCGAATCCCGCCTGATCGCTTCCGAAAAATGGATCGATGTCCCGCTGAAAAAGCAGGACTACAAACACCTCAACCTCGATGCCACCAACGAGGGTGATCCCGCCGAATACTACCGCAACATGTTTGACCTGATCGCCTTGGCCTTCGATGCCGACATCACCCGATCGGTCGTCTTCATGCTCAACCGCGAAGATGGCATGGGTATCAGCGACACCTTCCCCTTGAAGCTCGGCCTGTCAGCCACCCACCACAACCTTTCCCACGCCGGCGACAAGGCGGGTCAGTTGAACTTCGCCAGGTACGACCTGTTCCTCAGTCGCCAACTTGCCCATTTTTTCAAGCAGCTCCACGATGGCAAAGACCGCCAGGGCTCACTGCTCGACAACACCATCGTCCTCTACGGCAGCGGCGCCAGCACCACCCACAACCCCACCAACCTGCCCACGCTCGTCGCTGGCGGCGCCGCCATGGGTCTTAAGCACGGCACCTACTGGCGCCAGGGCGAAACCCGCATGTCCAACCTCCACCTCAGCATCCTGCGCGCCCTCGGCGTCGAACAGGACCAATTCGCCGACAGCACCGGCACATTGCCTGCAACGGTGTTCAGCAAAACTTGATAGTCCGATTGGTCCAAAAAAAATTCCTGGTGCCAGTCCTTGAAAACACGAACCGGCACCAGGATCTTTGGTTTTCAGTTTCAATCCGCTCGGTGAATCACCTCACGGCGTAAAGGGTATCCACCCCGCGGACAAAAAGCCCTCCCCCAGCGATCGCGGGAGTGGACCAGTAAACATCCGCCCCCAACGGATTCTTCCCCGCCACCTTGAAGCTATTGCCAGCTTCCAGGACATGGGTCACCCCGTCCTCGTCGATGGCAAATACCTTGCCATCATACGACCAGGGAGAGGCCCAAATCGCCTTCGCTCCAGGAAGCCGTTCCTTGTAATGCTGCTTGCCTGTTTTGGCGTCCAGGCATGTAACCAGACCGCCTTGTCTGTCAAATAGGTACAGGTTTCCGTTCACCAACAGTGGCGTGGCTGCCGCCGGTGCCACCTTGGGGGCGGACCATTGAACCCACTCATTGCTGGTCTTGCCCTCCTCCAGGCTTATATCTCCCTCAGCCCCGGCTTTCACCGCGTAAAGGGTTCCTCCACCTCCAAAACCACCAAATCCACCCGGCCTGCCCCCGCCGGGCGGGCCGCCACCCGGAGCACCGGGGCCACCTCCGCCAGGTCCACCGCCGGGAAGTCCACCGAATCCACCACGACCACCTCCCCCCTGCATGCCGGTCCCGAAGTACAGGGTTTCAGCATCGCCCACAGGTGAGGCATTCGCCTGCCCACCGCCGGTGGCAAGCTCCCAAAGTAGCTTTCCCGTCTCCGGATCGTAGGACCGCAGCTTTTGGCTGCCCCCGGTCACCAGCTCAGTGCGGTTTTTTGATTTCCAGATGTACGGGGTGCTCCAGTTGGTTTTTTCCTGACGCCCCGTTCGCCAAAGTTCTTTACCCGTCTTGGCATCCAATGCCGACACAAACGATTTTTCCTCGTTGTCGCACTGGATGAAAACCTTGCCTTGGTGGTAGGCAGGCGAACTGGCTGTGCCCCATCCGTTTTGGTTCGGGTACACTCCCAAATCCACCTTCCATACTTCCTTGCCGTTCAGGTCATGGGCAAGAGCCGTGCCTGTTGCGCCAAACCAGGTGTAAACTCGCTCGCCATCAGATACCGGGGTTTCCGTGGCGAAGGTGTTGCTGGCATGCGTGTTGAATTTCGGTTTGCCCGTCGCGGTGGTGGTGGACCAAATCTCTTTTCCACTGGCCCGGTCCAGGCACACCACCTTCCAGGTGTATTCCTTGTCCGGCCCACGGCCCCCCCGCCCTCCACCAAATCCACCGGGCCCACCAGGTCCTCCCGGTCCTCCGCCACCTGGCCTGCCACTTGGTCCTCCGCCACCTGGCCGGCCCCCGGGGCCCCCTGGCCCACCGGGTGGACCGCCGGAACCCGGCCCCCTTCCACCGCCACCACCAAAACCGCCCCTTGGCTTGGGTTGGCCGTCCGCCACTGCGGTGGTCAAAATGATCTTGTCGCCGATGATGATCGGGCATGACCAGGCCACCCCGCCCACTGTGGCCTTCCACTGGATGTTCTTGTCGGGCCCCCAGTTTATCGGCGGCTTCGACTCGGCTGAAATCCCGCTGCCATTCGGTCCGCGGAATTGCAACCAGTCGTCCGCCATCAACGGCATGATTCCGGATAGGCCCACCAGGGCTGCCAAGGCGCGCTGCTTCATATCTGGCTCCTTGAGGGAAATGAGGCCTGAGAGTAGTCCTTCATCAATGAGAAATCAATGAAGACAGGGGAGTCTGAAGATCGCGTCTAGCCGGGCCGTTTTTCAGATTCCAGCTCCACGATTTGATGAATTTCCAATTTGGGGACAATCACTTTCCTACGGCCTCCTTCCCGAAGTATGGGCAAGTCCTTCCCAGAGGGTTGCAACCGTGCTCGTTCCACCCTCAGGTCCTCCGCCAGGGAAATCGCGATGTCATGGATCGGAATCACTTCCTCCCGCAAAGGCACATCATCCTCCGGGCGTGCCTTTCCACCGGTGGTGTTCAGGTCGTTGTACAGGTGAACCACAAGCCGCTGGCTCCCGGGCAATAGCCGGTATGTGGATTGAACGCATTTCGGGGCGGTAACAACAACTGGCGTTGGGCCACCCGCGGCCCACCGCACCGCGTTGGCCAGCAGCACACGCTGCCAGGGGTAGGCGTAGCTGTAATAGGCCGCATCGATGCCGGCAGCCAGATAGACGATTCGCCCCTTGCCGATTTTTCGCGACAGGATGGCCGGCGAACGTTTTCCATTGAGGGTGACGTACCAGGCATGGATTTCAGCCCCTTCCGTGGGTGCCACAGCCAAGGCCGGCCCTTTGAAAACCACTGGTTCCTCGTCCACCACCTCGGCCAATGCCTTGTCTGCCAGTTCGGTTTTCAAAGATAGGGCTAAAGAATGCACGCCCTTCCGTTTCAGCCAATAATCTTGGGTCACACCCCGCTCAAAATTCCAGTCCAGTGTTTCTCGCGCCTTGTCCTGACTCATCGGCCCTTGATGTTGGAAGCCCAGCCAACCCGACATCGGGTCCACCGGCCAGGGATTCCCCGTTTGATCAAAACCGCCCACTTCCATGCTGGCAACCAGCCCGCCACCCGCTTCGACAAATCCCCGGATGGCTTCCATCTGGTTTGGTGCCAGGCAGGCTGTGTTGGGTAGCACCAGCACCTTGTAAGGTGCCAAATCAGCGGCGGTCAGATTCCAATCCTGAAGTAGGTTGAACGGCAGATGCTCTTCCATCAACGCCCTGAAAAAACCGAGCGGATGGGCCAGGTACCGGTCTTCCACCGCCCCCGCCGACCGGGAGTAAAAATTCCGGGTGTTGTCGCTCACCACCAGCCCGGCCCACGGCAGTGGTTTCTGGTCCACCAGCCAGGGCTTCAGGTGTTGGATCTCCTGCAAGACGGTATAGGCCGCTTGCTGCAATCGTTTCGGCTGAGCGACCGCCAGGCTGGGAAACGCGCCATGCGTCACCACCAACTTCATGCGCCGTTCCAGCTCGTGGGCCGGCAGCCCGTCCTTGCTGTATGGGTTCCCATGCGACATCAGGTACGGTTCGCTGAAGGCCACCCGGTGGTTGGTGGTCGACCAGATCTGCGCGTTGCCAAAAGCCGGCACAATCGTGTTGCCCCGGTTGCTTTCATCCATCCAGAATTCCTGGTCAGGCGCGTCAAATAACAGGTTCAGCCGGGCGGGCATGTTCCGTGGCACACTGAGAAAATGCCCCCAGCGCCCCGCGTTCGTGCTCCAGGTGATTAGGGCAAGGTCCTTGCGGATCCCCTTCAATCGGTTCTGCATCTTGCGGACCAGATCTTCCAGTCGTCTGTCCGCCCAATGCTGATATAGGCGGAATTCCTTGTTTTCCATGTCGGGCGCTGGAATTTTCTTGCCGGTTTCCGCCAGGTAGTTTTTGCGGCAGTGCTCGCAGAAACAAAACCCGCCATGGTGCAGGCCGTCAAAACTGAATGCGGCAACCTGGGGGTGAACCGTGGCGATCTCTGCCAATACCTCGATGAAAAAATCCCCATAGGGCCCCAGCAGGCACAGCATGCCCCCATGCGGTTCCATTTTCAGGTCCACCTGGGGGATTTTTCCATCAGCCGTTGTCACGCGCCGCCAATCCGGATGGGCTTCATACACCTCCGACTGCAGGCAGGGCGGGTACACACCCAAAATGTTCACCCCCAGCCGGCCGTACTCCGCGATATCCTTCGCAATCCGGTCCGCGGGCACATGCGGACTTCGCTTTTTCAGCAGCTTGCTGTCGTAGTAGGTGTAGAAGGGATCGACGAATCCCATCTCGCTCAGCGTCACTCCGGCTTTTGCGGCCTTTTCCCTTGCGGGACCGTCCATGACTGAAAGCGTGTATCCTGCCCCCAGGGTCCCCCGCACCCAATTCGGTACCCTCACCGGCCGAAATGGTTCCCGGTCAAAAGGCTCGGCGGGCAGTGGATCCCCAAAAAAGTCGCCCTGGGAGCAAACCTGCGCGCAAGCCATTGACAGGCAGAACAAATTCAGCAAACAACGGTGAACGCCCACGGGTGAATTCCTTGCAACCAATGAACCAGGTCCCAACCTGGTACTGTAATCAGTTCAAGGTGGTTAAACACTAATCACTTGGCCAATCAAATAGCCTTAAAATGTGGCCTATTGAAAGCGATGTGAGCAAAGGGGGTTTCCTTTGCCTTTGACGAAAAACTAAAAAGTCTGATCCTGCTCAATCTTATTCGAAAAGATTATCCGCGCGGGCCAACAATGTTTGACGCTAGATTTTGAGTAAAAAGATGGAAGAAAAAAGTTTGCGGTAATGGTCAGTCCGGGTAGGTTTCGGACCAAGAATCAATGCAGCCAAGGACTTCGCAAGTCCAAAGGTGGTGGGGAAGCGTTTGGGCGTATTGGTGAGGGATGCTTTGGCCCGATCCAACAGGGTTTCATTTGCCCGCCAGCATCCCCTTCCGCAAATCTTTGTCAACGGGCGAATCGGAAAGCCATATCCCGAAGAAGGCTTTCTTGAATGCCAGGCCCGGGATTACTCCCTGTGACTTGCCGTTTTTCAAGACGCTGAGCCCCTTGTTTGGTGTGTACATGAAGTCGTAGATGTCGTTCTTTTTGACATCATCCGCGAGGAACTGCTGCAGTTGCTCAATATCACCGGCGAACGCGTCGGTTTTCCCACCGGTCGACTGGGCCAGTCCGTCTTTCAGCGATGAGACCAGCGCGGAACGGCTCACAAACCCTGAGGTGATCTTGATCCGGATGGCCATCGGCTCGTCGGCGTCCAAGATGCTTGCGGCGTTGGTGTTTGGTTTCAAAAGGTACAGGCCTGCCTCGTATATTTGCACCAGGGTCTTTGTCCGAACGCCCGATCCGTTCAGTTGCAAAGCCTGTTCGCCGATCTGAAGCCGCGGCTCCAGCTTCGCGCCGGCAATAGAAACGGCGGTAAGGCAAAAAACTGAAACCAAAAGCAAAGTACGCATAGTAGGCATGGCGACCTCAACTCAGTGGGCAAATCCAAGGAAGCTGCTTGGCCTAGACCGGCCAATCTTCGCGCCACAAAAAGATTCTTTAAACCATTGTCCGAAAGAGTAGCGCACAGGCCGGGCAAAGGGAAATAGCAAAAACTACCTGCGCCGCATGGCAAAACCGGCCAAAATGACCATGAGCCGATCCCGTCTTTTTGTCAAATCAGTCATCACGAAAAGGAAACGATTGCGCCAGCCAAATGGTTGGGAAATGGAGAGCCATATTGTTCGTCCAGGATTTTCCAGGGGGGCAGCGTCAAAAATGCTATCTATTTTGCACCGCTTGCCGTATTTTCGTTAGGAGTGCCTTGTGGCTTCGCTCAAATTCCTATCGATTCGGTCGGTTGCCTTTGCATCATGCCTTTCATTGAAAGGATGCGAATCCAACCGACCAAGGAATCCGCGGAATTTGTTCTTCCCATTTCCCGGTTGTTAGGAGTTGGAAGTTATGCACCCGTTCTTTTTCAAGGTTGAAAAAAGTTGGATTATCGCGGGTTTTCTGTTTTCCCTTGCCACATTGCCTGTTTTTGCTGGGGAAAACCCGGTGCGGGGCGCCATCACCGAATCCGAAGTCAATGCGGCCCAGCAGGCATTGTGTGACGGGTTGGTTAGGATCGGCAAAATCTACAAGGATGGCGGTGATTACAAGGCGGCAGCCAGTCAGGTCCTTGATGACTTGTACGACTACAACGAGGGCAAGGTCTTCTTCAAGCCAACCCTGGCTTCCGGCAAGAATACCTTCCGGCCCACCCGGGAAGGTGCCCTAGCATACTTTGTCGGAGGCAACGGTAGCTTTCCCGAGGACTCTGGCTTCGCGCTGAAGCAGTGGGTGAAGGTGCGTTACGACAATAACGCCAGCGAGAATGGCATCCAGATTCATGGCGACATCGCCATCACCATGGGCAATGTCTACCTGACAAGCGCCAAGGGGGATGAGGTGATGGTGGACAAGACATTCGTGTTCAGAAGGTGCAAGGACGGCAAATTGCGCCTTTGCGCCCATAAATCGGCCCTCCCGTTCGACCCGGCCAAGTAGCCCTTGGCGGCAGGGCGTTCTTTGCAGGAGTCATCTGGCGAATCGGGTGAAGATTGCGAAGAGGCGCTGGATCGACGGATCATTTTTCTTGCAGGAATTGAGCGCCCAGCCAGGACCTGATTTCCTTTTGCACCCAATGTTCTTGGCATCTGGGCCATTTTGGGGTGACCCAAATTAGGGTTGCCCAGACCAGGCTTTGGTCATGCCTTCTTCGTGTCCTGAATGTGCCATAAGACCCCAGAGGAGTGTGAAACCCAAATCCAGAAAAAATTGTTTTGACAGTTTGAAATCCCTGGCCGGGACGAAAGCGTTTAGTTCAATTGTCGAGGTCGACTCCATCAAAACCTCCAAGAGCAATCATGCGCCGTTCTTCGGGTTCGGATTATCTTTATGGATTGGCTGAAAACGGAATTGATCAGGATTTTAGCGTCTTTATTCTGGAAACTCTCAAATGAAAAACGGCAGTCCAACCTGGTGGCTGGAGCTGCCGTCTGAAAGACCAAATCCCAATGAGTGGGCAAACTGAAAAAAAGCTCCCCGACTAGGACTCGAAAAATTGCGGATTTTCCGGGAGAAAACCACATTTTTCCCTCCAGGTGGCAAAGAGCTTAGGTCTATCCGCCTGCAAATTCGGCGACCAGGGGAAACAAAAAACTCCCACCTGGTTTCAGTTTCGAAAGACCCCGATCTCCTGAAAGTGATCTCCTCCTGGAGTCGCCTTCCCAAGAATATCCGTAAGGCAATTTTGGCGTTGATATCTAATTAGTATTTTAGATATCAAATGCGGTTTGTATACATTAAATGCTAATTTGTTTGAATCAAAAATCTAAAAATTGAAATCAATTAATATGTAAGCTGGTGGTTTTTTTCAAATTTTCACACCCAAACCCCCATCCAAAACACTGCTTGAAACCATGAAGGTTGGTGTTTTTCACAGCGAGATCTCAATTTTCCGTTTTCCATCATTGACACCCTTGGCCGCCCCTTTATACTGCTTGAATTGAACCCAACTCATAGGGGGATTGCCATGATGCGGTATTTCCTTGGTCTGGCATTGGCACTCTTGGCGATTCCTGGGGTTTCTAGGGCGGATGTAATAGAATTGGTTGTTACAAACACCGGGTTTGGAAGCCAAGGAGATACTCTTAGCGGTTCGTCTAGAGCGTTAACTTTTAATAATACTACTTCAAGCTCCAATGCATTACATTCAATGGCTATCCGTCTTTACAACACATCCACTAACCGAACAGGGACTTTAAATTTTAATTTTAGTATTAATGGTGGAAGTGCTATTCAGAGATCGGCTAGTATTACTCTTGATGCACAACGGGACTATGTTTTTACTGGTTTAAGCGGATTGGTCGCAACTGGTGGGACAAATACATTAACCATTAGTAATGCTTCCACTAGTGGCGATATTACTCTTGGTGATCTAAGATGGACCACATTAACAAGTGTAACTTACTCAGGGATTTGGTCTTCAGAGGCCTCAGTTTCGCCTACTCAAACTTCGATGGGACTTTATGCAACTGTCCCAGAGCCCACAACTATGGTGCTTTATGGCTCTGCTATTGCGATTGGTTTCGGTGCATCTGTTCTTCGCCGCTTCCGCAAAAAGTCGGAAGAACTATCAGCCGTTTAGTTTTTGGCTACGCTCTTGTTCACGCCCTCGCTGATCTTTCCGTGTTGAAGGGCGAGGATTCCGGCGCACCGGTACGTGTCAACATCTTTGAGACCACCCGACTGTAAGTGCACATAAATTTCCCGGTTGGCTGTCGAAGGCCAAGATGGCGTGCTGTGTCTGGCTGGAGGGGCATGAATTGGTCCCAAAGGATGCCCCATCCACCGGTGAGGGCCCCTTTGGGGGTCTCGTATGTCAAGTTGCGCACATTTGTTTTGTGACCTCGTGAAGTCAGGGTCGTTCTGAATGATCAGGGCCTATCCAGCCCCGACCACTTCAAGAGCCTCCTTTCTTGGGTTTTGGTTTTGAAGCTTGTCCATGTCCAGGTAACGCCTCGTTAGGAACATCGGCTACTTAATACACCAAATAAACGCGTCATAATCCAATGAAAGCCAGTTACCCCTGGCATCTCAACCACCGGCACTTCGCGGGTGGTTTTTTTATTTCCTTGGGAGGATTTCTGATGAGCCATACCGTGACTGTCAAAACCAAAATCATTGATTTGGCTGGAATCCAGGCTGCCTGCCACCGCCTGAAGCTGCCCCAACCAACTGAAGGCGAAGTTCGCCTGTTCGACCGTTTGGCCCACGGTATTGGCATCCAACTGGATGGCTGGCGGTTTCCCGTCTGCATCGAAAGTTCCGGGAATCTGCTCTATGACAATTTCGGCGGATTCTGGGGCCTGCCCGAGAAGCTGGACCAATTCCAGCAGGCCTATGCCGTGGAAAAGGCCAAGCTGGAGGCTCGCAAGCAGGGTTACACCTGCCAGGAGTCCGTCCTGGCTGACGGTTCCATCCGTTTGAATGTCCTGGTGGAGGCCTGACCGATGAAGACTATCACCATTGTTGTTGATAAGACTGGCCAAGTCTCCATGCAAACCCATGGTTACGAGGGCCTGACCTGCAGGGACGCAACCAAGGCTTTGGAACGGGCGTTGGGAATTGTCCTGTCCGACAGGCCCACCTTTGACCAGGCAACCCACCAATCCGTGGTCGAGGCCCAATAGTAGCCAGGCCTCTTATCAACAGTTGCTTAAGGCCCGCCCACAAGGCGGGCTTTTTTCGTTTACAGGAGTGCATGTCATGCCATTCAGTCTTTGGTTCCGGATTTTTGAGTTCGAGTTCAAACGCCGGACGGGAATTTCCTGGACGGATGCCTGCGGGGAAATGGATATTCCCCGCAACTATTACGACAGGCGCATTACCCCAACCAACGCCGTGTTGGCGGAGATGGAGGATATGGACCTCGAGGATGTGACCGCGTCCCGGTGGGTTCGGTTCGGCTGAAGCAAGTGTTACCAGGCGTGTGGCGCGGTGCCTTGCGCCTTTTTTTGTTACTCGTTGGAGTTGATAACCATGTGGACGGATATTTTGCGCGAGTATGTGGCGGGAGGATTTTCCGGCATTTGGCTCGTGACGGAGGAACCCATCGAGGCCGAAGCCGCCATTCAGAAGCTGGGCAAGGCCAACGATTGGAATGTCCTGACCTGGGACATCGCCCAGGGGATCAAGGGGGCAGGGATTCCATCAGGCACGGCGGTTGGCGATCCTGCTGGGGCCATCAAAGTCCTGGCCAGTCAAAACCAGGGGCCAACGGTCCTCGTTGCCAACAGTTACCACCGATTTCTGCCAAGTGCCGAGATCGTGGCACTGTTGGGAAGGGAGTTGGCGGAAGGGAAGGCTTGCCAACGGTTCCTGGTGATTCTGGCCCCGTCAGTTGCCATTCCCCCTGAGTTGACGCGCCAGATGATTGTTCTGGAGCACGACCTGCCCACCCAGGCGGAGTTGAAAAGCATTGCCTTGGGGCTCATCGAGGACGGGGAGATTGATGAGGCCAGTCTGGACAGCGTGGTGGAGGCGGCTTCTGGCCTGGGCGTGGGGGAGGCCGAGTCTGCTTTTGCCTTGAGCCTGGTAAGGCATGGCAAGCTTTGCCCTGATGCCGTGTTTAGCGTGAAGGCCAGTTCCCTGAAAAAGTCCGGGCCTTTGACTCTACTTGAAGTTGGCGAGGAGGACCGCTTCGAAAACCTGGGTGGGTTCGATGGCCTGAGGGATTATTCCCTGCGTGCCTTGGCCGGTTCCAGGGTGAAGGCTCGGGGGGTGTTGATCAGCGGTGTACCTGGGTGTGGCAAGAGTTCGTTCGCCCGATGTCTCGGTAATGCCACGGGAAGACCAGTCCTCAACCTGGATGTCGGCGGCCTTTACCAATCCTTGGTGGGGGAAACCGAGCGAGCGTTACGGGAAGCCCTGAAGCGCATTGATGCCGTGGGGAAGTCCATCCTCCTGATCGATGAGGCTGAGAGAGCCCTGGCCGGTCACGCCAGCCAGGGCGACTCCGGAGTTTCCACCCGTGTGATGGGCAGCCTGCTGACCTGGCTCTCCGACCGGAAGAACGATGCCTTCGTCATCCTGACGGCCAACGAGGTCAAGGGGTTGCCTGCCCCTCTGACTCGCGCCGAGCGGTTGGATTCCATTTGGTTCGTGGATTATCCCGATGCCGCCACCAGGGAAGGTATTTGGCGCATCTACATCCAGCACTATGGCTTGGACGGTGGCCAGCCGCGTCCCAGGCATGACAAGCCAATCACCGGTGCCGAGATCAAATCCACCTGCCGCATTGCCGCGCTGCTGGGCCTGAGCCTGGTGGACGCGTCACGGTTCGTGGTCCCTGTCTCGTCCACCAGTGCCGAGGTGATTGATGCGCTGCGCACCTGGGCCAAGGGAAGGGCCCTGTGTGTCAGCAAGGGTGGTCTGTTCGGTGTCGAACCACTCGTAACAACCCCAGCGAGGAAGTCACGCTCTGTGAAACCCTCGCTGAACTGATAACTGTTGTTTGGCTGTGAACCCACATCTCCTTTGGCGCGGTGCCAGGGGCGGTGTGGGTTTTTCTTTTTGAGGAGGTTTTTGATGAACGCGAAGTTAGAGTTGCCTGAATCCCACATCGATGCCACCGAAGCTGGAGCCGAACTCCGCGCCAACTGCCTGGCATCGAAGCTCCATCTGAAATGGCTGGGGGTGACCAGAACCTTGAGCGCGGAGCAGATGGCCAGGCTGGTGGATGGGGCCGAGGTCGATTCCGGCATGATTCGGGCATCCAAAAAACTGTTGGATGCCAAACATCCGACGATGAAGCTCCTGACCAATATCCGCAACCGTTTGCTGGGGACCTGGCGAGAGTTGACGCTGCCTTTCGTGGAGGCAGGGACCAGGCTGATCCCACGGCATCTTGTGGGAGAGTTCGAATCACGCATGACCATGCTCAAGGATGAGTTGGCCAGCGCCGTGGAGGAACTGGAGCAGGAATGGCCGAGGCTGAAGGAGGCGGCGGCGGAAAGGCTGGGAACTTTTTATAACCCCGAGGACTACCCAGACTCCCTGGAGGATTTGTTCTGTGTGAGTTGGAGTTACCCCGAGACGGCGGTGCCCAGTTACCTGATGGCCATCGATCCAGGGGTGTACCGAAGGGAGGCAGCCAGGGTGGCCGAGAAGTTTGAGCAGGCCGTCGAACTGGCGGAGCTGGGTTTTGTCGAGGAGTTCAGCAAGCTGGTCAGCCATCTCACCGATCGTCTGACGGATACCGATGGGGAACGAAAAATTTTCCGGGATTCCTCCCTGGAATCACTCCGGGAATTTTTTCCGCGGTTTCGGCAGATGCGGCTGGGGGGTAAGGCCGAGGAGCAATTGGAGGAGTTGATCAGCCAGGCCCAGGAAATTGTCTCGGGTATCGCTCCCCAGGATCTCCGCGACTCGGGAAGGTTGCGCCAGACGGTTGCCCAGGACTTGGCAAGAGTTGGCAAGGAACTGGAGGGCATGATGGTGGCCAGGCCCAGACGGAAGATCATTCGGATGGGAGGTGTCGAATGATTGTCACTGTCACTCCTAAGGGTGAGTTGAAGGCCATCTACTCCGATGGCTTCAACTGGCGAGCCTTGGGTAGGCCCATCATCCAGAGGGCCAGCCAGGTCGAGCCCGATGGCCTAGGTCTCTGGTACGCGGACTTGTCCCTGAGCGGCGGTCCCAGGATCGGCCCCTTTGTCCATCGGGCCGACGCCATCTCCGCCGAGGTGGGCTGGCTGGAAAAATACCGCCTGTAGGGTGCAGTCAGTATTTGAGTGTTTTTCAAAGCCCTGGAAGGTCCGGGGCTTTTTTTATTGGAAGGAGGATTTCCATGATCCGTTTGAATGTCGGACTGTCGAGGAAAGTGGGTTTGCCCAGTTACGGCTCCAAGGGTGGATCCGTCAATTTGGAAATCGAGTTGGCTGATCTGGACCACCAGAAGCTCCGTGAAACCATTCACAAGCTGTTTGGTTTGGCCAAGCAGTCTCTCGAGGACGAGTTGGGCCAGGAGGAGGGGGAGGTCCAGGCCAAGCCTGTGGTGCAGGTGTCGGTGCAGCCTGCTGGCAAGACTTTGCAGGAGGCTGTAACCGAGCACGGCAAGCTGCTTAGCGAGAAACAGCACCGCTATCTGGAAACTCTGGCCAGAACCCAGCGCCGGAATTTGCAGAAGGAGTGCGAAGAGGAATTCGGAAAGAAACCTTTGGCTTTGACCAGCAAGGAGGCCTCGGCCTTGATCGAAAAGTGGCGGAATTCCCTGGTCTCGGCACGATAAGGAGGTTCCCCATGGCTAACGCAAGGGAAAAGCTGAACGCTGCCTTTATCAACGGTGCCGTGGTACTGGGTGTGATTATTGGATTAACGACCGGAAGTTTTCTGGTCGGATTCCTTGTGTTTGGGATCGCCTTGGCGATGGACAGTTATTCAGGCAACATCCGCTTGAAACCCAGGGACCATCCTTAAGAGTTACCCCGATCCCAGGACCAGCCATCAGGCTGGTGGTCTTGGGATTTTTTTAGCCGTTGGGTGAGTGGCGCTCTTTTGGTCAGATTTCCAGGAAAAAAATTCCCGGGTACATTTCAGCAGCCCCCTTACTGGGAAAAACCAAAAGCCCTGGCCAGTTTCCCAGCCAGGGCCTTTGTTCATTGCTCCCACTCTCGGGAGAACCAAACGGGGAAAAACCTGTTTGGCAAATGGTGCGGCTTTGCTGCCTCGATCAGTAAGGGGAGATTCACCAGTAAGGGTTCTAACCGTGTAAGGTCGTCTTCCTTAGGTTCCTCTTCTGATCAGTCCTGTCCTTCAGAGTCGTCTAAAAGGTTGATGGATAGTCCATGTCCTTCTAAAAGCTCATTCAAACGGTTCTGATCAGTTACTGACCAACTCACAGGTTTCGTAGCTTGTCTCCATCCTTTGACTACCAGCTTTAACTGTCTCATAGGGAAAGGATGGTTGTGGGCTTCGTCTAGTGAGTCGCTTAGCCGAGCCCAGGTGGACTCAGGTAGGCTAAAACCTAGTTTATATCCATTGGATTTTATGATCAATCCTAATATTTCAGAAAGATCTGTCTTTAAATCAATAATGTTGTTCCCGATGCATTCAAGTCCAGCACAAGTCAACAAGCCCAAGCTTTTCTGTTGAAGTGTGTTAACTGCTTCTGGGGATGATCCCATGATGCAAATGTTATCAGCATATCTATAGATCTTGGCAGTATCGTGTATGTCATCTAAGAGGTGCTTGTCATGGAACTCATGCATATAGAGGTTAAAGAACAAGCCACTGAGAGCTTCACCTTGATTAATGCCAATGACCCGATGGGGCTGGGTTCCCAGTAAAAGAGTCTTTGCCAAAGCGATGACCTTAGGGCTAACGCCATAATCGTTATTGAGCAAACGACTTAGGGAGCTTACGAGTACATTATCGAATGCTTTCTTAATGTCGTAATGGGTAAAGAAGGTTAAGCCAAAGCTGTAATCTTTAGATAACTTGGCAAATATCTGTGTGTGGCTTCTGTTGGCTCGATATCCATAGCTCCAATCAACGAAAACTTCATCCAAATGAGGGGTAAGGGCCTCTAGACAAGCTCGGTTGGGGATCTTGTCGATATGGTTGGGAATATGAATAGTTCTAAAGCCACCATTTGGCTTACGAATATTGCATGTCTTGGTAGGGCCAGGTTTGTATTTATCTCCACGAATAGCACCAGCAAGCCCACTAATCTTTATTTTCCACTCGCTGTCACTAAGTGAATCAAATGTAAGTCCATCATGGCCAGAAGTTTGCCCACCATAAGCGCGAATATGGTGGTAACAGTTTGTTAGGTGTTCTTTTGATAGCCAGTAGGCTTCTTGTCTACTGTTAAGGCAGCCCATGCTAACACTTGTCTTAGCGTTAAGAACTCTTGGTTTCTGGAAGTGTGTGGACATAGTAATAGTTGCCTCGAATGAGTAAAAAGTTGTCCCGATGGATCAAAGGTTGGGCTTAACTCTATTTCTGGAAGCCATTTGCAGCTTTTGGATAAATGGCATGGGGCCAGCATGCCATTTTTGGCAATACTGGTTATACCTTGTTATATAGCTTTTGCGAAGGTGGCTTGGAGCGCCATCTTTCACATCAAATACCAGTAAGGGGAACTCCTGGGCCCCTATCGGGAGTAATCCAGTTCCTGCGTCAGCCCTAATTAACACCGATGGCAGGCAACTCAGCCCATCGATCTCCTCGTGAGTCAAAACTGGGCAGCTAGCCCCCTTACTGGTCAAAGCCTCCAGCATCGCCTTCTTGTGGATCTGGTTTTCCACTACCAATGCCACGGCGCCGTCCATATCGGGGCCAAATCTGTCCTGAACGAATGGGTAACTCTTGGCTTCTTCCCTTACTGGTTTAACTTTCTTGGCGAGGAAGTTATTACGGGCCTGGTTTTTCCAAACCATGACTTCTTTTTGTTTCCGGCAACTTCGGTCATTTCCCACGCGCTTGTCGGTCTGGTCACCCTTGGTTCGGCTGAGCCATTGGACCAAGGGGGCCAGGTTGGCCATGCCGTTGGCCCCCAGTTGGTAGGTGCGAAGGCCGAAGAGGGGGTAAATCAGCCTGAGGTCATGGGGATGGGTGTCCTCGGGGATGATCCCCACCAGCCTGGCCCCAGGCTTGATGAAGGTTCCCCTGGCTGGGTTGAAAAGATCCATGTGGTGGCCGAAGTAGTCGTAATGGACGAAGTGGACGGCATCGGTAACCACAACAATGTCTGCTTTGTGCATTTGCAGGCTGCATAACGCTAGTTTCGTTTGCAGGACGACACGAATCCTGTGGTTGGGCCAGGGCTGGTTTTCCTTGAGCGCGTATTCCTTTTCCATGTACCAGCAGTTCTGGCCATCGGCCCTCAGGGCCTCCACCATGGAGCAGCCAGCCTCCCTGTTCTTCACCAACACGACGATGTCGGCTGTATGGAAGGCCGAGCAAACGCGCTGCACGAACTTGGTGGGATTGGTATGGGTGGAGGTGGTCACCAGGGAAGGGGGCCCCTCGGCGATTTGCGACAAGGCTTCGCAAGGCGCCAGGTGGGCCCCAGGTGATCTGGCCAATGGGTTGTACCGATAGCCAACGGGATTGGTATCCGCCTGGCTGAGAATCTCGTTAACGGCAGGCAGCAGGCCCAGCCCAATTGTCGGATGGACAACCAGATCATCCCAAATACCGGTGGCAAAACACCCGGAACTTTCGTTGTCCATTTCCCGAAGGACTTTCACCTGGTTCCAGCAGTGGTGGGGGGCTTTGGTATTCAATGATGCATCTCCGCTGACCTACAGCCAATTATACCTTTATTGTTGTCGCAAAAATAGCCTTTTCGGCATGCGACCGATAATTCAACAAGCTCGCCCCTACATTCCCGACACACAGATGATCGAAACCATCGCGCAGGACCAATACGATTCACCTTGGTATTCCAACTGGCTTGACAGGACAGGTTCCTTGATTTTTTTTGAAAATTCTCAAAATATTTCCGGCAGCAAAGTTGGCAAAAAACAGTCAACCCAAACGCCCCAAAATGCCAGTTGTCCAGCCGAACAATTAAGCAAGTATAAAACCAGATCGTTTTTAAAGGTATTTGAACGAAAAGCGTTTAAAAACACATAGATTATTGATGCTACCTAGAACCATCAAACTTTTAAAACTAATAAGATATTCGTTTAAAAAACCGGACCACTTCAACGCCTTGACACCAGCATCTCGGGACCTAGTATTGGAACGTCGCCTCACAGAAGAAGTGGGCCTGGCATAGGACTTGCGCGACCCCGATCACTGTCAGGCTGGCGCCTGTCATGTGGTGCTGTTTTTGTCTGGTGTCGTGGAGACAAGTATGTCCGGCTTTCTTTCTAGACCATGCGTCGCGGCTCAGGGGCGTATATCCGAATCTTCCGTGGAATCCAAGTCATCCTTGGTCTGCCATCGGGGTACTGAATCGTTGCAGCCACTTGCGGTTGGGCATGCTGAAGCCGCAAGGCTAATAGGTGTGTCTGTTAGAAAGCTGCACACGATGGTGAAAGATCGGGAGGTTGTCCCGTGCAGGTTAGGCGGTCGTAATGTCTATCTGGTTGATGACCTTCGAGCGTACCTCGAGTCGAAAAAAGTGTCATCGATTTAGTTGGTTTCATTCGAGGCTTTTCAACGAAACGGAAAGATGAGATGGCTGACAACCTTTATCGCGACAAGAAGGGCCGAGCATTCTTATCCTTTCAGGACCTCACGGGAGCTCAGCGCAAAATTCGCCTGACAGGATTGAGTAAAAAAGATGCGGAATCCTTTGCTTCCAGGTTCAGAGAACTGCTTTCATCGGTTAAGGCTGGGTTGGTGCCCAGCCCGGTAATTTTGGAATGGGCGAGCAGGCTGGATTTCAAGTTTCAGAAGGCCCTTCAGAAATATTCCCTGGTTTCAGCAAAGCCTGTTGTCCAGCTGACCCTGAGGGAAGCCAGGGAGAAATATCTGGAATTGAAGGTTGGCAAAAAACCTGCCACTCGACGTAATATCCTGACGGCATCCGAGAGATTGTTCAAAATCCTGGGCCATGAAACCCTTGTTTCATCTTTAACGAAGGGGCATTGCGAAAAGGCGGTGGCTACCCTCCAGACCACCCATGCCCAGGGGAGTGTCAGTCAGAGCATAAAAAAGACCAAGGCGATTCTCGGTCATCTGGTGGATTTGGAGATTATTGCCAAAAGCCCGATGGCTCATTTGCGGCCTGGGTCAGATGCCGGTGATCCTGACTTGCTGTTTTTTGTGACTAGGGAAATGACCGAAAGGGTTTTGGCCGCCTGTCCTGACGCCGAATGGAGGCTGATTTTCGGTTTGGCCAGATACGGGGGGATTCGTGTTCCTTCCGAACTGGTTCCATTGACCTGGGCTGATGTTCGGTGGGATGAGCACAAAATCCAGATTCGGAGCTCGAAGACCGAGCATCACCTGGGCAAGAAATCCAGGTGGATTCCGATATTCCCAGAGTTGCGCCCGTTGTTGAAGGAGGCTTTTGACCAGGCCGCCGACAAGAGGGGGCCTGTCCAATTGCGCTTTAGGGATCCTGAGGACGACAATCCCAGAACGGAGATGTGTCGCATCATCGAGTCGGCGGGAATGGCACCCTGGCCCAAGCCGTTCACCAACCTGCGCGCGACACGGGATACGGAACTGCGCAGGGCAGGGGTGCCTGACTACAAGGTGGATGCCTGGCTCGGGCATTCACTGAAAATTGCGCAAAAACATTACCTGCAGTTGATCGAGGATGATTTCAAGATTGCTGCGGGAGTGGTTGGAACTCCGGTGTCATGCCGCCCCATCGCACCCGAACTTCCGCGAGATTCCGAAGGCTCGCCAAGTTCCAAGGTTGTCCCGCTGTATGACCGAGGATTGAAAAAGCCGTTAGGTGGCGACCCTTTCGGCCGGAAAATTTGGGCCCAAAAGTGGCAAACAGGTGGCACAGAAAACGCCCAAAGTGGCAAAGAAAACGGCAAAGCAAGAGGCTGCAATAGTTTGCAATCAGTGACGGAAGGTGTTGGTGGTGAAGGATTTAGGCGCTATTTTGCAGGTGATTGCAAGGTATTGCAGAAGATAGAAGCTCCCCGACTAGGACTCGAACCTAGGACATGCGAGTTAACAGCTCGCCGCTCTACCAACTGAGCTATCGGGGAATCAACCGGGTTTCCCTGTTGAACTAGCTTTTTAGCGCAAGATTCCGCCCAAGGCAAGACAAGTTGCCTTGGGCTTCCTTTTTGAAATTATGCCATAAAGTGCTGGTGTAGAAGAATTTGCGACTTGCCTTGGTCGCCCCTTTCTCGCCGGAAGCTGGCTGGGAGGTGTGCCCATCGGCATTTTTTCGGGGTAAAAGCCCCAAGGGATCAGGGTTGCTGCCCGCGCAATCCTTCCAGGGTTTCTGGGGGTAGGGGAAACGCCGTGCCATGTCGCGCGCCCTTGGGAAACGAGACCTGATCGGAAATGTCCTTCCAACTGATGCCGTCCAGGCTTTCCGCCGCCCCGTAATGCCCCTTGGTGTAGCAGTCGAAGTACACCCGCCACACCGTGCCGACGCGCAGCACCGTCGGCCCTTCCACCCAATCCCGTTCCACGATGGGCCGACCCGTCACCTTCCAGGGTTTTAGTAGGCTCTCGCTGGTCGTCAGGTGCAACCGCTTGTGGCCGGGTCGCTCGTCCTTGTAGATAAGGCCCAGCCCCTTCGGGGTTTCGAACAGCGTCCCGTCGATCGTGTTGTGCCCGGGATTGAATGGGATAACAGGGTCGGTGAATGTCTTGAAATCTTGCGTCGTCACCAGGTACTGCCGGTGGTTGTGGTCCCCGCCCTGGTCGGTCTCGGGGAATTTTCCCGGGATGGTGGTGGCGTAAAGCACCACGAATTGTTTGCTGGCCCGGTCATAAAACAGGTCCGGGGCCCAGGTGTTCTTGGCCCCTGTCACAGCCTCGTTTACCGGAATGTATTTCTGCTCGGTCCAATGGAGGAGGTCCTTGGACGAGGCATGCCCGAATCCACGGTCCCACCATCCTGTGGTCCACACCATGTGGAACACCCCGTCAGGCCCGCGCGCGATCGATGGGTCCCGCATCAGCTTGCCGCTAACAGCCGGGGCAAGGAACGATTTGCCCCCTTTCAGCGGTTGCCATTTCAGCCCGTCGTCGCTCCAGGCCAGGTGCAAGCCATCTTCCCCGTTGCCCAAAAAATAGCTGAAGGCAAAGGGGCCCTTGCCGTCAGCAGGCTGCCCAGCCTCGCCGGGCGTTTGGGCCAAGCCACACAGAAGCAGCAGGGCGAACATGGTGCCTCCTGGGGTGAACCGGGGTTCAGCCTGCTCTTCAGCGCTGGCTGGCCTTTCGTGGCGGGGGCATCAGGCGCGTCTGGCTGCTGGTCACATCCTGCTTCAGCAGTTCCACGCCTTTTTCAAGCTGCCGATCCACCCCGCGCGATGCGTCCTGCGGTTCAGGCCAGACGATCACATCCGGCTCGGCCCCGTTCAGTTCCAGGTCCTCCCCGGTGGTGGTCAGATACCAGCCACGGAACGGAAGGCGCAGGAAGCCCACATCCATGATCGTCGTCCCGCCGGTGCTGATCACCCCGCCGGCCGTGGTCACACCAACCAGGCGCCCCCGTTTCAGGGTCTTGATGGCGTGGCTGAAGATCTCCGCGTTCGAGAACGAGTTCTGGTTGCACAGCACCACGATCGGCTTGTTCCAGGTCGCGAAAATCTTCCGGTCGTGCGGATAACCCGGGGTGGTCCCGCCGCGGGGAATCGTCACCGCGTGCTCCGGTTGGGTCAGCGCCGTCAGCAACAGGTCGGCGGTGCTGCCGCCGCCGTTCTCCCGCACATCGATGATCAACCCCTGCTTGCCGGCACCCGCGTCGTAGAGCGCCTCCTCGAATTTCTCGAAGCTCGCCTGATCCATCGCCTGGATATGCAGGTAGCCCAGCGCGCCGCCTGAGAGTTGGTCCACCTTCGCCCGGTTTGCCGCGATCCACATCGGGTAAAGCAGCGTCCGAACCTGGCTGTGGCTCGTGGGCCGCACCGACACGGTCCGGTCCTTGCCCTCGGCTTCACGGATGCCCAGCACCAGGTCGGTGTTGGGGCCAACGGTCAGCAACTCGGCCGGATCAATTCTGGGGGTGACCGCCTTGCCGTTCACACTGGTCACCACCTCGCCCGCCTTCAGCCCGTGCCTTTTGTGGGCCGCGGGCGTGTCCTGCACCACCGAGCGGATCTTCCAGCCCGGCCCGGCGAATTTCTCGTCAAACAGCAGGCCGGGGTGAACCGTGGTCAGCGACCATTTGCCTGTGGGGGCCTCGTTGGCAGCCGGTGCGGGGGTACCGCGCCGCATGGGATTGGTCCCCCCGTTGGCAGTGAAGGCAAGGTGCGACCCGTTCAACTCACCCAGCATCATGTTCACCGTGGTGGCCAACGATTCCAGGTCGGGGCAGGCGAAGGCCATCGGCAGGTACTTCTCCTTCACCTGCTTCCAGTCACGGTTGTTCAGGCGCTCGTCGTACCAGTTGTCCCGCATGGTCCGCCAGCACAGGTCGAACACTGCCGCGTGCTTCGCCGGCAGGTTGACCTCCTGCAACGCGCTGAACCGATACTGCGTGCCGGAACTGTCGCCGGTTGAGGGGGGCGCGGTGGCGGTGGCCGGTGGCGGCCCGCCCCGCCCCAGTCGCGACATCACCGAGGCGGCAGGGCTGGGTGGCGCGGCCCCGCTGGCCGAGGGGGTGAAACTCGCCGGCACACCCGAAGCCAGCCACACCACGCTATTGTTCTTCAGCCAGCGCGGGTTCGAGCCGGTCCCGGAGTTCAGCGACTTGGGTGTGAGGCTGTCCGGGAACTCCACGTAGTGGGTGCCACGCGTCCCGTTCACCGTGCCGCTGAAACCCAGTTTTTTGCCGTCGGGAGACCAGAACAGGTTCGATTCCGCCGAATCGGCGATCTTGATGGTCCGCAATCGTTCGTTCATGCGGTCGAAATCGATCACCACCGCCGGGGTGGTGGGCTTGGCTGCGGGGGTGGTTCCCTCCGCGGGCTTCGTCGCCTCGCCTTCGGGCTTGGCCGCCCCGGCCGCGCCCGAGGGGCGGGAAGGTGTCGCCGTCCTGCGCGATTTCATTTTTTCCAGGGCTTTCTCCAACGCGCGGTCCCGGCTGTCCCGTTCATCGTCCGCCTTGTTCAGGTACAGGTAGTGGATGTCCACTTCCTCGCCGGATCGCCTGCCGGTGAAGGCCAGAATCTTGCCATCCGGGCTCCAGACCGGTTCCCCCTCATTGTCAGGGTGGCGGCTCACATTGAAGGCGGCGCGCGATCCGTCCAGCGGCAAAATGTAAATGTCGCTGTTGAAATCCGAATCCTGCCGCGAGAAGGCGATCCACTTGCCATCGGGTGACCAGTCGAAATCCGGGGCCGAATAGCCCGGCGAAAGCACCCGGCCGTTCTTGCCATCCGCGTCGATCACCGCCAGGTCGCCGCGTCCCAGCACCAGGCCCAGCTTGCTTCCGTCCGGGCTGAACTGCAGCGATCCCTTCTGGTTGCCGTCGGTGGTGATCGGCTGCAGGTTGAAGGTGTCGTTCTGCCACCAGAACTTGCCTGCGTCCCCCCGGGTGGCCTTGATGATTTCCGTTTTGCCGCCCGCGTCCGAGACGAAGCACAGGCTGTTATTGTCCGGCGAGAAGACGACAGACCGCTCCTCCTCCGGCGTGCGCGTCACCTGCTTGGGCTCCTTCAGCTCGGTGTCCATCACCCACACATCCCCGCCCGCGATGAAGGCTATCTCCAACCCGTCCGAGGTGAAGGCCGCCGCGGTTGCCGAGCTGAGCGTGCGCCGTTCCAGCTTCTCGCGCTGGCGGTCGGCGCTGGTCACGATGTTGATCTTTTCCGCGGGCTTGCCGCTGGCCGGCCGCAGCACATGCAGTTCGAACAGGTGGCGGAACACCAGCGTCGAACCGTCGGCCGAGAGCCGGGGCTGCACCACGGAATCGTCGGTGAAATGCGTCAGTTGCCGGCCGTTGCCGGTGGTCAGGTCATGCTCCCACAGGTTGAATGAGCCCGATTGGCCGCCCACATAGTAAAAGCCTTTCCCGTCCGGTTTCCAAAGGGGCGCCTGCGATCCACGCTCGCCGGCATGGGGCACCGCGCGGCCTTGCGCCAGGGGCGGATTCTGCAACAGCCGGGTGAAGCTGTCCTTCGCCCGGTCATAGCTCCACAGTTGCCAGGCCTGGCTGCCGTAATAACCCTTCCGCCACCACTGGGTGCCTTCCCGTACAAACAGCACGGTGTTGCCATCCGGGCTCAGGCTTCCATCCTTGCCGGCGGCGTCGAACAACAGTTCGTCCCGCTTCCGTGTGTTCGGGTCCACCAGCACCATCCGGTCCGGGTTGCGGGTCCAGTCGTGGTCACGGATCACCTGCGCCAGCAGTTTCTTCCCGTCCGCGGTCCAGCCAAGCAGCCGGTAACCCCCGGTGTGGAATGTCGCCTGCTTTGTTGCTCCCCCTGCCAAAGGCATCAGGAATATCTGCGGTGATCCTTCCCGGTCGCTCACAAAGGCCACGGTGCGCCCGTCCGGCGAAACGCTCGGCTGGTCATCCTTGGCCGGGTGGCTCGTCAGGGCCGTGGCGCTGCCCCCCGTGGTTGGCGCCAGCCAGATATCCCCGTTCCACCCGAATACCACCTGCTTGCCATCCGGGGTCGGGCAGGGGTGGTTCACCAGTCGCATGTTTTCCTGGGAGCGGGCGTGGCCAAACGCCACACCGACAACGGCTGCCAAAGACCAGACACAGGGCATGAATCGCACGGTGGGGCTCCTTCATCCGGGCCAATATTGCTTGGACAAAAGCGGCCGGAAAACCTGCGGTTGGGAAAGGGTGAGGTTCCGGTTGAACCCTTATTCTTTCGCAAGCTGGGGGCTTTGGCGAGGGCTGTCGGGGCTTCCAAGGCCCCAAAAAGTGCCCAAAACCACAAATCGGGCAGGTTCAAAGGGCATTCTGGCCCCGTTTTCCGCCCCCCTATTGCCCCGGTCCAATCCGTGGGATTACATTTTTCCAAGGAAAATTCAGGAACAGTTACCGGGCATCCGCCCGGAAACCCCTGTTCCCGGCTGCATGGAAGCGGCAATGGCATTTAGCAAACCGTCCAGCCCCATCGCGGGCTCCAATTCCACCCGCCTGGCCCGGTTGGAGCATTTGTCCCGCCAGATCCGGCGGGGCATTCTGGAAAAGGCTTACGCCGCCAAGGTGGGGCACATCGGCAGCGCCCTTAGCGTGGCCGACATCCTGTCCGTCCTGTGGGGTGGCATCCTACGGGACGCGGGCACACAGGCCCCCGGCCGTGACCGGTTCGTGCTGTGCAAGGGCCATGCCGCCCTTGGCCTGTACGCCGCCATGCATTTCACCGGCCGCATGGACCAGTCCACCTTCGACAGCTACTGCATGGACGACACCCACCTGGGGGTCCATCCCGAACCCACCATCCCGGGCGTGGATGTCGGGACCGGTTCGCTGGGCCAGGGGCTCAGCGTCGCTTGCGGGCTTGCTGTCGGATTGCGCCTCGATCGTTCCCCCGGCCGTGTCTATGCCCTGCTCAGCGACGCCGAGTGCAACGAGGGCCAGGTTTGGGAGGCCGCCCAGTTCGCCGCCCACCACAAGCTCGACAATCTAACCGCCCTGGTGGATGCCAACGGCACCCAGGCGCTGGGCCGCACCGAGGATGTGCTCGACCTGTCGCCCATGGCCAGGCGCTGGGAGGCCTTCGGCTGGCAGGCGGTCGAGGCGGACGGCCACGACCACGGTTCCCTGCTCGGGGCGATCGAGGCGCCGCGCGACGGCCGGCCCCGGATGATCATCGCCAAGACGGTCATCGGCAAGGGTGTCAGCTACATGGAAGATCGCGTCGCATGGCATTACAAATCGATGAATGCCGACGAGTTCGCGCGCGGTCTGGCCGAGGTGGATGGCGGGCTCGAGGAGGCCGCGGCATGAGAAACGCGTTTGTTGATGGGTTGGTCGAACTCGCACTCGCCGACCCGAGCGTGATGCTCCTCACCGCCGACCTCGGGTACAATGTGCTCGATCCTTTCGCCCATGAATTCCCCGACCGGTTCATCAATGTCGGTGTCGCCGAGCAGAACATGGCCGGCATCGCCACCGGCTTGGCCATGACCGGCCGACGGGTCTTCATCTACTCCATCGCCACTTTCGCCACGCTGCGCTGCTTCGAGCAGTTCCGCAACGGGCCGGCCCTGCACAACCTGCCCGTCTGCGTCGTCGGCGTCGGGGCAGGTTACTCCTATGGCAACCTCGGTCCGAGCCACTTCGCGCTGGAGGATGTCGCCATCATGCGCGCCCTCCCCAATGTCCGTGTGGTCGCTCCGGCCGATCCAGACCAGGCCCGTTCCGCCGTCCGGGCCATCGGCGCCATCCCCGGCCCCGCCTACCTGCGTTTGGGGAAGGGGGGCAACCCCGCTGTTCCGGGCCTGGATGGCCGCTTTGCCTGGAACCTGCCGGAAATCATCCGTCCCGGTTCTGAAATCGCCATGATCGCCACCGGGGCCGTGACCCCGGAAACGGTCGCGGCGGCCGATCGACTCGCCCTCAAGGGGATTCAGGCGCGGGTCGCGGTGATGGCTCACTTGCCGCCTGAACCCACCGAGGAGTTGACCGAGTTGCTGCGCGGTTGCCGTGGCGTCCTCACGGTCGAGGAGGGCCGCGTCACCGGCGGCTTGGGCGCCCTGGTGGCCCAAACCATCAGCCAGGGCGGACTCAATTGCCGCTTGCAGATGGCCGGGGCCCGGGGCGAATTGGCCGGCCCGGTCGGTTCCCGCGAGTTCATGCTCGCCGGCCAAGGCCTGGATGCCGATTCCCTGGCCGATCAGGCCCTTGGACTGTTGAAGCGGAAAACAGCTACCGCAAAAACTTGAGCCAAAATCCTAAAAAAGGGGAGGAGTGGCGTTTTTGCGCCATTCCTCCCCTTTTTCTTTTGCCCCTCCTCGACAAATCGCCCTTTTTGAAAGGATTCGGCCCTAATCAGTGCATTTCGCGCCGCGGCCTGCCGAAGAAAAATCCATCGCAAGGTGAATGCGCGGCAAGGCGCTTCCCGGCTAGGCGTTGGGTGGTTCCATGGAATGCCTGCTCCACATTGGAACCGACAAGACAGGCACCACCTCAATCCAGGAATTCCTCCATCTCAACCGCCAGCGGTTGGCCCGCAGGGGAATCCTTTTCACGCGCTCCTGTGGCGAGATCAACAACCACTTCCTGGCGGTGGCCGCCTACGATTCGGTCCAGCGGGATGATCTCACCGCCAACCTCAGTCTGCGCACAAACCACGACATCGTGGTTTATCAGCAACTGCTGCAGGCCCGGTTGCATCGTGAATTGCGGGAGGCGGGGGTAACCCGGGTGGTTTTCTCGTCCGAGCATTTGCAGAGCCGCCTCAAGGCGGCGCGGCAAATCGAGCGGCTGCGCCGTTTCCTCAACCAGGCCGGCATCCGCAAGATCAAGGTGACTGTTTACCTGCGCGACCCGGCTGACCTGGCTTACTCGCTGCACTCCACCTCCATCAAGGGTGGCCACCCGGGCACTGGGCCCTGCAGGCCCGATAGCGACGATGGCACCGGCTACGACCCGGCCTACTTCCGCAATGTGTGTGACCACCGCGCCACCATCGAGCGCTGGGGTGGTGTCTTCGGCATGGAAAACATCATCCCCCGCCTTTTCCGCCGCGACCAGTTTGTCCAGGGCGATCTGCTCAGTGATTTCATCGCCACCGCGCAACTGCCCGCCCTTCCGTACGATTTCCCCAAGGCTCACAACGAGGCACTCGACCACCTTGGTCTGGAACTGATGCGCCGGTTCAATGCCTGCGTGCCCGCGTTCGTGGACGGCGCCCCCAACCCATTACGAGGCCAGGTTTGGTCGCTCTTTGAAAAACATTTCACCACGGGCGAAAGGCAGCCCCAAAGCCCCGAAATCCGGCAAGCCTATGAGGATGCGTTTGGCGAAGGTAATGAATGGGTCCGCCAGCGCTATTTCCCCAACCTGCCGGCCCTTTTTGAAACCAGGCATGTTTCAACCGTCAACCACAATACCCTCCCTCCAGGCAGGTGGTTGGACCAGTGTGCCGCCATGGTGGCCGAACTTTGGCTCGAGGTGCGCAAGAACGATCTACAGGCCCGGCAAGGGGAACCTGCTGCCCCCCAGACACTTCCTTTCGTCCTCGGTCGGGTCCGAAAGACGGTCGGCTCCATGCTGCGCAAGGTGGGGGTTCTCCCAAAATCCAGCGCTGCCTGATCAGGGCGGTGTTTCCCCAATGCGATCCCTTGCTTGCCGTATTTCAAATCCAGACAAAACCCCCGTTTGGATTCAGGTCCCATTGGGGTAAATTAACGGTATGCCTTTTGGCATGGCCTTTCCCCCGGATGGACCGGGAAAAACGCATGCCAAACCTGGATTCGAAACTCATGCCCGCGGTGACCCGCCTCAATCCTGCCGAATGCGCGGTTCTTCTGGTCGATTTCCAGAAGAAACTGGTGCCGACACTGGACGGTGGATTGAACGCCGTGGCCAGGGCGAATTTGTTGGCCAAGGGAGCGCGCGCTTTGGGTGTGCCGGTACTGGCCACTGAGCAATACCCCAGGGGCTTGGGAGAAACCTTGGAGTTGCTCACCCCACATCTCAGCCAGCCTGCCTGGGAAAAAACGCGTTTCAGCGCCGCCATCGACCCGGTTATCGAGTGGCTCCACCGCGATGCGCGCCGCACCGTGGTATTGGCTGGAATCGAATCCCATATCTGTCTGGCCCAGACAGCGCTCGATCTCATCGAGGCCGATTTCGCCGTGGCTGTGGTGACCGATGCCTGCGCGGCCGCCGATAAGGACGACCAGGCCAATGCCTTCATGCGCCTGTTCTTCCAGGGCAAGGCGATTTCAGTCACCGTCGAGGCGGTGTTGTTCGAGTGGCTGGGCGATGCCACCCACCCGGCCTTCAAGGAAATCTCGGCCCTGGTCAAGCAATCTCGGGAAGTGAAGAAAATCTAGGTTTGCTTTTTGAAAGGTGAAAGAGAACCGCGATGAGTCACACCATTCCACCCGCGCTCGAAATCCCCCGTCGCCTCCTGCTGGGGCCCGGCCCCAGCGATGCCGATCCCCGCGTCCTGAAGGCTATGGCCGCCCCCCTGCTGGGCCATCTCGATCCCAAGTTCGTCGCCATCATGTCCGAGGTGCAGGACATGCTGCGCCAGGTCTACTGCACCCAGAATCGCCTCACGCTGCCCGTCTCCGCCACGGGTATGGCCGGCATGGAGACCTGCCTGGTCAATCTCGTCGAGCCCGGCGACAAGGTGCTCGTGTTCAATGCCGGCTACTTCGCCACCCGCATGCTCGATGTCGCCGCGCGCTGCGGCGGCGAGGTGCATGAGGTCAAGCTCCCCTGGGGCCAGGCCTTCGATCCCGCCCAGATGCGCAAGGAGATCGACCGCGTCCAGCCCAGGGTGGTTGGTGTGGTCCACGCCGAGACTTCCACCGGCGTGTTGCAACCCTTGGATGGGCTGGGCGAGCATTGCCAGAAGCACGGCGCTCTGCTGGCCATCGATGCCGTCACCTCCCTGGCCTGCGTCCCCCTCGAGTTGGACGCCTGGAAGGTCGACGCGGTCTACAGTTGCTCGCAAAAGGGGCTGGCTTGTCCGCCTGGTCTGTCACCCGTTTCCTTTTCAGAGAGGGCCCTGGAAAAGCTGCATGCCCGCAAGTCCAAGGTGCAAAGCTGGTATTTGGACCTTTCCATGATCACCCAGTACTGGACCCAGGGTTCGGGCGCCCGCGCCTACCACCACACTGCCCCCATCAGCGCTAATTACGCCTTGCACGAGGGGTTGCGCATCGTCCTCCAGGAGGGCTTGCAGGCCCGGTACAAGCGTCACCAGGTCAATCACCTGGCGCTCAAGGCGGGGTTGGAGGCCATGGGCCTCCGCTATGTCGCACCCGAGGGCCATCGCCTGCCCCAACTCAACGCCGTCTATTTTCCTCAGGGGATCGAAGACCTGCCAATTCGCAAGCGCATGCTCGAGGAGTTCGGCATCGAGATAGGCGGCGGCCTGGGCGAGCTGGCTGGCAAGATCTGGCGCATCGGCCTCATGGGCTGCAACAGCCGGCCCGATGTGGTTTACACCTGCCTGGCTTCCCTCGAGCGTTGTCTCATCGATGCCGGCGTCAAGGTGGCGCCCGGCACGGGTGTCGGTGCGGCTCAAGGTGAGCATGCGAGGCTCGCGAGGGTTTGAAGCCCGGGCGCCCGGCCTTTCGCCGGGCAGGGAATGGGGGCAGCCATGGCTGACAAGCTGGAAGGCACCACCCTGGGACCGTTCACCATCCAGCGCCAATTGGGCGCCGGGGCCATGGGCGTTGTCTGGCTGGCCCGGCACAACGATTCGGGCATCAAGGTCGCCCTGAAGATGATGAACGCTGGCGCCGCGCTGGCCAACCCGGCCACCCTGGCCCGGTTCGAGCGCGAGGCAGGCATCCTCAAGCAACTCAAGCACCCCAACATCGTCCGCCTCTTCGGCGTCGGCAGGCACAAGGGACAGCCCTACTACGCCATGGAGCGCGTGACAGGCGAGGCCTTGTCAGAAAGGCTCGAGCGCCGCGGGCGCCTCGGCTGGCAGGAGGTCATCGAGCTGGGCAAGCAGCTTTGTTCCGCCCTGAAGCACGCCCACGATCAGGGCGTGGTCCACCGCGACCTCAAGCCAAGCAATTTGATGATCACCCCCGAGGGGGTTCTCAAGCTCGCCGATTTCGGCATCGCCAAGGACCTCGACATGACTCAGCTCACCAGCGCCCACTGCGCGGTGGGCACCGCCGCCTACATGGCGCCCGAACAGTGCAAGGCCCAGACCATCGATCCCCGCACCGATCTCTATTCCCTGGGCGTGGTGCTTTTCGAATTGCTCACGGGCAAGAAGCCCTTCCAGGCCCAGTCCAGTGTCGAGATGTTCCGCATGCATCTCGAGCAGAAACCCCCGCGCGCCTCCTCGGTCGTGCTCGATGTTCCCGTCTGGTTCGATACGCTCATCCTCCACCTCATGGAGAAGGAACCCGATCACCGCCCTCCCCACGCCGATGTGGTGCGTGAGAGCCTCGAGCAGATCGAGCAAAAAATGCACGCCATGGAAAGCGCCGGGGTCCAGGTCGCCGGCGCCAAACGCAAGGACCGTGGCGTCCAGGCCCTGATGGGTGGAGCCCGGCCCGATGCGGGCGACAGGGAAACCGCCCGTTTGCTGCGGGGCGGCCGTTCCAGGAAAAAAAAGAAAATCCCTTTCTACGAGAGGGGTTGGTTTGTCATCGCCGGATTGGTGGTCATGCTCGGTCTGGGTGTCGGCGGGCTGTGGTACCTTTTCAGTCCCCCTTCCGCGGAAACCTTGGCCAACGAGGCGGAACTCCTCGTGAAGCGTGGCACCTTGGATGATGTCGAGGAGGCCCTGCGCGAGGATGGTCCCGTGCAGACCTTCCTCAGGCACCATGCGGATAGCTCCCAGGACACCCCCGCCGGCAAGCGCATCCGTGATATCGACTCGTGGGCCCGCGCCATGGACGCCCAGCGCATCCTGCGCAACCATGCCCGCACGAGGGGAAACAAACTCAAGGTGGAACCATCCAGTGAGACCGCCGCCAAGGCGTTCGCCGCCGTCGATAGGGAGGACGAGGGCAAGCTGGTGGAGGCCGCCGCCGATTGGCAGGCCATTTCCGCCGAGGGGGCCCCATGGGATCGGGTCGCGGCTTTCCACCTGGCCGATCTCAAACTCACCGATGGCCTGCGCGCCGAGTATGAGAAGCGGTGGAAAACCGCCATCGAAACCGGCCGGGTTCCATCGGGAGGGTTGCCAGAGAGGAATGTGCTGGCGCGCGTCGAGTCCCAGGTGTGGCGTGGAGTCATGGCCGGCTACCTTGGGGACACCGCGCTGGCCTACCATTTCTTTGAGGACGCGAAAAAAACATTCCTGATGGATTTGGATGCCCAGTTCATCCAGCCCGACAGGCTGGCCCGCTCGTTGTACCTTTTCTGCGCCGAGGCGAACCGCCTCGGCGCTCCCAAGGATGAACCCGAGAAACGCCAGGCCACCTTTGACTCGATGGTCGCTCAATCCGGTTCAGCCGTGTCGTTGTTGGACCGCGCCCGTTTGGGTGCCCTGGTGCTGGTTTACGAGAACGAGAAGGGCTTCGAGGACCGGGTGAAGGCCCTGCGTGAAAAGTTGCCTGCCCCCCAGGGTAAGTAATCGGTGGATCTGTCGGAGGTGCGCTGTTGATGAATCCTGTTTCGAAGGTGGACAGACCCAAAAGCACCGAGGCCTTCCGCAGGGCGAAGTCCCTCATCCCGGGGGGTGTCAACAGTCCGGCCCGTGCTTTCGGCGCCGTGGGAGGCGAACCCCTGTTCATCCAGCGGGCGGAGGGCCCCTGGCTTTTTGACATCGATGGCCAAAAGTACCTCGACTACATCGGTTCCTGGGGGCCGATGATCCTGGGGCACTGCCATCCCCTGGTCCAGGCGTCGGTGGTCGATGCCCTGTCCCGTGGCAGCAGCTTTGGCGCCCCCACCGAGGCCGAATCCCACTTGGCCGGGTTGGTCATCGATGCCATTCCCTCCATGGAGCGTGTTCGCTTTGTCTCCAGTGGCACCGAGGCCACCATGAGCGCGCTCCGCCTTGCCCGCGGTGTCACCGGTCGCGACAAGATTATCAAGTTCGCCGGCTGCTACCACGGCCACGCCGATTCGCTGCTAGTGGCCGCCGGTTCAGCGGCCACCACGCTGGGCGTGCCCAACAGCCCTGGCGTCACGAAAGGCTGCGCCCGGGATACTCTGGTGCTGCCCTACAACGATTCCCAGGCCCTGGAAGACGCCTTCAAGGCGGAGGGCACCGCCATCGCCGCCGTGATTGTCGAGCCGGTGGCTGGCAACATGGGCCTGGTTCCACCTTCCGCTGATTTCCGACGAGCCCTGCGCGAGCTCACGCGCCACCATGGTGCCTTGCTGATTTACGATGAGGTGATGACCGGTTTCCGTCTCGCGCTGGGAGGGGCCCAGGAACTGCTGGGGGACGATCCCGACATCACCGCCCTGGGCAAAATTCTGGGCGGCGGTCTCCCGGTCGCTGCTTATGGCGGCAAAAGGGAATTCATGGAAAAGGTCATGCCCGCCGGTCCGGTCTACCAGGCCGGGACCCTCAGCGGCAACCCGCTGGCCATGGCCGCGGGCATCGCCACCCTCACCGAGTTGCGCCGCCTCAATCCCTGGCCCGCGCTGGAGGAGCAGGGGGCCCGCCTCGAGGATGGCCTGCGCGACCTCTGCGTGCGACTGGGCATTCCCGCCACCATCAACCGCGTCGGCAGCATGTGGACCCTGTTCTTCACCGGGCAGCCGGTCACCGATTACGCCTCCGCCAAGTCCAGCGACACCGCCCTGTTCGGCCGGTTCTTCTGGGCGATGATGGATCGCGGAATCTACCTGCCCTGCAGCCAGTTCGAAGCGGCGTTCAACTCCGCCCTGCACGATGCGGCCTTGATCGATCTCACACTCAAGGCCGCCGAGGGCGCCCTGGCGGAGGCCACCCGGGGTTGATCCGCCCGGAAAGGCCCGGGTACCATGGCCCCTTTGCCGGGGACCGGGCCTATGGACTCCAATTCGACCGACGCCGACTGGGAAAATTTGGGTAAAAAAGACCCCTACTGGGCGGTACTCATTCACGACGAGTTCCGCCGTGGCGCCATGGATGCGTCAGCCCGCGACCGCTTCTTCGAGACAGGCGAGCGCCATGTCGATGGCGTGATCAACTCTATCCGGCAAAAGGTCTGCCCTGGCTTCTCTCCTGCATCCGCGCTCGATTTCGGTTGTGGCGTCGGCCGCCTGGTGATCCCCTTGGCCCGCCGCGCCTCGCGCGTGGTGGGCGTCGACATCTCCCCCAGCATGCTGAACGAGGCCCGCGCCAACGCCTCGCGATTCGGCTTGTCGGCTGTCGAGTTCGTCCAGAGCGATGACAACCTCAGCCGTGTGACCGGTCGTTTCGACCTGGTCCACTCCTTCATTGTGCTGCAGCACATCCCTTGCGAGCGCGGCCTGCCCCTCCTCCGCCGTCTGGTCGAGCTGGTGGCACCCGGCGGCGTTGGCGCCCTCCAGTTCACCTACCTCCAACCGAGCCAGCAGACCCCGCGCGGCCAGTCCACCTGGCCCTGGTCCCAGGCCACAAGCGACAGGCCCATCCGGTCCACCCTCTGGGAAGTCCTTCGCGCCGTCAGGCACACCCTCGCCCGATGGGTCGCCCCGCGCCCAAACCGGGGAACCGCCGGCGAACCAGAGATGCAGATGAACCCCTACACCATCAACCCGGTTTTCCAGGCCCTACAGGCCGCCGGTGTCCGCGATTGCCATGTCGAGTTCACCGACCACGGCGGCACTCTCGGTGCCATGGTTCTGTTCCGGGTTCCGGCCTGAAAAATCTCACGTTTCCGGCGAATAGGGTGCGATTAGTCTTTCGGTATGGCTTCCAGCCGTTTGCCCGCGCTGAAAAGGCTCCAAGCCAGGACCGCCACCATCGCGGTGATGGCCCCGCCCAAAAACAACCAGTTGTTCAGGATTCCGTTTGGCTTTCCCGGTCCCTCCCGGAAATCATCATTTGTCTTTTGCGCTCCCAGACCGACAAGAACCGGGGTGTTGGTTTTCCTAAGGGTGTCCAGCACCTTGGCTGCTTCGTAATGGGGCTGCTCCAGGGTGCCTGATCCATAGAAAACCTGGTATGTTTTGCCGGGTTGTGCGAGGAATACGGCCCGTTGCAGGTTGCCCTGTGCCTTCACGCCGCTGATGGTCAGCGGGGGGTTGTCCTCGTTTTGGATGATGATTCGAAACGATTCCTCCCTCCTTTCGGGGAAGGAGATGCCCTCGGACTTTCGAACCTGGTCCCTGAAGTTGATATTTTCGATCGTTCCGCTGCCGATGGCGTGCCAAGTGGAAGTTTCCTCCGCGCCCCCTTCCGACCTCGATTTCTTGCCGGCAGCCCCGGCCGGAGCCTTGGAGCTCGGAACCTCGATGGTGACCTGTCTCGAAAAATTCCGGTTGGCAGTCTCAAGGTTCAGCCGGTTGATCGGCTCGCGGCCTGTCCAAACCGTGATGACCGTTGTTTTTTTGATCGCATCCTCCACCGCCTCGAATCGCGAGAGCGAGCGCGACACCGTCTTGGCTTCCTGGACCGGGCTTTCATGCCAGATTTTAATCTGATCAATCCGGAACGGTCTCCGCTCGATGGTGGTCAGCTCCACCCGCTTTTCCTCCTTGGCATCCCGGAAGGTTTTGGAGAGGGATTTGAAGGGGGATTCCAGTTCGTCGGTGATGTCGGAGATGGTGACCTTGAATTGCCGGAAGCTGTTTTTGGGAAGGGCGATGTTCCTGCTCGAGATGTCCATGTGCTGCGAGTAATCAAAGATCAGTCCCTCCGCTTTGACAGGGGTCCAGTTGGTCCCGTCCTGCGACCCGGCAACGCGTACCTTTCGCTCGTAGTTCCTCAGTGGGGTGGACACGATCAGGCCATCCGCGGCGGGCGATTTCTCCGTGAGCCGTAGATGGATCTCCAGCGCATTCCCGTCCGGCCGCAAATGAACAATCTCGGTGGAAAACTCCTGGCGGACCTTTTCCTCCCGATCCTGAAGTTGGGTTTCAATCAGGTAGGGAACGGCGGTGCCATCGTTGTCAAAGATTCTCAGGTCTGGCATCCCGTCCCGTGTCGCGGCGTAGAGGTCACTGTCCAGTGAAAAGCTGAGTATTTCCTCATCCTTGCCGGGTGCTCGGTCCACATCCTTCCAGTAACGCAGCACCCCGGTCCCCTGCGCGAAAGTTACCGCCGCCAGAACAAGGGTCGCCGCGATCGTGATAAACCGTTTCATGATTTGATTTCCTCCGCCGGGGTTCCTTGGCCCGCCGGGGCGGGGCGGTATTTCAGGTAGATGAATGACCCGCACAGGACAATCACACCCAGGATAAGGAAGGCGATGATCCGGTAGATCGGGTCAAGCTGGGCCAGGTCCGAGAAGAACACCTTGCCCCCCACCACCGTGAACAGGGTCAGTGACAGGTAACGCAATTCCTTCTGGTTTTTCCACAAGCCGCCCAGCAGGTAGCCGATCGCGAAGATGGACCAAAGGATGGAGACACCCCCGGCCTGCGACCCTTGGAGGAAATGGCTCAGGAAGGTGTTCACTTCCAGTGTTAGGAAAATGAAAAGTAATGTCAGGGCGGCTATTCCGGCCATTTTTCGGGCATATTGGGCGTTTGGATCACCTGCAAGAAGCCTGAAACCGGTCAGCAGGAACAGTATGATAGCCCCGAAATCCACCACTCGCATGGTGGCGTCGATGAACCGGTATTCCATCCCCTGCCTGAAAAGCATTCCATTCCATGACCAACTGGGCATGTCGAACAGGAACAGCTTGCCAAGCAGCATACCGGCGATGATCACCGTGGCCGTGAGAATGGCGGCGCTGCGGGTTGCCAGATACTCCAGGAAAAGGAAGCCGCAGGCCCCGATCCAAAGCAGGCTCAGCACCGGAAGGCGCACGGGGGGGAACAGGAAAAGCAGGGTCCGGTTGAGTTCCAGATGCAGGAACAGGAAGGTCATGGCGCCAATGGCGAAAACAGCGAATCGCGCCGCCCAACGGTTTCTTATCCAGTCCGCCATGTCGTTGGCGCTGTCGATCATCCCGGCACCGGCCGTGGCCATGGACTTCAGCAATCGTGTGGCCCCCAGCATCGACAGGATCGGGATGCCCAGCGCCACAACCCGTTCCGCCATGGTCAGGAAATAGGCTTCCGTGGTGAGGCTGTCAAAACTCTGGGAGTACTGGGTCCGCAGGTCGATCAGGAAGAACCTTCCAATCACGATCAGGTAAAGCAGGATGGATATATGCCGCATGAACACGCTGCTCAGCTTGCCGGCGATCCATAGCATCACCAGCGCCTGCAACGCCCAACTCACAGTGATCCAGGTGCTGGAAAGCAAAAGCGGCACGGTGACAGCCAGGAAGAAGGCCGCCAGGCCGATAAAGCAGATCAGCAGTTCGCGGTCCAGCACCCGGAACACGATGCAGTACCAGACATGGCCGATGTAGAAGGCCGCCAGCGCCACGGTCACGGTCGCCACCCACCGGTAGGCGAATTCCCCGGATTCTCCGCTGCCGGGCCACAGGTTCAGCGCGGCGGCATCCCGCACCAGAAAATAGCTGGCCCCGAAGAAGATCCCCGCGTTGGCCAAAAGGAACAAGGCGTCCAGGAGGTTGGAACGGGTCCGGGTTGTCAGGTTGAAGATGAATACCATGGTTGAGTAAAGCGCGAAAAAACCGGTCAAATAGGGCATCACTTGCCAGAACTGGCTCGGCTCGTAACCCCGCATGGCGCCGAAAAAAAGACCGTAATTGCACAGGAAGCTCAGGTAGCTCAGCAGATTCCACTTTTTCCACGCGCTGATTCCCAGCACGCCGCCACCCAGCAGAAGCTGGTAGGTGAAGAGTCCCGGCAGGTTGACCTCCCCGGTCGACAGCATCACGGGTGTGCCGTAGCCGCCAAGCACCCCCAGGACAGCGACGATCATCGCGTTGTGTCGGACCGCGAGCGCCCCGGAGAACGCTGTGACCACGATCATCAGCGCGAAGGCGGGGCCCGGGTCGATCAGTTGGTGGAAATGGCGGGCGGCAAAGGCCGCGAAATACAGGGTGGCGATGCCCGATCCGATGATCCCTTGCCCGAATGGCCGGAAGGCATTGCCCGAGAGCCGGGTCCCCAGCGCTATTTGCGCCACTCCTGCAAGTATCACCAGCCCCACGCGCCCGATGGGACCTATGTAATCGTGGTCGATCGAGTACTTGAGGAAGAATCCCATCCCCATCACCAGAATCAGCACACCCAACCGCAATAGCCAGGTGCTGGCCACCGCGAATTCCATGGAAACCCCGGTCGGCCGGTGCTCCTCCCCGACGATGACCCAGTTCCACATCTTGTGAAGCACTTCCCGGGCCGCTAACTCGAACCGGCTGGGTGCCGCGGGGGTTGGCGGCGAGGGGCGAGGTGGTTTCCTTTCCACATCCGGGGCGGGGATGGTTTCATCAGGTTTCACATCCAACGCTAGGGCCTGGATTTCTGGTATTTCCTCCTCAAAATCGGGCGTTGGATTTTCAGGGAGTGGAACCGGCAGGTTCTGGGTGATTGGGTTGGTCGGGGTCGAATCATCCGTTTGGGGGGCGGAGGAGGCGGGTGTTCCAGAAGGAGTAGAAGCCTCCATGGGCAAAGAGGCTGGAACGGCTTTCTCTTTTGTTGTTTCACCAGGGATTTGGTTCTGGATGGCTTCAAGAAGCGACCGGGCCTGGCTGGCAACGATCGATTCCAGGTTGTTGAAGCGCTTGGTGTTGGAATCTGAAAGTTCAGTGATCCGGGTGTTGATCCCGCTCACCATTGTCAAAACCATGATCGGCAAGATCACCAGGATAAAGAAAAGAGCGATGGCACCAAGCAGAAGAAGGCCTTCCATGTTTGGTTCCCCTTTTCTGTGTCCAGTGCTGAAGGTGTACTAAGGATGTGGCGAGTATAGCATTTTTTATGTTGCCTTATTCATCAGGCCGGGTTTGATGCTCAAGATCTGAAAGGCGTGGAAAAACCAGAAGCCCGCCAATTCTATGGCGGGCCCCTGGCGGAGTGGGAATTCTGGTTCGATATCAGGCGAACCACCCCGGCATGTCGCCCATGGGTGGCAGCGTGACCAGGCTCACGCTGGCCACTTGCGGGTGCTTTGCCACCTGATCGATGGTTTCCGCCGGGGGTTGGCCGTCCAGGTTCATGACGGCGATGGCCTCTCCGCCCTTTTCCTGACGACCCACGGTCATGTGGGCGATGTTGATGTTTTGCTGCCCGAAAAGGTTGCCCATGAAGCCGATCAACCCGGGGACATCGCGATGCGTGAACAAAAGCAGCGTGCCGTCCAGGTGGGCGTCCAAGCGGAATGGCCCAAGTTGGACCAGCCGCAAGTGCCGGTTGCCGAATAGCGTGCCACAGGCACGGTATTCCTTCTTGTCCGTGTGCACCACCACTTCGATCATCGAGCTGAAATCGCCCTTTTCCGAGGTCTGCTCCTCCACAATCGTGATGCCCCGCTCCTGCGCCAACACCCGCGCGTTGACCAGGTTCACTTCCTCCAGCCGGTTCTCCAGCAAGCCAGCCGCGAAGGCCCCCGTGATCAGGCGGGTGGGCTTGGCGGCCACTTCGCCCCGGTAGCGGATTTCCGCGCGGGCGATCGTGCCCCGCACCATCTGCGAGAACAGGATCCCCAGCCGCCTGGCCAGATCCACGTAAGGCTTCACCTCTTCCATTTCGGCGCGGTCCAGCGCCGTCATGTTCACCGCGAAGCGGACCTGCCCCTTGCATAAAAAGTCGGCCAGCAGTTGCGCGCTGTCCCTGGCCACCATCAATTGCGCCTCAACGGTCGAGGCGCCAAGGTGCGGGGTCACCACCATCTTCGGCTGTTTCAAAAACGGGCTGTCAGCCGGCACCGGCTCGGTTTCAAACACATCCAGCGCCGCGCCGGCCAGGTGACCCGAATCCAGCGCCGCCAGCAGCGCCTGCTCGTCCACGATGCCGCCCCGGGCGCAGTTGATCACGCGCGCGCCCTTGGGCAGCAGCGCCAGTTGTTTCGTCCCCAGCATGTGCCGGGTTTCCGGCGTCAGCGGCGTGTGCACGGTCACGAAGTCGCAGTGCGGGCACAACTCGTCCACCGAGGGCACCGTCTGGATGCCCAGTTGCGCGCTGGCGCTGGGCGCCAGCACCGGGTCGAAACCGATCACCCTCATGCCCAGCCCGTGCTGGGCCCTACGGGCCACCTCGCGGCCGATCCGTCCCAGACCAATCACGCCCAGCGTCTTGCCGGTCAGTTGGGCCCCCAGAAATTTGCTCTTTTCCCACTTGCCGGTACGCATGCTCGCGTCGGCCGCGGGGATATGCCGGGCCATGCTCATCAGCAGGCTGATCGTGTGCTCGGCAGTGCTGAGGGTGTTGGCGTCCGGGGTGTTCATCACCACGATGCCCTTGCGGGTCGCAGCGGCCACGTTGATGTTGTCCACCCCCACGCCGCCGCGCACGATTGCCCGCAGCTTGCCCGGGTTTTCCAGAAGCTCGGCGGTGACATGGGTGCCGGAGCGCACCACCATCCCGTCAGCGGCGCGCAGGGCCTCTTTCAGCTCCTCGCCTTTCAAGCCGGGCCGGTTGTCGATCTCGACACCGGCCGACCGCAGGATCTCGATCCCGGCCTCTTCCAGCTTGTCAGAAATGAATACGCGTGGCATGGCTTGTGTCTCCAGTTTTTCAGGCGGTGGCGGCGTAGGCCTTTTGGCAGGCGGAGACCGCCGCGCCGGGCGTGACCGCGTGGCCGAACTTGGGCAGCGCCAGTTCCAGGGCCGACACGGCTGCCAGCACCTCGAAAAAGTCGATGTACCCCATGTGGGCAAGGCGCAGGATCTTGCCCTTCAGCACATCCTGGCCTCCAGCGATGCGGATCCCATGCTCCTTTTCCAGCACACCCAAAATCGCCTGCCCGTCCACTCCCGCCGGCACCTTGAACACCGTCAGGCCGTTCGACGGCGTCTTGGCCAGCAGTTCCATCCCCAGCCCTTCGGCCGCCGCGCGTGCCGCCGCCGCCATCCGGGCGTGTCGCCGGTAGCAGTTTTCCAGACCCTCCTCCAGCAGCCGCTTCAGGCTCAGCCGCAATGCCTTCACCAGGGTGTTGGCGGGCGTGAACGGGGTGTCGTTCCCCTTCAGGTTGTCGCGGTACTTGCGCAGGTCGAAGTAAAAGGTCCTGGGCGGGTTGGGCAGGGCATAGTTGGCCTCCACCACTTTCCAGGCTTTTTCAGACAGTGCGATGAATGCCAGCCCGGGGGGCAGCATCAGGGCCTTCTGCGACCCTGTCACCACCACATCTACTCCCCACTCGTCCATGGGGCAGGGCATCACACCCAGGCCGCTGATGCCATCCACTACCAGCACCTGGGGCCGGTTTCGGGTGATGGCTGCGTAACCCTGGATATCATTCACCACACCGGTGGCCGTCTCGGACAGGGTGGAAAACACCACCGTCGCGTCTGGGTGCTCGGCCAGGGCCTTTTCCAGGGCAGCAGGGGGCACCGCCTCGCCGTAGGGCACCGTGACTTCAATGGCGGTCACGCCAAATGCTTTGCACAGCCCCCGCCAGCGTTCACCCCATCGGCCCGAGATCAGGCAGATCGCCTTGCCACCCGGAACCAGAAGATTCGAGGTGGCACCCTCCATCGCGCCCGTGCCCGAGGCGGTGATGGTCATCACCGGTTGCTTGGTCCCGAAGACCTTCCCCAAATCCTCGGTGACTTCCTTCACCACCGCGCGAAATTGGGAAGATCGGTGAAAGGTGACCGGCCGGGCCAATTCCAAAAGCGTCTCTTCAGGGGCGGGGGTGGGGCCGGGGCAAAGCAGGCGAGGCTTCATGGAAGTTCCTGATATTAAACGACTTGCGTCCATTCGGGGTGCCGGGCACCGGCCGAGGGCGAGATCCAATAAACCAAGCGATCATTTTAGGGCAATCGGAGCTTTCCGTCTTGTTTGCCTTCACCCCATCCTGCCCGTTTGCCTTGCGCTTGACTCGAAAGGCTCAGGGCAGGTAACGCCCCCGACATGAACCAGTACATCCGCATAGTTGGTGGTTTTTCCTTGGCTCTGGCTGTCTGGGCTGTGCCCCGGGCCCAGGCCCAGGAAAAGGAACAACCCAAGCCAAAAGGCCCCGGGCAAACCGGCACCGTGTTGGTCCTCGACAATGATCGGACACTCGAGGGTGAGATTGAACGGGTGGGCGACCAGTTCCGCCTCCGCCGCGGTGAGGCCATTTCCTGGATTCCCCCGCAGGCTTCCGCGGTTCTCTGCGCGGACATTCGCGAGGCCTACCTCGTGCTGCGCCAGCGGGCCAACCTGCGTGATCCCGATGAGCGCATCCGTTTGGCCCAATGGTGTGTCGCCCGTGGGCTAAAGGATGAAGCCATCGCCGAGGCCCGGGGCGCCATGGAACTCCGGCCCGATTATCCGCCGGCCCGGCGCATGGTTCGTCACCTCGAAAGCATGCGGCAAAATGAGGCGGCCGAGGCCGCCAAGGCCGCCAAGGGCCAAATCGAGCCGGAAATGTCCACCGCGCTCGCCTTGGAAATGACCGCGCCCAGCCTGGGCGTATTCACCACCAAGGTGCAGCCCATCCTGATGAACGCTTGCGCCTCCTGCCATGCCACAGGTCGCGGCGGGGAATTCAAACTGGCGCGCGTCTACAGCGGCAGCAACTCGAACAAGCGCATCACCCAACAGAACGCCTCTTCGGTGATGTCCCAGATCACCCCTTCCCAATCCCTGGCAAGCCCCTTGCTGGTGAAGGCGGTTTCCGTCCATGGTGACCAGACCCAACCGGCGTTGCGCGGTCGCCAGACAGAGCCGTTCCGCATCCTGGAGGCCTGGGTCCAGCAGGTTTCCCGTGAACACATGGTCAACAGGCCCAGGGACGCCGAGGGGGCCATGATCGCGGCAAACCGTGGCAATACGATTTCGGCCGGCGGCGAGATTCGCACCGCGGAATTCCGCCCCGATGGCGGCGCTTTTGCCTCTGCCCCTCCTTCCAAACCTGCTCCAGTGCCCGAATCCAAAACGCCACCACCCGCCAAGCCGGCGGCTCCGGTCACTAACGATCCGTACGATCCCGATCAATTCAACGGGATCCCCGCGGCACCCGCCAACCAGCCATCCGCCAAGCCGGGCGAACCTGGCAAGCTGCCGCCCCTGCCGGAAGCGAAGCCCGCGCGTGACTGATTCGTCTCCTGCCAATCCATTGCTGCGTCCACTGACTCGGGTGATCCTCACCCTGTGGGTGATTTTCGCCGTCGCTTTGGCGGTGAAGCTCGCCTGCTGGCCGCACAAGCACACGGTATTTCCCGTCTACCACGCCGCTGTCCAGGCGGCCCTCGCCGGCGATTCACCCTACGATCGTGTGGGCGAGCTGGACCTTTTCCGCTATCCACCTCCCAGCCTGTGGCTGTTCTTCCCGTTTGGCGTGTTGCCCATTCGGCTAGGCGGTGCCCTGTGGGGTGCCTGCTCCGTGGGAATCACCCTGTGGGGCGCCCTCAGGCTACTGCGCTGGGCCCTGCCAGGAGCGACCACCTGGTCCGATCGCCGTGTTGCCGTGTACCTTTTGGTCACATTGCTGGTGGCGTCCCGTGGCCTCTGGAACGCCCAGGCCAACGGCCTGTTGGGCGGTTTTATTTTTCTGGCCGTCGCTGAAATGGCCCGTGCCCGTTATTGGCTGTCGTCCTTTGCCATGGCCGCCGCCCTGCTGCTCAAACCCACCATGCTTTCGGTGCCCATGCTGCTGGCCGCTTGGCGCCCATCCTGGGGCGTTCGACTCCTGGCTGCGCTAGCCGCCATCGTCATGCTGACTGCGGTGCCGGCTCCCAAACAATCCGCCTGGTTGTGGGAAAAGTGGGTTGAGCACGGCAAATCCTCCGCGGGTGAACGGCGTGCCGCCTTCCGCGATGCCTGGACGCTGGGCCTCACCGCGGTGGACTTGGTAAGGCCGGGCATCGATGACCCGCCCCTGGAAACCCCCTACGCCCGCTGGTACTACCCGGCGGTCCCGGGTGCCTTCGCATTCCTGGCGCTGGGCACCGGTTGGTGGCTATCCCGAAATTTGCAACCCCAGGCGGCCGTCTGCCTCATGGCGGCCCTCGGCACCTGCTGGATGCTTCTCTTTGGCCCGGCGATCGAACATCCCACCTATCTTCTTGCCGCCCCATGGCTGGGCTGGGCGCTGGTCAGTGCAAACGAGGCCGGGCGCTGGAAATCATCCGGCCTCGCTGCCGGAGCTTGCGGTGCGATCCTGTTGTTTGTCGCCGGCGGATTGAAGGCCAATCCCTTTTTCCCACCGCTCTCGGCATCCATGCCAATCGCAATGGTGCTATTGTCCGCCTGGTTGGTGGCATGGGGACTCGAACAGGGCAGGGCGGGCGACCAGTCAGCCGTTTCCTGAATTCGGGTAATAATGCTCCATGAAAAACAGCGCACTGCCCCGGACAACCGGGTTGATGTCATCACACAGTGGTGCGAATAGCTCTTTACGATTTGGGTAGCCCATGTTTGCAATAGCCTTGATAGCAGCATTTCGGTTTTCCCAATCCGGATCCCGCAGGGCTGCAAATAGGCGGTCCCTGGCTTGATCCATTGGTAATTCGGCTACCAAGAGCATCATTTCGCCCTTGGGGCCCCCGATTCCTGGCAAAAACTCGGAATAGTGCAACTGGAAGTACAAATCCAGAACCCAGTCGGCATCCTCTGCGGTAATAAGTGGGCCAAGGGTTTGGATCGCTACCCCGCGAACGGACCACCCGCGCTCCCGCTCAAACAAGGGCAACAGAAACGCCTTGATCGTCTCGAAGGACTTTCTGTCACCCCAAGCCCCCAGCGCCTTGATGGCGGCAGCTTGCACACCCTCCCATTTCAAGGACAAATAGCCCTCCATTTCCTTCCGGGAAGACTCAGTTGGCGCTTGTTCACCGAGCTGCTGGATGCGTTGTGTCAGTGTCTTCAAATCCGCCATGGCGGCCCCCGAGAGGCGGTTTATGGCAAGTTGGATTCCTGTAGGCAGCGTAAGCGAAAGTGCGTCGGACTGCATCCCACCCGGGAAATCAAAGCCAGCCTCCAGCCCCACCCCGATTTGTTTCAAACAGCCGCGTGAAGCGGACCGTCGTTTCCAGAAATTCCAAATCAAAAGCTGCAAATTCCGGGGCGTTATCCCGCGCCACCAGAAGCTCATCCTGCTTGTCGCCATCCACATTTTTCAGAGCCACCCGCATGCCCCCGGTCATTCCCCCAAAAACGTGCGTCACTTGGTTCAGCGGCGCCCCGTCCGCCCTGCGGGCATAGACAGTGTCCGGATTCCCCGCCCCCGTTCCCGACGAGAAATACACCCGTTGTCCTGCAGGCGTGTCCATTCCCGAAACGGTGTTGCCGTCAGGCTGGAATAGCCCCGTCAAATCGCTGTCCAGATCCAATACCTTCGAGCGGGTTTCCGTGTTGAAATGGAATACCCGCACACCGTTTCCAAACAACTGCGAAGCGATGATACGGTCGCCTCCGGTCTGGTGCAGGACCGAAATGGCCATCCCGCCACCAGGCCCAGCATCTCCGCCGAAGGCGTAAAAGCTGGCCAGTTCCCAGCGGCCGTAGTCATAGTCCAAAAACGCGTCGCCGCGCTCGAATTGCTCCATCGATAGTTGGCCATCCCACACCCGAAGGTGTGACTGTGTCACGGTTCCCGCCCCGGTTCCGGGTGCCAACACAATGTCCGCGAATTTGTCCCCGGTCACCTCGGCCAGTCGTACCGCAACACCCGAGCTGTAGTTGATGAAGGCATACAGGCTGGCCCGTACCGAACCACCGGCCTGATACCCAAGTTCGACTGGCACCTTGGGATCTTCCACCAGCAACCGGGCACCATCAAACACCACCACATGCCCGTTCAGTGAACCGTTGCCGCTGCCCACAATGATGTCTTCGATGCCGTCCCCGGAAATATCCCCGCTATCCACATAGAATTCCCCGCGGAAGCCTGGGAACGCCTCCACCGAACGAATAAACTGGTTGGTTCCATTTTCGTAGATATTCAGCATCGACATGCCCGCCGGGCCACCCATCGCGGCCACCGCGTAGACGCCGGGTTGTATTTCCGAGCTTCCCCCCAGATTGCCTCCGGTCGATCCACCCCCCGTGTTTTCCGCCGGGCTCACCGTCAGCACGAAACTTTGGTTGGCCTCGGTTCCCACCTCGTTTCGCGCAACCAGTGTGAGGGTGTAGATCCCCTCACTGCCTGTGGCGGGTGTGCCGGAAAGTAATCCGTCATTCGAAAGGGTCAGCCCCGATGGCAGTGCACCACTTCCCTCCGCCAACCGGATGGTGGGTAGCGGGAACCCGCTGGCCAAAATCTGGAAACTCGCAGCCTTGCCAACAGTCATGGCAGCCTGGCTGGCACTCCGGAACTGGGCTGGTTCATTCAAGGTCAGAATGAATTTCTGCTCTGCATCTGGCCCGATGCCATTGCTGGCCACCACAACCAGGGGGATCAGGCCACCTGGTGTTCCGCTGGATGTGCCCGACAAAATTCCCGTTTCCGGGTTTAGCGAAAGCCCGTCAGGCAAAATGCCTTCTTTTATTGAGAATGTGGGTGCCGGATAACCTTGGGTGCTGAAGGTGAATGACCCCGCCTCGCCCACCACAAAGATCCCGTTGTCCCCGCTGGTGAATATCGGCGCCTGTTGCACCACCAGGGAGAACTGCTGTAAGGCATCCTTGCCAACCCCGTTGGTGGCAATGAGGCTAATAGGATATACATCCCCCGCATCAACAGCCGGGGTTCCGGTCAAAACTCCGGTTTGCAGATCAAGGGAGACACCCTCCGGCAAAATGCCTTCCACCTGGAAGGTTGGCGTGGGATATCCCGTTGCTGTCAGTTGCAAAGAGCCGGTTTCCCCGGCTTTGAAAATGGCTCGATCAGCGCTGGTGAATGCGGGAGCCTGGTGGATGGTCAGTGTGAAATCCTGCGAGGCATCCGGGCCGGAACCATTGCTAGCGACCACCGTGATGGGATAAACACCTCCGGCTCCTTCCATCGGCGACCCGTTCAGCATCCCCGTCAAGCTGTTCAGTACCAATCCTTTTGGCAAGGTGTCATTAGTGCTGAATACAGGTGACGGATACCCCTTCGCGCTGAACTGGAACGCATTGTCGTTGCCAACAACAAAGGTTCCGGCCGGCAGGTTGGTGAACTCTGGCACCTGATTCAGGGTCAGTAAGAATTCCTGCGTGGCGGCAATCCCCACCCCGTTCTCGGCTTGGAAGGTGATGGGATAAACCCCGCCCTCAGACTGAACCGCAGTTCCAGAGATTTCTCCGGTGAATTGGTTCAGGGTCAAACCGTTGGGCAATGCGCCTTGAAGGACTTTGAAATCCGGCGGCGGCGAACCAGTTGCGGTCAGCTTGAAGGTGCCGGCTTGGTTCAGCAAAAAGCTTGCATTTGGGGTGCTGGTGAAGGTTGGGGCTGAGGGCTGATCTCCAGAGTCGGTCACCGCCGTCACCCTGATATCCCTGCCCGATGTTCCTGAAAGGTAATCCACCGAAAAAAGTGAACCGAGCGCGCTGAATCGACTCCGGTCGGCCAACCCGGAAAAGGTTCCGGTGACGCTGCCACCACTTCCAGATTCCAGCACATTGAAAGATTGGTTCTTGCTGAAAAGAAAATCCGTCAGATTGGTGATTTGCAACTTGGCGTTGGTGATATCCGCGGGTCCTTCCACAACCAGGTGACCGGTCCCTCCAGCCAGGGTGGCGCCCGAGATATCGGCCCGCAAAATCCCTTCGGCTTCCAGTGTCAGGGCTCCCTGAATGGTCAAGGCCCCAGCTTTCAGTGATCCGCCATTTTGAACGGTCACCTTGCCAGCTAGTTTGCCAATCCCCTTGAGTTCACCGCCCTGGGCAACCTTCAGTCCACCCGCAGCCGTCAATGAATCGGTTGCGGATGCGCCGACCGATAGCGTCACCCCGCCCGGCACCAGGAAGCCATCCGTCAATATGCTTGCCCCTGAAAAAGCAACCGATTGCACCGCGGGATCCAATCCCAGCGTGTGGATGGCGGTGTGGGTCGGTAGGCTGACATGCGGCGATCCCTTGGAGCCCACCACCGTCATTCCGGTGTTGCCTGCGGTCAAGGCGCCCAGTTGGGCCACCGAATCCAAATGCAAGTCGAGTGTTCCACCCTGGACCGTCAATGCCGAGGTGACAGGTGTCCCCATCTCTAAAGTTCCCGAACCCTTCTCAACCCAAATGGAGTCGGCCCGAACAGAACCAAATTTCGAATTGCCTCCCGTATTTCCAATCACCAGTTTGCCAGTAAGTTCCACCGCATCCACATTCAACTGACCTTCGCCGCTGTCCAAACAAAAACCGTTCCCCTTTTGGTTGTTGACGCCACCCATAATCGCAATCCCATTGCCCGCAAGGGAGGTATTACCAACCAGGCTCATGGGTGCCCCGGTTGTCAATTGAACAGCCCCAGCGGCAGCCAGGTCACTGCCCAAGGTCAGCCGGCCTTTGCTTCCCGTCGCTACAGTCAATGACCCGATGCTTGCGCGAGCTCCTGTGGAAATCGTTTCCTGGTTCAGGGTGAGGTCTCCCCCGGTCACCAAGGCGACATCCCCGGCGTTCCCCAATCGAACGGTCGAAAAGCTGTTGTCCGTCCGGTCCAAGCGGATCGGTTGTCCCTTCCCGTTTGCCGCTACAGCAGATAGCCGCAGTGTTCCCGAAACAGATATTGCCCGCCCTTGGCTGATGGGCCCAGTGGCCGAAATCTCTGCCGTTCCACCCACCGAAAATCCGCTAGTGCCGGTCCCCAATTCGAGGTCGCCCGCGGTGTTGAATTTCAGGTCGGCAGGCAATTGACCGGTCAAGTGTTGGATGTGGTTGTTCCCGGTCAGGGAGATCGATTTGGCTGTTGAAATAGCCAGGGAAGGGGCGGAGATACCACCTTTATTCGTGGTGGTGATTCCCTCCGGGGCGTTCAACCGCACCAACTGGGTCACCGGGCTGAACGGCGCATCGCCCGCCACTGTGATCAACCCGCTGGCGTTCCCAGTCTCGCTGCGGCCGATCTCGATCGTCCCGGCGAGCAATCGGCCGGTTTCCGCCCCATCCAGTGACAACCCATCCTGGGAATCTGCCCCAAGGAATATGGCCTTGCCATTTGAGGAAGGACTGAGGCTCAAAGCTGGGGTGGTCAGTGTCGAGCCGATCGCCATGGCGTCTGCCTGAAGTCTTACCTGGCCGACCGTTTGCACCGTCGCCGCAAGGTTCAACGAGCCAGCCTTGGTGACCATCAGGTCTTTCAGGCCGTTGGTCAAACCTATCGGGCTGACCAGGTGCACGGCACCCCCGCCCGAGACCAGGTTCAGCGATCTCCCGCCCACACTGTCAGAATCCTGCCCTCCCGCCACTATGGATGCCGTGGCATGATTCACCGTGTATGTCATGTCGCGGGGCAATTTCTGCGGGCCGATAATCGAGATGCCGTTCGCACCCGTTGCGATCAGATTGGGCGACAATTCAATTCCGTTCAGCGCCGCCAGCTTGATACTGGCCAGTGTCATGGTTGCCAGATTCGGGTCGCTGGTTCCCGTGTACAGGCTGATTTTGCCATTGGGAGCGCTGAAATCGATGGCTCCCGTTCCCGCCGTGTCCGCGCTTTTGATGAAGTTGGGCAACAAGAGGTTGCCGCTTTGGCTGGTGGTCTTCAATAGTCCGGTGATCTGGTAGGGGTTGGCGCTGCCCGATTGGAGGATGTCCCCAACCGTGGTCACAGATGTGGCGGCGAGGGTTTTGAAGCTCCCGGTAATGGTCAGGCTTGCCAATGGGTTTTCATCACCAATAGGCCCGGTCAACTGTAATTGCGTGGAGGCGATCGATAGCTTCGCCGGTTTCTTGGGGTCCAGGGATTGGATGGAACCCATCGACCCAACCTGGACTGTGCCGCTACCGGTGGTGGATAGGGAACTGTCCGCTCCCAGGTAAACCGGCACATTGATCCGGATGGTTCCGGTGGTGGTGGTGGTTTTCAGGCTGGTGTTCAACTCCACCTTCGCCCCCTCGCTTCCGGGGGTCGGTCGGAATTCCACACCCGAAAAAAACGGGGTGCTGCCATCGGGCAGTGGTTTGATGGTGGCCGAGGCACCACCGTTGATTTCAAAGGCCACGCCTCGGGCCGTTGAGGCCGAATTGATGCCCTTTTCCAGCACCAGTTCATTGTCGATGGAAAACACCGTTGTGGTGGCCGAATCAATAGTCACCGGGCCATGGAAGCGCAGGTATTCCGAGGCATAGTAAAAAGCCCCCTTCAAATTCACCGCGCTCGCCTGGATGTCCAACCCGTTCAATGCGGTGTAAGGCAGATTGCCTCCCGCGCCGCTGCCTAATGTGACTGGTCCGCCAGGATTGACGATCCGGGCGATGTTCTGCGCCTGGTTCGCACCGGGATTATTGGTGCCTTCAATGCTCGAATTGATGGTCAGGCTGAATCCTGAAGCCCCATTCGCGCCCCCGGCCCGGATGGTGCGCCCACCTTCCACATAAAAAACGGGGGAACTGCCAACCGAGGTGGTCAGGGTGACATTCTTGTCCCCCAGGATGTCGCAGTAAGCGGTCACCGCCGGGCTTAAAAATTGGATGTCGTTTTTGCCCACAAAGGAATAGTCCTGGCAAACCGTGTCATCCACCGATGCGTCTACTGTCACCGTTCCGGTGAATATCCCGTCCACCCTGTCCGGGTTGGCGCGAAAATAGGCTCCATCCCAACTCGTGCTTCCCACGACTTTCAGGTTGATCCCGCTCAACGATTTGCCCGGGGCAAGTTGGATGGTATCCAGGGCGGTGCCGGCTCCCACCTGGTTGTTCACCCAGGTTTTGGTGGTGTCGGTCAGCTTGGTCCATTTGGCCGGCTGGAAACTGTTGGTGGTCGAATTCCAAACGCTCAACTTGAAAAATCCGGCGGTCCCGACAAGCGCGTTGGTTCCCGCGGCCTTGTATTCGTTCTGGTAATCAAAAGCCTCGTTCGCTCCCAGAGTGATGGTGAGCAGCGGCACATTCGATGTGTTGGTGAATACCGCCGAGGCGGGCACGATACGCGATTCCAACTCAAACAGCCTGGGCCCGGCCGGCCGTACCCCGGGCTTTTTCCCCCGTTTGGGAAAAAGCCTCGCAAGCAGGCGCAGGATGCCGGCGGGCCGCAGCATGCGAGGTCTCCGGGCCTGTTCAAGGGAGGCTACCTACCAGGCGGTAGCCTTCGGGTTGATTGTGGATATTCCTGTCAGGCTCTGGCGGGTCGGCTTAGGGCAATCCCTGGAAGGATTGGGCGACTACCCAACAGCGAATCCTGTCTGTTGAATCGGTTGCCGGGTCAGGCGGTCTGCATTGGATTTGTCTTTTGTAATGTTTCTATCCTGCCCAAAAGAAATTGCTTTTCGGGCCTCTGCCAAGGCAAGTCCGGCCAGTAACGAGTGGCCAAAAATGAAACCCTCCCGAGAGGGGAGGGTTCACCTAGTTCCAGGGGCCGGCTCCCCTCAATCACACCCACCCACCGGCACCACCCCGGCTCAGTTGGCCCTTGCGGGCCAAAAAGAAGGAGGAGTCTGAGAATGTGATGTCGTAAATGGCCACCTCCGCGGTGGAATCGCGGATCACTAGCAGCTCGTCCTGGCTGTCTTCGTCCAGATTTTGGATCGAAACGCGCATGCCGCCTTTGGCCCCGGCAAATACGTTGGTTTGGGTTCTGATAATCCCACCATCTTTGTTGCGCAGGTACAGCGTGTCAGAGCTGCCTGCCGCCGTGCCGGCTGTCACATAGAAACGCTCGTTGCTGGGGGAATTCAGGCCAACCACGGTATTGCCGGTGGCGAGGAGGGTCCCAGTCAGGTCTGCCACGATGGTGAGTTCTTTGGAGCGGGTCTGTGTGTTGTATTCAAAAACCCGCATCCCACCACCGAACAATTGCGAGGCCACAATCTGGTCGCCGCCCTGTTTGCGGATTACCGATATCGCCATTCCTCCACCCGGTGCGCCATTCCCGCCAAAGGCATAGAAGCTGGCCAGTTCCCATTTGGCATAGTTGTAGGAGCTGAACGGGTCACCCGCGCGGAATTGCTCCAGCGATAGTTTGCCATCCCACACCCGTAGGTGCGATTGGGTCGTGGTGCCTGCCCCGGTCCCAGGTGACAGCACAATGTCATCAACGCCGTCGCCGGTCACCTCGGCCAAACGCACCGCCACACCCGAACTGTAGTTGATGAAGGCGTACAGGCTGGCTAGGACGGTTCCTCCTTGCAAGTAACCGGTGTCCTTGCTACCCGGAACCAGCAGCCGGGCACCATCAAACAGCACCACATGCCCGTTCATTGATCCGTTGCCGCTGCCCACGATGATGTCTTCCACTCCATCCCCGGTCACATCACCGCTGTCCACATAGAACTCGCCCCGGAACCCGGGGAACGCATCCACCGAGCGAATGAAAGTTTCGGTTCCATTTTCGAAGATGTCCAAACGCGATTTGCCGGTGGCTCCACCCATCACCGCCACGCCGTAGATCCCTCGCTTGATCGGCTCATCTGCCGCGGTCAGGCTCACATCCCCGTTCGCGTAGCTCACCAGATACATCCCGGTGGGGCTCGTGAGTTTGGATCCTTCGGCTTGCCCGGCAAAAGTGCCGTTTAAACTACCGTTTGGACCATTCTCAATTCCCAGGATGACTGAACCCTTCGAGGGCTTAATACCACCGGCATTCACCACCTCCAGCTTCGCGCCGTTGATGTTTGTGACGCCGTTCACCGTCAGGGGCCCGTTGCCCACGCTAGTGGTGTTACCGGCAACCTGCAGGGTGCCTAGCAAGTCCAGGTTTCCGGTGATCGTGTGGTCGGTCGGGGCGTAAATGGCTCCGCTTTGTACCGTGACATTGCCATCGAGTTTTCCGCTGCCATTCAGGCCGCCACCCGAAGCGATGATCAATCCTCCGGGAATGATGAGCGAATCGGTGGGGCCATCGCCGGCAGCCAGTGTCAGGCCCTTCGACACGGTGAAGGTGCCAAGGATGGTGCCGCCTCCCGGGAACGAAAGCGTGGTCACACCGTTTGCGACGGCAAGCTTGTTCACCACCGTCCCGGCAGGCGCGATGACCGAGGTGCCGGTCGAACCCAAGGTGGTAATCCCGGTGTTGTAGGCGCTCAATGCCGCCACCTTGGCCAACGAATCAATCGTCACCGCCATGGTTCCCGACGAGATCGAAAGCGAGTTGGTTTCGGGGGAATTCAAGTCGAGGGTTCCGGTTCCGTTCTGGATGGTCACCGGGCCGGTTTTCAAGGTGCCGATGGAGGAGGTTCCTCCCAGCGAGGGAATTGTCAACGCGCTGGTGCCGCCACTCAGGCTGATTCCATCCACAACCAACGATCCACCACCCGCATCCAGCACCAGGTTTTTCCCGGTGGCATCCAAGATGGTCCCCTTGATGAAAATCCCGTCGCCACTCTGTGCGGTGCTGCGGATCTGGGTGTCTGTGGAAAGCGGGATTGGCGTGCCGCTCACCAGTTTGATGGGCCCGCTGATATCCAGATTGCTACCGAGCCAAATCTTGTTGGCCGTGCCTGCCGTGGCGTCCAGCGATCCGATCAGCGCCGGCACCGTGGCGGAACCCTCCGTCACGGTCTTTTGGCTCAACTTCAAGTCGCCCCCGGCGACAAGCTTCACGTCTCCCGCGTAGCCAAGGCTCACCACCGGCATGCTGTTGGCGGCATTGGTCAGCGTGATGTCCTGCTCCTGTCCAAGGCCACCCGTCGCTGTCAGGCCTAAAACGCCCCCCACGGATACCACGGCCCCCTGCGAAATCGGTCCGGTCGCGGAAAGGGTGGCGTTTCTGCCCACGGTGAAGGGCGTGGTGCCGGCGCCCAGGGCCAGCGCCCCGAGGTTGCTGAAAATCAGGTCATTGGCAAACTGCCCGGCCAGGTTCTTGACACTGTTCGCCCCGCTCAGGGTCACATCCTTGCCGGCGGTGCTTGCGCTGATTGCCAGGGTTTCCACCGAGATACCGCCCCCGTTCAGGGTGGCGATACCTGCTGGGGCGAGAATCTGCAGCTTGCTGATTCCCGGGTTGAAGACCGCCGACCCACCCACCGTGATCAGGCCGCTGTCGCTTTTGCCCAGGTTGACCTGCCCACCGATCAGGTTGGCCACCTCGCTGCTGTCCAGGGTGATATCCGCGCCCGAGTTGGTTCCAAGCGCCAAGGTTTTCCCGGCGGTAAGGTTTTGCACCGTGATGGTGGGCGAGTTGATCGGGGCTTCCAGGGCCACTCCGTCGAACTTGAGAAAGATGGAACTATCCGCCTTCACCGCCCCGCTCACGGTCAGGTTGCTGGTCTTGTCCACGGTGAAGTTTTTGAGCGCTTTCGTTTGGCCGATGCCCGACAGGATTGTCACGGCCCCACCGGCCGGGGTGATGGTGAGGGACTGCCCTCCTGGCGTGCTGCCCTCCAGGCCGCCGACCGATATCGGGGCTTTGGCATCGGTGGCGTTGAGCGCGGTGTCCGCGGCCAGGCTCAGCGGCCCTTTGATCCAGATGCCGCCTGGTCCCGTTGCGGTCAGGCTGGCCAAACCCAGGGCGATGCCGTCCCGAGAGTTCAATTTCAGGTCTGCCAGGCTCAGGGCGGATTTGGCGGTGCCTGTGTAGAGATTCAGTTTCCCCTCCGGTGCGCTCAGGTCCAGCGCCGGGTCCGGGTCCGTGGTTTTGTCTCCCCGAACCACATAGTTGGGCAGGGTGATGCTTCCCTTCTGGCTGTTGGCCGAAAGTTTACCAACAATCTTGTAATCGTTGCTGTTCCCGCTTTGGACGATATCCCCCACCGCTGAGATGGATGTGGGTGCACCGGTTTTCAATGACCCGGTCAGGTTGAAACTGGCCAGTGGATTCTCGTCGCCAACCTTGCCCGAAACGGTCATCTGCAGGGTTTTGATGTCCAGGCTGGATGGATTTGCCGGGTCCATCGATTGGATGGAGCCTGTCAGGGCCAAGTCCGTGGTGCTGCTGCTGGTTGTTTCCAGCTTGACTGGCCCGTTCAGGTAGACTGGCACGCTCAGTTTGATGGTCACGCCGGATGTGGCGGTGGTTTTCAGGTTGCCTGCCCAGTTGACTTTCGCCCCATCGCTACCCGCGATGGGACGCAAATCCAGAGTGGAGAACAAAGCAGTCGCCCCGCCTGCCAGGGCGTTCACCGTTGCCACACCACCTCCGTTGACCTCGATGGCCAGCGACCGTGCCGTCGCGCCGGAGGTGATTCCCTGCTCCAGCAGCAACTCATTGTCCGTCACCAGGACCGTGTTGGCCTCCAGCGTCACGGGTCCATGAAACCGCATGAAGTCCGATGCGTAATGGAACGCTCCCTTCAGGCTGATGGCCGAGCCGGTCACATCCAGGCCGTCGAGGACGAGTGGCGGGTTGGAGCTCACATAGGTGCCGCAACCGCCTCCCAGGAATACCGTCCCTCCCGGGTTGGAGAGGATGGCTCGGTTGGACGGATTTCCCGCTCCCCCCGAGGTGGCACCCTCGATGGTGGAATTGATGGCAAGGTTGAAACCCGCACCGCCGGCTTTGATGTTTCTGGAGCCTTCCAGGTAGAAGAAGCCTGTCGAGGTCGAGATGGTGATGTTTTTCGTCGAGGTGATGTCCGAATACGCGCTGACGGTGGTTCCAAGGAACCGGATGTCATTCTGGCTGATGAACGGGTAATCCTGCACCACCGTGTCATCCACCAGGGAGTCCGTTTCCACAAATCCCGTGAACAGGCCGTCTTTTTTGTCAGGGTTGGCCCGGAAATAGCACCCTTCCGTGGTGGATGAACTCCCCTTCACCACGATGTTGATCCCGTCGATCGATTTGTTGGGAGCCAATTGCAAGGAGTCACCGGTGGTGCCGTCACCCACTTGGGTGATCTTCCAGGTCCCGGTGCTGTCCGTCAGGCCTGACCATTTGAAGGGGGAAAAGCCCGTGTTGGAGCTATATTTGCTGAGCTTGAAATAACCGGCCGTGTCCGTCACCGCGTTCCCGTTGGCCGAGTCCCGATACTCGTTGAAGTAATCAAAATAATCCCCTGCGGTCAGGTTGATCGTCAGGGTGTTGTTGGCGAATATCGCGGTGGCTGGCACGACCCGGTTTTCCAGTTCCAGCAGTTTCAATTGCTGCGCTTTTTTCCGTTTTGCTCTTTGCAGCTTGGTCGGGGACCCGGTTAACCAAGTGCGGATCAGGTTGCCAAACAAAAACTTGCGTGTCATTTGCCTAGGCTCCGGTCAAATATCAGGCCCGCCCGGGGACTGCCGAGACGGGAAGTAGGCCGCCAACCTTGCCAAAACCGACCCAAAACCACAAGTACAGCTGCCTTACTAACACGCAATATGCCCACAATTGCGCACGATTTACAAGATTAGCAAATGGTATAAAATAAGCAATATTGGCAATCCTGCAGGCTGCTCATGCAAAAAATCGATGACTGTTGCCCTCAGCGGTTAAGCTTGACCTCCAGCTTCACTTCCGGGTGATGGATTTCAGGCAACAAGACCAATGCCTCGAGCGCTTTACGCTCATTCCCCACATCGGTTACCGTCACTCGCACCAAGGATATGCCCCCCTGGTCCACAATTTCCACCTTCTGAACCAGCCCCGCGCAGGCAATTCGCACAGCTGACTCTAAGTGGGCCAAGCTGGGTTTTCCCTTCGGACCAGAAAGGGGTGCCGGCGTATCCTCGGCATCGATTTTCAGGGTGGCTTTCACCGGAACCACCGCTTTCATGGCCTCACTTGCGCCCGGTACCACAGTGGTCACCAAGGCCGGTGCCGACGGGGCAGGGGGGCCAACCGGGGCGGCTTTCGACGGGCGCACCATCGTCATGGCCACGGGTTCAGTAGCCGCTGGCACGGGAGCAATCGTTGTTTTGGCGACAGTCAACTGAGGGGTAGCCGCTGGAACAGCCTTGGCTCCGGCAAGCACTTTGTCCTCTTGGGGTTTGTTCCCCCGCCGGGCCCGCTCCTGCCAAGCCAGCTCATCGGCCCGCTGACGGGTCGGGGCGTGCGCGGTTGCCCATCGCGTCCCGGTGGTTTCATTCAAATCCTGCAGGGTGGCAATCGGAGTGCCACCCACCTGAACCGACGAAGGTGCCCTCCAAGGCCTGGCCGCAAGGCTCGGCTTTCTGGCGTTGGTCACCTGCTGTTGGACAGGTTGGGAAGCGGGAGAATCCTCGGGCATACCCCTGGCGATAAAAGTGATGCCAACCGGCTCCGCTTTTTCACCCCGGACCTCGGCGGAGGGCGGAGGTGGGAAATCCGCTGGCAAGGGCGGCACCTTGTCATCCGAAACCGGGACCACCTTTTTCTCCGGGGCCGGCGCCGCTGGTTGCTCCTCGATATCCCCGCCGGGTCGGAAAGAAGTTGGCAGTTTTTCCAGGGCCAGATCGCCGTTCTGGCTGACCAAAATCACCCGCTTCCCGTTGCGGACCATCGGCCCCAGCACGATCTCGTTTTCAACCGCTGTCACCCCCTTTTGGCGGTGCAGGGTTCGGATCAGCTCCAACTTGTCCTCCACGCTCAACGCGGTGCCGGACACCTGGATCACCCCCGGGCTCTCGCTCTCGCAACGAATGCTTTGCGCGAGCCCCGCGAATTTTTCCCGGATCAGCCTCTGGGCCATCACCCGTGCTGCGGCAGGCGACAAAGGCTTCGGTGCGGCCGTCGGATAGATCACCACCCGGCTCTTGTCCACGGGGGCTTGGCCGGTCGCTTCGGTCACAATCTCGCGCGCCCGCATCCTGCCAGCCTGATTGTTGAATTGGCCCTTCAGTATCCAGCCATTCGCGCCAAGTTCCAGGCTCGGCTGGCTTCCACCGATCACCGGATCCGCCAGCAGTCGCGCCTCCAGTTCCATCGCCAGAAACCGGCCCTCCGCCACTCCTTCCCCGGCGGGTTGGGCCGCCCGGTTGCCGTTGAACGCCTCGAACGGGTTCACCGGGAAGGTGATCTGGGCGCGAGCGCCTGTGCCGCCCAAAATGGTGGCCGCTCCCACGCAGAGAAGCCGCAGCGAACGATGCAGGTTTTTCATGATCAAGCCTCTTCGATCCCGGCGGGCCGGACTGGCCGGGCGTGTTTCAGGCCGTGCACGACAAACCCCGCGGCAACCCGGCTGTCACACCGGCTCCCGCGGGGTTTCAATGGGCGGGCAAGGGTTAGTTGTTCACCAGGTCCTTGGTCACTTGGCGCTGCACATCCACATCGCTGCCCACATACAGGTGCAGGTGGTCCTTGTCGATGTAGAGCACTTCCACCCGCGGGTTGGTCACCTTCACGGGGAAGGGGTAGCAGCTCTGGACGGTTTCCTTGAAGTACACCGTGCACTTGTAGTGGCAGTGGTGCAGTTGGGCCGGGCCGACCAGCGGGAAGAAGCGTGGCGGATCGATCTTGTCCACCATCTTCTCCACAACCACCGTCACATCGTCGCGGAACTCCTCATAGAAGAAGGGCACACCGCGCGACACGCGACCCAGAACCCGCAGCACATGGGCCTCATCGGGCGGATCGTCGCAGGTGGGCAACGGGAAACCTTCCCGGATCGGAGGCATCACCGGCACCCGGTGATCGTTCTTGAAGGCGTACTTCTCCTCCATCCGCTCGGATACCCAAGGCATGATGGGGATCGGGGTGAAGATGCCCATCGAGAGGGGCAGGCACCCCGTCAGGGCGGGAAGGGCGGCTGCCGCCAGGCCCAACCAGAATTTTTTGGTCCAGATCATACCGCCACCCTCCAGATCGGTCAGGTCCCGCCAGGCCGGGCCCACGCGGGTGGACCCTCGAACCCTTAAAAGAGTTCGGTGTGCTGGTGGTATCGGACGATCCGGTGATGAGACTTGAGCGGTTTGACACAATAATTCCGGTTGGGAGGATTTTTCCACCCTTCCAACCGGCTAAAGAGCATCCATTGCGTCCATCCATGCAGCCAATTCCGCCATTTGAGCCGCATCTAGATAGCTGGAATTCGCCTGATTGATAGCCCGAGATATCACTGCGTAGTTCTTTTGGAACAGCCGGTTGAAAAGATCCTGCACCGCCGGCCGGCTGGGATCGGTGCCACCCACCAGCAAGAAAAAGGCGGTTCCCTTACCGGCAACCCGGTCCCGCACGCTGCCGGTCCATCCTGCGTTCAAAACCGCCACACCCGCGGGGCTTTCCTTGCCGGTCAGCGCCAGGTGCAGCGCCATCTGGGCCCCCTGGTCCACGCCATGGGCCACCACCCGCCGCCGATCCACAGTATGGCTGCCTGCGATCCCTTCCAGGGATTCCCGAATCAGGTCGGCATCACTGGGGGTCCAACCGCTCTCCACCGGGCACTGGGGCGCAAGAAGGATCAGATGACGGCTCGATGCCAGCTCACTCCAGGCCTGCAAGAAGGTGTTCAGGTCCTCCTTCCGCGACCGGTTCGCCGGGTGCAGCCACAGCAGCACCCCGTGGGCGATGTCCGGCCGGTAATTGGGCGGCACAAACGCGAGGTATTTCCCGTCTCCCGAGGCGGTCTTCCGTTCCAGGGTTCCTGTTTCCGCCTTCTTGGGCGCTCCCTCCCCTTCGCCCTTGGGTTCCGCCTCTGCCTTGCCCTCCTTGGCCGATCCCGCCTGCGTGGGCTTCAGCAGCAGGTCCGCCGGGCGTGCCGCCAGGGTCACAGCCACGGTGTCCGGGGCCTTGGCGGCCGGTTCCTTGCCGTCCTTTGGTTTTTCCTCCGCCTTGGGGGCGGCATCGGCGCCTGCCCGCTTCACCACCAGTTTCACGGTCTGGCCGATGTCAGCCGATTCCATCAGGCTGGCCAGCATGGCCCGGTCGGTGATCGGGACTGGCATGGGCGGCCCCTGGTCCCGCATCAGCCCGGTCAACCGGTCACCCGGCTTAAGCCCTGACTTTTCTGCCGGGCCGCCGGGTACCAGCGCGCGGATCACAACCCCAGCCCCCTCGGTGTCCCGCAGCGGGGCGATCCCCAGCATGGCCAGAGGCCTCGAAATTTCCGGAGCCATCAGCTCCAGTTGGTCGATTTTTGCCGTTTTGCCATCGCGCAGGTATTCCAGGCTCACCTTGTCGCCCTGGTAAAGCGGCCCCAGTTGCCGTTGCAACTGCCCCTGGGTGGCCACCGCCACGGAGTTCACCCGGGTGATCACATCGCCTGCCTTCAGCCCGGCTTTTTCCGCCGGTGATCCGGCGCGCACGCCGGTCAGCTTGGGGGCCGCGCGGAACGGGTCGCCCTGCGCCATGGTCACACCCAGAACGCCCCGTGACAGGTTCACGCCCTTTTGAAGGGTCGGAAGCACCCGCTTCAGGTCTTCCAGGGGCACAGCGAATCCGATGCCCGAGTCGTACCACTCGAATCCCGCCGTCGCTCCCTCGGCGTCGGGTGATGCCGGAACCAAAATGCCCAAAACCCGGCCATCCAGACCCACCAGCGGCCCGCCGTAGTTCACGGGGGAAATTTTCGCGTCGGTCTGGATCGCCTTCCCGGCAATCCGCCCCAGCGCGCTCACAATCCCCTCGCTCACCGAGGGCGGCGAATCCGGCGCCGCGCCCGACAATGCCCGGCCCACCGCCACCGAGGTCATCCCCACCTGGATCTGGCTGCCCGGAAATGCCTCCGCCACGGCCAGTCCGGTCGCGTCAATCTTCAGAAGTGTCAGCATCCGGCTGGAGTCCGTGGCCACAATCCGGGCCAGATGCCTCCTGCCGCCGGCCGAGACCACAATGCTCGCGGGTTGATTCGCCAGGTTGAACGCGCTCGACACGATCCAACCGTCCGCCCCCACCACCAACCCGGTGGTCGGCCCGGTCCCGCGTCGCACCGCCGGCGCTCCCGGGCGGCCACCCGGTGTCGCCGGTTGGCCCACCACATCCGTGCCGCCGCTGGTTTCAATCGCCACCACCACCGGCGCCACCCGGGCCACAGCCCGGGCAATCGCCGATTCACGCAGCGTGGCGGTTTCCTGAAAGAGGCTCAGCGACAGGCACAAAAGGGCCAGGGAAGTCAGCATGGTGCAACCGGGGGGAATTAGCGTGCGGGTGGTACGGGTGGTTTCGGGGCTGGGGCGGGGACCGGCTTGGCCGCGGGTTTGTCCGGCGTCAGGGTGATCAGTTCGATCTTCTCCCCCCGCCTGACCTCCAGCCGTATGGGTTCACCCGGCTTGCGGCCCGCCAGCGCATCCTTCCACGCGCCGAAGGTCGGAACCGTCATCCCCTCCACCGACAGGATCAGGTCGTCTGGCTTCAGGCCGGCGCGAAGCCCGGCTCCGCCCGCGCGCAGGTAGTCCACATAGGGTGGCGTCCGCTCCACCACATCCGGCACCAGCACGATGCCCGTTTCCACCGTGGCCGCCTTTTCACGGGACCGGTCCGCCGGGTTGGAGGGCTTGTACTTTTCCTTCTTCTCCACCAGCTCGCTCACCGTCACCTTGCGGGTTGCACCGGTGGCGTCTGTCAGGTCCACCGAGGCCCACACCGGGATCGCGTAATTCACCCAGGTTTGGGTCAATTCGTTGCTCACCTCGCGCCCGATGATCCCCAGCAGTTCCCCCTGCCGCGTTGTCAGCGCCCCGCCCGCCGCGCCCGGATTGTTCGTGATCGCGTCCACGATCAGCGCCTGCCCGCGGTAGGGCACTTGGAAGGCTCCCGTGCGGGCCGAAAGCGGCGTGATCCCGGCCAAAATCCCCCGCTGCACCGTCATCGGCTCCTCCCGGGTGGCGATCTGGAACTGGTTGCTGAAACCCAGAACCAGAGTGCCCGGTTTCGGGGGGGCCGCCTTCGCGGCCGCGGCCAGATCAAAGTGCGGCATGTCATCCGGGGCTGTCGAATCCTGAATCTTCAGCAGCGCCAGATCCAGTTCCGGTTCAATCGCCACCACCTTGGCCAAAAGCCGTGTCCCGTCCGGAAGATGGACCCGCAACTCCGTGGTGTCCAAAATATGGTTGTTCACCGTCAGCACATGCCCCGTGGGCGACACCACGATGCCCGTGCCATAGGCGGCCAGCCCGCGCACCCCGCCGGCCCCGTAAACCTTCACCAGCCGGGCGTCCACCCGCTTGATCACATCCGCCAGCGGCGGGTCCTGGGCCAGTGCCAGGGCCCCGGCGCAAACGAGCCCTAGCGCAATTCCCATGTCTCAGCCTCCAGCCTCAGGAAGTTGCTCCCCTTGTGCCGCACCGTGATCAGGTGCGGCATGGATCGCCCGCCCCCCACTGGTTTCACCCGGTCCAGATGCAGTTCGCAGGGATCCTCGTCGGGGGAAAGCCAAACCTCCAGGCATGCCAGCCGGACGGCGGCCTTGCCGTCCGCCCCCTTTTCCTCCACCAAAAAGGCGAGGGCCCGGCTGCCTCCCAGGGTGCCTTCCAGCACCTCCGAGTTTTTCCGCAGGGGCCACCAGTCCTCCGGGTCCTGGTCCAGCGGCGGATAGAGGGGCATCTCGCCTCCGTGGACCATCCCTTGCGGAAACGCCTTGTCCCCTTTGGCGAGGAACAATCGAAGCAAATGCAGCGCTGCCAGCATCCCGCCCGATCCTGCGGGATCCCGCAGCGCCTGCGCCGTCAGGTCGGGCTTCAGTGGCTCCAGCGAAAAGTCCACGCCATCCACCCGGGCGCTCACCACCTCGGGCTTGCCCTGCGCCAGTTCGCTCCACGCCAGCGAGACCGGCGCCTCCAGTTTCTTCTCCCCCAGAAATCCCTTGCCCTTCACGGTCCACACGCCGGCGGCGGCGCCCAGGTCGCCAAGTGCCGCCTTCAGGCCGGCAAGTGCCGCGTCCCGCCGCTGCTTGTTCACCAGCCAATTGGCGTAGCCAGGTTTTTCCTCATACAGCTTCAGCGCGGGGGAAGGGGGGCCTTCCTCCTTTTCCTCTGGCTTTTTGCCGGGGGGCATCGGCTGGCCAGGTCGGCCCGGTTTGGGTGCCGGCGGCTTTCCGGGGGCCACCGGCCTGCCATCCTCGTCCAGTTCGCGCTTTTCGTACCCCATCAGTCGCACCAGGGCCTGACGGGTTTGCGTCCCCGCGCCCTCGATGCGCCGCCGGTAGTTCACAGGCACACGCCAGCCCTTGGGATAAATCCCCAGCACATTCTTGAACTGGTTCACGGTCGAGACCCGCCGCCCCGCCAGCCGCGTGATCTCGTCCCCCAGTTCCAGCCCGCGCCGCTCCGCGTCGCTGCTGATCAGGTTGGAAATTACCACCTGCGGTCGTTCCAGTTCCTCGTCGTTCGAGGTGGATACCGTCGCCCCCAGCGAGGCGTGGTCCACAAGCAGGCCGGACTTCAATGAACCCATGAAGTTCTGGATCTGGTTCAGGGTGATCGCGTAGCCCACGCCCGAGTTCACCCGGCCGCGCTTGTCAAACGATCCGCGCCCGTTGATCCCCACCAGCTTGCCGTTCATGTCGAACAACGGACCGCCCGAGTTGCCCGGGTTGATGCTCGTGTCCACCTGGATGCAATCCGTGTACTCGAACATTCCCCGTTCCGGGTATTGGTATCGGTGCGTGCCGCTCACCAGGCCGAAGGTCACCGTGGGCGTGAAGTCCGCCGCCAGCAGGAACGGGTTCCCCATCGCGAACGACCAGTCGCCCACCTTCACCGTGTCGCTGTCGCCGATCTCCGCGTGGGGGAAGGCGATATCCTTGCCGTCCTTGTCCTTCCTGGGAAGCAGCTTGATCAGCGCCACATCGCCGATCTTGTCCAGGCCCACCAGCACCGCGTCGTACAAGATGCCGTCCGGCAGCCCGCAGCGAAGCGCCCCGCCTTGCCCCTGCACCACATGGAAGTTGGTCAACGCGTATCCGTCCGGGCTGATCACCACGCCCGAGCCGCCGCCGGTCACCACCGCCACCACGCTCGGCGACACCTTCTTCACCACGGCGATCCGTTTCGCCTCCTCCAGGCTGACCGGATCCTGCCACGCCACTGACACGCCCGCCAACAGGGGAGCGCCCAGCAGGGCGCCCAGCGCCGTCCGGCGGTTCATCGACCCGTTTTCGAAAGTCTGCTTGCTCACTTGCTCACCCGGGCTTCCGCCAGATGCAGGTGCTTGCCGTAGCCCAGCCCCAGTTCATCGCCCACGGGCAGCACGCTCAACCTCAGCTTCTGCACATCTTTCACCGCGCAGGCCACCGGCACAGCCACCCGGGAGGGCCCGCGGACCAGTTCCCGCCGCGCCAGCTCCCTGCCGTCCCCCTCGATCACCAGCACCACCGGGCCGCTGGCCCCGCTCACCGCGTCATCGAAGCCGGCGATGCACCGGAACTCCCTGAATTCTCCACCCAGCTCGTATTCCATCACCGTGGGGGCCAGCAGTCCCAGCCCCTTGGCGTAGGAGATTCCAGCCAGCCGCAGCGGGCTCATATCCAGGTTCTTGTCCCGTGTCGGCCCCGTGCGGAATCGTGTCGGGTCCTCTTTGGCCGGATCCACCACCAGTGCCGGTTCCATGTCCGACAGGTAGGCCAACTTGCCCCGGCTCAAATCCAGCCGGGCCGGGGCCAGTCCGCCCATGCCCCCGGCCGGGTAGCTTACCTCCATCCCGCCGCTGAGCCGCACCTGCCAGGCGCCTTCCTTCAGCGTGATAGCTGATGCTGCCAGGCGGTTGCCGCCGGTGTCCAGCAGGCGGGCCACCACCGGTTCCAGGTTGGGGTCGGGGGCCCGCTCAAACGCCAGGCCATGGATGTTAGTCAGCGGCACCCGGGCTTCCCGGTCGATTCCCTGCGGCGTGAAGCCGATGGTCTTACCCTCGGCGTCGCCGGCGCCTAGCGTGCCTTCCAGCGAGTTGATCGCGCCTTGCCGGGCGATGGCCAGCATGTCCCGCCGCTTCCGCTTGATCAGCCGGCTGTCCCAGTCCTTCCGGCCCGCGTCATCGGCCCCGTTGGTCAGCCAGTTCGCCACCTTGTCCAGCGGCACCTTCAGGTTCAGCCCGCCGTGCAGCGAGACCTCCACCGCCTTGTCCACCACCTTCAGGCTGGCGCAACGCAGCAGCGTCCCGTCATTCAGTTCCAGATCGGTGAATTTTTCCAGCGGCGGCCGGGCGGGCACCGCCCCAATGTCCAGCCGCAGCACGGTGTCCATCGGGATGGGCAGCACCTTTCCGTCGGCGCCCTTGAACCGCAGCTCGCTTTTTTCCAGCGAGACCGCCTCGCCCTGCCGCGAGGTCCCGTCCAGCATCCGCACCTCGCCCCCCATGGCTTCGGTGCTACCCGGTCCCAAACTGGCGACGCCCATCAGAGCCAGCCAGCCAGCCAGTCGCCCGCCGGTCCTGCGGGAGATTACTTCCTTGAGCATGCGTCTATCCAGGTGCGGGATCGTGGTGCTTGGGGTCTGCGGGGTGCCGTCAGGGATTTTTGCGCCCAGCTCCCGGCGAGGCCTCGTTCAGCTTCTTGAAGTACAGTTCCAGCGTCTCCCGGTATTTCGCCGGGGCGCGGGCGGCCAGGTCGCGCATCGCCTGGGCCCGCTCGCGGTCTGGCAGCTTGCCCCAGATCTCCGCGATCTCCTTGGCTTTCTTGGTGTCCACATCGCCCGATCCGGATGGGCCGCCGGGCATGCTTTCCTGCTGGGGCTGGTTGGGCTGACCGCTTCCGGGGCCACTTTGGCCTTCCTGCTGCCCGCCGTTGGGGCAGTTCCCCTGGTTCGAGGCGGCCGCCTGCTTCTGCTGGTTCTCCGCCTCCTTGATCATCTCGTCCAGCCGCACCAGCACTTCTTTCTGGATGTCACGGGTCTTTTTTCCGCCCCGTTCGATCTCCAGCCTCTGGTGGATCTGCTCCATCTTCCTGGAGATCCAGCCCAGGTCCTTCTCCTTCCATCGGGTGATTTCCGCCTGCATCAATGAGCCCACCATCCGGTGGCGCTCCGACAGGTCCGCCACATCGGCCAGCATCCGGTCCAGGGTCGCCTGCGCGTCCGGTCCCCGCACCAGGGCATGCTCCGCCACCGCTTTCAGGAACAGGTGGCTGCCCGGGTCGATCGATTGCTCCGGCCGGACCATGCGCAGCATTTCCAGCGTCTCGTCCTGCGCCCCACGGTTCGACAGCACCCGCGCCGCAGCCAGGGCCACCGCGGCCCGCGCGAAAAGCGGTTGCTTGTCATCCTTCAGCCACGCGGGCACCCCCTCGGGCAAGGGCTTGTCACTGCTCCGCGCTTGGTTCAGCAGCTTGACGATTTCCGGATTGCCCAGGGCCAGCGTGTCCGCCACCTTGTCCGCCAGCGGTTCCATCGTCGACCAGATGGCGTCCAGTCGCGACTTGTCCGCCTTGCCGCCGGTCTCCGCCAGCAGCGCTTCGGCCTTGGCCCGGGCCTGCGCGGGGTCCATCGACCGCAATTGGCCGAAGGTCAGTCCGTTGGCAACCGGCCCCTTGGCTTGCCCCTGGTCCGCCCCCATACCCTGGGTCGCCGTCATGGCGCCGAGGGCCAGCGGGGCCGCGGCGGTCACCGCGCGGGCCAGTCGTGCGATCGCTTCGCGTGTGCGTGGCATCGGTCCGGTCTCCTGGTGAACTTTTGGCGTCGTCCGGGGTGGTCTTATTGCCCCTTGTTGCGCCCGAGGGCCATGTCTTTTGTCACTTTGCCGATCTTGTCCTGCCGCCGGCTCAGGTCCTTCAGTTCCGTCCTTGTTTGTTCCAGGTCCGCCCGTTTCCGGGCGTCTTTTTCCGAGGACGGATCGGGCAACTGCTCCGTGGCGAACTGCTTGGCGTACTGCTCCGTGCGCCGGTTGATCTGGGTCTGCACCGACCGGATCATTTTCAGCTCGGCGATCTGGTCGATCAGCCGCTGGTCCTGCGGTTGCTGTTGCTGCTGTTGTTGCTGCTGCTGTTGCTGTTTTTTCTTGTCCTGGTCCTTGTTGTCCTCACGCGCCTTCTTCAGGTTCTCGATCATCTCCTTCAGGTTGGCGATGATGTCATCCTCGATCCGCAGGGTCTGCTCGCCGGCGTCCGTCCGCTTCAGACGGTCGCGTGTCACCGCCATGTCGTCACGCACCTGGCGGAACACCTCGGCGAACGCCACAGCCGAACCCTCCGCCTCGATCAGGCGGATCGTGTCCTCCGCCTTCTTGACGATCTGCTCCTCGCGGTCCTGCAGTTCCAACCCCTTCTGCTCGTCCGCGCGGTCCGGTCGCATGTCTGTGCGCTTCGCCACGCTTTGGCCCAGGTCCACCGTGCCGGCTCGCACCTCGATCTGCATTCGCAGCATCTCGGCGCACCGCCCCTGGATCTGCGCCAGCACGCGCTCGATCTCCTCCTCGCGCAGTTGCTTCAGCAGGTCTTCCAGTCGCTTCTGGGCTTCTTTCAGTTTCTCAAGGGCCTCCTCCTGCTCCTTGGTGGCCCCCGGGTTGTCCTTCTTCTCGATCTTTTTCTCGGCTTCGCGCTGGTTCTCAATACCCTCTTGCACGCGCTTCTTCGCGTTGTCCTTTTCCTGCTGTTCGGGGGTCTGTTGGTCCTTTTGCGGTTGCTGGTCTCCGCCTTCCATGGGCTCGCCCATGTCCATCGGGTTGGATTTCTGGTCCTTGCCCTTGGAATCCTTGTCGTTCTTGTCTTTCCCGTCCTTGTCCTTGCCTTCTTTGGGTTTTCCGTCCTTGTCCTTCCCGTCTTTGGAATCCTTTCCGTCCTTGTTCATTCCATCCTTGTCTTTTCCATCCTTGCCCTTGGAGTGCTTTCCGTCTTTGTCTTTACCGTCTTTATCTTTTCCGTCCTTGGACATTCCGTCCTTGTTCATTCCATCCTTGTCTTTTCCGTCCTTGCCCTTGGAGTCCTTTCCGTCTTTGTCTTTACCGTCTTTATCTTTTCCGTCCTTGGACATTCCGTCCTTGTCTTTTCCGTCTTGGGAGTCTTTCCCGTCCTTCTCATTGCCGTCTTTGGAATCTTTTCCATCTTTGTTCTTTTGGTTCTTTTTCCCCTCCATCATGTCCTTCAGGTCTTGGGTTTCCTTGGTCACTTTGGCCTGGGCCCGGGCAAGTTCTTCCGGGGTCAATCGGTCCGTCTCGGTGTTGGCGCGCACCCGCTCCTGCTTGCTGATCACATCCTTCAGCTTTTCAACAATCTTCTTGGCCTCGTCCCGCTGACGGCGCAGTTCCGCTTCCGGATCCCGCGTCAGCGCCTCGATCAGCCGGGTCAGATCGCCCGAAAGTTCTTTGTTCCGCTCCACCAACCCCTGCAGCTTGTCCGTGCTCTTGAAGGCGTCCTGTTGTTTCAGCGCCTGCACCAGGGTGTCGAACTTTGCGTCGGTCCCCAAATCGCCGATGATCCGCAACGCTTCCTGGATGGCCTGGGCCCGCAACTTGTCCTCGGCCTTCCCGGTGCGGGAAAGGCGCTGCTCCAGCAGCTTGAGCGACAATTTGAAATCACTGAATTCCCGTTGCAGACGGGCCTGGTTGGTGCTGACTTCGCCTTGATTGGCGGAACCGTCTTTGGAGCTGTCTTTTCCAGCGGCGGTTTTTCCCGGTCCCTGGGCGGGTAATTGGCCCACGGTGGCAAGCAGGCCCATCAAAAGAGCGGCCAGACTCAGCGAAATTGCCCGCATGCATCACCTCGCGGTCACCGGACAGGGGGGGCTATCGGGGGCCAACCACCAGGGGGCTTCGGGACAGTATCCACCATCCTCTTGGCCATCCGCCACGGAATCTTCATCATTCTAGCAAGATTTTTGCCCCTCAACCCCCCTTCTGGCCGCCAGCCGCCCAAACGCAAACCCAATCAGATTGGGTACTTCCATGCATGGGAAGTCATTCCGGGCGGTTCGGTTGATGAGAAATAAATGAGTGGGCGCCCCGTTTCAGGCCAAAACCCCGTCAATCACCTTCCCCGGGCTCAGAGGCAGCGGTCGGTCCAGGGGATCCCGTATTTCCGTGGCTGGATTGATCCCCATCAGGTGGAACAAAGTGGCCGATAGGTCCTCCGGTTTGCAGGCGTCTGAAGCCGGATAAGCCCCAATCTTGTCCGAACGCCCGTGGATATGCCCTGGTTTCACGCCCGCGCCCGCTAGAAGGGCCGGATAGCACTTCGGCCAGTGGTCCCGGCCCGCCAGGTCGTTGATCTTGGGCGATCGCCCAAATTCACCCACCCACACCACCAGGGTGTTTTCCAGCAGGCCCCGCTCTTCCAGGTCCACCAGCAGCGTGGGCAGCGTCTGGTCCATCAGCGGCAACAGGTGGTTTTTCAATATCGGGTACATTTTCTCCCCGCGGAACCCGTGGGTGTCCCAGCCCCCCTTGGCCCCGCCGATGCTGGGATGCAGATACACCTGGATCCACCGGCAACCCGCCTCGGCCAACCGCCGCGCCAAAAGGCAACTTTGCCCGTAGGTGGTTCGTCCGTACCGGTCGCGGACCGCATCCGGTTCCCGTGACAAATCAAACGCCTCCCGCACCCTCGGGCTCGCCAGCAGGGCGTGCGCCCGGTCGTATTGCTCTCCCAGGCCCCGGGCCAGCGCGGTCTGCTCCAGGTCACCCAGTTGCCGCTCGATGATCCTGCGCGCCTCCCCCCTGCGGGCCAGCCGTTCCGGCGTGATCCCGGCGGGCAGCGCCAGTTCCGGCAGCTTGAAGCCCGCCTGGTTCGGATCCTGGCCGACAAACAGGGGGTCGTGCCGCTTTCCCAAAAAGCTGGCGTGCTGCCCCGGCGTGATCGAGCCGTCCGCGATCGTGTGCGGAAACGCCACGAATCCCGGAATACCCGCCGGTGTCGGCGCGAATCGGTCCGCGATGGCCCCGTAGGCCGGGAACAGGTCCCGCGAGTCCCGGAGCCGTTGGTCGTCCGTCGACGGGGCCATGCCCGTCAGGCTGTAGTAACCTGCCGAGTTGTGGTTGGCCATCGTGTGGTGCAGGCTGCGGATCTGGCACACCTTGTCGATGATCTTCGAGGTGTTGGGCAGCAGGTCACTCACCAATGCCCCGGGCACCCGCGTTTTCAACACGCCAAGCTCACCGCGGATGTTGTCCGGCGCGTCCGGCTTGGGATCAATCGTGTCGTGGTGGCTGGGACCGCCCCACTGGTGCAGGAAAATGATGGTCTTGGCGCGCCCCTTCGCCACGGCACCCCGGCTGGTTCCACCCGCCAGCGCGGCCAGTCCGCCAAATCCCACTTTCAGGACCGACCGGCGATCCAGCGGGGTCGCAACAGGCAATGGAAACATCGTTTCACCTCACCAGCGCAATAAGAATTCGCGGCTGCCCAGCAGGGCCCAGGCCAGATCCTCCAGGGCGATTCGGCGGTCGCTCGCCCCTTCCAGCAGTTTCAGGCAATCCGTCAATTCCCGGTCCGTCGGCTTCCGGCACAGCGCCGCCAGGTACAATTCCGCCACGGCAGATCCCGGTGCTGTTTGGGCAAGCCTGTCCAGCCTGGCGCTTTGGATCAACAGCCTTTGGGGCAGTTGGCCGCTAACCAGCATCAGGGTCTGCGCCAGGGTCGGATCGCTGGTCCTTTCGCAGTCACAACTCAATAGCCGTTCCGGCTTGCCGAATACCCGCAAAAAACGCTCCAGATCATCGCTCTTGCGCCGCCGGCTCGGCCCGGGAATACCCGCGACCTCCAGGGTCCGCGTCCCGGCTGGATACCCGCTGAAATCCAGGGGAGCTTCCAACACCCCTGCCCAGGCGTCCAGCAGTTGCTCGGCGGGAATGGGCCGGGGAAGGGTGGCGGCGCACATCCCATCATCCTGGGTCGCCGTGGCGTGCGCTTTGTCGATTCCCCGGGCATAGGTTTCCGTTAGCGCGATATGTCTGACCAGAGCCCGCAAGTCAAAACGGTTGCGGGCCAGGAAATCAGCCAGGTGCTCCAGCAGCTCCGGGTGGCTAGCCGGGTTGGCCAACCTGAAATCATCCTCCGGCTCCACCAGCCCCCGTCCCATCAGCCGCCGCCACACCCGGTTGGCCTGGGCCTTGGCGAAAAACGGGTTGCCAGGCTTGGTCATCCAGTCCGCGAGGTCTTGGGGTGTGTCCGGCCCCTTCAAGGCCGTCGGGCCGTCCAGCACCCGGGCCGGGGTGATTGGCTTTTCGGGCGCTTTTGCCTTTTTCCCTTTTCCTTGCGGTTCTTCAGGCGGCCCGCGCCTGAGGTAAACAATCTGCTCACCCTTGAACTCGTGCTTGTCCAGGTCGTCGGCCCGCTTGTTTTCCAGCACCTTGTAGTCGATGGCGCTGAAAATCTCGGTGAAGGCGTTGTAGTCATCCGTTGTCCACCGGTCGAATGGGTGGTTGTGGCAACGGGCACAGGCGATCCGCACCCCCAAAAACACCTGGGCCACCGCCTCCGCCCGGGTCTGCGGATCACGCAGTGCCCGGTAAAAGTTGGCCGGTGGATGGCTGTAGGTGCTGCCGCGCGCTGTCACCAGTGCGCGCGCCAGTTCGTCCAGCGGCATGTTTTCCAGAAAAGCCCGTCGAAGCCATGCATGCATCGCCCGCACACCCTTGGGGTCGAGCGTTTTTTCTTCCACCCGCAAAAGGTCCGCCCAGTGCAGGGCCCACAGATCCGCGAAGGCTGGCTGCCCCAACAAGTAGTCCACCTCGTTGGCCCGCTTCTCCGGGCTCCTGTCCGCCAAAAAGTTCCGGGTCCGTTCAGCAGGTGGCAACTGCCCCGCCAAATCCAGCCAAACCCTTCGCAAAAAGTGCCCGTCATCCACCCCGCCCGCCGGTTCGATTCCCAGGCTGGCCAACCGTTGGCCAATGATCCGGTCCACCGGATGGTTGGCAGCTTGCGGCGTTTTGGCCGGCCCCGCCGAACTCCATACCCGCAACAGGGCCTGTGCCGAGCCATGCCGCACCAGAATGGCTGCTTGGCTGCCCGCCGGAACCACCAGCGCCAGCCCGTTCCCCTCAACCGACACCCGGATTCCCGGATCACTCGGTTCCAGGGTGGCCAGCCGGCTGGTCTCTACCACCCTTCCGTCATCCAAGGTTGCCAAAACCTTGGGGCGCAGGATGCCCCCGCCAGGCGGCAAAATGATCTCCTCGGGCTCCACCCGCAGTGACCGCACCCGCGGGCCCCCCTCGGGGTCGGGCCGCGCCCCCTGGGCGATCCATTCCCGCACCACCCGGTAGGCGTAACCGTCCGCTTTCCAGCGAACCGCTCCCTCATGGGGCGTCTGGCCGGAAGCCTTGGCTAGCAGCAAGCTTTCGTCTGGCGCCAGCGGGTTCACCCGCCGCCCGCCCACCCCGTGGGTCAGGGTTTTCCAGTCCAGCCCCGGGTCTTCGCCCCGCAGTGACAGTTTCAATCCGCCCTTGCCGTTCAGGTTGCCATGGCACGGGCCGCTGTTGCACCCACCCTGGCTCAGCAGGGGCATTACCTCATTGCGGAACGAAATCATCCCGCTGCCCGGCCCAAGGGAACAGGTATGGATGATCAGGGGGATGAGCAGGTTGCCCATTGGGCCATCACAATTTGGGGAAGCGAGGAAGGGCCGTCTTTGGTTTCGGCTGGTTCGCAGATCAGCTTAAATCCTACCATTCGGCGGTTGATGAATCCAAAAAGATCAAAGGCGGCATTTTTCAAATTAAAAAATGATTAGTTTTGAAATCAATGAGGGGTGGGTTTAGATGAAAAACAACCCTGTCTATTGACAGCCATGTTTTGTTTTCGGACTCTTGAATAGTTCGGCTTCCCTACTGCCCATCTGGGAATCCGAAATCGTTTCATTTCTTGTTTTGCTAGTCCTCATCGCTTTTGCATTTCTATTTTTAAGGAGTATGAAATATGGTCAATTTCAGAGTGCGTGCCGCCAGAAAGGCGTTCACGCTGATCGAGTTGCTGGTGGTCATAGCCATCATCGCCGTGCTGGTGGGCCTGCTGGTCCCGGCAGTGCAGAAGGTGCGCGAGGCCGCCAATCGCATGAGTTGCAGCAATAACCTGAAGCAATTGGGCCTCGCCGCCCACAACCACGCTTCCACCGAGAACGGCTTCCTGCCCTACGGCATGGTCCGCAACCAAACCTCAACCAACCCGTCGCCAGGTTTTCCGAATCCATCCGAGTTGGGCACCGCCTACCGCTGCGCCATTTGGCACCTGCTGCTGCCCTATGTCGAGCAGGACGCCCTCTTCAAACGCTGGAATTTCACCAACTTCAACGCCAACAACATCGCTCCCGGCGGCACCACCTCCTGGGTGGGAGATCACTTTTTCATCCAAAAGGTGAAGACCTACATTTGCCCGTCCAACCCGGGTGACGCCTTGAACAAGTCCTTTTCGGGCTCGGGTAGCAACCAATATTTTACAGGCAGCTACCTTGCAAGCGGAGGCACGCGTGGATATCCCCGCTGGTCTGCCGGTAACGCTGTCCCAAGCCTCTTCCAGTTCCAGGATGGCGCATTCAACCAAAACACCCGTTACAAGCTGACTGATTTGATCGATGGCACTTCCAACACCTTGCTGTTCGGAGAGCGTCACTATTTTGATCCGGTCTTCGATGCGGGCCCACCCACAGTGCCTTTTTCCGACAGGATCGGCAACTGGGGGTGGACCTGGTTCGGAGCCCAGGGAGACTGCTTCTTCGGCACAAGCGCCCCCATCAATTTCAAGTGGTCCGCGGCAACCCCTCGCACTCAGGTGGCCTTTGATGATCGCATCAATGCCGCGGGTAGCGGCCACTCGGGCGGATCAAACTTCTCCCTGGGCGATGGTTCGGTCCGCTTCCTGGCCGAGAACATGAACGCTGTCGCTTACCGTGCCATGGGTACCCGCGCCGGCGGCGAGGTGGTTCAGGAGTAAAAACGGCAACGCCTGTCACCGGTGACGGGGTTCCTGTTGGCCCGTCACCGGTTTGCTGTTTCTGTTGGTAACTTGGGGGGAAAGCTGATGATCAAATCGTGGTGCGCGTACTCGCTGGCGTTTGGGACCGCGTTGGTCCTGGGTTGTTCCGGGGGCCCTGCCATCAACGAGGTGGAGGGGGTGGTCACCAGTGGCGGCCAACCATTGGAGAAGGTCCAGGTCAACTTTTATCCGGGCATTGATGGCCCCCATTCCTCTGCGCTGACCGATGCCTCGGGCAAATTTGTGCTCAAGACAACCGACAATCGCTCAGGTGCCGTCATTGGCACCCACAAGGTCACACTCACCGATGTCTCCATGTTCGAGACTATTGGCAGGGAGAACGAGGGCAAGGATGTGATGAAGGGCAAGAAACTCAAGGTTCCAACCCTCTACAACGATGTGAAAACCACCCCGTTGTCGCAGGAAGTCAAAAGCGGGGCCAAGAACAGTGTGAAGTTTGATATCAAATGATCCTGCCAATCGTTTGACCTACCCTTCCTCCGGTCCCTAGCATGACCTGAGGGTCCCAAAGGCCCCCGCCCGGTTCCGGGGTGGGGGTTTCTCGTTTGCAGGGGGTGTCGTGTGGCAGAGGTTCAGCCGTTCCGTGGTTACCGCTACAACCTGGCCCAGGTTGGCGCCCTCGAGGATGTTGTCGCCCCTCCCTACGATGTGATCGATTCCGCCCTTCAGGACGAGCTATACGCCAAAAATCCCGCCAATGTCGTGCGCCTCATCCTCAACAAGGAAAACGACAACGACAACGATCACGACAACCGCTACACCCGCAGCGCCGCCTGCCTCCGCGAATGGCTTGCCAATGACACCTTGCTTCAGGATTCCCAGCGCAATATTTACGCCGTCGAGCAGAGGTTCGAGGTCGATGGCCGCATCCTCACCCGCAAGGGCTTCCTCGCCCGGGTGAAGCTCGAGCCCTTCGGTCAGGGCCGCATTTTTCCCCACGAGGAAACCCTGTCCGGCCCCAAGGCCGACCGGCTGAAGCTGTTCCGCGCCACCGCCATGAACCTCAGCCCGGTCTTCGGCCTGTACCCCGATCCCGAGGCCTTCATCCCGAAGTTGCTCGACCAGGCCATCGGCCGGGCCCTGCCGCTGGAAGCCACCGATCATCTCGGTGTGGTCAGCCGCCTCTGGCCCCTGGCCGACCACAAAATCGTCTCCCAGATCACCGCCCTCATGGCCGACAAGCCGGTCTTCCTGGCCGATGGCCACCACCGCTACGAGACCGGCCTCAAGTACCTGGCCGAGCGCGAGGAACTGGCCAACCGCGAAGGCCGCCCCCTCGATCCCGACGCCGCCCCCCGCTACATCCTCATGTTCCTCGTCGCCATGTCCGACCCGGGCCTCGAAATCCAGCCCACCCATCGACTCGTCCGCGGTCTCCCCGGCGTCACCTCCGAGGGCATTCGCGAATGCCTCGATTCCGCTTTTGACATCACCTCCGCCGGATCAGGCGAGAAAGGCTGCCGCGCCGCCTGGGAGGAGATTGAGCTCAACGGCCGCCAGGACCTGCTTGCTTTCGGAACCAAGGCCGACAACGAGTGGCTGCTCGCCAGGCTCAAAGACCCCGCCCTCATGGAAAAGGCCGCCCCGGCAAAATCCAGCGCCTGGCGCCAACTCGGGGTCTCCATCCTCCACAACATCGCCCTCGACACCCTGCTCAAACCCCAGGCCTGCCCCGACGGTGTTCGCTGCGCTTATGTCCACCAGGTCCGTGAGGTCCTCGACGACCTCGCCTCCGATCAGGGCTCCGACCTCGCCGTCCTCGTCCCACCGGCCTCCATGGAAATGGTCCAGCAGATCGCCGGCGGAGGCGAAAAAATGCCCCCCAAAAGCACCTACTTCTACCCCAAAATCCTCAGCGGTCTGGTCTTCAACCCCCTCAAATAACTCTGGCTCCCCCTCTTCATTTATGGAGATGGGGTCGGGGGGTGAGGTCCTCTGTCACCCACCCTCCGAAAACTTGAGCCAAATTCCCAAAAATCCAGAAAATCCCCCGGCCCGAAATGCCGATAAAAGCAACTGATCCGTCTTTTCACGCCCGGATGGGTTGCTTCGGGGTTACCTATGCTCGTTCCAGCGCGGTTCCTTGCGCTCGCGGCTGTCTGCGTGGCATTCATGGGCTGCGCCCACAACAAACTGGTGCCCAATGGCCAAAACTACCGCTTTGGAAAGGGTTGGCACGCCGATGAGGTGGCGGCCGAGGAGGTGATCGGCGCCCCGCCGGAGGCGGTGGTCGAGGAAGGCAAACCCCACCTGCTGCTCGATGCCGCCGGTTGGACCCTCGGCATCCCGTCCAAAATCCTCTTGTGGGACAGGCGGGTCAAAAACCACCGGGTCAGTCCCCAAACCCGCGATGCCGTCGCCGAGTATGTCGAACGCAACGGCATGACCGACATCTGTGTCCGGGTCAATCAATACGCTCCCCTCGAGGAATGGCGCCGCCTTTGCGATAACAGGGAGATCGGCTGGGGCTGGCGCTACACCGTGGGTGCCATGGGGGTGGCCGGCTACACCCTGTTCCCGGGTCGCCTGTTCGGCCGCGACAGGTACAACCCCTATACCAACAGCCTCTACATCTACTCCGATATTCCCTCGCTGGGCATCCAGTCCGCCGCCTACGCCAAGGACCTGCGAACCCGGTCCCATCCCGGTACCTACGCCTTCGTCAACGAGTTGCCCGTGCTGGGCATGTGGCGCGAGACCATCGCCACGCAGGATGCGCTCGATTATGTGGCCGCCACCGGGGACCGCCAGGCGCGCGAGGAAAGCCTGGTCATCCTCTACCCCCATTACGGCTTGCTTGCCGGTGGTACCGTCGAGGGCGTGCTGCTCGGCTCCCCGCTCATACCGCTCGGCGGCCTGATGTTGGGCCATTTGTCCGGCCGCGCCAGTGCCCTGGTGCTACCCGATGACGCCGCCGACGCCGGGGAAGGGGCAGAACTTTCTTCAAATATCCTGCAAACGGGCCAAAACCCCGCCAATGAAACGGCCGCCGATCAGGGCGCTGCCAAAAAGAAATAGTTGGTCTGGTCCCAGTACTGGTCCTCGAACTCCGCCCGGGTCATGGCCGACTTGCCGTGGCTCTGCAGCCACTTGCGCATGGTGAACAGCCGCATGCCGCATCCCTGGAACAGGTCGAACACATGTTCCGGCAGCGTCCCGTAGAAGTCGCTGCCACCGATCCCGTGCTCGAAAAGCGTGACAGGTTTCTGCCGCTCCAGCAGCTTCACCGCCCCCTTCAGCACAGGAAGGTCAGCGCCTTCCACATCAATCTTGATCAGCTTCACGGGCGTGTCCGCCGGCAGAATGTCGTCCAGCTTCTCCACCCGCACCTGGATCTGCTCCACTGTTTCATCCGGCCGGTCATAACGCCGGGTGCGCAAGCCGCTGTACCCGTTGTTCGTCACCACATGGTGGAAGGTGGCCGATCCGGTGGTGTCGCTCAGGGCCAGATTGTGCAGGTGCACCCGGGCGTTGTCCTGGAACATCGCCTGAAGATCCGCGAACAGGTGGGGCAGGGGCTCGAAGGCGTGGTGCTGGCCCCGCGGCGCGATCCGGGCCATCGCCCGGATGATCAGCCCCTCGTTGCACCCGATGTCCACCGCGGTCGAGTCGGGGGCCAGCACCCGCTCCATCACCTCCACCGCCTGCCGGTCATAGATGTGGTTCAGGGTGTTGGGTGGCCGCTCCGTCAGCGCCAGCCAGGTCCTGGTCAGGCTGCGCGAGACCACTTGCGCCACCGGCATCAGGGGCGTGCCAGCCAGCCGCCGTTTCCACCGCTCCTTGAATCCGCCTTCGGGGGCTGCCATCTTCTCGGTTCCTGTCTGTCGTTGTGGTTGTTTGGGCCGCTCAAGCCGCTCAATACTTGAACGATATTTGCACGAAACCCACGCTGCTGTCCGACACCTTCCCCGTGTTCTGCAGGAAGTCTCCGCCATTCAGCGTGCAGTATCCCGTCAGCACATCCGTCCGGGGTCCCAGGTGGAAATTCACGATCAGGTCCCACTCGTCGCCCACATAGTACCCCGCCGAGCCGGTCCGGCTAAGCCGTCCGGGCTGGCCGCTCGCGAAGTAAAGGGCGTCACCGGCCGAGGCCAGCCAGAAGTTGTAGTGTTGCACCCAAAGGGTGATCGATTTGGTTGGGTAAAAATACATGACCTGGCTTACCGACTGGATGTTTTGCCGGCCAACAAGATCCGTCCAGCCCAGATAGTGGTGACTGAATGGGAATAATTGCTGGAAGGTGTTGTTCGGCCCCTCCCTGAAGGTTCTTGAGCCCGATGCGTAGTCGTAATAGATCCACCCTGTCGGCCCTGTGGGTAACGAGGTAAAGTTCCGTCCAAGGCCCACCGTCGCCATTCCTGCCGTCAAAGGCTTGTCGTTGTAGATCGTGCCCATTTGGATCGCTGCCTCGGCGTCGTGCAGCCAGCCGTTGTTGTTGCCCGAGGTTCGGCTACCCAAAGTGACGAAGTTGCCCCGCACAAGCGGTGTTCCGCCCTGCTCCACAAAAAGCTTGTCGTTGCTGTACCAAAGGGCGTAAAAATCGGCTGAATTGTCCTTGTCGATTTTCCGCGTCCACCAAAACCCGGTGAAATTGCAGGAGGTCTCGGCCCAGCTCCAGCCTTGGGGATCAGGTATCACGGGCTGAACCCAGAACGCATCCACTTTGTCCTTTTCACCATCATGCAGCAGGCGCGCTCCCTGGAAAGTTCGGCGGGTGTTCGCCCAATCCAGCGTGCTGATCAGGCGTTGCGACCCGAACAACAATTCCTGGCGGCCGAAGCGGACCACCGCGGGGGCCGAGTTATACTCCAGCAGCTTCATCTCCGCGAACAGGTTCAAAAAGTCCGCCGGGTCCTTGTCGGGCAAAACCGGGGGAAGGTCGTTGTTCCAGATTTCCGCGGTGATGAATTCGCCGTACAGACGAAAGTCGTCATGGCACCAGAAGTCGGTGAAAACTCGGGCGCGGAAAAGGTCGTAGTCGTTGACAATGGGTTTGAGGCGACTGTTGTTCTCGTTCATGTGCCGGTAGCGAATGTCGCCCCCGGTGGACAGCATCCAATGGTCTCCAAGTGGAATCCGTTTCATCTCATCCAAAACCGGGAAGGTGCGGTCCTCCCCTGGGGGATCCACCTTGCGATAGTCCAGATCGAAGAATGAGGGTGGGAGCAAACCGATTGCCGGCCACGGACTGGGTGGAAGATTATCCCGGTTGGTTCCACTCAATAAATCGGAGAGTGTGTAGTAGCCGGGGCCTTTGGTGGGTGGAACCGAGAAAAATCCAACCTTGGGAAACGCCGCCGGCCGCGGAACCTTGTTCCACCAGTCAGGCCGGGTGGGGCCATCGGTCGCACCGGAAGCCTCGACTGTATTCTCTTTGGGCGCGGTTTCTTCCAACCCGGAACCAGACGGAGGCTCCTGGACGGGATCTTGCCCGACCATGACAGCAAATAGGCAACAAACCAGCCAGTCCGAAACCATCCAGCCCTCCACCCTCTTGGTTCGGCCCTCCAGTCACGGCGATGTGTTCGATTTTGCCCACCTTTCAAACCCGCAATCCCGTGAAATGACGCATTAAGGGAATATTTTCACCATTTATCCCATTTTAACAAAAGCCTGCTGGGCCTTTGACAACCAACCCTCCGGATGGTCGTTTGTGGGGGTACACATTCCGGCGAGGCTCAACATGCGTCCATGGACCCTGGTTTTTTGGTTGGTGGCATTTTTGCTGGGTACTGCACCGGCCCAGGCCCAATCCCCCGATCCCTACCTCGATTGGGTCCGCTCCCAGGCCGCCCAGATGCGCAAGGCAGATCCCATTTCCCAGGAGGCTCTCCGCCAAAAACTCGCCTACGCCCTGGGCCTCGACACCCCCCTGGCCAAGGATTTCCAACCCAAAGTCCTCAGCACCGTCCAGGGTGACGGCTTCAGGGTTGAGAAAGTCACCTTCCAAACCTTCCCGGGCGTCCGCATGCCGGGCCTCCTCTGGCTGCCCGAAAAGCCCGGCAAATACCCTGCCGTGCTCAATGTCCACGGCCACTGGCCCGGCGCCAAGCAGGATCCGGTGGTCCAGGCCCGCTGCGCCGCCCTGGCCCGCGCCGGGTTCGTCGCCCTCGCCGTCGATGCCTTGGGTGCCGGGGAGCGTGGGGTGGACCGGGCCCTGGGTGAATACCACGGCGCCATGACCGGCGCCGGCCTCCTGCCGGTCGGCCTGCCGCTGTGTGGCGCGCAAATCCTCGAGAACTCCCAGGCCCTCACCTACCTCCAGTCCCGTCCCGAGGTCGATGGCGAGAAACTCGGCGTCACCGGCGCCAGCGGTGGCGGCAACCAAACCATGTACCTCGCCGCCTGGGACAAGCGGGTGAAGGCCGCCGTCCCTGTCTGCTCCGTTGGCAACTACCAGGCCTACCTTGGGGCCGCCTGCTGCATGTGCGAGGTGGTCCCTGGCGCCCTGTCATTCACCGAGGAAGATGGCCTGCTGGCCCTCACCGCCCCCCGGGCCCTCATGGCCATCAGCGCCTCGCGCGATGCCCGCCAGTTCTCGCCCGAGGAGGCCCGCAAATCCATCGCCGCCGCCCGCAAGGTCTACGCTCAAATGGGCTCGGATAAGGCGCTGGCGCACCAGGTATTCGAGTCCGGCCACGATTATTCCAAACCCATGCGCGAGGCCATGGTGGGCTTCATGCGCCTCCACCTTTCCCGGGGCGATGGTTCGCCCGTGCCCGAGGCCGATTTCAAGCCCTTTCCCCGTGAGGAACTCCGCTGCTTTCCGGCCGATGCCGGCAGCCCCGAGGGTTGGATCTCGGTGCCTCGTTTCGCCAAAAAAATCGGCCTTCAGGCCCTGGCTTCCAATCCTCTCCCTGCCGACGGCGTTGACGATTCCTGGCGCGGCCAAAAAATAAAAGCCCTCCACAAGGTGCTCGCCATCCCGGGAGACGATCACGACCAGGACACTCCCGAAGCGGTCCTTTCCCAGTCGGGTGAAACCCTCGCCTGGCACCCCGAAAAAGGTGTCACCCTCACCGCCTCCATCCATCCCGCCTCCGGGGCCGCCCCCGCCGTGATCCTCCTCCATCCCGAGGGCGCGGCGGCCGCGAAAAGCCATCCCCTTTTCAAGACCCTGGCCGATGCCGGCGCCTGGGTCGTCACCGCCGATCTGCGCGGTCAGGGCCGCAAGGGGGATGCCATCGGCTCCGCCCCGGATCACAACACCGCCGAATGGAGCCTCTGGCTCGGCAGGCCCCTCTTGGGCCAATGGACACTCGATGTGCGCTCTCTGGCCGAGGCCATCGTCTCCAGCGGCGCCACCGGGCGAAATGGCGGGGTCCGGGTCGTCGGCATCGGGTCCATGGGCGTGGCCGCTCTCACCGCCGCGGCCCAGTGCGAGCGCATCCGGGCCGTCACCGCCATCCGCCCACCGGTCAGCCTGTTGTCCGAAAAACCCATCACCGGCCAGCGCCTGGGGCTCCTGGCCCCACGGTTGCTCGTCGAGGTGGGAGATATCCCCCACCTCGCGGCGCTACCTGCAAAAGGCCGCGTGGTTCTCGTCGGCGGCGTCGATGGCCAAGACCGCGACCTGCCACTCGCCGACATAAAAAAAGCCTTCCAGGGGGCCGGGCTCCGGGAGTTACTGCCCGCCACAGCCGATTCCCAAAAAGCCCTGGTCCAATCGATCCTCCACGGATCCTGACAGTCGGCTAAACTAAAGGGGTCCCTCAACCTGGTCGCGGTTCCACATGAAATCCAACGGTCCATCCTTCACCTTTGCCATGGTCGCCCTGGCTTGCTCAGTCGGGGTGGCCGCCTATTCGATCTATTTGGCCAACACTTTGTTGGGTCAAAACCGCGCACTCCAATCCCGACTCGTCGCTGAAACCGAGACATCCCGCATCCGCGATTCCAACCAGCGCATCTCAGATGAGGTCGAGAGGCTGGATACTGAGCGCCGCACAGCAGCCCGGTTGGAGTTGGAGGCCCAGCAAAGGAAAAAAGCCGCTGAGGAAGGCGCACTGGCCGCCGAGGCTCAGCGGAAATTCGCGGAGAAGGAAGGCCTGTCCATCGAACTCGAGCGGGAAATCGCCCCCGGCGTGAACATGGTGTTCCGCCTCATCCCGCCCGGCACCTTCCAGATGGGCTCTCCCGAGGATGAGGCGTTCCACAACGCCGATGAGATCCTTCACACTGTGGAGATCACCAAGGGGTTCTACTTGGGCAAGTTCGAGATCACGCAAAAGCAGTGGTTGGCAGTCATGGGGTCCAACCCCTCCTACTGCAACGAGGCCCTGATGAAGCGCGACACCTCCGAATTTCCGGTCGATCAGGTCAATTACCCCGATCTGCTTTCGTTCTGCGAGAAGCTGCGCCAGGGCAGGGGCCTGCCAGTGCGCGCACCCACCGAGGCCGAATGGGAATACGCCTGCAGGGCTGGAACCACCACTCCCTCCTGGATGGGCCCGCTCCCCCGCGACAACCAGGGCCGCTTTCTCGAAGGCCATCAAGACCCGGTGGGAACCTACCTCCCCAATCCCTTCGGCCTGCACGATGTCTCGGGCAATGTCTGGGAATGGTGCTCCGATTTCTACGGCCCATTCACCAAGGATCCAGCCAAGGACCCCGTTGGCCAGAAGACCGGCCCCTACCGGATCATGAGGGGTGGCCCCTGGAACGATTCCTGGGGCCCCCGCCGCTCCGCCTTCCGCTTCAAACTCCCTGACGATTTGCGCTGGAACCGCCACGGTGCCCGTCTGGTCCTCCCCCTCGAATCCGCCAAGCCCAAACCCTGAACCCAACCGCCTATAAAAGCGGAACGCCCGGCGGGTTCGCCGGGCGTTCCGCTTTTGATGATTCCAAGAGTCTCAGGCCGCCGCGCGTCGCGCGCTCGCCACCAGCGGTCCTCGCGGTGCCGGCAAACCACGCACGCCCTGCGGCCCGTCCACCCGCCCGGTCCAGCAGTGCCCGGCCATCGCCTCGATGATCCGCTCCGCCAGTTCCACCACACGCCGTCCGGCGGTGCCGGTTACCCGCGGGCTTTTCCCGCTACGCGCCGCCTGCGTGAAGTCCATCAGCTCGCGCGTCAGTTGGTCATGCTGCGCCTCGCAGGTCCACCCGGTCTGCTCCAGATGCCCTGTCATCTCCTGCTGCAGCGCCTGCAGCGCCAGAGGCGTCATGCGCGTCGCGTCCAACAGGCCGCCCGCCAGCGCGTGCGACGGTTGGATCAGGTCGATCTTCTTGTTGGCGAAGTCAATTTCCACCACGCCCTCGCTGCCCAGCGCCGTCATCCGGCGGGCGGGCACCGGGCTCACCCGGCAGGCCGAGATGTCGGCGATCAAACCGCTGCGGAATCGCAGACGCGCCTGCGCGATGTCCTCGTGGCCACCCAGCACCGCCGCGCCGAAGGCCTCTACCGACACCACCTCGCTCGGGTCCCAATCCAGCACCAGGTCCAGGTCATGGATCATCAGGTCCAGCACCGCGCCCACATCAAGCGATCGGCCGGTGAATTTGCCGGCCCGTTCCGCCCGGATGTAACGGGGCACCAGGCTGGTCTGCCGGGCCGCCTCATAGGCCGGGTTGAAACGCTCGATGTGGCCCACCTGCAGCGCCACGCCGGCTTTTTCAGCAGCCTGCTCCAGCTCCCGGGCTTCCCGGGCCGTGGGCGTGATCGGCTTTTCCACCAGGGTCGGCAAGCCGCGGGCCAGCGACTCCATCGCCACCGCGTGGTGGAATCGCGTGGGGGTCACCACCACCACCGCGTCCACCTGGTCCATCAGCTCCAGGTGGTTGTCGAAGGCCTGGCAATTGCATTTGCCGGCCACCGTCTCCGCCTGCGCTCGATTCGGGTCCGCCACACCCACCAGCTTCACCCCGGCGAGACCCGAGGCGATGCGGGCGTGTTCCTTGCCCAAATGGCCAACCCCCACGACTCCCAGTCGCAGGGGTTCACCAGGGCTTTTCGATTGCGACTTCACGAGGTTGGGCTCCCGCGTTGTTCGTTGGACCTAATAAAGTTCGGGCTGGAACTCTAAGCCGCCCGCCGGAAACGGTGCAACGGCAGTATCCGGGGCGGGTCCAGCGACGATTCCACCTGTTGGCGCAGTAACTGCCGCGCCAGTTCCACATTCAGCGGGTGCCCCGACCGGCATCCCACCAGGTGCCCGCACAGGTCGAATCCCAGCAGGTTCAGGTCCCCCACCAGGTCCAGCATCTTGTGCCGGGCCGGCTCGTTGCCGAAGCGCAGCCGGTTACCCTCCACGCCCCCCCTGGTGAAAACCAGCAGGTCGTTCAGGGTTGTCCGCGAGCCCAAACCCTGCTGCCGCAGCGCGTCCGCCTCTTCCCGCAACAGGAAGGTCCGGCACCACGCCAATTGACTGCGGTAGGTCTCGGGCGATAGCTCCGTGGTGTGCATCTGCCGGGGGATCGGCGACAGCGATCCATAGTCCAGCAGGTAGCTCACCGTCAGGTGGGTGTCGGTCCCGGGGTGCAGGGTCACCGTGGCATGCCCCGCCCGCACGCAGGTCACCTTCTCCACGCCCATCACGGGCCGTGTGGCTTTCTGGGCCACGATCCCGGCTTCCAGGATCGCCTCCACGAACGGCCCGGCCGATCCGTCCACGCCAGGCGCTTCCGGAGCGTCCACCTCGGCCACGCAGTTGTCCACTTTCATGCCGCCCAGGGCGCTCAGCACATGCTCCACCAAGCCCACCTCGGCGGGCGGGTGGCCCAGCGTCGTGCGGCGGGCCGTGCCGGTCACATGTCGAACCCCGGCCGAGATTTCCGGCAATCCGGGAAGATCCACCCGGCGGAAAACCACACCCGTGTCCTCCTCCGCGGGCAGTAGCCGCAGGGTGACCAGGTCGCCGGTCAAAAACCCGATGCCCGAAACCTCCACCGGTCGGCGGAGGGTCCTTTGCGGGCGATGTCCGAGGATGCGCACGATGCTCTCCTGTGCGGAATCGCCAACCTTTCGGCTGGCGAGGGCTGGGCCATTGGAACATCAACCGCCTGCCCCGATCAATGCGGGCAGGCGGTCTGAAAGGTTGCCTTAGGGGCGGGCAGCGCCGGCCCCGCCGGTGGTGGTTGCCGGGGCTCCGCCTGTGGCGCCCGCACCGGCACCGCCGGTTGCGGCGCCGGGCGCGGTGCGGCTGTAGGCCGTGTTCAGGGCGCTGACCACCTCGTTGGTGATCTCAACCCCGGGGCCGTAGTGCAGCGGCATGCAGGCGCCGGCCTGCAGTTTGCGGGCGATGTTCATCGCGCTCCAGTATTCCTGGCTGGTGGTCGCATCGTTGTAGTGCAGCACCAGGTCGTAACCCTGGGCCATCGCCACGCGCTGGCACCCTTCCTGGATTTCCTTGAACAGCAGCACCAGCATGTCGTCCTGTTTCTTGCTGATGCTCATCTTGGCTTCGTTGGCGGCGTCCTCCAGCTCGCGCTGGAGCTGGCGGATCTGCTTCTCATAAACCTCGCGCTGTTCGGGCTTTGCCTGCGCTTCCTTCACCAGCGCCTCGTACTGGGCGGCCTTGCCCTTTTGTTTCTGGGTCAGGGGGCTGATCAGGTCCTTCATCTCGTTGTTGAAGGCCACCGCCTTCTGGTAGTTTTTCAGCACATGGCTCAGGTTGATCAGCGCAACCCGGCTGCCCGTGCCCGCCGGACGGGCCGCACCGGTCTGGGCGACGATGTCGCCACCCATCCAGCCCAAGCCGCCCAGAACCATCGCCACCAGACTGAAGGCAATCCATCGCATCGGTAACATCCCCCCTCGAGAGGCCCACGCGCATCCCTGCGGTCGGGCCGTCCAATTTCCCGGGTCAAACGCGCAACCAATCCAAAAAGCCGTGTTCCAGGCACCGGCCAAACGCCGGCCCGGCTCGTCCATGCCCACCTGCACGCCTTTTCAGGCGCCGTGAGCAACGAACCCACCGGTAACGAACGGGGCTGATACCCCCGCGTTCCTTCCCGGTCAAGCGCAACAAAACCACTGGATTTCCAGGGAAATCAGCCTTTTTCAGCCCGTTTTCAAAAAAAAATCCCGGCCCCCGCCGGGCAACACCGGGCCCAACCCCGCATTGCGGCACAATTCCCTGCTCGCATAAACTTTCCGCCGTGGTTTCTTCAACGGGTTTGGGGAGGCGGGCATGTCCCCCTTGGCGCCTCATTTGCAGTCAGAGCCGCGCCAGTCCACCGTCCCGTGGTTGCCGGTTGGGTTGGGGGCCATTGTCGTCATCGCGGCGATCGCCTTCCTCGCCTGGCCTTCGGGTGAACCTCCCAAGCCGGTTCCGGTGGCGGGCAGGGTCACCTGGCGTGGTAATCCGGTCGGCGGGGGAACCATTGTGTTCGCGCCCGATTACCGCAAGGGCCACACCGGCGGCTTGGGTATGGCGGTCATCGACTACCAGGGCCACTACGAGATCCAGACAGACGGCCAGCCCGGGCTCAAGCCGGGCTGGTACGCCGTCACCGTCGCTCCGCCCGGTGCCGCAAGCCCCTCGGGTTGGCCCTACAAGTACCACCATCCGGAAAGCTCTGGCCTCACCTGCGAGGTGAAGCCCGGTGGCAATCCGGCGTTTGATTTCAATCTCGAGTGACGGACAAAACCCTTGCTGTTTTGCCCGTCCTCCCGGGGATCTTCACATGAATCGTCTGCTCCGCGGCGTCGTCCAGGCTACCCGCGAGGTCTTCCATCTCCCCGAACCCGTCCTCGAGGTCGGTTCACTGCAGGTCGATGGCGATGACAAGGTCAACCTGCGCGACATCTTCAGGAACAAAGATTTCATTGGCATCGATTTCCGCCCTGGAAAAGGCGTCGATCAGGTGGCGGATGTCGAGGCGCTCCCCTTCGCCGACAACACCTTCGGCACCGTTCTCGCACTGAGCACCTTCGAGCATGTCAGGCGCTTTTGGCTGGGCTTTGCCGAGGTCGCCCGCGTGCTCAAGCCCGGTGGCGCCCTGCTGGTTTCCTGCCCCTTCCATTTCCATGTCCACGCCTATCCGTCCGACTACTGGCGGTTCACGCCCGAGGCCCTCGAGTCCCTGCTCGATGAACACTATTCCGAGGGCATCATCGGCTGGCACGGCCCGGAGCGGCGCATGACCAATGTCTGGGCCCTCGCCTACAAAAAAGGCGGCCCCAGCCGCATTTGCCCCACCACCGAGGGCCTCTACCGCGAGGCCCTCTACGATTGCGCCCATGAACCCATGCCCCTCGGCCGCAAGGTCCGCTACGGCCTCGCCGCCCTCGTCGCCGGTCGCCGGCCCTTCGCCCCCTGGTTCGACCGCGAAAAAATCGAAATCCGCCGAGCCAACCTGGCCGCCTGACCTCCCCAACCACCTCTCCCCCTCTCCATCTAAGGAAAGGGGGGCAGGGGGGGGTGAGGTCCCAGAACCTTGCCCTTTATTGTGGAAACCTCCCACTTGGCCCATCTTGGCATTCCCGCCCCCGCCCAACCCCCAAAACCCCACCACTCCGTCAAACACGCACAAGTTGTTCGACCGGGTTAGCCGATACTCCCGATGCAAGTGGAATGTTCCGTTCCGTCATGCCGTGGGCTTGTTCCCCGGTACGCCTTGGGACGGGAGGAATTCCTTGGTGGCTGTGCCCAGTTGGGAGGGTTCGTCCAATGCCATTCGGTCGCCTGGCGTTGCTGTTCGCCTGGGCGTGCTGCGCCTTCCCCGTTCTGGCCCAGCCAGCCAATCAGCCCCAACCGGGTAACCCCTCGGGGCTCACTGAGCTGGAACTGCCGGCCCGCAGGCAGGTCGTCCCGCCCGATATTGTCAACGACCCGCCCCCCGGCTACCCCCCGCACGCCATGCCCATCGGCATCGTCGAGCAGGGGCCCAACGCCTGGTTCAATGTCGAGTCGCTGTGGTGGTTCTCCAAGCCCAGCAAGTACCCGGTGCCCCTCGTCACCAGCGGCAGCCTGTCCGACAGCGCCCCCGGCGTGATCGGCCAGAAAAACACCGTCATCCAGGCATTCCCCAGCGATGTCTCCTGGGGCACCTTCCACGGCATCCGCAACAACATGGGCATGTGGCTCGATGAGGAAGGCGTCTTCGGCATCGAGAACACCTTTTTCCTGCTCGAGCAGCGCACCTGGAACCAGAGCTTCGTCTCCAACTCGCAGACACCCTACATCGTCACCATCCCGTTCTTCGATGTGGCCAGCGGCGGCAACAACTCCATGTTGAACAAGCTGCTCGACACAACTCCGTTCCCCCTGCCACCGCTTTCCACCGAGATCACGGTGATGACCAAGCACCAGGTCTACGGCGATGACATCAACCTCATCAAGAACATCAGCCGCGACAATTGCTGCTCGGTCGACCTGCTCACGGGTGTCCGCTGGCTCCAGGTGACCGACGCCACCATCCTCGGCCAGACCACCCAGAACGATTACGGCGGCCTGATCGTCCCCCAACTCGGCTACGATGCCATCTCAACTAACAACAACTTCTGGGGCTGGCAGTTCGGCGGTCGCATCCGCGAGCAATGGGGCAAGTTCATGCTCGAATCCATGGTGAAGATCGCCCTCGGCGGCTCCCAGCAGCGGGTCAACATCTCCGGGGCCAATCTCACCAACAATCCCGCCGCCGGCGGGGTCTTCGGCGGACCGGGCTTCGTTTTCAGCCAGCCCAGCAACATCGGCGCCTACAACTTCACCCGTTTCGCCGTATTGCCCGAGTTCGGCGCCAAGCTGGCCTACAACTTCAACGACAACTGGAACATCAGCGTCAGTTACAACTTCCTCTACCTGTCCAGCGTCGCCCTCTCGGGCAACAACTTCGACAAGGTCACCAACCCCAATGTGGGCCTCACCCCCCAGGCTGCCCCCAACGGCCTCCACCCCGCCTTCCTGAAGCAAAGTCAGGATTACTGGGTCCAGGGTGTTGGTGTGGGTGCTGAGTTCCGTTACTGATCCCAAGGCCAGTCCATCTTCTGATACCCGTCCCGGACTTCGGGGCGGGTATCCTTGCATTATATAAATAAATATATTTTGTAATAGAAAGAATACTGTTCAGGGCAGTCCAGCCGTTGGGATTCTGCCAGGCATTCCGGACCAATCCCAAAACAACCGTGCATCTTGTGCTAGCCACAGACTCTGTAAGTGTTTATCGTGATGGTGAGAGTCTTTGTGTCCTTCCGGCTTGCCCTGATTGGCTGGACATTTCTTGGCTGTCCGCGGTCTGTGGCTGGCGGTTTTCGACCTGGAGGTTGGAGCATGTTCCTTAGCCCCGCGGCCGTAGCAGGCCTCTTGGCCATTGTGGCGAGTGATCAATCTGCGTTGAAGATTGACAATTCCCGGCTCACCTATGGCTCCCCGGGTCCCGATCGTTCCAGCGCCCAGGTCTTCCCCGGCGACGAGGTCTACCTCAGCTTCGAGCTGTCCGGTTTCCAGACCGACCCCAACGGCGTCGCCAAGGTGAAGCTCACCACCGAGGTCTTCGGCAAGGACGGCAAGCTCGAATACAAGCAAGACAGCGGCGAATCGCCCGCCATTGACCTGTTCAAGGGTGGCAAGCTCCACCTCAACGCCCGCGTCGATGTCGGTAACAAGACTGCCGCCGGCACCTACAAGGTGAAGGTCACCGCACTCGATGTGGTGGGCAAGGGCACCGCCTCGACCGAGAAGGAAGTCACCTTGCTCGAGCCGGCCCTCGCGGTGGTTCGCGCCGGCATCTTCGCCGATCAGGCCCTCCGCGCCAGCTCCCAGGTGTTCGCCACCGGCCAGCCCGCCTTTGTGGGCTTCTCCGTCGTCGGCTTCACCCGCGAGGCCAGCACCAATCATCCCAAGCTGAAGGTCGAGCTGGTCGTCAAGGACGACAAGGGCGCGGTTGTCACCGACAAGCCCAACATCGCCATCGATGCCGCCCAGCCCAACAAGGTGCCCGCCACCACCCAGTTGCTGTCCGGCCAGTTCCAGATCCCCCTCAACAAGGCCGGCACCTTCACCCTCGAGATCAAGGTGACCGACCTGGCCACCAACAAGGCCAGCCAGCCCGCGGTCCTTAAATTGACCGTGGTGGATGTGAAATAACCGCGTCAGGGGGCCGCTGGCCTCCTGCCTGTTTCGCGAGACTCGTTTTCCAGGGTTTGGCCGATTGTCCGGTGGATTCGTTGTCCCGGAGCGATCGCCGCAGGAGACGCGCAAGATGTTCCGCAAGAAGGCTTGGCCTCTGATGTTGACGGTTGGCGCCTGCGTCACCTTGGCCGGTTGCGGCCAACGCAAGGTGGCGGACGCCAAAGGCAAGGGAACCCCTCCCGCTTCCACGCCCGGTCCGGGTGGCGTGGCGATCACCAGCGATGGTTCCGGTTCCGTTAAGTTGTCCAATACCGGCGCGGTGGCCGTCGCCAGCGCCAAGGGCACGGTGCTTGTCCAGGATGCTGGCAAGTTCAATGTGGCCGACAAGGGAGCGCAGATCGCCCCGGGGCAATCCGTGGTTTCCGCCGGCGGCGCCGTTCTCATGGCGAACGGGGTCGAGGTGGAGTTGCTTGCCGACCTCACCGGCAACGACCCCATGCCCGTCGTGACCTCAGGCCTGACGGTCCTCAAGCCCTCCGAGGGCATCGATTTCGAGTTCCAGCTCGCTCCCGGCCGTATCGACCTCGAGAACAAGAAGTCCTCCGGGCCCGCCAAGGTTCGAATCCATGCCGCCGGTCACAAGCATGACCTCGAGCTGGTTTCGCCGGGCGCCCGCTGCGCCATCGAGACTTACGGTCGCCTGATGCCTGGCACCCAGTTCGACCCCGAGGCGTCACCCGAGAACGCCATCAAGCCCGTTGGTCGAGGTCTTTTGGTGGTCATCAAGGGCGAGGTCGCCTACTCCGACCACGACACCTTCATGAAGATGACCGAGCCGCCCGGCCGCTCGTTGTTGAATTTCGACAGCAAGGACGGCCACGAACCGGTGCCAAGCCACCTCGACAAGTTGCCCGCCTGGGTTCTTTCCGATGCCAAGGAACCCTCCGCCGCCAAGCACCTCGCGATGGTCAAGGAGATCGAGTCCAAGCTGGCCGAGAAGGGCGATATCGCCGCGGTCATCGACGAGTATGGCTCCAGCGGTGATCCGGCAAAGCGCATCGCCGCCGTCCACCTGGCTGCCGCCGTGGGCGACCTGCCCCGCATCTTCATGACCGTCAACCGCTCTCCCCATCCCGATGTGGTGGACGAGGCGATTGTCGCCATTCGCCATTGGCTGGGTAGTGGCCCCAACCGCGCCAAGGCCATGTACGACTTCCTCCTCAAGGGCATCCCCGAGCTGGTGGAGAAAACGGGTGGCAAGCACGGCGGCCCCGCCACTCCGGCCCAGGCGGTTATCCTCATCGACCTGTTCATCGGGTTCACCGAGGAGCAGAAACTCCAGCCTTCCACCTACAAGTACCTTTTGAAGCTCTTGTCAAATGACAAGTCAGCCATCCGCGGGGTGGCCTCTTGGTACCTCAGCCATTTGGTGCCCGACGGGGTCCGCTTTGGCTTCAATCCCAACGATCCCGAGGAGGCCCGCGCCAAATCGGTCAAGCAGTGGGAAACCAGGCTGACCGAACTCAAGCTCCTTCCGGTGGCGGCTCCCGCCCCCAAGGCGCCCGCGGCTCCCAAGAAACCTTGATGCCTTGCCCGTCCGGTTGGGCGGGTTCGGCTGGTCTGACACACGGAAGGGCCTGGGGCCCGGGTAGGTTCTGGAGGTGAATCCCATGTTTCTCGGCATGCGCAAACTGCTGACGGTCGGCATCCTGGCGCTCGGCGCCGGTTCCGCCTCCGCACAGTTCGGTGGCGGGGGTTTTGGTGGTGGCTCGTACGGCATGGCCGGCTACGGTGGTGGTGGCTGGGGTGGTTACTACCCCGGTCCCTACGGTGGCTACATGCAGGGCCTGGCCTCGGTGACCAACGCCAACGGCCAGTACCAGATGCAGATCCAGCAGGCCCGCGTCGAGCAGCAGCAGGCCGAGCAGGCCCGCTACAAGTCCCGCCTCGACTGGGACAAGACCCGCATCGAGGAGACCAACCTCCGCAGCCAGGAGGCCACCGCCAATCGCGAATACCGCGAGAATGTGCGCGAGCAGGCCCGGCAGGAGACCCTCAACTGGAGCCGCAAGGACCCACCCGCCCACTACATCTACGAGGGTGTGGCCCTCAACGCCATCGCCGACGAGATCAAGCAGCTCCAGCTCGACAGCAATCTCCGCGGCCCGCAGATCCTGGTCGACCAGGACATCCTCAACCGCATCAATGTCAACGACGGCACCAACACCTCCGCCGCCGCCGGACTCTCGGTCATCAAGGCCAACGGGTCCCTCAACTGGCCGGTCATCATGCGTTCCCGCGATTTCGAGCCTATCCGCAAGGTCCTCGACCAGCAGGTGGCCACCGCCATCCGCATGGTCCGCTCCGACAGTCTCGACGCCGAGACCTACACCAACCTGCAAAAGGAGGCCGAGAAGCTCCAGAAGTACATCGACAGCCTCGTGGGCGACATGCGCCCCGATGACTACATCCGCGCCAACCGGTTCTCCACCAGTCTCGACAAGGATGTGGTCCTCCTGGGTGGTGACAACGCCAAGAAGTACTTCTCCGGTGACTTCAAGCTATCAGGCTCCAGCGTCGCCGAGGTGCTCGACAACATGTTCAAGTCGGGCCTCAAATTCGCCGCCGCCGGCGACTCCGACCGCCAGGCCTACAACGCCTTCTACAACTCGCTGTTGCAGTACGATGCCGGCCTGCAGCAGCTTGCCGGTCCTGCCAAGCCCGCCGCCCCCGGCAAGGGCCCTGCCTTCCTGCCCGAGCCCTAATCGTTCGGGATGAAAACGGCTATCATCAACCCCGGGCGCCTGCCCGGGGTTGTTTCTTTTCAGGGGGCTATTCCATGTTCCAGCGCAGACAGTGGCTTGCCGGTGTGGCGGCTTCAGGGGCCTTGGCGGCAACCCGCCCGATCCAGGCCTCCTCCGGCGGGGCGCTGCCGCCGGGTATGGCCACCCGCCCCTACCGCATCGGTGTCTCCACCTACTCCTTCTGGCATTTCAAGGGAAAGCCGGTCCCAATTATTGATTGCATCGAGCAGGCTGCCCTCATGGGCTTCGACGGCGTCGAGATCCTCCATGTCCACATGGAAAAAGACGCCGAGGCCCGCGGCCGCAAGGTCAACGGGGCCCTGCTCAACGAGATCAAGCAGCACGCCTTCTCCGTGGGCATCCCACTGATGGGTTTCTCCACCCACCAGGGCTTTGTCTCCCCGGATCCCGAGGTGCGCAAGAAGAATATCGCCCACACGGCCGAGTGCCTCCGCCTCGCCCACGAGCTGGGCATCCCCACCATCCGCGTCAACACCGGCCGCTGGGGCACCATCAAGAGCTTCGATGACCTCATGGCCAACAAGGGCCGCGAGCCCGTTCCCGAGGGCCGCACCCTCGACGAGGGCTTCGGCTGGGTCAAGCAATGCTTCGACGAACTGGTCCCCACCGCCGAGAAATACGGCGTGGTGATGGGCCTCGAGAACCACTGGGGCCTCGGGCGCGAGGCCACCGGCGTCCTCCGCGTCATCCGGTCGGTCAATTCCCCCTGGCTTCGCGCCACCATGGACACCGGCAATTTCCTCGAGGACGCCTACGACCAGATGAAGGCCCTGGCCCCCCAGGCCGTGCTGATCCAGGCCAAGACTTATTTCGGTGGCGGCGAGTGGTACACCCTCGACACCGACCATGCGAAGGTTGCCTCCATACTGCGCGATTCCGGCTACCGCGGCTGGATCTCGCTGGAGATGGAAGGCAAGGAAGATCCCAAAACCGCTGTTCCCAAAAGCCTTGAGCTGCTGCGCAAAGCCTACTCCTGATCGGGGCTTGGTCTGATGATCCCCTCGGCGGTCGCATGTCTGCTGCTGTTGCTGGCCCGGGATGTCGCACCCGAGCCGCCCGCCCCACCCTTGCCGCCGGCGGTGGTCATGGATCAGATCAGATTGGTCCCGGTGGGTGCAACGGTTGACCCATCGCCCCTGTCCAGCCTCACCGGGCCCAGGGGCATGGTCGCGGTTTTTCTGTCGTTTGACTGCCCCATGGCCCGAAGCTACCTTTCCAAGCTGGGCCGTCTGGCTGCCAGTTTCAAGGCGTCCGGCATCAACCTGGTCGGCATCCTCCCAGCCGACTGCCTTCCTGCCTCCCAGCCGAAACACGCGGAGTCCTTCCGCCTGCTCGAAAAACGCGCCAAAGAGTTGGCGGTCACCATCCCCCTGTGGCTCGATTCGGCGGGCGAATTGCAAAAGGCTCTCGATGCCCGTGTCACCCCCGAGGCCTTTCTCCTCGATGCCAAGGGAAGGGCCGTCTACCGCGGCCGGATGGATGACGCCTACTCCGCCCGGCTCGAGCACCGGGGCAGGGTGGATCGCGAGGATCTCGTCCTGGCCGTGGAATCCATGCTGGCGGGCAAGCCGTTGGAGCTGCCGTCCACTCGTGCCTACGGCTGCGCCCTGGCCCGCCCGGCACCAGCCAAGGCCGCGGTTCCCGGTGTGCCGTCCTATCACGGCGCCGTGGCGCCCATCCTCAAGGCGCGCTGTGCTTCCTGCCACAGTGCCGGGGCACTGGCCCCCTTCGCCCTGGCAAATTACGACGACGCGCTCCGCTGGGCCGAGGATATTCGCGATTTCACCAAGGCCCGCCGCATGCCCCCATGGCTGCCCGCCACCAGTGTGCCCCTGCGCGATTGCCGCCAGATGCCCGATTCAGAGATCCAAACACTCGCGCGCTGGGTCGATGGCGGCTGCCCGGAAGGCGAAAAACCCCAGGGTCAGCTTGCTGCTGCCACGCGGGTAGAAACCGAAACATGGGCCCTGGGCCCTCCCGACCTCATCCTCGACGCCGGCGCCGATGTCGAAGTCGCCCCCGAGGGGAAGGACCTGTTCCGTTGCCTGGTCCTGCCCACCGGCCTCAAGGAGGGCCGTTTCGTCACCGCCTATGAGGTGAAGCCCGGCAACCAGGCCGTGGTCCACCACATGGTGAATTTTCTCGATGACAAGGGCCGCGCCCGCAGGCTGCAGCAGAAATTCACCGAGCCTAAAGGTTCCTCGGACAAGGGCCCCGGCTATAACTTTTCCACCGGCCCCGGCTTCTTCCCGCCAACCGGCGATCTGGGCGGCTGGGCACCCGGCAGCACCCCCCATAAGCTCAGCCCGGGCGTGGGCTATTGGCTTCCAGCCGGCACCGATGTGGTGATGCAGGTCCATTACCACCGCACTGGCAAGCCCGAGAGGGATCGGTCCCGGCTCGGCCTTTATTTCGCCAAGCCCGACGAGAAAATCACCCATTCTTTCCAGGTGATCCCGGTGGGCGGCCTGTTCCTCACCATTCCCGCTGACAATCCCTCCTACGCCGTCGCCGGCAAGGTTTTTCTGTGCGAGGATTGCACGCTGCACATGCTGATGCCCCACATGCACCTGCTGGGCAAATCAATCCGCCTCACCGCGCAGAAGCCCGGGCAGCCCGAGCAACTCCTGCTCGATATCCCACGCTGGGACTACAACTGGCAGGAGCATTATTTCCTGGAACAGCCCATGCGCTTGCCCAAGGGCACCCGGCTCTCGGTGGAGGCCGTTTACGACAACAGCCGCCTCAATCCCCGCAATCCCCACAGCCCCCCCAAGACCGTTCTTGTGGGCGAGGGCACCAACAACGAGATGTGCTTCGGCTTCTTCGGCCTCACCCGCGACTCAGGCGGCCCCGTTTCCGTCTCCCTCACCCCCGGCGGCTTCCCCCTCCGCCGCCTGGGCGACCTCCCCAAATAGCCCACCCCAAGGTAGCCCCACAGGCGAGCCGGGTGCGGCAGCGCCCGGGCCACTGGCGCAATCAAAAACCTTATCCCCAAACCCCCGAAAAAAAGCCCCCTCCCTGTCTCACACAGGGAGGGGGCTTTCAAAGGTTGGATTTCAAAAACCAGCGCCAAAAAGGACTACTTCAGCCCCCCCAGATAAGCCAGCAAATCCAAAAACTCGCCCGGCGACATCGCCCCGGCCAGGCCCTCGGGCATGCTGCTCTGCTTCAAAATCTTCTTGTCCTCGATGTCCGCGGTCTTGATGGTTTTCTTCTCCTTGCCGTCGAAGATCACCACCTCATCCTTGGTCTCGCTCACCACCAGACCGTTGATGGTCTTGCCGTCCGAGGTGGCGATCACTGTGGCGTAATACTTCTTGTCCACCTCCGCGTTCGGGTTGATGACCGATTCCACCAGCTTCAGCGCGTTCATGCGCATCGCCACCTTGTCCAGCACCGGGCCGAATTCAGACCCCTCGCTACCGGCCTTGTGGCAGGCCGTGCAATTCCGCAGGAATACCGCGCGGCCCTTGTTGGCGTCGCCGCCCTTCATGTCGGCGATCGCTTGCATGGCCTTGTTCTTCGCCTCCTCCGGTTGCGGATCCTTGCCCAGCAGCACCTGCAGGTGCGGGATCATCCCCGCCACCCGCTTGTCCGCGGCCAGCAATCCTTCCAGAATCTTCCGTTGCTCCGGGCTGTCCTTGGCAAGCTCGCCCTTCACATAGGCCGGCTGCCAGGTCTCCATATTCGCCCCAAGCGCGGCGTCGCAGGTGTAGCTCACCCAATAATCCTTCGCCCAGGTGGTCATCGCCTTCAGTACCGCGTCCATCGCCTGGGCGTTCGGGAAGAAGCTCAGGCCACGCACCGCCTCGGTCACCACGCGCGGATGCTTGTCCTGGCTGGCCGCGCGCAGCATGTCCTGCGCACCGGCGATGCGCTCCCGCTCATCCGATAGCACGCGTGTTGCGGCTGCTCGGGCTTCGGGCGTCTTCGCCGCCAAAACCCGCCTCAGTAGCCCGGCGTCATTCTGGTGGAAGCCTTGACGAACCCAAAGCGCCTCGGTCAGCAGGCGGTCCGTCACTGGGTCGTTCTCGTTCAGGTTCCCCACCCAGGCGTCCAGCGCCGGCAGGACATCCCCGGCCGGCCGCGCCTGGATCTCCCGGCGCACCCGGTAGCGGGTCCGCCATTCGGGCTCACGCAGTTGGTTCAGCAGTTCCGTCACGGTTTTGCCGTGCTGGGTCACCGGCTGCAGCAGGGGTTTTTCCTTGTACACCAGGCGGTAAATCCGCCCGTGCACATGGTCGCGGTTCGGGTCGCGCTGCGAGTACTGCATGTGGCCGATCAGCGGGTTGGCCCAGTCGCCAAACCACAGCGCGCCGTCGGGGCCGAACTGCGGGTCCACCGGGCGGAAGTGCTTGTCGGTCGATTTGATCAGGTCAAAGGCCGTTTTCGGGTCGGCCGGATTCTTCCGCACCCGCTCACCCTTGAAGCCGCCGCCATCGTCCATGAAGGTCCACCGCGGGATGCCGTTCATGTTGATCACGCAGGCGTACAGGAACTGCCCCTGGATATCCTCGGGGAAATGCCGGCTGTGGATGAAGTCGCTCCCCACCACGGGCCGCATCCCCTCGGTGTTGAACACCGGGTTCAAGCCTTTCCGCCCCCGGTACTGCGCGCCCGAAAGCGGCGTGTCCCAGTGCTGCACCGCCATGGTGCCGTCGCCGCAGAAGCCTTGGCCCCATTGGTCGAACACATAGCACCACGGGTTGCCGTAGCCCGGGGTCACGAAATGCCGCACCTTCCAGGTCCGTGGATCCAGCACATAAGAACCGGGCGTTCCGAAGTTGCGGAACGGCCCCCAGGGGGTCTCCAGCGTGGTGCTCATCGCCACGCCTTCCAGCATGTGCAGAAGCCCGCCGTTGCTGAATTCAAAGGCGCCCATCGTGTGGTGCGTGTCTTCGGTGGCCAGGCCGTCCAGCACATGCACCACCTCGTCGGCCTTGTCGTCGCCGTTGGTGTCCTTCAGCCACAACAGCCGCGGCTGGTCGGTCACGATCACGCCGCCGTTGTAGAACTCAAACCCCGTGGGGCATTGCAGCTTGTCGTAGAACACGGTGCTCTTGTCGGCCTTCCCGTCGCCGTTGGTGTCTTCCAGGATCACCAGCTTGTCGCTCGGCTTCGGGTCGCCCGGCTTCCACTGCGGGTAGCTGGGCATCGTGCTCACCCACAGCCGGCCCTTCGCGTCGAAGCTCATCTGCACCGGCTTGGCGATTTCGGGGAACTTGCTCTCATCCGCGAACAGCTTGATCTCAAAGCCGTCCGGCACCGTGCAGCTCTTGATCAGTTCGTCCGGCGGCAGGATCTTCGGCCCGCCCTCAGCGTTCTCGCTGTAGCGCTGCTGCGGCACGCCGAAACGGGTCTGCGGCGTGAACAGGTCGCCGGTCTTCGAGTCATCCGGCCTGGCGGCAACTTCCTTGCCTGCCGCGATGTCCCACACATACTGGTCACGCACCGCCGCCATCGCGCGGATCTTCAGGTATTCCCGGGGGAAGGTCTCCGTGTCCCAGGTCCGCCGCCCGCCGTAGACATACCACCCGTTGATCATCCGGTAGTCCTGCAGGTGCACCCACGACTTGTCGTTGACCGCTTCCCGCAGCTTGGACAACCTGTCCTCGCTTATGGTCACCGCGGCCTTGCCGCCAAACAGGGCCTCGTCCAGCACCTGTCCCACCAGGCGGTCCCCCGCCTCCGTCAGGTGGCAACCGTTGATGGTCAATCGCGCGTTGGTGCGTCCGTCCATGGCGGCCAGCGTGGGGCTGAACAGGTCCACAAACGCCAGACCCCGCTTCTCCGCCACACGCCTGGTTGCTTCCACATAGGGCTTCAGGGCAGCGTTCCGCTCCCCCGCGTCGGGCAGGAGTGGGTCACCCGTTTTTTCAAATGCGACCGGCGAGATCAGCACGAAACGGGGCGCGCTGCCCGCGTCATCCCGCGCATACTTCTTCGCGGTTTCGTCCAGGAAGGATTCATAGGTCCGCTCATAGTCGGCCACACCCGCCACGCCCTTGTACGATTCGTTGAAGCCGAAGAAGCACAGGAAGGTGTCGGCGTTGAAGCTGCGCAGCGGGTCATCGATCTTTGTGTAGTCGCTGGGGCGCTGGCGATTGCCCACCTCGTCCGCAGGCCGCGCGAAATTCCTGACCACCAGCTTCTTGTCGGCGTGCCGCAGGTGCAGCAGCGTCTCGAAGTTGCCAAACAGGTTGAAGCGTTCCGCCAGGCTGTTGCCCACCAGCGCGATCCGTTCCCCCGCAACCACTTCCAGCGGCAGCTTGCTGGGTGGCAGCGCTTCCTTCTTTGGCCGGGGCTTGGGTTTGAACGCATCCTCGATCGATTGGTTTTGCTGGCTGACAACCGTTCCGGGAGCCAGAGTCACCATCCAGGCGGCCAGACAGGCCATCAAACCGGTAGACACACGCTTCATGGGGCTAAATTCCGTCAAAGGCGGGAAATACGAGCGAATCTGCCCCCCATCATTCCATAAACCGGCCGTGAATCCAATCATTTTCACCACCCGTTCTCCCTTTGCTTCCCCGGGTTTTCGCAGGTAAACTAGAGAAGCCTTCCTGATCCAACGGAATCGCTTCCGCCACGCCTGCTGGGTTCCTTGGTTTTGTTCCCCGCTCAGGGTGACCGCGCATGCTTCGCCACCATTGGGTCCCGGCCTTTTGCTTCCTGTTCGCCATTGCCGGCGTTTCAGGCGCCGGGCCGGCCGAGGAATTTTTTGAGAACAAGGTCAGGCCGGTTCTGGTGGACCAGTGCTTCAAATGCCATTCGGAAGGGGAAGGGCGCAAAATCAAGGGTGGCCTGCGCCTCGACACCCGCGCCGGTCTGCTCAAGGGAGGTGAATCCGGGCCTTCCATAGTCCCCGGCGATCCCGACAAGAGCCTGCTGGTAAAAGCCATCCGCTACCAGGATGACCTGAAGATGCCCCCCAAGGGCAAACTGGCCGACCCCGTGGTCGCCGACATCGTCCAATGGGTCAAGGATGGCGCCGTCTGGCCGGGCGACACCAGTTCCGGCCCTGCCAAAAAGGAAGAGTTCAACATCTCCGCCCGCAAGGCCGCCCATTGGTCATGGCGCCCCTTGGCCGATGTCCAGGTGCCCGCCGGGCAAGGCGACCCCATTGACCGACTGCTGGCCGCCGCCCGCCAGGCCAATGGCGTGGGCGAGGCCCCCCCGGCTTCCAAGGTGACTATCCTTCGCCGTCTTTCGTTCGACCTGACCGGCTTGCCCCCCACCGCGCAGGAACTGGAAGCGTTCCTGGCTGACGAGTCTCCAAGCGCCCTCGAGCGCCAGGTCGATCGCCTGCTAGCCTCCCCCCGTTTCGGCGAGCACTGGGCCCGCCACTGGCTCGATCTGGTTCGCTACGCCGAAACCCGCGGCCACGAGTTCGATTTCCACACACCCAATGCCTGGCAGTACCGCGATTACATCATCCGCGCCCTCAACGCCGATCTCCCGTACAACCAGTTGCTCACCGAACACCTCGCCGGAGACCTGCTCAAGAAACCCCGCCTCAACCCCGAGAAGGGCTTCAACGAATCCGTCCTCGGCACCGGGTTCTTCTTCCTGGGCGAGGAGGTCCACAGCCCCGTCGATGTCCGCCAGGATGAGGCCGACCGTTTCGACAACCGCATCGATGTGCTGGGCAAAACCTTCCTGGGCCTCACCGTCGCCTGCGCCCGCTGCCACGACCACAAGTTCGATGCCATCAGCGCCGCCGATTATTACTCCCTCTACGCCGTCCTCGAAAGCACCCGCTACCGTCTGGTCCGCTTCGACGCCATCGAGGCGGAGAAAAAACTGGCCGAAGAATTGGCGGCCCTGCGCTTCGTCCGCCGCGCCGATCTGGCCAAGGCCCTCCAGGCCGATCTGAAACCATTGGCAGACCAGTGGGAAAAACTGATGGCCGCGGTGTCGGACCTGGCACGGAAATATCAGGGCAAACCCACCGATCCAGAAGCGCTTGCAGCCATCCGCCAGCGTGCCAAGGATGATCAACTCAACCCCGCATGGCTTGAGAAGCTGGTCACAGCGGCTATCGCGCCCAACCTGAAGCCTGAAGACCCCCTCCGCGCCCTGCTGGCGCCTCCGGCAAAACCACCCACCCCGGATCCGGCAACCCGTCTTCTGGTCGATTACGCCAGCCTGGTTCCGGCCCAGTGGATTCAGGATGGCGAGTCCTTCGGGCCCGGGCCCGCCACCATTGGCCAGCCTCGCCTGTCTTCGTCCAAGTCTGGCTGGTCCATCCACACCGAGACTGCCGCCCGCCGTGACGCCTTCTGGCCCGAACCTCGCATCGCACCCGGCCAGCAGCTCGATCCCGGCAGCCTTGCCTACCAGCGCGCGGGCAACACGCTGATCACTCCCACCTTCACCGTGGGTTCCGGCCAGGTGAAGCTGTTGGTCTCCGGCAAAGGGCGACTGTACGCCGCCGCCGGATCCCATGTGATGGTCATGGGGCCGCTCCACGGGGAGATGGTGGCCGGGTTCGACCATGGCGATACCCCGAAATGGGCGTCGATGAATCTGGCCCGTTATGCCGGCCTGCCCTGCCGCATTGAAATCACCAGCGATGATCCCAATTGTCGTGTTTTGAAGGTGGTCGAGGGCCCGGCGCCCCAGCCTGCTCCCGCGTTGATTCGTCCCGATGCCTTCCCCCGATGGCTTCAGGGGCTTTCCGGCGGCCGCCAACGCCCGCTCGATCCCTCCGAGGTCGCCCTGATAGACCGCGCCCTCGCGGTTTTGGAACCGGCGGGCCCGGCCACTGCCTCCGCCGTGGATGCCTGGCGCAAGGCTGAGGATGCCCTCAAAAAGAAAATCCCCGGCCCGTCCCGTCTGGCGGTCGCCTGTGCCGATATCACCGGCATCAACGAGAAGGTCTTCGTCCGCGGTTCCCACAAGGTCCTTGGGGCGGATGCCCCCCGCCGTTTCCTGGAGGCGGTCGATGCCAACCCGCTCCAGGGCACTGGCAGTGGTCGCCTCGAGTTGGCGGAAAAGATGACCAACCCGGCGCTCACGCCCCAGGTTCCCCGCGTCGCCGTCAACCGGATCTGGCACCACCTGTTCGGCAGGGGGCTGGTTCCCTCCGTGGACAACTTCGGTGTGCTGGGTGAGGAGCCCACCCACCCCCAACTGCTCGATTACCTGGCCGCCTCGCTGGTGCGCGACGGATGGTCATTCAAGAAGCTGATCCGGCAGCTCGTGCTCACCCGGGCCTACGCCATGTCCACCCGGGGGGCCGATGCCGATCTGGCCAAGGATCCCTCCAACCAGTGGCTCAGCCACGCCCGCGTGCGCCGGCTCTCGGGTGAGGAGATCCGCGATGCGCTGTTGATGCTGTCCGGCCGGCTCGACACCAAAATGTTCGGTGAACCCGTTCCACCCCATATTGGCGATTTCCAGGATGGCCGCGGCAAGCCGGGGCAGGGCCCCCTCGATGGCAGCGGCCGCCGCAGCATTTACCTGGGCGTGCGCCGGAATTTCCTGTCGCCCTGGATGCTCGCGTTCGACACGCCGGCCCCTTTTTCCACCATGGGGCGCAGGGCCACCAGTAATGTCCCGGCCCAGTCGCTGGTGCTGATGAACGATCCTCTGGTCCGCGAACTCTGCGTGCAATGGGCCGCCCGGGTGGCTGCCGAATCGCCCGCCCCCGCTGGCGAGCTGATTCGTGCCCGGCGGATGGCCATCGCCGCGTACGGCCGCCAACCCACCGAAAAAGAATGGGGTGCCCTGGTCGAATTCCTGGCCGCCCAAAAAGCTTCTGGCGCGCCCGAGCCCGAGCGGCTGGCCGCCCTGGCCCACGCCCTGGTCAACACACGCGAATTCATCTATCTGCGCTGACGCGGGGAGCAAACAGGCATATGCACGGCATGAACAGCAACTGGCCCTGCGGCCGCGCCATGGCCAGCCCGCTCAACCGGCGCGCCATGCTCACGCGGTGTGCCCAAGGCTTCGGGGCGGTCGCCTTCTCCGCGCTCAACGCGGGCAACGGGCAATCCCGACCCTTGTTGGACCGGTCCGGCCTGGTCGGTCTGCATCACCCGGCCAAGGCCCGCGCCATCATCTTCCTTTACATGGACGGCGGCCCCAGTCAGGTCGACACCTTCGACCCCAAGCCCTTCCTCGACAAATACAACGGCCGCAACCCCGCCGAACTGTTCAAGGTCGAGCCCACCCAGTTCAACAATGTGGGCAAGGTGCTCGCCTCGCCATGGAAATTCAAGCCGCGCGGCCAGTCCGGCCTGCCGGTCAGTGACCTGTTCCCGCACCTGGCAAACCATGCCGACAAGCTCTGCGTCATCCGCAGCATGGTGGCCAAGTTTCCCGAGCACACCAGCGGCAATTATTTCCTGCACACCGGCTCCGGCCTGCAGGGCCGCCCCAGTTGGGGCGCTTGGCTCAGCTATGGCCTGGGCAGCTTCAACCATGACCTGCCCGGTTTCATGGTCCTCAATGGCGGGCTCATCCCCCCCGGCGGGCTCGACAATTTCAACAGCGGTTTCCTCCCCTCGGCCCACCAGGCATCCGTCCTCAAGGCCGGCAAGCGCCCGGTGGCCAACATCGCCCCGGTGGAGTCCCGTCCCGGCCAGCAGCGCGCCATGCTTGACCTGGCCGCCCGCCTCGATGGCGAGCACCTGCAGTCGTTCGGGTCGCACCCCGAACTCGAGGCCGCCATCGCCAATCAGGAGACGGCCTTCCGCATGCAGTCCTCCGTGCCCGTGCTGATGGATGTCAGCGCCGAGAGCGCGGCCACCAAAAAGCTCTACGGCATGGACAGCGACTACGAGCCCACCCGCATCTACGCCCAGCAGTGCCTGTTGGCCCGACGCCTGGTGGAGCAGGGGGCCCGTTTCATCGAGATCACCTGCCACTCGGTCGGACACGACCGGTGGGACCAGCACAGCGCGCTGAAGGATGGCCACGAGAAAAACTGCAGGGCCGTCGACCAGCCCATTTCAGGCCTGATCCGCGATCTCGAGGCCCGGGGCCTGCTCGACGAGACGCTGCTGGTGTTCGCTGGCGAGTTCGGCCGCACCCCGTTCGCCCAGGGCGCCGACGGCCGCGACCACAACCCCCAGGGCTTCTCCATCTGGATGGCGGGTGGCGGCGTGAAGGGCGGCATGGCCTACGGCGCCACCGATGAATGGGGCTACCGCGCCGTGCAGGACAAGGTCGAGATCCACGACCTGCACGCCACCATGCTCCATCTCGTCGGCATCGACCACAAACGCCTCACCATGCGCTGGGGCGGCCGCGACATGCGCCTCACCGATGTCCATGGCGAGGTGGTCAAGCCCATCCTGGCCTAACCGGTTTTTTGGCGAGCCGGGTGCGGCAGCGCCCGGGCATCTGGCGCAAACAGAAATCAATCAAGAAAAATTCAAAAACTATCCCTTCAGTGATCTGTATCCACCCGCCACAACAATCACCCCGCACACCCCCATCCCCAGCCAGAATCCCCACCCGCCCAGGCCTGACCCAAAGACAAGCGCCCCAGCAATGGCCAAGCCGGCGCAAACCATGCTGGCAATCTGAAAAAACCTCCCGGGCCAGGCCAGAAATACCGCCGCCAAAAACCCCAGGCTGCAAAGTCCCAGGGCCGATGGCTGGAAGATTCCGGAAGCGGTACCCACCCATGGACCTGAAAGGCTGATCCCCAGGCCTGCCATGCATAGGCCTGCCAGCCCCACCCTCCTCGATCGCCAGCGCGCCAGTCTCCGGACTTTTTTGCGCACATAGCTGGGCAAACGGGTGGGGGTCACAAGCTTTCCCGGCGCCGGGGTGGCCGGTTCGTCATGCCCGGGGAACATCCCGCCCAGTTTCCACGCCGGAAGGATTTCCCCGGTTATCGTGTCTTTCAACAGGTCCAGGGGCAGCAATTGGCCGGATTGGGTCATTTTTTGCAGCTGCGGGTGGGTGTACCAGCCCTGCACCTGCTCCCCGCGAAGCAGGGCCCAAATGCCGGGTCTCACTATGTTTCCACCCTGTCGCATGGTGCCTGACAGCCCGATCCGATCTGGTCCTTGGGGGCAAACCGTTCACCCCTGAAGGTTGTCCAGGATGAAGAACGACAAAAATGCCCAAAAGCGGGCCAAGGGACAAAAATTTTCCCAAATTGGCCCACTAGGCATGGGTCGGATCGCTTAGGGGTGTTTAAATCGGTCTGAAGATCGTGGGTCTTTGAAGGTTGATGGGCGCGCATGGCCAACACCACCTCCCATTTGGCGGACATGCTGGAGGAGATCCACCGGAACGGGTACGACCATCCCGACACGCCCGCCCGTTTGTTGGAGCTGGCCGAAAACCGCCTGCGGCTGCTGGCCAAGATCCGCCTCCGCGGCTTCCCCAACCTGGGCCGGTGGGTCCAGACCGATGACCTGCTGCAGAATGTGATGCTCCGTCTCAGCCAGAGCCTCACGCGCATCAAGCCCGAAAATGTCCGCCAGTTCTTCGGCCTGGCCGCGCTGCAGATCAAGCGCAGCCTGCTCGATCTGCAGAAGCAGATCTACGGCCCCAACGGGTACGGCACCCGCCACCAAACCGACAGCCCCGAGCCCGGCAATAACCAGCCCGCCGAACAGGCCCTGTCCCCGCTCGAGGAACTCGTCCGCTTCAACGAGTTGACCGAAAGCCTCGAGCCCCGCCTCAAGGAACTTGTCGATCTCCTCTTCATCCACGGCCTCACGCAGGAGGAAGCCGCCAACCTCTTGGGCGTCTCCCACCGCACCGTCAAACGCTGGTGGCTGGAGGCCCGCGTCGCCCTCGGCGAAAAACTGGGGGAGCCCGAAGATC
>Ga0315905_10000022_pt1 | contig 149659 bp, 131 predicted proteins | sample LakEriMetagenome_5_FD_203522 | JGI IMG/M metagenome (GOLD analysis project Ga0315905, IMG submission 203522) | Freshwater fungal communities from buoy surface, Lake Erie, Ohio, United States - Buoy 4 MA121 | ecosystem: Environmental > Aquatic > Freshwater > Lake | place: USA: Lake Erie, Ohio...
AACGGACCCACCCTCTTCTGCCCCCCGATCGGCCACATCCAGGAGCGGGGCGACTACCAGTGCAGCTGGCAACCGGCGGTGATGGGGGAGCGGCAGCTGGCGGAGGCCCAGGCCATGGCCAAGGCGGCCAGCGGCCGCCTGGTGGCCGACGAGGAAACCGCCGGCACCGACGTGAGCACGGTGGAAGAGGAGGAGCTCTCAGCGCTGATGGGCGAGAAGGAGGATTACAACCAGCCCGACGAACAGGCCGAGGAAGACTGGGAAGACTGAACCGGAACCTGGCCCATGCTTCTCGATGACGGCAGGATCTCCGCCTCCCTCCTGGCCCTGATCCTGCTGCTGGCCACCCTGGCCAGCGATGGATTGGTGCCCAACTCCAGCCTCACCATCCCCCTGGTGGTGGCCGCTCTGGTGAGTGCCGGGGTGGCCCATTGGGGGGTGCCACGGTTGCGGGCCCTCAAGCTGGGCCAGGTAATCCGCTCGGAAGGCCCCCAGGGCCACCAGAGCAAGGCGGGAACCCCCACCATGGGCGGTCTGCTGGTGGTGCCCGTAGGGGTGCTGGTGGGAGGGCTCACCAGCCCTGGTGATCCCCGGCTGCTGGCGGTGGCGGCCGTGACGCTCGCTTTCCTGGCGATCGGCGCGATCGACGACTGGCGCAGCCTGACAAAACGCACCAACACCGGCCTCAGCCCCAGGGGAAAACTGTTGCTGCAGGCGGGCGCTGCCCTGCTGTTCCTGATCTGGGCCGGTCTGGGGGGCTGGATGGGGGGAGGCGATCCGACCGCCATCTCCCTGCCCTTCGGCTGGTTGCTGCCGGTGGGTCTGCTGATCTGGCCCCTGGGCCTGTTCGTGTTCATGGCGGAAAGCAACGCCACCAACCTCACCGACGGCCTCGATGGTCTGGCCGGCGGCTGCGGCGCCGTGGTGTTCACCGGCATGGCCCTGCAGCTCGTTCTGCGCGGCCACGGCGGAGATCCATCACTGGCCGCCTTCTGTGCGGCGATGGCCGGCTGCTGGCTGGGCTTCCTGAGCCAGAACCGCTACCCGGCCCGAGTGTTCATGGGAGACACCGGATCCCTGGCCATGGGGGCGGGGCTCACGGCCGTGGCGCTGCTCAGCGACAGCCTCTGGCCCCTGCTACTGATGGGAGGGGTGTTTCTGGCCGAGTCGATCTCGGTGATCCTGCAGGTGTGGGTGTACAAGGCCACCAAGGACGACACGGGCAAGGGACGGCGCCTGTTCCGCATGGCGCCCCTGCATCACCACTTCGAACTGGGCGGCACGCCGGAGCAGGGAGTGGTGCTGGGGCTGTGGGGAGCGAGTCTCGGGCTGGTTGTGCTGGGGTTGGTGCTGCGGCCCTGAGAAACTCTCTGGGCAGGCAACAAAGGACGCAGACAGGCGATCCTGGCTAATCACGGAAGCTTTCGAAGCGGAACATCTCCATCTCTCCCTTTCCCTTCACTCGGATCAGACCCAACGATTGACCCTCGGCCTTGGTGGCGATGCTTTCCCAGGCCCTGGCACTCATGGAAATGGAGCCCGGTTGGCCGTAACTCTCCATGCGGGCGGCCGTATTCACCGTGTCGCCAAACAGGTCGAAGAGATACTGACGGTGACCGAGGAGACCCCCAACCACAGGCCCGACATGGATGCCGATGCGAAGGTTCCAGCCGGCTGGGTGGAGGCCAACAGCCTCAAACATCGCCAAGCCAGCCTTGATGCAACTGGTGACCGGGCAATCCGTTGGCCGAAGCAGGCCTCCCGCAGCCATGAATGAATCTCCGATCGTCTTGATCTTGTCGAGCTCATGTTCCAATGCGATGGTTTCGAAGGCCTCGATCAGCCGCTGCAGCTCAGGCATCACCTCCTGCGGGGTGCGTTTATCGCAGTAATCGGTGAAGCTCACGATGTCGCAAAACATGACAGCAACGTTGTCGTAACGTCGCGGAATTACTTGCTTGGTCTGCTTCAGCTCCGTGACAATCTCCACGGGGAGAATCACATGCAACAGATCATCCGCACGGCGCTTCTCCTCCTCGATCTGGCGTCGATAGTGCTCCTCCTGGTCACGCCAACGCTTTTTCTGCAAGGAAGAGCGAATGCGCGCCTTGAGCAGAACGGGATCAAAGGGTTTGGCGAGATAATCTTCCGCGCCCCTCTGGATGGAACGAACAGCGCTCTGCATTTCATCACTAGCCGATAAAACAATTACGGGAATATTGCGCAGCTCGGAATCGGCCTTCATTCGGTCCAGAACTTCATAGCCATTCATGATTGGCATCATGATATCCAGCAGCACTAGATCAAATCGCTTCTCAACAAGCAACTCCAAAGCCTCCAGACCATTGACTGCAGTTGACACCTCATAACCAAGCCTGGTTAAACGTCGAGCAAGGATATCGCGATTGCTTGAATTGTCGTCAACAACAAGAATCAAGCCATCAGCCGCATCCAGCAAAGCATCATCACCTAAAGATGACGATGGCAAATCGGGCATGTTGTCGGCCGTGGTGTAGGCGGAGAGCGGCTCGGGCTGGGGTGCTTGAGAATCAGCCCAGAGATCCAGCACCGCATTCACCATCGGCAGCAACTGTCGACCCGCCGTCTGAATGCGGCGCAGGTCGGCTACGACAGTGGATTCAGAGGATTCGTCAAGGTCTTCGCAGATCAGTTCGGAATAGCCGATGATGGCATTCAGCGGACTGCGCAGCTGAGTTCCCATCCGCTCCAGATCGGATGGTCCGATCTCAGCTTCATTCACCGAGAGCGATTCATTCACCAAAGCAAGCAGTTCGCGACCGGAGCCAAGGATTTTCACCAGATCATCGCGAATCAGGGCCTCATCACCATCATCGAGATCCTCCAATAGCAGTTCGCTATAGCCGATCACATGGTTGATCGGAGTTCGCAGGTCGTGACGCAGAACACGAAGGAAGGCGGAGCGATCGCCGCTATTAGACATAAATTAAAAATCGATCATGCAAAACCCTTCAGCCAAGGCTAGCGCGCCCTCGAACCGCCTGTCGAAGAGTATAAACCGATACTAGACATTCTGATCTGTGCGCTGGAGACGTCCCACTACAGCGTCGATCAGGCCTCACACGCAAGAGAAAGGCCGACACCTGGCTGAAAACGATGCCTCGTAACGGCACAACAGCTAGGCTGCAGCAATCAAGAACCACCACGAAAGATTCAGGCGCACATGAACTCGAAGAAATGGAATCTGCCGGCGGCGATCATCCTTCCTTTGACACTCTATATTCTCACCACCCTAGGACTAGCTATCTTCCTCTCATATCGAAACCAATTGCGCATCACGCGAGCCCTTACCCTTGAACTCGGACAACAGGTTGGACAACGGGTGGTGGACAGGCTGAAGACCTTCACCGAGATCCCCAAGCGCGTCAATCGAATGAACGACAGCCTTGCAAGACTGGGGCTTCTTGATATGGATTCAAAAGATGCAACGAGCCAATTATTTTACGAGCAAATGCGCATCAATCCAGAAATTGGGCAGATCGCTTTCGGCGACAAGGAAGGCGACTCGGTTGGAATCGAGCGCAACGAAAACAATCAGCTCTTCATGACTCAAGTGAGCCACGGCGGCCAGGGTCACATTCACAAGACCTTTGTCTTGGATGACCAAGGCCGTCAGGGCAAACAGCTGGGGGTTCATCAGGATGAAGGGGATGAATCCGATGAGGAAATAACCGATAAGGTCATCAAAGGTGGCAAGCCCCTATGGAGTGAGATCTACCAATGGCACGATAAACCTGAAATCATGTCCCTATCGGCACAGCTGCCAAGTAAGGGAAACAAGAATCAGGTGATCGGTATTCTCAGCAGCGACATCATTCTCACACAGATGTCCGATTACCTTCGTTCGCTCGACCTGCCCAAAGGCTCAAAGGTATTCATCACCGACTCCGATGGGATCGTGGCAATTTCAACAACAGAAAAGCCCACACTGATCGATAACAACAAGGCAAGTCGTAAACAGGCCAGCAACTCGGAAGATGCGGTTGTCAAAGCGCTCTATCAACACTTCCAGAAAGAAGGTGCGATACGAGCCAACAAAGATGAGTTCAGCCTGGTGAATGAACTGGAAATCAACAACAAACAATACATTGCATTTCGGGATAGCCTCACGGATGGCATGGGTTTGAATTGGAAAGTATATGTTGCGATGCCAGAAGACTATTATCTCGGCCTAATCAACGAATCAACAAGAAACACCTTAGCGGCCAGCCTAGGGATTATGGCGCTCTCGAGCCTGGTGGGCATCGCGGCCGCCCGCATGCTGACCCGATCAATCCAACGAGTCTCCGATGCGGCGGGGGAAATGAGTCGCGGCAATCTGGAACAACAACTTCCCGGGCACCCGATCCGCGAAATCGATGGCTTGGCATCCTCATTCAATTCCATGGCCAACGACCTAAAGCTGCTCTACGGACGGCTGCAGGCACAAATCATCGATCTGGAAACCAAGGAAATGTCATTGACGGAAGCAAAAACCAATGCTGAGGTTGCCAATCGTGCCAAGAGCACCTTCCTCGCCAACATGAGCCACGAACTGCGGACCCCACTGAACGCGATTATCGGCTATAGCGAAATGGTGGAAGAAGAACTTCAAGATTCAGGCGAAGAAGATCTTGTTCAGGATGTTGATAAAATCAAAACCGCCGGCAAACACCTGCTTTCCATCCTTAATGATGTTCTTGATCTATCGAAAATAGAATCTGGCAAAATGGATCTATACATCGAAACCTTCTCAATCGGCTCGATGCTAAACGATCTTTGTGTAACCATCAATCCAGTGATCACCAAGAATGACAACTCGCTTGTCGTCTATGTTGGCGCCAATATCGACAACATGTCCTCGGATGTAACCAAGCTGCGGCAAAGCCTGATCAACCTGCTGGGCAATGCCGCCAAATTCTCTCAAAACAAGGAGATTCATCTGAATGTCAGTGCAGATAGCAACATAAAGGGAGAACCAGAAATTGTGTTCCAAGTCAAAGATCAGGGCATCGGCATGACCAAAGAACAACTAGATAAACTCTTCCAGGCATTTGTGCAAGCTGATGCCTCAACAACACGTAAATATGGGGGCACCGGACTTGGCCTTGCCATCACGCAGAAATTTTGCCACATGATGGGAGGATCAATCCAGGTCGAAAGTGAACCGGGAATAGGCTCCACATTCACGATTCGCCTACCGAAGCAACACAAGAAAACCGAGGTACTTTCAGATCTCAATCCAGATGCTGGCGCCAACACGTCTTCTGATTCTGGTATGACGACTGAAGCCATCAGCCAAAATCCCAATCACACCAAACTGCTTTTGATTGATGATGATCCCGTCATCCAGGATCTGATCCGCCGCTACTTCGGAAGCCGCGGTTTCAATGTGATGATCGCCAGCGGTGGAAGGGAAGGGCTGGAGAAAGCCAAGTCCACTCAACCGGAAGTGATTCTTCTCGATGTGATGATGCCAGAGATGGATGGCTGGTCCGTGCTCAATAGCCTCAAAACGGATCCCGATCTTGCTTCCATCCCGGTGGTGATGACCACTCTGGTGGAAAATCGCAAACTTGGTTTTGCCCTTGGCGCTTCAGATTATCTGATCAAGCCCTTGGATCGCCATCAGCTGAACATTGTGCTGTCCAAATACGGTAACAAGAACAACAACGAGCACACGGCTCTAGTGGTGGAAGATGATCCTGAATCGCTGGAAATCACCAGCCGCGCACTCGAGCGGGATGGCTGGCGTGTGATCCAGGCCACGAATGGTCGGGAAGCCCTTGAAAGGCTCAATGAAACAATCCCCAGTGTGATCATTCTGGATCTGATGATGCCAGTGATGGATGGTTTCGAATTCGTGGAAGCCGTGCGTGCCAACCCCCTCTGGCAATCACTGCTGATCGTGATCCTTACGGCCAAGGATCTCACCGATGCCGATCGCACCCAACTGAATGGTCATGTGAGCAAGATATACAAAAAACCTGAGGGTGAATCCCAGAATATGCTGGAAGAACTGCATCGTCTTGTTCAAGTTGCCACGACTCTTCCATCATGAAAAAGTGGATGCTATCAGACGCAATTTTAGTTCCATTTACTGCGTCAATCATAACCACAACTGGATTGGCCGTGTTCTTGGCATATCATCATCAACTGCGCATCACCCGCAGCCTCACTTTGGCAGTGGGCCAGCAGGATGGAAACCGTATAGTGGACAGGCTGCAGGAATTCACAGACAGTGTCAAACGTATAAATCGTTTGAATCACAATCTCTACCAGCGCGGCTTGCTTGACCTCAATGATCAGAATAAAGCCGGGCGACTGTTTCATCAAGAAGCGACACTACATCCACAAATTGGCTATATTTCTTATACAGATACTGCCGGCCACAATATCGGGGTGGAGCGCAAAGAAAACAACCAGCTTGTGATTGATGAGATCAGCATTGGCGGCGCTGATCAATTCGACAGGGTGTATGGGGTGACTGGCCTAGGCGAACGGGGAAAACAGATCGACATCCTCAAGGATTGGGATCCTCGTGAGGAAGAATCCTTCCTTGCCACAATCAAAGCCGCCAAACCGATTTGGAGCAATGTCTATCAATGGCAAAATCAACCGAATGTAATGTCTATCTCAACAAACCTGCCGGTCCGATCAAAAGACAACAATCAGATCGTTGGCATTCTGAGTATTGATCTGATTATCACGCAAATGTCAACATACCTGGCTTCACTCAAGCTGCCAGAAGGGGCGCGAGTTTTGATCACCGACTCTGATGGAATTGTTGCCAGCTCAACCAATGAAAAACCATTACTTCTTGAAAACAAGACTGCAAAACGCAAGCCGGCTGACAAATCGGAAGATCCGCTGATCAGAGCCCTGTACCAGCATTTTGCGAACGTAAACTACAACATGGACAATGAACAAATTAGTGTGATTAATGAAATCAGCATTGACAACAACAAGTACATTGCATTTATGGCGCGATTGACCGATCCAATGGGACTAAACTGGCGAATCTTTGTTGCAATGCCAGAAAAGCGTTATATTGACCAAATTAGCGATTCAACCCGGGATACACTTTCCACCATTTTAGTCATCCTGATTCAAGTCAATTTGCTAGGAGTCGCCACCACGCGCATCATCACAAATTCCATCACGCAACTGACGAATGCAGCCGACCAAATGAGCCGCGGCGATCTTGAGCAAATGATACCCGCGCATCCAATTAAGGAAATCAACGAGCTTTCGGGCTCCTTCAATACGATGGCGAGTGAATTAATGACTCTTTATGAAGCTTTGCAAACAAAAATCATTGACATGGAGGCGAAAGAAGTGGCACTGATCGATGCCAAAACAGGTGCGGAAGCCGCCAACCGAGCCAAGAGCACGTTTCTGGCCAACATGAGCCATGAATTGCGCACTCCTTTGAATGCAATCATTGGCTATGGCGAGATGGTGAAAGAAGAATTGGCGGATGCGGGAAAAAAGATCTCGCCACGGATGTTGACAAAATTAAAACCGCTGGCAAGCATTTGCTTTCAATTCTGAATGACGTGCTTGACCTATCAAAAATTGAAGCAGGCAAAATGGAGCTATTCGTCGAAAAATTTTCCGTTAAGACGATGCTGAATGACCTTGACGCCACGATCGAACCAGTGATTGCCAAAAATGGCAACAGGCTTAATGTACGCATCTCCACAACAATCGATACCATGATCTCTGATGTTGGAAAGATAAGGCAATGCCTAATCAACCTTCTCGGAAATGCGGCAAAATTTTCCACGGCAACGGAAATCCTTCTTGATGTAAGCCACGATCAGGGAAGCAACGGATCAAACGATCTTGTCTTCAAAGTAATCGATCATGGCATTGGTATGAGCGAAGAACAAGTGAGCAAGCTATTTCAGGCCTTTGTGCAGGCCGATGCCTCCACAACCCGCAAATACGGCGGCACAGGCCTTGGCCTGACGATCACCCATAAGTTCTGCCAACTCATGGGCGGCTCAATCGGAGTGGAAAGCACGCCTGGCGCGGGATCCACATTGACGATCCGATTGCCGCAAGACGCGTCGATTCCACAATGAATGCACCGTTCCGCTGAATGTGCGAAAATTTGCCTGGCGGATCCTTCGGGATGGCCCATGGCTGCTTAATTACAGGCTTTATTTAAAGAGATGACCACCATCCTTCTTGTCGAAGACAATGAAATGAACCGCGACATGCTGTCGCGACGCCTCAGCCGTAAGGGCTTCGAAGTGGTCACCGCCGTGGACGGGGAAGACGGACTGAGCAAGGTGGCCGAATCCAGCCCGGAGCTGATCCTGATGGACATGAACCTGCCGGTTCTGGATGGCTGGGAGGCCACCCGCAGGCTCAAGGCCGATGATGCCACTAGGGCCATCCCGGTGATCGCCCTCACCGCCAACGCCATGGGGGGCGACCGGGAAAAAGCCCTGGATGCCGGCTGCGACGACTACGACACCAAGCCCGTGGATCTCGAACGGCTGCTCGGCAAGATTCAAGCCCTGCTTCAGGGCTGAGGATCCCCGGCAGGGCCGATCAGCCTGCCTACAATTCAGTGAGCCGCGTGACGGGGACAGGATGGCCTACTTCACTTGGAAGGAAACCGGCCTGACCACAGACTGCGCCAGCCTCGATGCCATGGCGTCCCGGTTTGAGGAAGCCGCCGCCCTGATGCGTCGCCTGGCCGCCGAGGGCTTCTGGTTGGAACGCCAGGCCGATGGGCCCCATATCAACCACGCCGACCCTGCCGTGTTCGAGGCCTACGGATTCGTGAGCGAGGAATCCCCGGAGCGGCAACTCACCCTGCTTCATCCACCGGGCTGAGATTCACCCTGGCAAACCGATGGCCCGGGGTCGTCCCGGCCAGGGTGATCAGCGCCTCAGATAACCCAACACCCACACCACCACAAAGGCCAGGGAGGAGAGGCCCAGGTACACCAGCGTCCAGGTCTGGAGCTCCCCCATCGAGAGGCCGAAGGGGAGGGCTTCGGAAGCCTCACCGGCGGTGCTCAATCCCAAAGGCATCCCCAAAGGCAGCAAGGCGATCACACCCATCCGGATCATCATCTCAGGCATTTCGGCGGCCAGGCTAAGCGAGCCCCCGGCACCTCCACGCGGCAGGATCAGGGCTGGTTTGAGTCCCGATATCCGATGGCGGTGCCAGCGCAAGAACCTTCCCCGGCGCCAACAAGCGCCCCGCCCGGACCCGGAACACCGGATCTGCCCCGCACCCTGATGCTGCTGGGCAGCGGCGAGCTGGGCAAGGAGGTGGCAATCGCCGCCCAAAGGCTCGGCTGCCGGGTGATCGCGGTGGATCGCTACGCCGATGCCCCCGCCATGCAGGTGGCCCACTGCGCCGAGGTGGTGGCCATGACCGATCCCGAGGCCCTCAAGGCGGTGGTACGCCGCCACCGGCCCGATCTGGTGATCCCCGAGATCGAGGCCCTGGCCGTGGATGCCCTGGCGGAGCTGGAGGCCGAGGGCATCACCGTGATCCCCACGGCCCGGGCCACGGCGGTGACGATGAACCGCGACCGGATCCGGGATCGGGCCGCGGGGCCCCTGGGCCTGCGCACGGCCCGTTTTGCCTACGCGGAGAGCGCCGCCGAGCTCGCCGCCGCCGCCGCGCCCCTGGGCTGGCCTGTGGTGGTGAAACCGGTGATGAGCTCCTCCGGCAAGGGCCAGAGCATGGTGGAGGGGTCCGATGGGATCGCCGCGGCCTGGGAAGCGGCCCTGACGGGCGCGCGGGGCAGCGGGGCGCGGGTGATCGTGGAGGAGTTCCTGCGCTTTGAGCTGGAGATCACCCTGCTCACGGTGAAGCCATGGAACGGACCCACCCTCTTCTGCCCCCCGATCGGCCACATCCAGGAGCGGGGCGACTACCAGTGCAGCTGGCAACCGGCGGTGATCGGGGAGCGGCAGCTGGCGGAGGCCCAGGCCATGGCCAAGGCGGTGACCGATGACCTGGGTGGTGCCGGCCTGTTCGGCGTGGAGTTCTTTCTCTGCGGCGATCCCGCCGATCCGGAGGTGGTGTTCTCGGAACTCTCGCCCCGCCCCCACGACACGGGCCTGGTGACCCTGGCGGGACAGAACCTGAGTGAATTTGAGCTGCACCTGCGGGCGGTGCTCGGCCTGCCGATTCCGGCGATCCGGTCGCTCGGCCCCGCCGCCAGCCGCGTGATCCTGGCTCCGGAGACGGCCGCCAGCGTGAGCTATGGGGGAGTGGCGCAGGCCCTGGCGATCCCGGAGACCCAGGTGCTGCTCTTCGGCAAACCCGATGCCCGGCCGCTGCGACGCATGGGGGTGGCCCTGGCTCGGGGCGCCAACGAAGCGGAGGCACGTCTCCGGGCCGACCAGGCCGCTGCGGCGATTGAGGTGCGCGGTAGCGTCTGATCCAAAGCGCACCCCCTGGTTAAAGCAATTTCAAGGCCGTAAGGTTCTGCCAGCACTCGCCTTCATGAGCCAGGTCCCTACCCCTTCGGAGCCCACGGACAGACGGCGCCAGCGAAACAGACGTGTTCCTACACGCCCTGACCCGGCTCCGTCACCCCTGGCGGAGGTTCCCGAGTTCCTAGATCGTCGCCAAACCGCCATGGCACCCCAGCGGAGACGCCTCCCTCTGCGGAGCTTCGGGCTTGGTATCGCCCTGGGCTTCATCCTCGGCCATCAGCATGGTCTCACCCTCCCCCTGGGCACCCCCCTCGCTGCCCTCAGCCAGCTGCAGGGTCAATTCAACAGCCTTCTCCATCCGCTCGGCCTGGGCCAGCAGCGCGTGCTGGTGCTCGGCAGCGATGTGGTGGGCGGCAACACCGATGTAATGGCAGCGGTGCAGGTCGAGAACGGCATCACCCGCATCACCCAGGTGCCGCGCGACACCTATGTGGAAACCACAAACCACGGCGTGCTCAAGGCCAACGCCCTCTACGGCCTGATGGGGCCAGCGGCGGTGAAGCAGGAGGTGAGCACCCTGCTGGGGCAGCCGATCGAGCGGCATCTCAAGCTGAATCTGGCGGCCGTCAACAAGGTGGCCGATGCCCTTGGCGGCGTTGAAGTGGATGTGCCGAAGCGAATGTTCTACCAGGACCACAGCCAGGGGCTCACCATCGACCTCGATCCGGGTCTCCAGGTGCTCAAGGGCGAAAAGCTGGAGGGCTTCCTGCGCTTCCGTCACGACGAAACGGGAGACCTGGGCCGGATGGAGAGGCAACGGCTGGTGATCAACCAGGTGTTCCGCAAGCTGGCCCAGCCCGCCACCCTCGCCCAGCTACCGGCGCTGCTCCGGATCGCCGGGGAGGACATCCACACCGACCTCTCCCCCCTGGAGCTCACCCGGCTGATATCCGCCATGGCCCACACCAAGCTGAGCACCGGGCGGCTTGCGGGCCGGGAGTACTGGGAGAACGAACTCAGCTACTGGATGCCCGCCTCGAACACGCACCACCCCAGCGGAAACGGTGAGGTGCCCCCCAACTGAGTCGGGGGCTCCAAGCCCTTGCCGCAGGCCCAGGATCACGGCCCTCGCCTCCTGGATGTAGGTGGCCCCATGGGCCGGCCATCGATACAACCTCCCAACGGCCTCCAGGCCATTGCGGCTCCACTGCCGCCAGCGCACCGAATCAGCCAGGCTTCGCTCCAGGGCCAGCCGTAAGGCATCCGGTCTGCTGACATCCACCAGAAGACCATTGCGGCAATGACGCAAGATGTCGCGGGGCCCACCGTCGTCGGTGGTGACCACCGGCAGACCGGAGGCGGCTGCTTCCAGCAGGGTGAGCCCGAAGGGCTCTGAGAGGGCTGGATTCACAAACACGCCGCCTAAGCGGGCGGCCCAGCGGTAGAGGGGCGGTATCTGCTCCCTGCGCAGCTGGTGGGGCAGGGCCACCCGGCCATGCAGGGCTGGATGGCGCAGCCAGCCCTGCACCTGATCCTGCACCTCCTTTCTCTCGCCTCCACAGGAGACCTCGACGGCCGGATCGCCCATCACCAGCACCAGGTTGTGGTGGCCTTGGAGGATGGGGGAGCGGCTGAAGGCCTCCAACAGAGCGGGAATGTTCTTGCGACGGTCCGGACGGCAGATCGCCAGCAGAGGCTGTCGGTGGGGTTCCTGGAGAAGGGCGTCGAGCCGGGCCTGCAGTCCAGAGCCTGGGCCCTGCTCCCGCACCCCGGGCCGAGGCGGATAGAAACAGCTCGCATCGACCCCCGGCGGAATCACCCGGGCCCGCTCCGGACGGAAGCGGACATAGTGGGCGTACTGCTCCTCCAGTTCCTGAAGGGTGCTGGTGACCACCAACGCAGCCTGGGAGAGGGCGAATTCCTCGGCCTCAATGCGCCGGCCCAGGGCATAGCGAGCCTCGATGGCGGAGGGATCCAAACCTGAACCGAGCAACCGTCGCCGCTTCTCCCGGCCCAGGGAGTGGGCGGTGAACAGCAGGGGCACCCCAAGCCGCTGGTGGAGCCGGGCCCCCACGTAACCGGCATCGGCATAGTGAGCATGAATCCAATCGGGCAGGCGCGGAGCCGCCTGCAACGACGTGACCAGGCTCCTCACCAGTTCATCGAGGTAGGGCCAAAGCTGCTCCTTCGGCAGGTAGGCGTGGGGCCCGAAGGGGATGCGGCGGATCGACAGCCGGGGACCCAGCCGCTCCACGGGCTCGGCGTAATCGGGGCCCACGCATGGATCGTGGATGCGGCGGGTCACCACCTCCAGCCGCTCCACCTCCGGCCGCTGGGCCAGAGCCCGGACCAGATCGAGCACGTAGATCGTCTGGCCACCGGTATCGGAGTCGCGGCCCAGTTCGAGATCATGACCCCGCAGAAGACCGTGCAGATGGAGATGGAGCACCACCAACCCCATAATCGCCATAACCCGTGGTTCGATCTCCGCGATAGCGGGATCGGCGGCTGGCGTTGGCGGCAGCGGAGCAATGGCGGCGGATCTGAAGCCCGACTGCGGCCGGTCTGCCTCAGTCGGTGACCGGTTCGGGGGGATGCTGCTCCAGCACCTGCCGGAGATAGCGCCCGGTGTGGCTGGTGGGATGCTCTGCCACCGTTTCAGGGGTGCCCACCACCACGATTTCGCCGCCCTTGTCGCCGCCATCGGGGCCCAGATCGATGATCCAATCCGCACAGCGAATCACGTCGAGGTTGTGCTCGATCACCAGGATCGAGTTGCCCTTGTCCACCAGCCGCTGCATCACCTCCATCAACTTGTGCACGTCGTAGAAGCTGAGGCCGGTTGTGGGTTCGTCGATTAGATAGAGCGTTTTGCCGGTGGCTCGCTTGGAGAGCTCGGTGGCCAGTTTCACCCGCTGGGCCTCACCGCCCGAGAGGGTGGGGGCACTCTGGCCAAGCTTGATATAACCCAGACCCACATCCACCAGAGTGCGCAGCCGATCGGCGGCCTGGGGAATGGCGCTGAATTCGCCGGCGGCCTGCTCTACCGTCATCTCCAGCACATCGGCGATCGTGTGCCCCCGATAGGTGACCTGCAGGGTTTCGCGATTATACCGGGCCCCCTTACACACATCGCATTGCACATAGACGTCGGGCAAGAAGTTCATCTCGATCACGTTCACCCCCTGGCCGCCACAGGCCTCACAGCGCCCGCCCTTGACATTGAAACTGAACTGACCCACCTGGTAGCCGCGAGCCTTCGCCTCCACCGTGGCGGCAAACACCTGGCGGATCGGATCGAAGGCGCCGGTGTAAGTGGCGGGATTGGAACGCGGGGTGCGCCCGATCGGGCTCTGGTCGATCACGATCACCTTATCGATCGCCTTGATGCCGCGCAGCTCCTCCAGGCCCGCCGGGAAGGGCACCTTGAGGCCCAGCTTGTGCTCCAGGGCCGGGTGCAGCAGTTCATTCACGAGGGTGCTCTTGCCGCTGCCGCTCACCCCCGTGACACTGACCAGCCGGCCAAGGGGGATCTCCACATCGACGCCGGTGAGGTTGTTGCGGCTGCAGTTCACCAGGGTGAGGCGGCGGCTGCCGGCATCGCGGCGCTGGGCCGGGGTGGGGATGGAGCGGCGGCCGCTCAGATAGGCGCCGGTGAGCGAATCTTCCGCCTCGAGCAGAGCCTGCAGCGACCCCTCCGCCACGATGTGGCCACCATGCACCCCTGCCCCCGGACCGATGTCCACCAGATGGTCGGCAGCACGAATCGTGTCCTCGTCATGCTCCACCACGATCAGGGTGTTGCCGAGGTCGCGCAGCTTGATCAGGGTGGCCAGTAGGCGGTCGTTGTCGCGCTGGTGCAAGCCGATGCTCGGTTCATCCAGCACGTAGAGCACGCCGGTGAGGCCGGCGCCGATCTGGGTGGCCAATCGGATCCGCTGGGCCTCACCGCCGCTGAGCGTCATCGCCGGTCGATCAAGGCTGAGGTAATCGAGGCCTACATCCAGCAGGAACTTCAGCCGCATGCGGATCTCCCGCAGCACCAGATCGCCGATCTGAATCTGGCGAGGGGTGAGCAGGGGCTCGGCACCCGCACTGGCTCCCACCCCCATCAGCGCCTCGATGCGGGCGAGGGTTTCGGCCACGCTCACGGCTGTGAGCTCATGGATGGCAAAGGGGCCCACCCGCACCGCGAGGGCTTCGGGCTTGAGCCGTAGGCCCCGGCAGGTGGAGCAGGGCACCAGTTCCAGATACTTCTCCAGCTTCTGGCGGATCGCCTCACCGCTGGCATCGCGCAGCTGGCGCTCCAGGATCGGCAGGATCCCCTCGAAGGGGCGCACGTAGGTCTGGCCCTTGCGGTAGCGGCTGTCGGCCTGAATGGCGATCGGCTCGCCGCTGCCGTTGAGCAACACATCGCGCTGCTCATCAGTGAGCTGGTTCCAGGGGGTCTTGAGTTCGAAGCCGAAGGCCTCGCCCACTGAATAGAGCAGGGAGAAGTAATAGCTGTTGTCCTTGTCGCTCCAGGGGGCAACGGCGGCATACACGGGCTGGGAGGGGTCCGGCACCACCCGCTCGGTGGTGAACCGGCGCAGGTGGCCGATCCCGTGGCAGTCGACACAGGCGCCATAGGGACTGTTGAAAGAGAACAGCCTCGGTGAGAGCTCCTCCATCACGGCGCCATGGGCGGGGCAGGCAAAATTCTCGGAATAGAGGCGCTCCCGCTCCACCTCTTCCGGCAGCTCCTCGCCGGTTTTGGGCACCACCTCCACCAAGGCCAGCCCCTCGCCGCGCTTGAGGGCGGTGCGCAGCGAATCGGTGAGGCGCTCCTGCACCCCCTCGCGGGCCACGAGGCGATCCACCACCACCTCGATGTTGTGGGCGTGGTTCTTGTCGAGCTCGATGTTGTCGGCCAGCTCGCGCACCTCGCCGTTGATCCGCACCCGGGCGAAACCCTCGGCCACCAGACCGCTGAGCAACTTCACGTGAGTGCCCTTCTTGCCCCGCACCACGGGCGCCAGCAGCTGATAGCGGGTTCCCTCAGGGAGGGTAAGGATCTGGTCCACCATCTCATCGATGGTCTGGGGCCGGATCGAGCGGTCGCATTGGGGGCAGTGGGGTTCCCCCGCACGGCCGAAGAGGAGCCGCAGGTAATCCTGAATCTCCGTGACCGTGCCCACGGTGGAGCGCGGGTTGTGGCTGGTGGATTTCTGATCGATCGAAATGGCCGGCGAGAGCCCCTCGATCGCATCCACATCGGGCTTGTCCACCTGACCGAGGAACTGGCGCGCGTAGGCGGAGAGGCTCTCCACGTAGCGGCGCTGGCCCTCGGCAAAAATCGTGTCGAAAGCGAGCGAACTCTTGCCGCTGCCGCTAACGCCGGTGAACACCACCAGACGATTGCGGGGGATCGTGAGATCGACGTTCTTGAGGTTGTGCTGGCGGGCTCCCCGCACGCGGATCACGTCCTCCAGGCTGCCGCCGCTGAGGTGCTGCTGCACAGATTCTGACGTCCGGGCCTTGAGGGGTCCTGTGGTGGCCAGCGGAGGCTCAGGAGGGGGGACGGTCACCGCCGCCTGGGTAGACCTGGAGCCGGCGCTGGCGCGGGGCATGGGAAGCTCTGTCAGCGGCTGAGTCTAGAAGGGTCGGTCCACAAGAGGGCAAACCGCAGCACCCTTGCGTGACCCCCACGGGTGCCGGAAGCCTGGGTCATGCAGCCTGGAAGGTGGAGCTGCCCTCATGGGGCTCAAGCGGCTGGCTTTGCAGTTCGGAACCCACCTGTTCGTGCAGACGCCGAACCACCGGATCAGCTTGCTGGTCAGCCACGAAGGTCCAGAAGGCAGGACTGCCGAGAAACGAAGGCTGGTCGATGGGGACCATGGATCTGACGGGCTGCGTTGGCTTGATCTTCGCGCAAAAAAAGATGAAATCGCTTTCGGTGAGTGAACAAAGAAAAGCCCTGTTTGCAGGCAAATTTATGTAGTTTGGACTACACAGACGGCGCCTAAAATTGGATAATAATCAACGGCCTTGAACTTCGCTGTTGGTTTCGGAGCTGTTCTGATGGCCGTTCAGATGTTTCTCACACGCCGTGGCTTGGGCCACGCCAACGGTGAGCAACGCCACAAGGCTGGCGGCAAAAACAACGAGGCGAGCAAGCATGCCGCACATGCAACAGTGTCAGCAACTTAGGCCGATCCCAACCGCCTGACCAGACCGATGTTGTTTTGCGGTTCATGCCGGCCCTGGCGCCCTTGGGAAGGAACCAGCTCGATCATCGAGCGCTTCCGGTTGCGGGTGGTGATCGTGCCGGCTCAGGCCGCCGATTGACCGCCGCGGGGCCGGGAGCCTGGCAACGGCTCCAGCAGGCTGGCGGCATAACTGAAGGCCTCGCCGGATTCGCCGCCGGCCAGTTCGGCCAGTTCGGCCTGGCGCTGCTGAGTGTCCCGCAGGTGGGACACCCGGGTGTGGGTGAGGCCAGCCTCCACCACCTTGCTGACCCGGAAATGGTGGTCGGCGGCGGCGGCCACCAGGGGCTGGTGGGTGATGCAGAACACCTGGCGGCTGGCGGCCAGGCGTTTGAGCAGGGTCGCCATGGCGCCGCTCACCCGGCCGCTGACACCGGCGTCGATCTCATCGAAGAGCAGGGTGACATGGGGATCGGCGGCGGCCAGGCAGGTTTTCAGGGCCAGGAGAAAGCGGCTCATCTCACCTCCGGAGGCCACCTCCGCCAGGGGTGCCAGGGGTTGGCCGGGGTTGGCCGTGAACAGGAACCGCACCACATCGGCTCCCTCCTCACCAGCATCGGCGGACTCGATCGCCACGGCGAAGCGCACCTGGGCCAGGCCCATCGGCCGCAGCGCCTCCATCAGCTGGCCTTCCAGGCCGCGTGCGGCCCGGGTGCGCGCGTCGCTCAGGGCGGCATTGGCCCCATCCCGGCGGCAACGGGCGTTGGCCTCGGCCTGCTCAAGGGCGGCGAGGGAAGCCTCGAAACCGCCGGGGGCCAGCTGCTCCCGCACGCGATCGCGCAGGGCGATCAACTCGGGAAGCTCAAGGCCATGGCGACGCTCCAGGGCTTTGAGCTGAGCCATGCGCTCCTGCAGATCCGCCAGGGAAGCCGGATCGCTCTCGAGGGAAGCGCCGTAGCGGTCGAGATCACGGGCAAGATCCTGCAGGGAGGCCAAGCCATCGGTGCAGGCCCCGGCCAGATCGGCCACGGAAAGATCGAGTCCGGCCATCTGCTGCAGTTCCTGTTCGCAGGCCGCCAGGTGATCCAGCACCGAAGGCGCCCCCTCCGCTCCTTCCACCAGCCGACCGAGCAGGGCCATCACCCCCTCCTGCAGCCGCACCCCGTGGGCCAGACGCTCCTGGTCGATCTGAAGACGTTGGCGCTCCTGAGGATCCTCCAGGGCCGCCGCTTCCAGATCCTCCAGCAGCTGCTCCTGGCGCTGGCGTTCCTGCTCAAGGCTGGCCTGGGCGGCACGGGCGGAGGCCAGGGCGGCGGCGGCCTCCCGCCAGGCGCGCCAGGCCACCGCCGCGACCTCCAGCAGCGGCACCTGATCGGCCCCGGCGAAGCGGTCGAGCCAGCGGCGCTGCTGGCCGGGCCGGGCCAACTGCTGGGACTGACCCTGCACGGTGAGATCCAGCAGCAGGGGGCGAAGCTCCAGCACCTGGCTCCGTCCGATCGCCACGCCATTGAGCCGGTGGCGACTGATCGGTCGTCCCTCCTGCAGGCGCCAGTCGCGGCTGAGCAGCAGCTCGTCCTCCTCGGCCTCGAGCTCCTGCTGCTCCAGCCAGGCCTGCACAGGTGGCGTAAGCGCAAAACTCGCCTCGATCCGGCCGCGCTCACTGCCGCGGCGCAGCAGCCGCGCCCCCTGGGCCCCCTGGGCACCGCCCAGGAGGGCGTCGAGGGCGTCGAGCAGGATCGATTTGCCGGCGCCGGTCTCGCCGGTGAGCACAGTGAAGCCCTCAGCAAAAGCCAGCTCCAGCCGCTCGATCAGGGCAATGTTCTCGAGGCGCAGACCCGTGAGCACCCCGGCCTCCAGCGAGCGTGTGCGTGCAGTGCCCGACCGTAGCGGCAGCCAGCACGTAGGAACAGGCCCCCTCCGACCACAGGAAGCACGCCCCGGAACCGGGCGGTGATCACGACACCCCCGCCACCCCACCTCCGCCAGACAGAATCAAAACCCAACCGCGGTCTGGACGTCAGTCTCGATGCCATCCCCTGCCGCCGCCACCACCGCCAACCCAGCCACAGCCAGCGACCCCCGAAGGGAGGACGACTCCAGCGGGGGCGCCACGGCCGCGGAACAGGCCCTGGGGGCGATGCGGGCCACTGTGTTCGGCGCCGACCCCTTGGCCCCAGTACCACCGATCCAGCCCATGATCCAGGCACCAAGCGACTCTGGTGCGCCGGTGAACGCCAGTCCAGACGCGGACCCCAGCGAACTCAGCGATTTCATCGAGATCAGCGGTCTGCTGCGTTACGACCCGGCCGCCATCACCCGCATCTACGCCGGCCATCCCCAGCGCCTGGTCCGCCGCCTCTGGCAGACCCTGGTGCCGATAGCTCTGTACCTGATGGGTGTGGGCAGCGACCGATTGCTAGGGCGACTGCGGGGTGAACGGGTGCGGGAACGCTCCCGCGAGGCCGCCACGCTGGTGGCCTCCCTGGGACCCGCCTTCATCAAAGCCGGCCAGGCCCTCTCAACCCGGCCCGACATCATTCCGCCGGTGCTGCTCGAGGAGCTGGCCCAGCTCCAGGACCAGTTGCCTGGCTTCGATTCTGGCCTGGCCATGGCCTGCATCGAGGAGGACCTCGGGGCGCCGGTGGACACGATCTACGAACACCTGGAACGCGAACCGATCTCGGCGGCCTCCCTGGGCCAAGTGCACCGGGGCGTGCTGAAGGGCGGCCAGAAGGTGGCCGTGAAGGTGCAGCGGCCGGGCCTGCGCGAGCAGATCACGCTCGATCTCTATATCGTGCGCAACATCGCCGCTTGGCTTAATCGCAACGTGGGTCTGATCCGCAGTGATCTGGTGGCGCTGATCGATGAACTTGGTCAGCGGGTGTTTGAGGAAATGGATTATCTAAATGAGGCGGCGAATGCAGAAAAATTTGCTGCGCTTCACATCCACAATCCTCGCATCGCTGTGCCGCTCATCTTCCATGAAGCCACCAGCCGGCGCGTCCTCACGATGGAATGGATCGATGGGGTGAAACTCACGAACCTCGATGCTGTACGAGCCATTGGTGTGGACCCCGACGACATGGTGGAAGTTGGGGTGAACTGCAGCCTGCAGCAGCTACTGGAACATGGGTTCTTCCACGCCGATCCCCACCCTGGCAATTTGCTCGCCCTGCCTGACGGTCGATTGGCCTATCTGGATTTCGGCATGATGAGCACAGTGAGCCGTGAATCACGCACCGGCCTGATTCAGGCAGTTGTTCACCTTGTGAACCGCAATTTTGGAGCCCTATCCAAAGATTTCGTGGCCCTCGGTTTCCTCGGGGAGGAGGTGAATCTAGAGCCAATTGTTCCCGCTTTTGAAAGCGTGTTCGGCCAAGCCCTGGAGATGGGAGTGAGCCGCATGGATTTCAAAGCGGTCACCGACGATCTCTCCGGCGTGATGTATCGCTTCCCCTTCCAAGTTCCCCCTTATTACGCCCTGATCATCCGCTCCCTGGTGACCCTGGAAGGCATCGCTCTAAGCGTGGATCCCGACTTCAAGATTCTCGGCGCCGCCTATCCCTACTTTGCCCGCCGCCTGATGGAAGATCCCGATCCCCAGCTGCGCCGCAGCCTGCGGGAAATGCTCTACGACGGCGACGAGTTCCGCTGGCAGCGACTCGAAAGCCTGGTGAACAGTGCCTCCATGCAGGCCCAATTGGACCTGGAAGGGCTGCTGGATCAGGTGATCGAATTCCTGTTCTCCCCCAACGGCGGCCTGCTGCGCCGCCAATTAGTGGAGGCGGCCGTGCAGCGGGTGGACGCGCTGGCCTGGCGCACCACCTTGCGGCTAGGTCGCCGACTGCCCCCCAACCTGCTGCCGCCCGGCCTGCGCCAGCGGCTGCCGGAAGCTGACCGCAGGGGTGAACCACTGCTCGACCTCGAACCACTGCGACAACTGGCGGCGATCCTGCAGGATCTGCCCGGATTTGAACCCCAGCTCCTGTTGAAGCGCCTGCCCCGAGTACTCAGCGAACCCGACCTGCGGCAGATGGGTTTCGAGATGGCCCGGGGTCTGGCCGAGCGCGGGGTGGTGCGGCTGCTGCGCGATGTCCTGGTGAGCCCCGCCTGAGCGGCGGCAAGCGCAATGGCGGCACCTAGATTCCTGGCCAGAAGTGATGCAATCTTTGGCCAGCCTTCCGACCGGTTTTCAGCAGGGGTTTCCACAGGGCCATCCCTCGGCTGATGCCGGGGATTCCGCAGCAGCGAAGCGCTTCAACCCACGCCGGCGAAACCGCCACCGGCTGCTCGGCGCCCTTCTGGGAGTTGGGTTGCTGTGCTCAACCCCGACCGCGCCGGCAGCTGAGAATATCGTGCTGGTGAGTGGGGCCTTCCGCCGCTCCATCCCCGTGGCCGACATGGAACTCTTGGCCAAGAAAGGCCAGGCCCAGGGCCTCCTGGCCGACCTGCTCAGGTTCAGCAACCAGAACCCGGTGGAAGTCGGAAAACTGCTCAACCAATCGATCCCGCTACCCCTGGTGCTGGTAAGCCGACTGCTCAACACCCGCATCGGGGAGGCGCTGCTAGATCGCCTCGCCAACATCGTATATCCCCTCAAAACTCCCGGAGCTGGCGTGCCGGCGCTGCGCTCCGCCCTGGTGATCGGGATCGCAGAAGGCGACGGCAACCTCTCGCCCGTGTCCTTCCTGCGGGCCTACCCCAACCGTGAAATGGAGGTGAACCTGCCGGCCCTGCTGGCCCTGTTGCAAAAGGCCAATTCGATTTCCGACCTGGTGCGCTTCTTCTCCGAATCGCCGCTCGATGGTCTGCAGGGCAAGGAATCAGGCAGCCGCTGAACCCAGAGAGATCGGAACCGGGCCCAACAGGCGCCGAGTCGAGCGGAGCCGGTTGGACAGGTCTGGGGAAAGGCTGTTGAGAACCGTGTGGAGAACCGAGGGGTAGATTCCTTTCCAGCTTCCCTGGTGCATTTGTGGCCCTGCTCCAAGCTCTGCGGCGGCTGGGGCAGGCAGTCTCCCCGGCGCCAACCCTGCAGGACTGGCCCGGCCTGATCGAGGCCTATCGCCGCTGGCTGCCGGTAAGCGCGGCCACACCGGTGATCACCCTGCGAGAAGGCGCCACCCCCCTGATCCCGGCGCCGGTGATCAGCGAACGCGTCGGCAGGGGCGTGAAGGTGTTCCTCAAATACGACGGGCTCAACCCCACCGGCTCCTTCAAGGACCGGGGTATGACCATGGCCATCTCCAAGGCCAAGGAGGCCGGCTCGGAGGCGGTGATCTGCGCCAGCACCGGCAACACCTCCGCCGCCGCGGCCGCCTATGCCCGCCGCGGCGGCATGCGGGCCTTCGTGCTGATCCCCGATGGCTACGTGGCCCAGGGAAAACTGGCCCAGGCCCTGCTCTATGGCGCCGAGGTGCTGGCGGTGAAGGGCAACTTCGACCGGGCCCTGGCGATCGTTCGGGAGGTGGCCGACACCTACCCGGTCACCCTGGTGAATTCCCTCAACCCCTACCGGCTGCAGGGCCAGAAAACGGCGGCCTTCGAAGTGGTCGATGCCCTCGGCGACGCCCCCGACTGGCTCTGCATCCCGGTGGGCAACGCCGGCAACATCAGTGCCTACTGGATGGGCTTCAACGAATACCGGGACGCCGGCCATAGCCGCACCCTGCCGCGAATGATGGGCTTCCAGGCCGCCGGGGCCGCACCGCTGGTGCTGGGTCACACGGTGGAGCAACCAGACACCATCGCCACAGCCATCCGGATCGGCAATCCGGTGAACAGAGAAAACGCCCTCAAGGCGAAGGCCGAAAGCAACGGTGACTTCATGGCCGTGACGGACGCCGAGATCATCGACGCCTACAAGTTGCTGGGCAGTGGTGAGGGAGTCTTCTGCGAGCCCGCCAGTGCCGCCTCCGTAGCGGGCCTTCTGAAGCGACGCGACGAAGTGCCGGCGGGAGCCACCGTGGTGTGCGTGCTCACCGGCAACGGCTTGAAGGACCCCACCACGGCGATCGAACACAACGACTCCCACTTCCACACCGGCATCGATCCGGACATGGCGACCGTGGCCAGGGTGATGGGGTTCTGAGCCGCCAGCCAATCCGACAGGCGGACCAGGAAAAGCAGGCGCAAGGCTGGGATTAGAGGAGGAAAACCGGGGGCTGGAACCGGCCGATCACCGCCATCACCTTTCCCCAGGCCCGGGAAACGGTGGAAAACGACCCAATTTCACCAACTGGGTAACCACCCTCCCCAGGCCGTTCTCGTAGAAAACGCCGATAGGCACAGGGATAGCCGTCGATTTCCTCCGTTTCCACCGCCTCTACGACGACGATTGGATTGATCTTTTTTTTAAATCCATCTGATAACCGTTGCGGGATTTCCGGCAGGGCGGCAGCTCCACCGGGGTTCGCCCGTTGCGCTTTGACCCAGCGTGTGAAACCGTGGGCCGATAACGGTCCTTCCGCTTCCGCCCTGGCCCCCATGAAGCTGGTCTGTTCCCAGGCTGAACTCAGCTCCAGCCTTCAGCTCATCAGCCGGGCCGTGGCAGCACGGCCCACCCACCCGGTGCTGGCCAACGTGCTGCTGACCGCCGATGCCGCCACCGGGCGCCTTAGCCTCACCGGCTTCGACCTCAGCCTCGGCATCCAGACCAGCCTTCCCGCCGCGGTGGAGAGCAGTGGCGCGATCACACTGCCGGCCCGCCTGTTCGGCGAGATCGTGAGCCGCCTGTCCGCCGACAGCCCCCTCACCTTGAGCTGCACCGAGGGCGAGGAGCAGGTAGAGCTCACCAGCCTTTCCGGCAATTACCGCATGCGCGGCATGCCCGCCGAGGATTTTCCCGATCTCCCCCTGGCCCAGAGCGGCACGCCGATCCGCCTGAATGCCGAATCCCTGGTGAAGGGGCTACGCGCCACCTTGTTTGCCAGTTCCTCCGACGAGGCCAAGCAGTTGCTCACCGGCGTGCACCTACGGCTGGCGGAACACAGCCTGGAGTGCGCCGCCACCGATGGCCATCGCCTGGCCGTGCAGCGTCTTGAGGATGCCGTTGCCCCAGGCAGCGAAGCGCCGCTCTCCGAGGGGGGGGAGCCCTTCGCCGTCACGGTGCCTTCCCGTTCCCTGCGGGAACTGGAGCGCCTCCTGTCCGGCCGCCCCTCCGATGAGCCCCTGAGCCTGTTCAGTGAGCGGGGGCAGGTGGTGGTGCTCTGGGCCGATCAGGTGCTCACCAGCCGCAGCCTCGATGGCACCTACCCCAACTATCGCCAGCTGTTGCCGGAAACCTTCAGCCGTTCCCTCCGGGTGGATCGGCGCGCCTTCACCGCCTCCCTTGAACGGGTGGCCGTGCTGGCGGACCAGCACAACAACGTGGTGAAGATCAGCAGTGATCCGGTGGCGGGCCAGGTGCAGATCCGCGCCGATGCCCAGGATGTGGGCAGCGGTTCGGAGGCCGTGGCCGCCACGATTGAGGGCGATCCCATCGAGATCGCCTTCAACGTGCGTTATCTCCTCGATGGCCTCAAGGCGATCGGATCCGAGCAGGTGGTGCTCCAGTGCAACGGCCCCACCACCCCGGCGGTACTGGTTCCCGTGGGAGAAGATGGTGCCTTCACCTATCTGGTGATGCCGGTTCAGATCCGCAGCTGAGTCGGCCCCAGATCTCCGATACGAGCCCGTGGCCCTTCCCGAGCAGCTGCTGCTGAGCGATCTGCTTCGGTTGCGGGTCCGCTGTGACCAGGGCCTCGACCATGGGCCCGGGGTGCTGGGGTGGATGCATCCCCCGGTCCACCGCCTGCTCGGTTGGGTCAGCCGGCCCTCCTCGTTCCGCTCCACCCGCCGCGTGTGGCGGCTCAATCAGCTCCGGGGGCTTTCCGAGGGCGAAGCTTTCGTGAAAGGCGAGGGCGCCGACACCGAGCCCGGTGTGCTGGAGCAGCTGCCCACCCTGATCGGCGCCACCCTGTTTGGGGCCGATCAGGCACCGCTCGGCACCGTGGCCGATGCTGCCGTGGAGTTGGGAACCGGCCGGATCCTCCACTACCTGGTGGCCCGCAGCGATCCCCGGCTGCCGGGCAGCAGTCGCTGGCGCCTCAGCCCCGAGCGGATCGTGGATCAGCAGAGCGGCCGCGTGATCACGGCCCTGCAGAGCCTCGACGATCTCCCCTTGGCCCGCTCCAGCGTTCGCCAGGAGTTGTTGCGACGCTCCAGGCGCTGGCGGGAGCAGGTGGGCGAGGAAACAAGCCGCCTGCGTGACCAGTTCCAGCAGGTGGGTGATCGGGTCGAGGGGCGGCTGGAGGGTTGGCTGGAGGAGCCCCCCTGGGAGGGCTTCCTGGATGAACGGGATCCGGGGCGCCCCTCGGACGAGCGACCGATCCCGACCGACCCTGCGCAGGCACCGGCCTGGGATCCCCTGGAGGATTGGGCAGAGGAAGAACCAGAACCAGGCGAAGACCCAGCACCTGAGCCTTGGCAGGATCGTTGGTCCGATGACTCACCGCTAGATGAGGATCTCAGGGAAGGGTCGGATCAGACCCTGGAGGCCCGCTCGCGGCGGCCATCGGCCCGTAGGGCCCCAGAGCGGTCAGGCTCCGATCGCTACCGCGGCCGCCCCGACGACGATCCCTGGATCTAGCCAGGTCTGCCGCCACTTCCGCCCCTGAACCACAGGCCCTGAACCACAAGACCGGATACTGGAGCCATCCTGCATGCCCGCGCTGGTGGTCTCCACTTCTTCCTATTCGGTGCCCGAAGCGTTGCGCAAGGAAGGGCTCAGCCAGGCTGATTACGACGAGATCGTGCGAAGGCTGGGGCGGGTTCCGAACCGGGCCGAGCTCGGCATGTTTGGCGTGATGTGGTCGGAGCACTGCTGCTACCGCAACTCCCGCCCCCTGCTCAGCCAGTTCCCCACCAGCGGGCCCCGCATCCTGGTGGGCCCCGGCGAGAACGCCGGCGTGGTGGACCTGGGCGAAGGCCAGCGGCTGGCCTTCAAGATCGAGAGCCACAACCATCCGTCGGCTGTCGAGCCGTTTCAGGGGGCCGCCACCGGGGTGGGAGGCATCCTTCGGGACATCTTCACCATGGGCGCTCGGCCGATCGCCCTCCTCAACGCCCTGCGCTTCGGGCCCCTCGAAGAGTCCCGCAACGTCGGCCTGATGGAGGGGGTGGTGGCGGGCATCGCCCACTACGGCAACTGCGTGGGAGTTCCCACCGTGGGCGGTGAGGTGGCCTTTGATCCGAGCTACAGCGGCAATCCGCTTGTGAACGCCATGGCCCTCGGGCTGATGGAGACCGAGGAGATCGTCTGCGCCGGTGCCCGGGGCGTTGGCCATCCGGTGGTTTACGTGGGCAGCACCACTGGCCGTGACGGCATGGGAGGCGCCAGCTTCGCCAGCGCCGAACTCACCGAGGCCTCCCTTGATGACCGGCCCGCTGTGCAGGTGGGGGACCCGTTCTTGGAGAAGGGGCTGATCGAGGCCTGTCTGGAGGCCTTCCAGAGCGGTGATGTGGTGGCCGCTCAGGACATGGGCGCCGCTGGTCTCACCTGCAGTTGCTCGGAGATGGCCGCCAAGGGGGGGTTGGGCATCGAGCTCGACCTCGATCGCGTCCCGGCCCGGGAGGAGGGCATGACGCCCTACGAGTTTCTGCTCAGCGAATCCCAGGAGCGCATGCTCTTCGTGGTGAAACCGGGGCGTGAGGAGGTCTTGATGGCCCGTTTCCGACGCTGGGGCCTTCAGGCCGCCGTGGTGGGCAGGGTGCTGGAGGAGAACGTGGTGCGGGTGCTGCAGCACGGCCAGGTGGCCGCCGAGGTGCCCGCCAGCGCCCTGGCCGAGGACACGCCGATCAACCACCACACCCTCCTGGCCGAACCACCCGCAGCGATTCAGGCCCACTGGCGCTGGAGTGAGGCCGAGCTGCCTCCCGCCGATCCCGCCGGCATCCAACTTCCCCAGGCCCATCTGGGCTGGGGCGAGGTGCTGCTGCGGCTCCTCGATGACCCCACGATCGCCAGCAAGCGCTGGGTGTGGCGCCAGTACGACCACCAGGTCCAGGCGAACACGGTGGTGCCCCCGGGCGGCGCCGATGCGGCGGTGGTGCGGCTGCGCCCCCAGCAGGGGGAGGGATCATTGGTGCCCTCGAGGCGCGGGGTGGCAGCGGTGGTGGATTGCCCCAACCGCTGGGTGGCCCTCGATCCCGAGCGGGGTGGCATGGCGGCGGTGGCCGAAGCCGCCCGCAATCTCAGCTGCGTCGGCGCTGAGCCCCTGGCCGTGACCGACAACCTCAACTTCCCCTCGCCCGATACCGACACGGGCTATTGGCAGTTGGCCATGGCCTGCCGCGGCCTTTCAGCCGCCTGCCTGGCCTTCGCCACCCCGGTCACCGGCGGCAATGTGTCCCTCTACAACGAGACTCGCCTGCCCGATGGAACGATGCAGCCCATCCATCCCACCCCGGTGGTGGGCATGGTGGGCCTGGTTCATGACCTGGCCCATGTCACCGGGTTGGCCTGGCGGGAAGCGGGCGATGCGATTTGGCTGCTCGGTGTTCCGCTGGAGGCTGGCGGTTCACCGGTTGATGGGCGGGTGGGTCTGGCTGCCAGCAGCTATCTGCAGGTGATCCACGCCGCGCTCACGGGCCGGCCTCCGTTGGTGGATCTCGACTTGGAGGTGGCGGTGCAGGCCTTGGTGCGGGAATCGATCGCCGCTGGCTTGGTGGCCTCCGCCCATGATCTTTCCGATGGCGGACTGGCTGTAGCGGCGGCGGAAGCCTGCATCGCTTCTGGACTAGGGGCTCACCTGGAGCTGCCGGCCGGCGAGGCCCGCTTGGATCGGCTTCTTTTCGCTGAGGGCGGTGCCCGGGTGCTGGTCAGTGTGTCGCCTGCGGCCGATGCGGCCTGGCAGGAACGGCTGGCTGCGGCCGGTTCCGCCGTTCCGGCCACGCGCTTGGGGATCGTTCAGCCCGAGCCCACCCTCATGGTGGCGCAGGCCGGCGAGGTTCTGCTGGAGCAGCCCCTGGCCTTGCTGCAGGAGCGGTTCGAGGGGGCCATTCCCCGCCGGTTACGGCAAGCGGCACCTCCTCCCGAAAGATGATGCGGCAGGATGGCCCTTCGGTGTGCCGGCGAGTTCCGTGACCAGTTCCGACCCCGACTCGTCCGGTTCGCCCGCTGCCGTGCCGTTCTCGCCCAGTTCCGGTCTGGAACAGTCCGGCGGTGAAGCGCAGCCCGAGCGGCCTGACAAGCCGGAGGAGGCCTGTGGCGTGTTCGCGGTGATGGCGCCCCAGCAGGCGGTGGCGAACCTCACCTACTTCGGTCTGTATGCCTTGCAGCACCGCGGCCAGGAATCGGCCGGCATCGCCGTGTTCGATGGCTCCCATGTGCGGCTCCACAAGGACATGGGGTTGGTGAGCCAGGTGTTCGACCAGGACGTGCTCGAGCGCATGCCCGGTGAATTGGCGATTGGCCACAATCGATATTCCACCACCGGCAGCAGCAAGGTCTGCAATGCCCAGCCCGTGGTCTTGATGACCCGCCTCGGTGCCTTCGCTCTGGCCCACAACGGCAATCTTGTGAACGCGGCCGAACTGAGGGAGTCTCTCAGCCATCTCGCCGGCGAGTTCACCTCCACCACCGATTCGGAACTGATCGCCTTTGCCCTCCAGCAGGCGGTGGATGGCGGCCAGAGTTGGAATGCCGCCATTCGCAGCGCCGCCGCCCGCTGTCGCGGGGCCTTCAGTTTGGTGATCGGCACTCCGGAGGGTCTGTTCGCCCTGCGGGATGGCCATGGCATCCGCCCCCTGGTGTTCGGTCTGATCGGGGAACCCGAGCAGGCCCAATGGGTGGTGAGCAGTGAAACCTGTGGCCTCGACATCATCGGTGCCCGCTACAGCGACGATGTGCAGCCCGGTGAATTGATCCACTTCCTGATGGGGGATCCGATTCCACAACGGCAGCGGTGGATTGAAGAGCCGGCCAAGTTATGTGTGTTCGAGATGATCTACTTCGCCAGGCCTGATAGCCGTTTCTTTGGCGAATCCCTATACAGCTACAGGGTTCGAATCGGTGAGGTACTGGCTCGTGAAAATCCCGTGGATGCCGATATCGTGATCGGTGTTCCCGATTCCGGAATTCCGGCGGCGATCGGCTATTCCCAGGCCAGCGGCATCCCCTTCGCCGATGGATTGATCAAGAACCGCTACGTGGGTCGTACCTTCATTCAGCCCACCCAGGCGATGCGGGAGGCCGGCATCCGGGTGAAACTCAACCCGTTGCCGGATGTGCTCGCCGGTAAGCGGGTGGTGGTGATCGATGATTCAATCGTGCGCGGCACCACCAGCCGCAAGCTGGTGCAGGCCCTGCGGGATGCCGGTGCCACCGCCGTGCACATGCGGATCAGCTCGCCGCCGGTAACCCACCCCTGCTTCTACGGCATCGACACCGACACTCAGGACCACCTGATTGCTGCTCGCCTCACCCTGGCCGAAATCGAGCAGCACCTCGGCGTGGACTCCCTGGCCTATCTGAGCAAGACGGGCATGGTGGAGGCCGCCCGCAGCGATTCGGGCCAGTTCTGCACGGCCTGTTTCGATGGTGCCTATCCGATCCCCATGGATGAGGAGGTTCGGCGTTCGAAGTTGATGCTTGAGCCGGCGGGTCTGGCGGCTACCGCCTGCTGAGCCGTCGGATTCAGATCGGGCCGGCCTGCGACGGGGCCTTGGCTGCGGCCGGTGCCTTGGCTGCAGCCGGGGCCTCGATGATCACTAAACCGCGGCTACGCCCCGAACTCGTGTCGATGCTGCGGATCGCCCGCCAGAGGTCGGCAGTGGTGACCCAGACCGCCGGATAGCGATAGCGGGCCACATCGAGGATGAGCACCCGGTCCTGGTCGGGGTCGTAGGCGGCGAGCGGCGAGATGTGGCCTCCTCCCTTTTGGCCCAGGGCCCGGCGGTCGTAGTTGGCTAAAAGGCGGTCGGTCCTTTCGGTCAGGCCGCGCCGCAGTAACCAGCGCAACTGCTCCAGGCTGAGGTTCTCGCCGTGATAGCGCCGCACCCCGGTGCCCACGCTGGCCAGCAGGCCATGGAGCTGCTCGAGGGTCATTCCTTCGCGGGCCACCCGGCTGGCCTCCACGAAGCTTCTGCTGGCTGGCACCGTGAACAGGTTGGTCTGGGTCCAGAACCGGTTGGTTCCGTAGTCCTCCGCCTTGGGGGCCGCCACCGCCAGGCTGTTGAGCACCATCACGCTGCTGGCCACACCGCAGTAAGCCAGATTCGCCTGGGTTTCGTACCACTGCACCAGCGCCGCGTAGTCCGCCCGGCGGGTGCGCGGCTTCAGCAGCAGCTTTTGACCGGCTGGAGAGTCCATCGCGATCGCTGTTGCCGGGGTGTCGACGGCTCCCACCGGTTGGAGAATGGTCAGCGCCATCAAGGTGAGGCCCAGGCCGGCCATCGCCCCCCGGCGGTTGGGGTGTCGGTGATCAGCCATTGAGGGGAATCAGGCTCAGAACCGTGCTGCCGCTGGGAAGTTCCAGATCCACGCCCGGTTCTCCGGGTCCTTCCACCACCAGATCGGCGGTGAGCCGCCGCAGGCTGCGGCTCGGTGCGCCGCTCAATTGCACCGCCAGCACCGCACTGCCATCCCCCTGCAGATCCACCAGCCGGTCTCCCCGATCGAGGAAGCGCAGGCCGATCTGGCCTAGGTCGCCCCGTTGGCAGACTCGCAGTTCCGCCACGGCGAGCCGTTTGATTCTCCCGAGTGCGGTGGCGAGCAGCACCGAGCCGCTGGGTGCTACGCAGGTGGCTCCCACCACCGTTTCGCCGGGCAGCAGCCGCAGCAGCACTGGACCCTGCGCGGTCCGCCCCATCACCGGCAGATCGGCGTCGTTCACGCTGAGCCGCAGCACCCGGCCCGTGCTGCTGGCCACCACCAGATCCCGGCCCGTGTCACAGGCCACCACGCGCTGGAGTTCTACCCCATCCCTGAGCTTGAGCACGCTGGCCGCCCGGCCTGAGAGCTCCAGGAAATCCTCGATCGGAAGCCGCTTGAAGCGACCATCGGTGCTCAGCAGCCCCAGGCTGCCGCTCGGTTGTTTCGGCAAGGCCATCACCTGCACCAGCCGGTCCCCCGCCAGGCCCTCGGGCAGGAACTTTTCCAGGTTTCCTGGCTGCTGACCGGCGAATTCCCAGCGCAGCAGCGCCACCCGGCCGCTGGCGCTGAAGGCGAGCAGGGATGGCTCCTGGGCCACCGGCAGCAGCACCCGGGCCGGAGCTGGATGCTCACCCAGGTCGGCGGCTTCCTCCAGGTGCAGACGGCCGAGCATTTGGGCCGTCACGATCCGCACCTGTCCATCCGCCTGGATCAGCAGGCGGCTGTCGCTGGCCAGGGCATCGAAGGCCTGTTGCCGCTGCCGTTCGGTGTTGGGACGCACCGCCGCCGCCCGCTGGGCCACCAGGTCGTCGCCCCCTTCCACCAGCCGGGTGCGCCTCGGTGTGGCGTAGCGCTTCCTAAGTGCTTTGAGTTCACTCACCAGGGCATCGAGGAGGCTGACGCGGTCATCGAGCAGCAGCCGCAGACGGCTCCGTTCGGCCCGCAGGTCATCGGTTTCCTTGCGCAGGCTTTCCTGTTCCAGGCCCGTGAGCCGCCGCAGTGGCATGGCCAGCACGGCATCGGCCTGGCGTTCGCTGAGTTCGAGCCTGACCTGGAGTGCTGCCTTTGCGGCGGCCGCATCGGCGGCGGCCGTGATCATGGCGATCACCTCCTGCAAATGGGCCAGGGCCGTGATCAGGCCCTCCACCACCTCCAGGCGGTCCTCGCAGCGCTTGAGCGCGTGGCGGGTGCGCCGCAGCAGGGTGAGTTCGCGGTATTCGAGGAACTGCTGCAGTAGCTCGCGCAGGCTGAGTTGCTGGGGCTGGCCCTGCACCAGGGCCAGCAGGATGGCGCCGAAGTTGCTCTGCAGGGCGGTGCGCCGCTGTAAGTCGGCCAGCACGGTCTCGGCGTTGGCGTCGCGGCGCACCTCCACCACCACCCGCATGCCTTCGCGGTCGCTTTCATCGCGGATGTCGGCGATGCCGCCGATCTTGCCCTCATTCACTTGCTCCGCCAGCTTTTCGATCCAGCCGGCTTTGCTGAGTTGGTAGGGGAGTTCGGTGATCACCACGGCGCCACGGCGGTGGCGGCCCTTGCCGGGTTGCACTTCCTCGATGTGGGCAACGCCCCGCATCGGGATGCTGCCCCGGCCGCTGAGGTAGGTGTCGCGGATGCCGCTGCCGAGAAGCACCTCGCCACCGGTTGGGAAATCGGGGCCGGGCACCAGCTCCAGCAGCTTCTCATCGCTGAGTTCGGGCTTGCGGATCATGGCGATCAGGGCATCCACCACTTCGCCGAGGTTGTGGGGGGGGATGTTGGTGGCCATGCCAACGGCGATTCCCGTGCAGCCATTGAGCAGCAGGAAGGGCAGCTGGGCCGGCAGCACGGTCGGTTCCTGCTGGGAGCCGTCGAAGTTGGGGGCGAAATCAACCGTGTCGTCTCCGATCTCATCAAGCATCGCCCCATGGGCGATCGGGGCCAGCCGGGTTTCCGTGTAGCGCATCGCCGCGGCTGGGTCGTCGTCCACGGAGCCGAAGTTGCCGTGACCATCGAGGAGCGGATGGCGGCTGGAGAAGGTCTGCACCAACCGCACCAGGGCGTCGTAGACCGCCTGGTCGCCATGGGGGTGGTACTTGCCGAGCACATCCCCCACCACCCGGGCGCATTTGCGGTAGGGGCGATCTGGGGTGAGCCCCAGCTCGTGCATCGCGAACAGGATGCGGCGCTGCACGGGTTTGAGTCCATCCCGCACATCCGGCAGGGCCCGACCCACGATCACGCTCATGGCGTATTCGAGGTAAGAGCGCTGCATCTCCTGGTGCAGGGCGATCGGTTCGATCCTCCCTTCGCTCGGCTCCTCGCTGGCTGCTTCGGGGCGGTCCTCGGCCATCCGGTATTGGGTTCAGGGGCGGAAGACGGGGCTCAGCCTACAGATCGCGCCGGGGTTGCCTGGCGCGATCGCTGAGCCGCCTCAGCGACCCTCCTCCGTTTTTTCAGCGGGAAGGGAGGCATTGGCACTGGCCCGGTCCACGCTCGCCTTCAGTTCCGGTTGCGCCAGCAGGGCGCGGGTGGCGGCCCGCAGCCGTTCGCCCCAGAGCTGTTCCTTGCGGAATCTGTCGAGCACGTAGTTGGGATCATTGGCGAGGGCCTGACTGGCCAGACGGATCGCTTCGCTGCGATTCGCTGTACCGCCCTTGACTTCCAGACCGACGGCCATGGCTAGAGTGGTTTCCGCGGCATCAGGTTTGATCTTGAGCACTTGGCGCCAACGTTGCAGGGCCTCGTCCTGGCGGCCCAGTTCGAACAGCACCAGGCCCTGATTGTTGATCGCCTCCCAGAAGTCGGGACGGAGTTTCGAGGCCCGTTCGAAGGACGTTAGAGCTGAGCCCGTTTCGTTGAGCATGATCTGGGCGTTACCCAGATCGAAGTAGGCGCCGGAGTTGCGGGGATCAAGCTCGAGACCCTTGCGCAGCAGGGGCACGGCCCGGGCGGGATCGTTGTTGCGCAGGGCCAGAGACCCTTCCGCCAGCCAGATTCCAGCGTTGCTGGGTTCCAGCAACTTGGCCCGCGCCAGTGCCTTCTGGGCCTGGTCGGGGTGGTTGCTGCGCAACTCCGCTTCCGCCAGCAGGATCCAGCCCCGAGGGTCATTGGGAATCAGCCGCACGGTGAGGTCTGCCAGCCGGGCTGCATCCTCGGCCTGGCCCATTCGCAGCAGGCGGGCAGCTGCCTGGGCGATCCCCAGTCCAGCCGCTTCCATCTCCTTGGCGGGGGGCAGGTAGACGTAAGGAACTAGGGCCCGGGCCGGGTTGCCCAGCCCGATCACTCCCAGCCCCAAGCCTGCGCCCAGCAATATCGGGGTCGCCAATCTAAGCGAACGCCCGAGGGGTCCTCGATGAATCTGGGGAGGTAGGTGCTTGCCAGCCAACCTTCCGGCCAGCTGTTCTGCAAAGATTTTCGTTAACTTTTCAGCCAGCCGTTCAGCCCGGAATCCCCACCGCCTGCCCACGGATCACCAACGAATACGACCCAGCCTAGGGATCAATCCCGCTCCCACCCACGGCCGCCTTGAGATTTCGGCGCCACATCCAAGGACGGATACGCCGCAGAGATGAGGCGCGCAGCCGTTCGTCCCAGACGTCGTCACTCCAGCCCAGTGCCTCCTCGGCCCGCAGCTCCAGCAACCAGGGCCTGGGCTGCACATCGGGGTCCTCTGAGCTCTCCAGGGGTTTCCGATTCCAGGGGCACACGTCCTGGCAGATGTCACACCCCGCCACCCAGCCGTTCAGGGCCGCAGCGATGGCTCCAGGCAGCTCGGGATCGCGGTTTTCAATCGTGTGATAAGCGATGCAACGCCGCGCATCCACCACGAAGGGTTCCACGATGGCGCTAGTCGGGCAGGCCGTGATGCAGCTGCTGCAGCGGCCGCAGAGGGGCTCTGCCGGCCGGTCGGGCGGCAGCTCCAGGGTCGTGAGCAGGTGGCCGATCAGCAGCCAGGAACCCCGATCGCGATGGATCAAGTTGCCATGTTTGCCGATCCAGCCAAGGCCCGCCTCCTCCGCCCAGGCTTTGTCGAGCAGGGGGGCGCTATCCACGCAGGCCCGCCAACGGGTCCCTGGCACCCGGGCTTCCAGCCAGCGTCCCAGCCGCCGCAACCGGCTATCGATCACCCGGTGATAGTCCCTCCCCCAGCCGTAGCGGGCCACCGACAGGCTTCCGTGTTGACGTCCTGCGGCCACGTAGTAGGGCAGTCCCACCGCCATCAGGCTGCGCACCCCCGGCAGCAGGGCTTCTACGGAGCGGCGCCGGGGATCGGCCATCCAGGCCATCCCCCCCTGGTGACCGGCCGCCAGCCAGCGTTCCAGGGCGGCGTTGCGCAGGGCGAGGTTCGGTCCGCCGGGCACGGCGGCATAACCCACCGGATCAAAGCCGAGAGCGGCCGCTTCCTGCCGCAGGGCCGCGGCCAGTTCGGTCAGCCTGATGTCGGTCAGCTTGGGGATGGTGGTCTTGGGTGGTGCCATCGGGGGTGCCGGTAAAGTCCCCAGCAGTTCCGGTCTACAGCGTGGCTCTCTCGTCTTCCGGTCGTTTCAGTCCCCTGTTGCGTTGGATCGGCATCACTCTGGTGGTGCTTCTTCTGCTTCAGATGCTCGCGGTGCTGGGCCTCTGGGATTGGAGTTCGGAAGCCTTCCGCCAGCTGGTGGTTGAACGCCTCATCCAGCAGGCGCCCATGGCTCTTGTGGGTCTGCTACTCATGTATCTCTCTTCGCGGCTCGATGATGACGGCGAGCAGCGCACGCCAGTGCTCTGGGCCGTTTGCCTGCTGAGTGGTCTGCTGGCCGTGCTGCTCACCGCTTCGCTGCCGATCGCCTTTGGTGGAGACAAGCTGCTGCAGGATCAGGCCGATCAGCAATTGGCAGCCAAGCGCGGTCAATTGGAGATGGCTCGCCAGCAGAGCAAGGAACCGGCGGTGCTGCAGCAGCTGATCAAGCAGGCTGAGTCCGCCGGACAGGTGCCGGCCAACGCCACCGATGCCCAGAAGACCCAGGCGGCCCGCTCCTTCATCGATCGGCAGCTGCAGCAGATGGAGGATCAGTTCAAGCAGGCGAACCAGGCCAGCAAGGTCACCCTCAGCCAGCGCCGGCTGGCCGGCTCCGGTGGGGCTGTGGTGTTGATCGTGGCCTTCACCCTTCTCTGCCTGGGCAGCGTTCTCTAAGAGTTCGCTGAAAAACCCGCCCACCCCTGCGAAAATGGGGCAACCGCCTATCCCGTGATGCGAGGTCAGCAGGAGCGCAGCGGCTCCCTGTTCTCTGGATCAAGCAGTGGGGCGGGCTGCGTCAGTTCAAGCTGCGCGGCACCGAAAAGGTGGGTGCAGTGTTTGGCCTGCACGTGATCGCCTACAACCTGATCCGCCTGGGCAACCTGCTCAGACCGGCGGTGGCAGCGGCATGAGCAGGTGGTTGCCCAGAGGTGTGGCCAGAGGACAGCGCTCCAGGAAGCCCCGACAGGAAAAACGGCTGAAATCGGGCGTTCCAAGCCGCTGAAACCCTGGCAACAAGCCCGGACGGAGCGCGATCAGCTCTCAGGAGGGGAAAACGCGCCTTCTCAGGCGGTTTTTCCGCAAACTCCTAAGGGGGCAGCGGGTGACTACCGTTGGAGTCCTGCTTAGGTCGTCATCCCTTGGAGTCCTCCAGTCCTCGCCCGGATCAGCCGCTGGCAAACCGGCTGCAGCAGGATCTCAAAAATGATCTGATCGCCGGCCTTCTGGTGGTGATTCCCCTGGCCACCACCATTTGGCTGGCCACCACGGTGAGCCGCTTCGTGTTGGCTTTTCTCACTTCAATACCGAAGCAGTTCAACCCCTTCAACACCCTTAATCCACTCCTTCAGGAACTGATCAACCTCGGAGTCGGCTTGGTGGTTCCCCTGCTGGGCATCCTGCTGATCGGTCTGATGGCCCGCAACATCGTGGGCCGCTGGTTATTGGAGTTCGGTGAGGGCACCCTGCTCAGGATTCCCCTGGCCGGTTCGGTCTACAAGACCCTCAAGCAGCTGCTTGAAACCTTTCTGCGAGATAATTCAAGCCGCTTCCGCCGGGTGGTTCTGGTGGAGTACCCCCGCGAAGGCCTTTATGCCCTTGGTTTCGTGACCGGGGCGATCGGAACGGCCGTTCAGGCCAGTTGTCCTGAAACGATGCTGAGTGTGTTCATTCCCACGGCCCCGAATCCAACCACCGGTTGGTATGCGGTGGTGCCGGAGCGTTCGGTGCGGGATCTCGATCTCAGCGTGGAAGATGCATTTCGCACGATCATCTCAGCCGGCATCGTCAGCCCCGACGACCGCGAAGCTCCCTCCAACCGCAGTTTCTCCACCCTGCTCGCCCAGCTGCGGGCGCCCCAGTACTCTTGAAGCAGACCTGATGCAGAGTCGCACCCTCGCCCGTGAGCTGGCCCTTCTGATCCTTGGTCAGATCAGCGATCGCGCCTCCGCCACTGCTCCGTCCGCCGACACTTCCTTGGAGGTGGTGTTGCAACAGGCCCAGGCCAGTCTTGCTGAGCATGTGCGCGAAGCCCTCGACCACTCCGCTGACGAGTTGCGGCGGGCCCAGCAAGAACTGCTCGACAGCGAACTTCAGGAAGCTGGCGGCGAACGTTTGCCGCGGGTGCGCCAGCACCTGCAGACCGGTCTAGGCCTGGGGGAGCAGGCGATCAACCGCCTCTCCGCCAGCCTGGAACTGCCCCGCCTGCTCTTGCTGGCCGATCAGGATGGCGTGCGACGCGACGCCTTGGCCCGAGCAGCCGCCGTGTTGCGCGGCCGCGCCAGCATTGATGGGCGGTTGGATGCAGTGATGGAGGGCTGGCGCCTCACCCGTCTGCCGCGCATCGATCGCGACATCCTGCGTCTGGCGGTGGTGGACCTCGAGACTTTCGCCACCCCTCCCGCCGTGGCCTGCAATGAGGCGGTGGAGCTGGCCAACCGCTACAGCGATGAGCAGGGTCGTCGCATGATCAACGGCGTGCTTCGCCGTTTCACCACGGCGAAGGTTTAGGCGATGGTGTTCGACTGGTTCAAGCGGGCTGCGGGCCCATCGGAGCCCGAGCCTCCGGCCCCGGAAGCTGCCGCCCCCTCCGCAACGGCCGCTCCGGAGGATTCCCCCTTCGAGGCTTCCGCTGCGGACTCCTCGCCGTCAGCGCCGCCGGTGGCCCCGTTAGGGGCGCCCCCCGCTTCGCCGCTTCCTCTGCCAACGGGGGTGGCTGTCTCTGCTGTCGTGGATCAGGATGCCCTCGCCTGGGCTCGCCAGGCCTATGCCCGCCTGAAGGCCCAACAGGAGGCCTCTGCCCAGGTCGCCACTGCCCCGGCTTCGACGACAGCCCCGAGTTCCGCAGGTATCGCCGCCCCTGTCCAGGCAGCCCTTGCCGGTAGTTCAGTTTCCGCCCTGGCGGATCAGAGTTCGGCTTCGATAGGGCCTGGTTCCACGCCAGCCGAGCTCCTGAGCATCCCCCTGGAGCCGGCTGAAACGGCACCATTCGCGCCTGTCGAGCGGCCCTCCCCCGCCACGGCCCCTTCCGCTGAAGCGCTCACGGAAGCGGGAATCTCACAAGCTGCCGTCGCCCCTGCCGAGCCATCTCCGGTCTCGTTCCCTGGGGCGTCGGCCCCACCCGCCCCCGGGCTCTCCCTGCTGGAGCTGGCCGCCGCCCAACGGGAGCAGCGTCGTCAGGAGATCCTCGCCGCTTCACCCACCGCACCGGCGGCGGTCAAGCCTTCCGGCGGAGCCGTTGCGGCTTCCCCCGCAACAGCATCCACCGCCCAGGACGAGCCCAGCCTCGGGGCGTTCGATGCTGATTTCACCTGGTCCGCCGAGGTGCTGGCCGCCCAGGGCCGCCGGGTCGAAGACGTTTCCCTGGAGGAGATCGACTGGCTCACCCGCCTGCGCCGCGGCCTGGAGAAGACCCGTAAGGGCTTCGTGGCCCAGCTGCTCGACACCCTCGGCGATGACCCCCTCAGTAGCGAGAGCCTCGAGGACATCGAATCCAACCTGTTACGCGCCGATGTGGGAGTGCAGGCCACTGACCGGGTGCTGGAGGCCCTGCGGCAGCGCCTCAACGAGGAGGTGGTGGACCCTGCCGAAGGGCTGCGCTTCCTTAAGGAACAGCTGCGCGCCATTCTCGAGGAGCCGATCACCGCGAGCGGCCGTGACCTGCTGGCCCCCGAGAAGGATCGGCTCAATGTGTGGCTGCTGGTGGGCGTGAATGGCGTGGGTAAGACCACCACCCTCGGCAAGTTGGCCAATTTGGCGGTGCGCAGCGGTTATAGCTGCCTGATCGCCGCCGCCGATACCTTCCGCGCCGCCGCCGTGCAGCAGGTGAGCGTTTGGGGTGAGCGCAGCGGTGTGCCTGTGGTGTCGAATCCCAGCGCCAACGCCGATCCTGCCGCCGTCGTCTATGACGCTATCGGAGCTGCCAAGGCCAAGGGCACCGAGCTGGTGCTTGTGGACACCGCCGGCCGGCTGCAGACCAAGCACAACCTGATGGAGGAGCTCAGTAAGGTGCGCCGCATCGTCGACAAGCTGGCCCCCGAGGCGGTGGTGGAATCGCTGCTGGTGCTCGATGCCAGCCAGGGCCAGAACGGCTTGCGCCAGGCCATGGCCTTCGCCAGCGCAGCCGGTCTCACCGGCGTGGTGCTCACCAAGCTCGATGGCAGCGCCCGCGGCGGCGTGGCCCTGGCGGTGGCCTCCGAAGCCCGCCTGCCGATCCGCTTCATCGGCGCCGGCGAAACGATCCGCGATCTGCGGCCGTTTAATAGCTTTGAGTTCGTGGAAGCGCTGTTGGCGGGTTAGCCGGCGGTGCCGGCAGTCGGGCAGCCTCCCGGCGAGGGGCCTAAAAGAAGAACTTCAGCCCGACCTCCACCCCGTTCTGGTAACTGGCGAAGGCATTGGATCGGCTGGCGCCGTTGTCGTAGGCAAGGCCCATGTAGCGCCAGGAGATGTTGAGGTCGGTGCTGTTGCCCACCGCGTAGCCGAGGCCCAGCTGGGCGTTGCCGGAGAGATCCTGGGCGCCGCCCAGGCCGAAGCCGCCGATGTCGGCCCGGCCGAAAGCCCGCAGCCGGGGGCTCAGGAACACGGTGGCCTGGGTGCCCAGCAAGGGCTGGGCCCAGGTGCGGTTGAGGTCGCCCTGGCGCTGCAGGCGGAGTCCGAAGGGTCCGTTGCCGCGCAGCTCGGCCTCCACCCCCAGTCCCACATCCACCAGCCGCACGCCTGCGTAAGGGATCACGCTCCAGCTCCCTGGCGCGGCCACGGCGCTCTCCCGGGCGCCGAGGCGGTAGCGCAGGGCCAGGTCGTAGATCCCCAGGTTGGTGGTCACCGAGGCCTTGCCCGTGAGCAGGCCCCGGGGTGTGGTGCGGGCAAAGGAATCGCCGATGCGGTTGTAGCTGAGGTCCGCCAGCAGGCCGAAGCGGCCCTGCTCCAGGCTGCCGCGGGCCGAGGCCGTCATCTGGATCAGGGGGATCAGATCACCCAGCCAGAGGTCCGTTTCGGCCGTGAAGCCGCGAACCGTGGTGTCTCCGGTGGTGCGGATCGGCGCGAATCCGTAGAGCTCCAGGGTGGCGGCCCAGGGGTTAGGGGGGGCCTGGGAAGGGGCCGGGAGGGGAGCTTCCGCCGGTGAGACCGGGTTGACGGCCGGGTCGGCCTGGGCCGTCGCCGGGAGTGCAAGACCGGCTAGGGCCACGCCCAGAGCCAGGCCGCAGCCGAGCCCGGGCCGTCCAATCACTGCCGTTTCGGGGTGGCGGTCGATTGGCTGGGTCATGGAGGCTGGCCTGGCGGAGAGCCCAATGGCGACAGTCGGACCCTATCGGAGATTGGCAAACGATGCTTTACCCAGTCCGTGCCCGAGTGGGCTCGCCGAGCAACATGCTGGCTTTCTCGGTCGATCGACCTCAGCCTGTGTTGTCAGGGCTCGAGCCAGCTGAGCCCGAAGGGTGGCCCCTATCGCCGAGCAGGTGCACCAGCCAGCCGGGCCCGCTGAGAGCCAGCACCAGGATCGTGAGCGAGGTGCTCAGTCGGCTGGAGACGGTGCGGGCCTGATCGAGGCCGCTGTGCAGGAAGGCGAGGGTCACCAGCACCGCGAAGATGCCGGTGGTGAGGGCGCTGGCGGCGCGCAAGGTGTCTTTGGGGGGGCGGCGGTTGGGGTGGGCGGCGTCGAGGCTGAAGCTGCGGCCGCCGATGGCGCCGGCCACCATCAGACAGCCCACCAGTGCCAGCCGAAGGCTGAGTCCCTCGCGGGGGTCAGTGGCCTGGATCTTCTCGGCCACCACCATGGCGCTGCCCAGCAGGCCGCCGCAGCCGGCGCCGAGCACGCCCCACCAGGCCCAGGGGGCCAGGGCCCGGCCGCTGGCCACCGAACTCGCTGCCAGCAGCAGGGCCGTGAGGAAGGTGGAGGGCAGGGCCGTCACATGGCGTGTGATCCCGTAGGCGGCCACCACGCCGATCAGGCAGCCCAGCAGTCTCTGGAAGCGCGCCGGGAGTCTTGCGATCGGCCGGTGCTGCATCGCAGGAGCCGGCATGCGGGGAGCGGGGGGTGGCATTCCTTCAGCCATCGTGGGGATCAGGAGTCCATCAAGTCCTGGTGCCGGGTCCAGCGAGTGCCGGCCCGCCCCGAGAGTTTTGCCCTACTGCCGCGCCAGGACCTGGCGCATCTGCTCTTTCAGGTCGTCTAACGGGGTGCCGCTCACATCCACAAGGGCCCGTTTGATTTTGCCGCCGTAGGCGAAGGGGGGCTTGTAATCCGGCAGGGCCGGCGAGCCCGGATCGGCCCCCACCGCCACCCCGGCTGCCAGGCCGAGGCTGAGGGGAATGGTCACGGGCAGCTCGCCTTCGCCCACCGGCTGGCCATCCACGAACAGCACCACCTTCGCCGGGGTGCCCTTGCCGTTGGCCACATCGGCGGGGCCGGTGGGGGTGAATTCGGCGCTCACAATGTGGTGACCGGCCGGAAGCGGGCCGCTGGAGCGAACGCGGAAGAACTGTTCGGCCACGTAGTTGTAGCCGTAGGTGAGCAGTCCGTTCTGCACGTAGAAGGCGAAGCCGCCGTCGTTGCCGCCCATGCTGAACAACACCCCCTCGGCGCCGTCTGCGGGAACCTCCACCTCCACCGAAATGGAATGGGGCCGGTTCAACACCCGCGGCGCCGCATTCAACGGCACCATCTGGGTACCGGGGTAATAGATGTAGCGCTGGCGGTCGGCTGTGATCTGGGGCCGCTCGATCGCGAAGCGCTGGGTGCCGCGGCTGTCGATTGGCAGCACGTTGTACTTGCCGGCCTCCACATACCACATGCCGATCATGGCGATCAGGCGGTCTCGTTCGCTGGCGGCGAGGTTGTTGGTTTCGGCGAAATCCTCCTTGAGGTTGTAAAGCTCCCAGCCATGGGCATCAAGCTGAATAAGCTGGTCATAGCTGATTGGATCGCCGAAGCGGCGGCCCGATTCCACGAACGAGGTGCCGGGCCAGGGGCACACGGCGCGCCAGCCATCGTGATAGAGGGAGCGGTGGCCGAACATCTCGAAGTACTGGGTGAGATGCAGGCTCGGCGCGGCGGGATCCGCAAAACAGGAGGCCAGCGAGAAGCCTTCGATCGGGCTCTGGGTGACGCCCTTGATCGTGGTGGGGGCTTCGATGCCGAGGGCATCGAGCACCGTGGGCACCATGTCGATCGCATGGCAGTACTGGGAGCGCACCTCGCCGCGGGCGGCGATCCCCTTCGGCCAGCTCAGGATGAACGGATCGCTGGTGCCGCCCCGGTAGGTCTCGCGCTTCCAGCGGCGGAAGGGGGTGTTGCCGGCATGGGTCCAGCCCCAGGGATAGTGATTGAAATACTTTGGGCCACCGATGTCGTCGATGGCGGCGAGATTCTGCGCGAGGTTCTCCGGCACGTTGTTGAAGAACTTGCCCTCGTTCACCGAACCGGTGGGTCCACCCTCGGAGCTGGCGCCGTTGTCGGAGATCACCATGATCAGCGTGTTGTCGTACTCGCCGATCTCCTTGAGGAAGCTGATCAGTTCACCGATGTAATGGTCGGTGTGCTCGAGGAAGCCGGCGAACACCTCCATCATGCGGGCGTAGAGGCGCTTCTCTTCTGCGGAAAGGCCATTCCAGTCGGGCACATCAGGGTCATGGCGCGACAGCACGGTGTCTGGCGGAATGATGCCCAGCTCCTTCTGGCGCGCGAAGGTGTGCTCGCGGTAGGCATCCCAGCCGCCGTCGAATTGGCCTTTGTACTTGTCGGCCCACTCCTTCGGCACGTGGTGGGGCGCATGCATGGCGCCGGTGCAGAAGTACATGAAGAAGGGCTTATTGGGCGCCACCTGCTTCGAGTCGGCGATCATCGCCTTGGCCTTCGTTACCAGATCGGGGGTGAGGTGATAACCCTCCTCGGGGGTCGCAGGGGGCTCCACCTGGGTGTTGTCCTGCACCAGTTCGGGGTAGTACTGGTGGGTGTCACCCCCCAGGAAGCCGTAGAAGCGCTCGAAGCCGCGGCCCAGGGGCCAGCGGTCGTAGGGGCCGGCCGCTGAGGTGGCCTCCGCTGGGGTGAGGTGCCATTTGCCGATGGCGTAGGTGTTGTAGCCCTTCTGCAGCAGGATTTCGGAGAGGAAGCCGTTCTCGAACGGGATGTAACCGTTGGAGCCGGGATAGCCCATCGACCCTTCGGTGATGCAGGCCAGGCCGTTGGAGTGATGGTTGCGGCCGTTGAGCATGCAGGAGCGCGACGGCGAACAGAGCGCCGTGGTGTGCATGTTGCTGAAGCGCAGACCGTCGGCCGCCAGGGCATCGAGGTTGGGGGTGGCGATCGGGCTGCCGTAGCAACCGAGTTGCCCGAAGCCCGTGTCATCGAGCACCAGGTACAGCACATTGGGGCCCCCCTCCTTGGCCCGGTTGGGCATCGGCCAGGCGGGGGTCGATACATCGGCGGTGCGGCCGATCACGCCGGGGAAGGCGGCACCGGGCTTGTATTCGTTGAGCGGCATCGGAGCGGTAGGGAGGCTCTGGCGGGACCGTAGCGAGGGCTGACACTTCTGGCCTCGGGCCGCCCGATACCTTGAGCATCCGGTCGGGCTCTGCATGGCTTCTTAGGGCCAGCATCCGGGCCGATCGCCTTAGGGCTGCATCGGCGAGACACAGCCGTTGGTCGTGGCGACCAGCGGTCCCGGTTTTCCTGTCGATTGGCTGGGAAGGGATCTGGTTGTCCCGGGGTTGCGTTTTTTGGAGGCCATTGCGTTTTTGGTGACTTTGGTTGGCAAAATTCCCAAAAATCTATAATGATTAAGGGGATCTCTGCAAATCGCTGCAGATCGCTGCGTTCAACGATGTCGAAGTCGGCCGCCGGGCTCGTTGAGGGCGTGGGATCACTCCCCTTCATCAAGCTGCCAGGGGCCTCCCTGGAATCGAGTGATCCCTCTGGCCACGGCGCTGTTGTGGGCACGTTTCTGCCCTTCCATGTTCACCGCTGGGACCATCCGGAGCGTGATCAGCCCTTCATCAATCAATCGGGTTTCGTTCGCCTTGGCGATCTCACCCTGCTCGCGACCTGGGGCTCCGGAATCAATGGGGAGGTGGAGCAAAAGTGTGAGGCCCAGCTGATCCTGCCCTACGTGGCGGGCGTCAATGCCTTCACGATCGAGCGACAGATTTATACCATTCGCTCCTCCTGCCTTTTTATTCCTGCCACCCAGGCCAAGATCAAGGTGGTCAACACCATGTGCTCGGGGGTGATTATCAGTTTTTCGCCCGATTCCTTGCTGCCGGTGGCCCATGCCATCGGTGGCCCCGGTTTTGATCCCCTGCCGCTGCGCACGGCCCTGGAGCGACCGGCCGTCTTGAGCCGTCGGGCCGATCCCCGCATCGATCGCCTCCACAACCTGCTGATGGAGACCATGGCCTACACCGAGCGCTGCCTGGTGAGCGGTGGAGCCGTCAACCCGATGCTGCGTCTCGATGACCTGATCCGTCGCTTGGTGGTGATGCTCTTGGTGCCTGATCTGCTCGATGCGGCCACCGCGGCAACGCCGATCAGCGAACCCTTCCTGCATCAACAACTGGTGGATTGGCTGTTGGCCCATCTCGATCAACCGATCAGTCTTTCGGAGCTGGAGCAGCGCAGCAGCTACAGCCGTCGCGCCCTTCAGTACGCCTTCAAGCAGCGCTTTGGTTGCGGCCCGATGCAGTGGTTGCGCCAACAACGGTTGGCCAAGGCCAGGGCCCTGCTGGAGCAACCCGGATCCTCCGGCGGCCTCACCCAGGTGGCCCAGGCCTGCGGCTACCTCTGCCAGGGCTCCTTCAGCCGCGATTTTCTGGCCCGCTATGGCGAGCGTCCCTCCCAGGTGAAGCGGCGGTTCCGGGATGCCGACCTGCTGGAGCGGTTCGCTAGATCCTCCGTCGCCGCCGGCTCTTAAGGCCGGATCAACCCGCAACCCGTTCAGTCGGCCGCATCCGGCCGCACGATGCAGCGGAAGCCGAGGTGGCAGGTGGAGGTGTCGACTCCCTGGGCCATCCGCGCGGCCGGCCGGTAGCGGCGGCAGTAGCTGGGGGCGCACAGGAAGGAGCCCCCCTTCACCACCTTGCGCGGGATAGCGCCGTGCTGGGAGGAGGGGTCCACGCTGGCGGCGGCGTCAACGGCCCCACGGGGGTTGCGCAGGGTGGCACAGCAGCCCTGAGGCAGGTTTTCTGCTGCGTGACCAGCTCCACGGTCATGGTCTGACCCTCTGTTCGGCTCGCTGTCCGTGCTGGTGGCCGCTCCGTTGCCCAGGCCTTCCCGGGCCGCTTCGCCGCTGGGAGTCGTGGCGGAGCCGGATCGCGCCGCCGCCAGTCGGGCTCCGTGCTCCTGGTACCAGTCGTCGGTCCACTCCCAAACGTTGCCCACCATGTCGAGCAGGCCGTAGCCGTTGGGCGGATAACTGCCCACCGGTGCGGTGCCCTCCCAGCCATCGGCACGGCTGTTGTGGTGCGGGAAGTCGCCTTGCCAGGTGTTGGCCAGCATCCGGCCGCCCGGATGGAGGTCCTCCCCCCAGGCGAACTCCACCCCTTCCAGCCCGCCCCGGGCCGCTCGCTCCCATTCCGCCTCCGAGGGCAGCGCCTTGCCCGCCCAGGCGGCATAGGCCAGGGCATCGGCATGGGCGATGTGCACCACCGGATGGTGGTCGCGGCCCTTGATCGAGCTGCCGGGTCCCTCCGGATGGCGCCAGTTCGCCCCTGGCACGTATTGCCACCAGCGATAGGGATCGCCCCGCCCCACCGGCCCTAGCGGCGGCACAAACACGATCGAAGCAGGCTGCAGCAGCTCCGGCTGGGCCTCCGGGTAGGTGGCGGGATCGGCGGGCCGTTCCGCCATGGTGATGTGGCCCGTGGCCTTCACAAACTTGCGGAACTGGGCGTTGGTCACCGTGATGCGGTCGATCCAGAAGCCATCCACCGCCACCGGGTGAGCCGGGGCCTCCTCGCCGTAGTGGTGGTCGGAGCCCATCTGGAAACGCCCGCCCGGGATCCACACCATGTCCCGTGCCGGGGGCCGGCCCGGCGGGCGGGCCGGGTCGCGCACTGCTTCGCCCGAACCGCGTGGGTCGATCGTGGTGGTCACACCCCATCCTCCGCCCAGGGCCTCCGGCGTTCCTGTTCCTCCTCCAGCCGCCGTTCCGCTTCGATTTCGCGGCCGAGAAAGAGGTTGAGGAAGGTGCGGATCAGCGCCACCACCCCCAGCTGGATCAGGTGCGTGGGGGAGGGACTCACCGTGGTGGCCACGATGTCGGCGCCCAGCTGGAACTCCAGGGCCAGGGCCAGCCAGCTGCCGAAGGTGAGGCGGGCCCGGTTCGAGGGCCGCTCGGGCAGGCGCCGCCCCAACCGGGGCAGGGCATCGCGGCTGATCGCCAGCAGGCCGCTCAGCACCGTGAGCACCGACAGGCCCTCCATTAGCAGGGAGGTGGCCTGGGCCAGGGGCAGCAGCACCTCTTCGGCCGCCGCGGTGGTGAACGCCATGGACCTCCTGGGCCGTCGTTGCAGGCTAGGCGGGGTCCCCGGCCCGGCCAACCCAACGAACCCGGGGAACGTTGCTACGTTTCGGGTCCTTCGCGGCCGCTCCTTGGGCAGCCAGCCGCCCCACCGCTCACCGGCCCCCTCGCCGGCCGCATCCGCCGCAGGCTCGGTGCCCGGCGGTGGGGAGCTTGCGGCCGTTGGACTTGCGGCCGTTGGAACAGATGCGGATCAGTCCGGCCAAGGCGAGCGCAGTGGCCTCGCCAACGGCTCCGCGGCGCTCGATCCAACCCCTGTCTGCGCGATGCCTGCTGCGGCCGTGCCCGCCGCGGCGTCCGACCCTCGACCGGCGGCTCCTGCGGCCAGCGAGGCTTCCCTTCCCTTGCCGGCCTCGGCCCATGGCCTTTCGCCCGGCGCCTCGGTGCGCCAGCTGCTCGACAGCCTCAACCGGGAGCAGCGCCGCAACCAGGAATTGCTGGCTTCCCTGGCCTTCGCGCTGCGCAGCTTCACCAATCTCCGGCGTTTTCTTGAGCTGGTGCCGGTGGTCGCCTCACGGCTTGTGGAGGCGGAGGGGTCCGTGCTGGTGGTCTTCCACCCCGATGGGCGTCTCTGGCGGGAGCAGCTGCAGGGGTCCCCTGGGGAGGGATGCGCCGAGGTGATCCGCCAGCTCGCGGTCCTCAGCGACAGCCAGCTCCAGGCCCAGTCTGGTGATGAGGCGGTGGTGGCCCTGCTGGACCCCCTGCTGCATCGCCTGCTCGGCCCGGCCCGGGTGATCGCCACCTCGGTGGTGGTCCGCAGCCGCATGCGGGGCCGGCTCTATGTGTTCAGCGCTCGGCGTGGCTTCAGCTGGAGTGAGGTGCACCGTCGCCATCTCCAGCTGGTGGCCGACCTCACCGGCGTGGCCTTGGAGAATGAACTCCTTCAGGAGGACATGCGCCGCCATGAGCGCATCGATCGCCAGTTGAGCATCGGTGCCGAGATCCAGGCCCAGCTCCTTCCCGATCACTGCCCCACGATCGAGGGCGTGGATCTGGCGGCCCGTTGCCGTCCGGCCTTCCAGGTGGGCGGCGACTACTACGACTTCATCCCCACCCGTCCCCAGGCGATCGGTCGGCGCCGCGAGCGCGGCCGCTGGGCTTTGGTGATGGGGGATGTGATGGGCAAGGGGGTGCCCGCCGGCCTGCTGATGACCCTGCTGCGGGGCATGCTGCGGGCCGAGGTGCTGAGTGGCCTGCCCCCGGACCGGATTCTCCACGATCTCAACCAGCTGGCCCAGGAGGATCTGGCCCATTCGCACCGGTTCGTGACCCTCTTTTATTCCGATTACGACCCCCGCAGCCGCCTGCTCCGCTTCGCCAATGCCGCCCACAACCCTCCCTTGATCTGGCGGCGTCAGGCCGGTTCGGTGGAGCGGCTCGATGCGCCGGGGCTGCTGATCGGCCTCCAGAGCGAGGCCGAATACGGCTGCGGCCAGGCGGTGCTGGAGCCCGGCGATGCTCTCCTTTATTACACCGATGGCGTCACTGAGGCCACCGGCCTTGGCGGGGAACGCTTTGATGAGGAACGTCTGGTGGGGGCCTTCCAGGCCGCCACCAGCTCTGGTCTTGGTGCCCAGGGGATTCTGGATCAGCTCTTCGCCCGGCTGGATCGTTTCGTGGGCACGGATCGGCAGTTGGAGGACGACGCCTCGATGGTGGTGCTCAAGGTGCGGGAGGAGCTGATGCTGCCGCCCCTGCCGATCGGCTGAGGGCGGGTCGCGGAGGCGGCATCCAGGTTCTCCGGGCCCCGGTGGCAAGCTGAGGCCTGCCCCTGTGCCTCTCCATGGCTGCTGAAACCCCTGCTTCCCAGGGCCCCGCTGCCGGCGGCAGTACCGGTGTGACCGGTGGTTCGGCGGCCGGCTGGAGCGATCGCTTCGAGGAGGGGCTCCATCCGGTGATCGAGCGCTTCAATGCCTCGATCGGGTTCGACATCGCCCTGCTGCAGCAGGATCTGGATGGCTCCATCGCCCATGCCCGCATGCTCGGGGTGTGCGGCGTGATCAGCCCCGAGGAGGCCGGCCGCCTGGAGGAGGGTCTTGAGCAGGTGCGCTCTGAGGCGGCGGCGGGTCGTTTTCAGCCCGGCATCGAGGCCGAGGACGTGCATTTCGCTGTGGAGCGGCGCCTGATCGAGCTGCTGGGTTCCCTCGGCAAGAAGCTGCACACTGGCCGCAGCCGCAATGACCAGGTGGGCACCGATGTGCGCCTCTGGCTGCGGGACCGGATCGATGCCATCGATGGGGCCCTGCTGCGTTTCGAGCGGGCCCTGCTCGCCCAGGCCGAGGCCCACGCCGACACCCTGATTCCCGGCTACACCCATCTCCAGCGGGCCCAGCCCCTGGCCCTGGCCCACCATCTGCTCGCCTACATCGAGATGGCCGAGCGGGATCGCCAGCGCCTCGCCGATGTGCGCCGTCGCGTGAACATCTCGCCGCTTGGGGCGGCCGCCCTGGCTGGCACGCCGGTGCCGATCGACCGCCGCCACACCGCCGCCACCCTCGGGTTCGATGCCATCTACGCCAACAGCCTCGATGCTGTTTCCGACCGGGATTTCGCGGTGGAATTCATGGCCGCCGCCAGCCTGGTGATGGTGCACCTCAGCCGCCTCAGTGAGGAGGTGATCCTCTGGGCCAGCGAGGAATTCGGCTTCGTTTCCCTCACCGACCGCTGCGCCACCGGCAGCAGCCTGATGCCCCAGAAGAAGAACCCCGATGTGCCCGAACTGGTGCGGGGGAAGAGCGGCCGGGTGTTTGGCCACCTGATCGGACTGCTCACGATGATCAAGGGCCTGCCCTTGGCCTACAACAAGGATTTCCAGGAGGACAAGGAGGCCCTGTTCGACGGCGTGGCCACCTGTCTGGATTGCCTGGAGGCCATGGCCATCCTGTTCGAGGAGGGTCTGGAGTTCCGTCCCGCTCGATTGGAGGAGGCGGTGGGCCGCGATTACTCCAATGCCACCGATGTGGCCGACTACCTGGTGGCCCGGGGCGTGCCTTTCCGAGAGGCCTATCAGCTGGTCGGGTCGCTGGTGAAGACCTGCCTGCGGGAGGGTCTGCTGCTGCGGGAGCTGCCGCTGGAGCGCTGGCAGGCGCTTCATCCGGCCTTCGCGGCCGACATCTACGGAGCCATCGAGCCCCGCCAGGTGGTGGCCGCCCGCCGCAGTGAGGGGGGCACCGCCTTCGAGCAGGTGCGGCTCCAGCTGGAGCGCGCCCGCCAGCGGCTCGAGGCCCCGGAGGCGGGTGTGGCCTGAGGTCCACCCGCCGAGCATGACGACCCTCTACAGACGGAGCTAAGCCTGGATTCCCGGGTCTAACCTGGAGAGGTCATTGGCGCATCTGCGCCCTCCGGTCCCCCCTGGACGTTCCGTGAGCATCTTCGTCGGCAATCTTCCCTTCCGCGCTGAGCAGGAAGACGTGATCGAACTCTTCGCCTCCTATGGCGAAGTGGTCAACTGTTCCCTTCCCCTCGAGCGGGATACGGGTCGCAAGCGTGGTTTCGCCTTCGTGGAGATGGCCGATCCCGAATTGGAAACCAAGGCCATCGACGGCCTGCAGGGCACCGAGCTGATGGGGCGTCCCCTCCGCATCAATAAGGCTGAGCCCCGCGGCGGTGGCGGTGGCGGTGGCGGCGCTCCCCGCCGCGGTGGCTATGGCGGCGGCGGCGGTGGTGGTGGCGGCTACTCCCGCTCCGGCGGCGAAGGCGGCGGCTATGGCTCCGGGGCCCGCGGCTGGGAAGACCGCAGTGGTGGTGACCGATCCAGCGACAGTTTTGATGCTGGCCGTGCCCGTCGGCGCCGCAGTGGTGGCGGCGATGGCGGTGGCTATAGCGGTGGTGGCGATTACGGCGGCTACGGCGGCGCGGAAGTCTGAGGTCTCGTGGGCGCTGAGCTGGGCAGCCCTGCGCGGCGGGACACCAGGGTCAGAGGCCCCGTTCCTCCAGTTGCAGGGCCGCGGCTTCCAGCACCTCCGGCCCTGCCTGGCGTTGACCGGCAGCCTGGGTGAGCTGGTTGCGCCACTGGCGCGCCCCAGGAACCCCTTCCACCACATGCACCAGGTGGCGCGCGATGGCCCAGAGCCTGCCGCCACCGGCCCTCCAGCTCTCGGCGTGGGGGATCAGGCCGCGCACCACGCCGGAGGCCCGTGCCGGTTCGTGACTAGCGTCATGGAAGATCGCAGCATCCACTCCCGACCACAACAGGGGATGGGCGTAGGCGGCCCGGCCCACCATCACCCCATCCACGTGGGCCAGCTGGCTCTGGCAGGTGGCCGGATCCTCGAGGCCGCCATTGAGCTCGATCAGCAGCTGGGGGCGTTCCGCCTTGAGACGATGCACCAGGTCCCAGCGCAGCGGCGGGATGGTGCGGTTCTGTTTCGGATCCAGGCCTTCCAGCCAGGCCTTCCGGGCATGCACCGCGAAGCGGCGAGCGCCGCCGGCGGCCACCGTGTCCACGAAGTGGAGGAGATGGGCATAGGAATCGAGCTGGTCGATGCCGATGCGGTGCTTCACCGTCACCGGCAGGGAGGTGGCCGCCGTCATGGCCTCCACGCAGCGGGCCACCCGCTCCGGTTCGGCCATCAGGCATGCGCCGAAACGGCCCTGCTGCACCTTCTCGCTCGGACAGCCCACGTTGAGGTTGATCTCGTCGTAGCCCCAGTCGGCCCCCAGCCGGGCCGCCTCCGCCAGTAGAGCGGGGTCATCCCCGCCCAGCTGCAGGGCCAGGGGATGCTCCTGGGGATCGAAGCCCAGCAGCCGCTCCAGCCTTGCCTGGGCCTCCGCCGCCCGGGTTGAGCTCAGCTCGGCGCGGATGTGGTGCAGGGCCCGCGCCACCACCATCTCACTGGTGAGCAGGCAGCGCCGGCTCACCTGCCGCATCAGCAGCCGGAAGTGGCGGTCGGTGCAGTCCAGCATCGGCGCCACACTGAAGCGGTAGGCGTGCTCCATCCCCCCATGCTGCCCAGCCGAGCGTCCGTGGTGGTGGCCGGTGGTGGGCCGGCCGGATACATGGCGGCAATCGTGGCGGCCGAGGCCGGTGCCACCGATCTGTTGATCCTCGAAGCCACCCCCGAGCCACTCCATAAGGTGCGGATCAGCGGCGGCGGACGCTGCAATGTGACCCATGCCTGCTGGGATCCCCGCGCCCTGGTGGGTCATTACCCCCGCGGTGGCCAGGCCCTGCGGGGCCCCTTCTCCCGCTTCGCCACCGGCGATACGGTGGCCTGGTTCGCCGAGCACGGCCTGGAGCTGGTGGAGGAGGCCGATGGACGCCTGTTCCCCCGCTCCAATCGCTCCAGCTCCGTGGTGGACACTCTGCGGCGGGCAGCCCGAATGGCCGGCGTTTTCACCGTGGAGGGTCAGGCCCTGCAGGCTGCCGAACCCCTGGTAGGGGGCGGCTTTCTCCTTCGCCTGCGGGGCGGCGGCCAGCTGCAGGCCGATCGCCTGGTGCTCGCCACCGGCAGCCACCCCAGCGGGCTGCGGATCGCGGAGGCGCTGGGCCATGGCCGGGTTCCGCCAGTGCCCTCCCTATTCACCCTTGCCCTGGACCCCCATCCGCTGGCTTCTCTGGCCGGGGTGGTGGCCGATCCTGTGGTGCTGGAGCTGGAGCCGCCATCGGCCGCCGTCGTGGCAGTCGAGGGGCGGCGGCGGGGCGAGCGGCATCGCCAGCGGGGGCCGCTGCTGATCACCCACTGGGGCTTCAGCGGTCCAGCCACCCTGCGCCTCAGCGCCTTCGCCGCCCGCGACCTGCGCCAGTGGGGGTATCGCGCCCAGCTCCGGATCGACTGGACCGGAGGTCTCGATCCGGCGGAGCTGGAGGCGCGCTTCCGTGCCGTCCGGCTGGAGCAGGCCCGTCGGCAACTGGGAACGGCCCGTCCCTGGGCTTCGCTGGGACGGCGTCTCTGGCTCCATCTGCTCGAGGCCTGCGAGGTCGACGGAGGCCAACGCTGGGCCGATCTGGGGCGGAACCAGCAGCGCCACCTGATGACGGCCCTGCGGGAGAGCCGTTATGCGATCAAGGGTCGGGGACCCTTCGGCGAGGAGTTCGTCACGGCTGGCGGGATTCCCCTGGGAGAGGTGAACCTGGCCACGATGGAGAGCCGCCGGCAGGAGGGCTTGTTTATGGCCGGTGAGATTCTCGATGTGGATGGGGTGACCGGTGGTTTCAATTTCCAGCATTGCTGGAGTTCCGGCTGGTTGGCTGGCCAGGCCCTGGCGGGATCCTGATCGAACCCCGCGGTCCGGCGAAGCGATCAGCGGATGTGTTCAAACACCGAGAACATCGGCATGTACATCGCCAGCAGGATAGATCCCACGATTCCACCCACGAGCACGATCATCACCGGTTCGATCAGGGAGGTGAGGGTTTTGACGGCGGTGCTCACTTCGTCCTCATAGAAATCAGCAACCTTGGAGAGCATGGTATCCATTTCGCCGGTTTCCTCGCCGATGGCCAGCATGCTCACCATCATTTCCGGAAAGACACGCTTGAGGGCCAGCGCCGTGCTCAAGGGCACGCCCTCGCTGATGTCATTGCGGGAATTTCTGATGGCGTCGCCAACAACGGCATTGTTGGTGGTGTCATGCAGGATTTCCAGAGACATCATGATCGGGACCCCGGCCTTGGAGAGGGAGCTCATGGTGCGGCAGAACTGGGCCGAAGCCGTTTTCTGAAGCAGGTCACCGAACAATGGCAATTTCAAGAGGATGCCATCCACCTGGCGGCGTCCCACCGATGTCGCATAAAAACGTGTGAAGCCGTAGATGGCCAGGATTATTCCGCCAACCAGAAAGATAGAGAATGAGGAGCGCAGCAGCTTGCTCAGGTTGATCATGATCTGCGTAAACACTGGCAACTCGGCTCCAAGTTGATCAAAGATGTCTGCGAAGGTGGGAATCAGGAAGATGGTCATCCCCAGAAACACCAGAATGGCAATCACGAGCACCGTGACCGGATACCCCATGGCGGCTTTCAACTGATTTTGCAAGCGGGCATTTTCCTCCAGGAGTTTGGCCAGGCGCTTCAGGGTTTCGTCCAGCACACCGCCAGCTTCACCGGCCTCCACCATGGCGATGCTGAGGTTGTCGAACACCTTCGGCCAGCGCCGCATGGCCGAGCCGAGGCTGCCACCCTGGTTTACCTCATCGGTCATGGCGGTGAGGGCGCGGCGGAACAGGGCGGATTTCTGCTGCTGACGCATCAGATCAAGGCTGCGCATGATCGGCACGCCGGCATCGACCAGGGCGGAAAGCTTGTTCGCGAACAGGGCCTTTTCCTTGACACTGATCTTCCCTTCAAACAGGCTCCCCCACTCAATCCCCTGCGCCGACTTATTGGTGAGCAAGGGCTTGTTGCTTTCTTTGCGGACCAGCGTGGTGGGGAGAATGCCACGGCTGCGCAGGCCGCGTCGGGCTTCGGCGGGGCTGGAAGCTTCCAGGGTCATTTCCCTCATGCGGCCGCTGCGGGTGGCGTAGGTCACCAGGAAGGTGGTCATCGCTTCAGGGGGCGGGAACGGGGGTCAGGTTGATCAGATTGCCCGAGCAATCTGGATAGCTCCTCGGGTCGGATGGTCTTCATCATGGCTTCTTCGGCGGTGATTCTGTTGTCTTGAACCAGGTTCGCCAGGGAGCGCTCCAGGGTCTGCATGCCGTATTGGGCACCGGTCTGAATCAGGGAGTAGAGCTGGGCGGTCTTGCCTTCGCGAATCAGGTTGGCGCAGGCCGGTGTGTTGACCATGATCTCGAGGGCCATCACCCGGCCCATGGATCCGGCCACAGGCCGGGTTGTCCTGCATAGGGTCTGGGTGAACACTGCCAGGAGACTGGAGCTCAGCTGAACGCGAATCTGGGTCTGCTGCCCGGCGGGGAACACATCCACCATTCGGTCCACGGTCTGAGAAGCGGAACTGGTGTGGAGAGTGCCGAAGACCAGGTGGCCTGTTTCGGCGGCTGTGATGGCGAGCTGGATGGTTTCCAGGTCGCGAAGCTCACCGACGAGGATCACATCGGGATCCTCCCGCAGGGCCGCCCGCAGGGCGTTGGCAAAGCTGCGTGTGTCTTCGTTCACCTCACGCTGATGAATCAGCGACCGATCATTCTGATAGGTGAATTCGATCGGATCTTCGATGGTGAGAATATGTTCAGCGCGGGTGTGGTTGATGTTGTCGAGCAGGGAGGCCAAGGTCGTGGTTTTTCCGGAGCCGGTCGGCCCCGTAACCAGCACCAAGCCCTTGGGTTTGCGGCTCATCTCCTCCACCACTGGAGGAAGGCCCAGTTTTTCGATGGCGGGGATGTTGTTGCCGAGGGCCCGCAGGCAGGCGGCATAACTTCCCTTCTGGCGATAAACGTTCACCCTGAACCGCGACACACCGCGCAATCCATAGGAGCAGTCGAGCTCCCAGGTCTGTTCAAGCTGCTTGCGCTGGGAATTGTTCAGCAGGGAAAAGATCAGCCGGTTGCAGCTGTCTTCGGTGAGGGTTGTGCCCTGCCGGATCGGACGCAGCTGGCCATTAAAACGGCCGTATGGAGGGTGACCGGTGGCGAGATGGAGGTCACTGCCGCCATCCTTAACCAGGTCGCTCATCAGGTCTTCAATGGTGAAATCCATGGTCTACACGCGCACCCGCAGACAGTAAGGGCATTCCAGCCATTCGTCCTGAAGGCCGGCTCCGCATCCCTTGCAGGTGAGGGTGCTGAGGGCGCGGGCCCGCCGCTCGGATTCCAGGCCGCTGTCGGTGAGCAGCATCCGCTCCACCTCGTCGAGGCTGGTGAGCCCCTGGCGCACCAGATCGAGGCCGTAGCCGAGCAGGGTCTTCATGCCGGCATCGAGGGCCAAGCGCCGCAGCTCCTGGGTGCTGGCCCGCTTCGCCACGGAGGAGGAGAGGGTCTCGGTCATGGTGAGAACCTCGTAAACACCAACTCTTCCGGCATACCCCCTGCCCTGGCAGGAGGGGCAGGCCCCTTCGCTGCCGGGAGCCACGGTGCAGCCCCGGTAGAAGGTGATCAGGGATTCGTTGCTGGCCACCAGGCCGAAGCGCGCCAGTTCTTCCGAGCTGGGGTGATGGGCTACGCGACAATCGGGGCAAAGTCTCCGTACCAGGCGCTGGGAGACCACCCCAAGCAGGGAGGCGCTGACCAGGAAGGGTTCCACCCCCATCTCGTCGAGCCGGGCAAAGGCGCTCACGGCGTCGTTGCAGTGGAGGGTGGTGAGCACGAGGTGGCCGGTGAGGGCCGCCTCGATGGCCGTGCGGGCGGTTTCCAGGTCGCGCGTTTCACCCACCAGCAGCACGTCGGGGTCCTGGCGCATGAAGGCCCGCAGGGCGGTGCTGAAGTCGAGCCCCTTGTCCCGGTTCACCTGGGTCTGGGTGATTCCCTTGAGGGTGTATTCGATCGGATCTTCCACCGTGGAGATGTTGATCGCCGGGTCGTTCCGCTCCGCCAGCAGGGCGTAGAGCGTGGTGGATTTGCCAGATCCGGTCGGACCGGTCACCAGAATCATGCCGAAGGGTTTGCCGCCGATGTCGCGCACGCCAGCCCGGGCCAGGGGGTCGGTGATCAGGGTGTCGAGTCCAAGCTGGGTGGCGCCGCTGTCCAGCAGCCGGAGCACCACCTTCTCGCCGTGGCGGCTCGGCAGGGTGCTCACCCGGAAATCCATGGTGCGGCCTCGAAACCCTCGCCGGATCCGTCCGTCCTGGGGCAGCCGGCGTTCGGCGATATCCAGGTCAGCCATGATCTTCAGCCGGGAGGTTACCGCCGGGATCAGGGTCTTGGGCAGGGTCTCGACCGAGCGGAGCACGCCGTCCTGGCGGAAGCGGATCAGCAGGCCGTTTTCCTGGGGTTCCACGTGGATGTCGCTCACGCTGTTGGTGAGCGCCTCGATCAGGATCCGATCCACCAGGCTCAGCACCGGGGAAAGGGTTTCCTGGCGGCTGCTGGCTTCGAGATCCTCGTTGACGATCGGATCTTCGGAGGCGTTGGCCGCCGCACTCAGATCGATGCCCGCGAAAAGGGAGTTCTCTCGATCGTTGGCGCGGGCCTGCATCGCGGTGCCGGTGATAGTGGGAGGGGCTGATCGTGCCTGAGGTTCGCCCGTGGCTGGGCCTGAGATCGGAATGGAACTTGGCCTGGAGGGTCTAGGAGGGGATCGGAGCCGGAGCCCGTTTGCCGGAGGCGATTCGGAACACTATTTTGAACGCAAGCGGCTCTCCTTGTGGTGGGTTGGAAATCCGGGCGGCTTCGCCCGGTTTCCGAGGTGCGGGCTTCCGCCGCTTGTGGGGGGGTGGCCCGGCGCAGCAACATGACTGAATAGAAACGCATGTCCTGCAAGCATGAGCGGCGACCCCACCCAGGCCGGCGGTGCCGGTAGTGAAGTCCAGGAGCCTTCCGGGGAGGTCCCGGCGTCCAGCGTTCCGGCTGCGGCGGAGGCGGTTCCATCCCAGGAGATCGGCGGGGTGGCCGGTTCCGATCAAGGAGGTGCCTCCCCGCAGTCTCCGGCGGTGGCTGTTGATCCGGTGCCCGATCAGGTCTCGGCGGAGCTCGGGGCCGAAGCCGGCGCTCCCTCCCGATTGCAGGCGCTGGAGTCTGAGCTGGCTTCCCTGCGGGTGGAGCACCAGACGGTGCGCGATCAGTACATGCGGATCGCCGCCGATTTCGACAACTTCCGCAAGCGCCAGAGCCGCGACCAGGAGGATCTGCGCGTCCAGATCGCCTGCAACACCCTCAGCGAGATCCTGCCGGTGGTCGACAACTTCGATCGGGCTCGCCAGCAGCTCAATCCCCAGACGGAGGAGGCCCAGAGCCTGCATCGCAGCTACCAGGGCCTCTACCGCCAGCTCGTGGATGTGTTCAAGCAACTGGGCGTTTCGCCGATGCGGGTGGAGGGCGAACCGTTCGATCCGACCCTGCATGAGGCCGTGCTGCGCGAACCGAGCCAGAACCATCCCGAGGATGTGGTGATTGAGGAGCTGCAGCGGGGCTACCACCTCCATGGCCGCGTCCTGCGCCACGCCCTGGTGAAGGTGTCGATGGGTCCGGGGCCTGACGGCACGGTTGCTTCCCCCGAGGAGCAGGCCGGCTGATGGCCGACTACTACGCCCAGTTGGGGGTCGGCCGCGACGCCGACGCGGACACCATCAAGCGGGCCTACCGCCGTCTGGCCCGCCAATACCACCCGGATGTGAACAAGGATCCCGGGTCGGAGGACCGTTTCAAGGAGATCGGCCGGGCCTACGAGGTGCTAAGCGACCCCCAGACCAAGGCCCGTTTCGACCAGTTCGGTGAGGCCGGTCTCGGTGGTGGGGGTGGCATGCCCGACATGGGCGATATGGGCGGCTTCGCCGATCTATTCGAAACCTTCTTCAGCGGCTTCGGCGGTGCCGCAGCTGGCGGCCCCCGCCGCCGGGGCCCTCGCCAGGGCGAGGATCTTCGCCTCGACCTCACGATCGACTTCAGCGAGGCCGTGTTTGGGGTGGAGAAGGAGGTTCAACTGCGCCACCTGGAAACCTGTGGCACCTGCAGCGGTTCCGGCGCCAAGGCCGGCAGTGGTCCCACCACCTGCGGCACCTGTTCCGGTGCAGGCCAGGTGCGGCGGGCCACCCGTACGCCCTTCGGCAGCTTCACCCAGGTGGCCCCCTGTCCCACCTGCGAGGGCACCGGCCAGACCATCGCCGACCCCTGCATCGCCTGCCAAGGCCAGGGTCTGCAGCAGGTGACCAAGAAGCTACGCATCAACATTCCCGGCGGCGTTGACACCGGCACGCGCCTGCGGGTGGCCAACGAGGGCAATGCCGGCCAGCGGGGCGGATCCCCCGGCGACCTCTACGTGTTCCTCGGGGTGCGGGCCCACCCTGAATTGCGCCGGGAGGGCACCACCATCCTCTCGGAGCTGCCCATCAGCTATCTGCAGGCCATCCTGGGCGACACCATCGAGGTGGAGACCGTGGACGGCAAGGAATCCTTGGAGATTCCGCCCGGTACCCAGCCCGGTGCAGTGCTCACCCTCAAGGGCAAGGGGGTGCCGCGGCTGGGCAATCCCGTGGCCCGCGGCAACCACCAGTTCACCGCGAAGGTGCACGTGCCCACCCGGCTCAGCGGCGAGGAGCGCCAGCTGTTGGAGCAGCTCGCAGGCCATCACAGTCGCAAGGATCAGAAGCCTCCCCACAAGAGCGGTCTGTTCGGCGGTCTGTTCGGCGGTTGACCGCGATGGAGGAGGCGCACCTTGATCTGCGCGGCACCCCCTGCCCACTCAACTATGTGCGCGCTCGCCTAGCCCTGGAGAAGCTGCCCGTGGGGGGGCATCTTCTCCTGGATCTTGATGTCGGAGAGCCCGAGCACATGGTGGCGGAGGGCCTTCGCGGCGATGGTCACGACGTGGAGCGGATCGAGGTCGGTGATGCCGGCGCGGCTGGGGTGCGGTTGCGGATCCGTCGTGGTTGAGTCCCCGGGGGCCTCCGGTCGGGTGGTGGCTCTGCAGGCCAATTACTGCCGGGTCGAGCTCGATGCTCCCGGCCCGGAAGGAAGCCGCAGGCTTCTCTGCACGCGTCGCAGCCGCCTCGACCATGAGGGCCTTCAGGTGTGGGTGGGGGATCGGGTGCGGCTGGAGGGCATCGACTGGACCGCCGGCCGGGCCGCCGTAGCCCAGCTGGAGCCCCGCCGCAACCTGCTGCAACGCCCCGCCGTGGCCAACGTGGATCGGGTGGTTGTGGTTACCGCGTTGACGGAACCCGACCTCGATCCGTTGCAACTCACCCGTTTCCTAGTGGCCGCCGAGGGCAGCGGCGCCGCGGTGGACTTGGTGCTTGGCAAGGCGGATCTCGTGGCGAAGCCGGCCTTGCGGCAGGCCTGCGCTGACTTCGAAGCCTGGGGCTATCCGGTCTTTCCCCTCTCGACCCGCACCGGTCTGGGGCTTGCCGCCCTCCGGCATCACCTGCGGACTGCGGCGGGCATCACGGTGCTGTGCGGACCATCCGGGGCCGGCAAGAGCAGTCTGCTGAATGCCCTGATTCCTGATCTTGATCTGCGGGTCGCGGCCGTCTCCGGAAGGCTGCAGCGTGGCCGCCATACCACCCGCCATGTGGAGTTGTTTGCAATGCCATCGGAGCTGGCGGCCGCGGATGCCTTCACCTTGTTCCCTGTCGCCGCCGCCTTGGTGGCCGACACCCCCGGATTCAACCGCCCAGAGCTTCCCTCCGACCCGGTGGTGCTGGCGCAGGCTTTCCCTGAGATCCGAAAGCGTCTGGCACGAGGCCCCTGTCGTTTCCGGAATTGCCGTCATCTGGAGGATCTGGGCTGCGCCATGGGCACCGACTGGCCACGCTTTTCTCTTTATCGCCAGTGTCTGGAGGAGGTGGAAGCCATCGCTTCAGTTCCTTCGCGGGTGGGCACCACCCGGCGCCGGACCTCCCGACGCCAGACCAGTCAGGGGCTCAGCCGCCCAGGCCGGGAAGATTCAGATCCAGACCACCCGTGAGGTCATCCATCCGTTCCCGCATCGTGCTGGTGGAGGTTTCGTAGGCGTTCCTGAGGGCTTCGTACACAGCCGTTTCCACTGTGCTCACCGGCTGGCTGAGCAGGGCGGGATCCAGCGACACCTTGAGGGGTTGCTGGTTCCCCGAGAGCCACACCTTGGCTAGGCCGTCGGTGCTGGACCCCTCAATCTCCATCGCATCAAGGTCTTCCTGCAGTTTCTGAGCGTCCTGCTGAATCTGCTGGGCCTTGCGGAAGGCCTCGGTGAGCTGACCAAAGTTGGGGAGTCCGAAGCCGGCCACGTCGCAATGCGGAGGGTGTGGGTGAAGGTTAGTCCCCGTCGGGCGGGAAGCCCAGCCTCTTGACCTCCGGATGCAGGTCGATGCCGGTGGATTCCCGCACCCGTTGCCGCACCAGGTTGATCAGGGCGTCGATGTCGGCGGCCGTGGCGTCACCGGTGTTCACGATGAAGTTGGCATGGAGCGGCGACACCTCAGCCCCGCCGATGCGGGTGCCCTTCAATCCCAGGCTCTCCACCAGCCGGCCGGCCTTTTCGGGTTCGGGGTTGCGAAACACACTGCCGCAGCTGGGCTGCTGGTAGGGCTGGGTGCTGGTGCGGCTGTGCAGGTTGGCGCTGGTGCGGGCGGTGACCGCTGCGGGTTCGTGGCCGGGTTCGAGCAGGAAGCGGGCGGAGAGCACCAGCAGGGGCTCCTGCTGCAGCCGGCTGTGCCGATAGTCGAAGTCGAGATCGGTGGCGCGGATGCGATGGGGTTCGCCCGATCCGCTGGGGTCGAACACCAGCACTGAGTCGAGCCATTCGGCGGTGCAGCCCCCTTGGGCGCCGGCATTCATCACGGCGGCCCCGCCCACGGTTCCAGGGATGCCCACCGCCCATTCGAGGCCGTGCAGGCCTGCCCTGGCCACCTTGCGGGCCAGGGTGGGGATCGGTTCGCCGGCCTCCGCCTCCACCACCCCGCTCTCGCCATCCACCCGGCTGCCCTGCAGTCGCCGGATGCAGAGGGTGAGGCCCGGCAGGCCCCCGTCCGCGATCAGCAGGTTGGAGCCCGCGCCGATCACCCGCAGGGGCAGATCGCGCTCCCGAGCCCAACGGGCCAGGGCAACCAGCTGGTGGCCATCGGCGGGCTCGGCGAACCACTCGGCCGGTCCTCCCACCCGCCAGGTGGTGAACTCCTGGAGCGGCACTCCCGGCCGCAGGCCCGGCGGGGGATTGGGGCCCATCTCAGGCCACCAGCGGAGCCGTGGCCGCAGTGAGCCATGAGCCCTCGAGGCTCTGCAGGCGATCCCAGAGGCTGTTCACATCGCCCGCTCCCATCGCCAGCACCAGATCGCCCGCCTCGGTGCAGGCGGCCACCCGCTGGGCCAGGACCGTGAGATCCGGGCTGGCCTCCACGGTGCTGGAGGGGATGCGCACCTGCACAGCGGCGGCCAGGGCCTCGCTCGATACGCCTTCGATCGGGGCTTCCCCGGCGGCATAGAGGGGGGCCACCAGCACCAGGTCGGCGGCGGCGAGGGCGTCGGCGAACTCCTCGAGGAACTGGGCCGTGCGGCTGAAGCGATGGGGCTGGAACACCGCCACAAGGCGGCGGGGCTGGCTGGGCAGGGGGCTGCGGCCGCTCTCCACCATCAGCCGGGCCATCTGCAGGGTGGCGGCCACCTCGCTGGGATGGTGCGCGTAGTCGTCGACCACGATCCGACCAGCCCAGAGCCCGCGGCAGTCGAAGCGGCGTCCGGGGGGCTGGAGTCGCGCCACCGCTTCCTTCAGCGCCGCGAAGGGAACCCCTTCCAATCGGCAGGCGGCCATGGCGGCGGTGGCGTTGCTGAGGTTGTGGCGGCCCGGTAGGGGCAGCTCGAAATGGCCCACCAGCTCCCCGTTCTCGAAGAAATCGGCCCGGGTGCCATCGCCCCGTTCCTCACTGGCAATGGCGGCGAAGGACACCCCATCCGCCCGCTCGGTTGACCACCAGCTGTCCGCCTCGAAGGATTCCCGCAGAATCGGGCAGTCCCGGTTGGCCAGTAGCCGGCGGCAGCCGGTTGCGAAACGTTGGAGCGTGGCCACCAGGGCGGCCAAGTCGGGGTAATGGTCGGTGTGGTCGAGTTCGAGGTTGGTGATCACGCCCAGCTCGGCGGCGAACTTCACCAAGGAGCCATCGGATTCATCGGCCTCCGCCACTAGCAGGCGGCCATCGCCGTGGCGACCATTGCTGCCGAAGGCGGGCACGATGCCGCCGATCACCGCGGTGGGGTCGTGGCCGGTGGCCTCCAACAGGGTGGCCACCAGGGTGCTGGTGGTGGTCTTGCCGTGGCTGCCGGCCACGGCGATCGATGGCTGATCGGCGATCAGGGCGGCGAGCACATCGGAGCGGTGGCAGAGAGGAAAGCCCAGCCGAAGGGCTTCCTGCACCTCCGGATTGCTCTCAGGCACGGCCGAGCTGAGCACCACCAGGGGAAGCTGGGCTGCCGCGGCGGCACCCCCGGTCGTCCCCACTCCGATGGCGTGGATGGTGGCGGCGTTCTGTTCGTGGAAGATGCGAACGCCGACCTTGCCCAAGGCCGAGGTCACGGCGTTGTCGCGGGGGTCGGAGCCGCTGACGCTGAAGCCTCGGCTCGCCAGGATCCTCGCCAGAGCCGACATGCCGATCCCGCCCACGCCGATGAAATGGAGCGGCTGTTGGCGGTCGAGCTGCAGGCCCAAGGGCACCTCCGGAGGTCTGCCGAAAATACGGTGCCGGAAGGCTGCTGTCGCGCCCCAATGTCTTACGAATTTCATCGCTGCCTGCGCTCTCCCCACCGTGGAGCGGTTCGGGCTCCGGCAGGGCGGTTGGGGTCATGCGCCATCTGCAGGGGCCTGCCCAGGGTTATGTGCCTGAACTTCAGTTCCGGGATGCGGAGCAGGCTGGGCCGACGATCGCCATTTCGGCCAGATCCTCCTGAGTCGGATCCCCCTCAGTCAGATCCTCCTCAGTCAGATCCCAAGAGAACCTCATCGGACCTGCACCGCGTGGGAGGCTATGGATGCTCCTGCGGCGATCCCGACCATCTCACGAATGGGACTGGAGCCCCGTCGAAGGAGCCGCACCGTGATCTCTGTATGATCTGCGGCCGAATCACCCTTTCTAGCGGACCCCGCCGCTTTCTGCCATGACCCTGCGCGTAGCGATCAATGGATTCGGCCGCATCGGACGTAACTTCATGCGTTGCTGGCTGAGCCGCGGGGCCAATACCGGCATCGAGGTGGTGGGGTTAAACGACACCTCCGATCCGAAGACCAACGCCCACCTGCTTCAGTACGACACGATGCTTGGCCACATCCGCAATGCGGAGGTGAGCCATACCGACGACACGATCGTGGTGAATGGCAAGCACATCAAATGTTTCTCTGATCGCAATCCCCTCAACCTGCCCTGGAAGGAGTGGGGCGTCGACCTGGTGATCGAGGCCACCGGCGTCTTTATCGATCAGAAAGGTGCCGGTAAGCACATCGAGGCCGGTGCCCGCAAGGTGCTGATCACGGCCCCCGGTAAGGGCGAGGGTGTGGGCACCTTTGTGGTGGGCGTGAACGCTGATCAATACCGGCATGAAGATTTCGACATCATCAGCAATGCCAGCTGCACCACCAACTGCATGGCGCCGCTGGTGAAGGTGCTGGATCAATCCCTCGGGATCGTGAAGGGCATGATGACCACCACTCACAGCTACACCGGCGACCAGCGCATCCTCGATGCCTCCCATCGCGACCTGCGCCGGGCCCGTGCCGCCGCCGTGAACATCGTGCCCACCAGCACCGGCGCCGCCACCGCCGTGGCCTTGGTGTATCCACCGATGAAGGGCAAGCTCAACGGCATCGCCTTGCGCGTTCCCACCCCCAATGTGTCGGTGGTCGACATGGTGCTGGAAGTGAGCCGAGCCACCACCAAGGAGGAGGTGAACAGCATCTTCAAGGCCGCTTCTGAGAACGGCATGAAGGGAATCATCAAGTACTGCGATCTTCCCCTGGTGTCCACCGATCACGCTGGAACCGATGAATCCACGATTGTGGATGCCGATCTCACCCTGGTGATGGATGGCAACATGGTGAAGGTGATTTCCTGGTACGACAACGAGTGGGGCTACAGCCAGCGCGTGGTCGATCTGGCCGAAGTGGTGGCGAAGAACTGGAAGTAAGCCAAGGCGCTGACCCTGAGACGCTGGGTCGTCCTGAGGGGCGGCCTTGGACACGCGGATGCAGTGCAATTATGGCAATGCGTGTCCAGAACAACTACGGATGGCAATGGCGTTCACCACTTAGCTGGCAATTAGCTGGCAAGAAAGGCTGAACCCCCACCTTCTACTTTTGGTTGGCAAGATTTCACTTTCATTGCATTGGCCAGCGCACCATCCTCGGCCACGCTGTCCCCTGCGGTCGATGGGTGCTCTCGATGACCTGCTGCTTCCCTGGAGCATCGACCTCTACCTGCACCACGAGCTGCTCGAACCCTGCGCCAGCACGAGGCTCGGTTGGTGCGGCTGCAGGCGGTCTGAGGACGAGGTTGGAATGTGCCATACGACCTCGAAGGGGCTGCCTCACAGGCCTGGTTAAACTAAGTCCACCCCACCATCGTTCTCGTGCGCCAGGTCAACCTGCATGAGGCCAAGACCCACCTCTCCAGGCTCGTGGCGGAGGCGGTGGCGGGCGAGGGGTTCGTGATCTGCAAGGCCGGTAAGCCGCTGGTGCAGGTCACCCGGCTCACGAGCGCCGATGACCCCACCACTCCCCCCCGGCGCCGCCTCGGTCTGCTGGCGGGTCAGTGTTCGGTTCCCGACGATTTCGACCGCATCGCCACCGAGGAGATCGCCGACCTGTTCGAGGGCCAGAGCACTTTCCGCTCCGCCATGGGCGAGCTGTGAAGCTCCTGCTCGACACCCACCTCCTGGTCGGGGCCATGGGCGAACCGGCCCGTCTCGGGCCTGCCCTAAGGGCGCTGCTGGAGGATCCGCAGCACACCCTGTGCTTCAGCGTGGCATCGATCTGGGAGCTCGTGATCAAGGCAGGTCTCGGGCGCGAGGGGTTTCAGGTTCACCCGTCGCTGTTGCGGCGCACACTTTCGGATAGTGGTTTTGTGGAGCTGCCGATCGAGGCCGCCCATGTGCTGGCGGTGGCCCAGTTGCCGCCTCTGCACCGCGATCCCTTCGATCGCTTGCTGCTGGCCCAGGCCGAACGGGAAGGCCTGTTGCTGATCACCGCCGATGGGCTGGTGGCCCGTTACCCCGGTCCGGTGCGCCATCAGGGCAGCTTCTGAAGGGGTTGGAGCCGGCAGACCCTCTATCAGCGGGCATGCCTCCCCAGGGACTGCTCGCTTCGCCGTTCGGGGCTCTCTGGCAGGGTTGTTCCGGCCGCTCCCGCTCAGCCGAAGTGCTGGAAACCGCCGATCCCGCTCGAGGGTTCCGGCCACGGTTTGCCGTCGCTCCAGCCGAGGTTTCCCGCTGGACCTTCCACCAGCTCGCCGATCCGGGTCGTGCCCGGCAGGGCCGCGATCAGGGACTCCGCCCAGGCGGGTTCGAGGGCCAGCACCAGTTCGAAGTCCTCGCCGCCCCCCAGACACCAGGCCTCGGCATTCGGCTGGCCGGCCATGGCCGGATCCAGGGGCAGGGCGATGCGCTCCAGCCGGGCCGAGCAGCCGCTGCTGGCGGCAATCGCCGCCGCCGCCGCCGCCAGCCCGTCGCTGCTGTCGCAGCCTCCCACCCGCCAGGGGAAGGCCGCCGGCCGGCAGCCGATCAGGGCCCGGACGGCATCAAAGCGGGGCAGCGGTCGCCGGTGGGCCGCGATTGCCCGCTCCCGCAGGTCTGGATCCAGCAGGGCTGCTGGTTCCGCCGCAATGTCGCCCTGCAGCAGGGCCAGCCCCAGCCGGCTCAGGCCGTGGGCTCCGGTGCTCACCAGACGGTCGCCGGGGCGGCCATCGCCGCGGCGGATCACGGCCCAGGCTCTGGAGCCGGGCTCTGTTGCCGCTGCGGACCTGCCGGACTCCGCATCCTGGTCCGCGGCGTGATCCCCTGCCGGACCAAGGCAGGCCCCCAGCCGCCCGATTGCCGTTACGGCCAGGATCCGCTGGGCGCCGCCGCTGCAGTCGCCCCCCAGCAGCACCCCGCCGTAGGTGTCCAGGGCCGCCCGTAGGCCGCCATACACCCCCTCCACCCAGGCCCACGGTATGAAGGCCGGCGCCACCAGACCCACTGTGAGGCCCACCACCTCGGTGCAGCCCATCGCGGCCAGATCAGAGAGGTTGGCCGCGGCGGCCCGCCAGCCCACATCGGCCGCTGCCGTGGTGGCTTCGCTGAAGTGAAGGCCCTCCACCAGCACGTCGGTGTTCACCACCAGAGCGCCCTCGCCGCCGGCGCTCAGCAGGGCCGCATCATCGGCAAACTGGCCCGCTGGTGCGAACGCTCCCAGGCGGCGAATCAGCTCCGATTCGCCCAGGTTCGCCAGGGTCTCGAGGCCCTGCGGACAACCTGACCCAGCGACAGCGGCCGTCCGGAGGGCCACCCTCAGGCGTGGGGCCGCAGGTTTTCGGCGCCGTCGATCACCCGTGCCGACACGATCCGGTCGTCCACGCCCAGTTCATGCAGCACGTCCATGCCCTCCACCACGTAGCCGAAGGCGGCGTTGCGGCCATCGACCAGGTTGAGGCCCGCTGGGGTGAGTTCGGCTTCGTAGAGGAAGAAGAAAAACTGGGAGGAGCCGTCATCGAGCTGGCCGTCGGAGTGGGCCAGTCCCAGGGTTCCGTAGGTGGCGAAGGGCAGCACCGGTTCGGCCTTGTAGCGACCGATGTCCTCAAAGGTTTCGTTGTAGATCGGTTCGGCGTCGCCGCTGATCAGGATCTCGAGGGGCACATGCCGCTCCTGGCCGGTGTTGGGGTCCACGAAGCCCATGGCGTCGCCCTCCGGATCGCCGCTCTGCAGCACGTAGAAGTCCTCGGCTCGGTTGAAGGGAAGGCCGTCGTAGAACTTTCGCTGCACCAGATCCACGAAGGCGCCGCCGGTGAGGGGGGCGTTATAGCCATCGATCACGGCGGTGAGGTCGCCCTTGGTGGTGTTGATCTGCACCGTGGCCCGGCCCATCAACCGGGGCAGGGCGTCGAACGCGGCCGGGATTGTGAAGGGGAAGTCGCCCACCAGCAATGCTTCGGCGTCTCCAATCGTGGTCAGGGCCGTGCGTCGGCTGGCCAGGAAGGCATCGCGGTCGCGGGATTCGGCGGCGGCGGCCACCTCCTGCAGCTGGGTTTCGAGCCCATCCAGCAGGGCCGTGGCGCCGGCCAGGGCCTCCGGCGGGAAGCTGGCGAGGATGGCGGCTCGCTGGCCCGAGAGCTGCGACTGGCTGCGGGTCACGCTGCCGGCAAGGGGTTTCCACCGTTTGGCCCGCAGGTCGTCGCTGGTGGCCTCTAGTCGGTGCTGCAGATCCTGCAGCTGGGATGCCTTGATCGGCAGGGCGTTGCGCAGGATCGCCTCGGGATCCTTCACGGCATTGCCCTGGGGTAGTTCCGCCAGGGCCGCGGGCGGAGCGGTCAGCAGGGCGGTGCCCAGGACCAAGGCCAAGGCCAGCATCATGCTGGTGATACGGAGGCGGAGGCCGTTACGGTCGCCGCTTCGACCAGCTGCGCGCATGGCTGGAATCCACTGTTCTGAGCGGACTCTGGCACAACTGCGAGGCCCTCCGGCGGTGGGTTCCCGGAGTCCTCGGTAGCCAGCCGTACAATCGGCCGGATTCGAACCGCCGGGATGATCTCCAGCAACGACTTCCGCACCGGCACCTCGATCGAGATTGATGGACAGGTCTGGCGTGTCATCGAGTTTCTGCACGTCAAGCCCGGTAAGGGCTCGGCCTTCGTGCGCACCAAGCTCAAGGCGGTGCAGACCGGCAACGTGGTGGAGAAGACATTCCGCGCAGGAGAGTCGCTGGCCCAGGCCGTGCTCGAGAAGGCCACCCTCCAGCACACCTACATGGAGGGAGATGAGTTCGTGTTCATGGACATGGCTACCTATGAGGAGACCCGCCTCACCGCCAAGCAGATCGGGGACCAGCGCAAGTACCTCAAGGAGGGCATGGAGGTGAGCGTGGTGTCGTGGAATGGCAAACCCCTCGAAGTGGAGTTGCCCAATTCCGTGGTGCTGGAGATCACCCAGACCGATCCTGGCGTGAAGGGCGACACCGCCACCGGCGGCACCAAGCCCGCGATCGTTGAGACCGGGGCCCAGGTGATGGTGCCTCTGTTCCTTTCGATCGGCGAGAAGATCAAGATCGACACCCGCAACGACAGCTACCTCGGTCGGGAGTCCTGATCCATGCAGCTCGACCACGACCAGCTCCAGCAACTCCTGGCCCTGCTCGGTGAGAGCGACATCCAGGAGTTCTCCCTCGAAGGGGAGGACTTCCGGCTCGAGGTGCGCCGCAACCTCCCTTCTGCCGCACCGGTCACCCTGGTGCAGGCCCCGACCGCTCCGGCTGTTCCAGTGGCTCCCGTCGCCGCAGCTTCGGTGCCCTCCCCCTCGGCGCCGCCCCCGCCGGCAGCGGCCGCGCGCAGTGATCTCCAGGCGATCAGCGCGCCGATGGTCGGCACGTTTTATCGGTCCCCCGCCCCCGGCGATCCCGCCTTCGTGGAGGTGGGCAGCCGCATCACCGCTGGCCAGCCGGTGTGCATCCTGGAGGCCATGAAATTGATGAACGAACTGGAGTCTGAGATCAGTGGTGAGGTAGTGGAGATCCTGGTGGAGAACGGCACCCCCGTGGAATTCGGCCAGGTGCTGATGCGGATCAAGCCTGGCTGAGCCGATCGTTTCAGGTCCGGGTTGTCGCGGCCGATGTGCTCCCCAGCTCCAGGGCCGCCAGGATCGCCGCCTCCATGCTGTCCGCTCGGGCCCTGCCCTGCCCCGCAATCGCAAACGCCGTTCCATGGTCCGGCGAGGTGCGCAGGAAGGGCAGCCCGAGGGTGGTGTTCACGGCGGCATCGAAGGCCAGCAGCTTCACCGGAATTAGGCCCTGGTCGTGATACAAAGCCAAGTAGCCATCGGCTCCGTTCCCCTCGCCCCGCCAGGCCGCGGCCGCCTCCAGCCAGCAGGTGTCGGGCGGCAGGGGTCCGTCCACCACCACGGTTGGATGGCGCAGGCGCCAGGCCCGTAGGCAGGGCTCCAGCCACTCCACCTCCTCGCGGCCGAGGTGGCCCGCCTCGCCGGCGTGGGGATTCAGCCCCGCCACCACCAGCCGCGGGTTCGGTTCGAACCGCTGGCAGAACGCCAGCAGCTGATCCAGCTGGCGCTCCACGAGCGCCGGATTCAGCCGCCGCGGCACCTCGGCCAGGGGGATATGCGTGGTGGCGAGCAGGGTGTTCAGGCGCCAGCGGCCGTGTGGAGCCCGGGCGGTGAAGAGCATCGAGGCCTCCCCCACGCCGCAGAGCTCTGCAAGGCGTTCGGTCTGGCCGGGATAGCGATGGCCTGCCGCCTGCCAGCTGGCCTTGGCGATCGGCGCGGTCACCAGGGCCCGGCAGCGGCCCTCCAGCACAAGCTGCGTGGCCTGCGTGAGCCAGGCGAAGCTGGCCGCTCCCGCCGCCGCCTCCGTCTGCCCCGGGGTGATCGGCTCAGCGAGCGGCAGATCCACCATGCAGATCCCGGCCGGATCGGCCAGGGCGGTGCAGCCCGCCACCAGCAGCTGCCGGTGCTGCTCCTCCAGCCAGCGGCGGCAGCCCACCAGCACAACGGGCGCGTTCAAGCCAGCACGGGCAAGGGCCTTCAGCACGATTTCGGCGCCGATGCCAGCCGGATCACCCAAAGCCACCGCCAAGGGACCAGAATCAAGGAGTGGCCGGCGCTCCATGCTTTTGTATGCCTGGATTCCCATGCTCCGCTTACTATTCTTTGGGTTGATTGTCACGGGAGTTGGCTTTGGACTCCAGCTCGGTTGGATCCAGCTGAACTGGGATAAGTTCTACCGGGATTTCGGTATCCGCCTCAACCCTTCCGGCCACACCGACCTATTGCGCTCTTATCCCAAGCCCAGGCAGTCCTTGTAGCCCTCCCGGTAGGTAGGAAACCGTAGTCGATACCCCAGCCCCTCCCGCAGCAGAAGACTGCTCACCCGGCGATTCTCGCTCCAGAAACTGCGGGCCATCAGACTCATGGCGGTCTCGATCGCCCCCCACGACTGAACCTCCGGCAGTTTGCAGCCAAGCAGATGGGCGGCGTAGCCCAGGGTTTCGCTGGAGGGGCTGGGGGCCTCGTCCGCCAGGATCAGGGTGGGCGGACGACGCTGGGGCGGTAGCCCAATGCAGTGCAGCAGGGCTCCTACGATGTCGTCCACATGGATGCGGCAGAACACCTGCCCCGGTTTGTGGATCAGCCGGGCCGTGCCCTGGCGGAGATCCCGGAAGGGGGTGCGATCGGGGCCGTAGATCGCTGGCAATCGGAACACCTGCAGGGGCAGGTCCTGACGCCGCCAGGCCATTTCGCAGGCCAGGCGGGCGCGGCTGCGTTCCAGGCCCGGCGCCTCCGGCGTGGCTTCATCCACCCAGCCCCCCCCGCGATCCCCATAGACACCGGTGGTGGAGAGGTAGCCCACCCAGGTGAGCGGCAGGGTCTGCAGCAGGCCGGCCAGGTGGGTCAGCACGGGATCGCCGCCGCTGCCATCCGGAGGAATCGTCACCAGCACGTGGGTGGTGCCGGCCAGAACCTCCGCAGGCGGCACCACACCTGCGGCGGGATCGAAGCGCACCCAGCGCTCACCACCCTGATCGTCCCCTTTGCCAGGGGAGGGCTCCCTGCGCGTCAGGGTCACCGCCAGTCCGCGTCCGGCCAGGGTTCGGCCGAAGCGCTGGCCGGTGTAACCGCCCCCTAGCACCAGCAGCCGTCCCTCCGGAAGGGGCGGCGCCCCCTCCTCAGTCTTGACAGACCCGTTGACAGAAGCCGTGACCATGAGTACACCTGTATCAGTGCTTTGCCAGCAAGCCCATGGCCGCCTCGCTTCTGTTTACTTCACGCCTCTCCACCAGCGCTCTACCGGCCGACTGGACCGTGCGGGGTCCCGCCTGCGGATCCGGCGGCTCCACCCGTCCTGCTTCCGTCCTGGGTGAGGCCGTTCCGCTCCGGGTCGGCCGGGGTCTGAGGGTTGCCGCACCGGACCGTGGGGTAGTGCTCGAATCGGCGATGCCCACCCTTCCTCTGGTGTTGGTGGGGGTGCTGGTGCTGCTGGCGGTGCTGGTGGCTCCGGAGCGCCCCCGGGATCAGGCGGCCATCTGCCAGCGCCATGCTGGGCCGGTGGCCTGTCGCGTCTGGTGACGGCGGTCGGCGCCTGGGGTATCCCGTGGCGCGGCGTCCGTGATCTCCTCGGGGGAGGCCCAGGCGAGCAGTCGCAGCGCCAAGCGAAGATCTCCTTCGGTCCAGGCTCTCAGGGCCATGGCCCGACGCGGGTCGTAGAACCGCTGGCGTCGATACCAGTCAAAAGCGTCCGCATCTCCTTTCTGACCGTTGCAGGCCAGGCACGCCGGTACGCAGTTCTCGGTCGCGCTCAGTCCCCCCCGGCTCAGGGGGAGCACATGGTCGATCGATTCCGAGCGGTCTCCGCAATACAAGCAACGTCCCTGGGTCACCCCATGGAGCGACTGTCGCCAACGCCTCGCACGAAGCTTGGGGCAGAGATCCTCAAGGAAAACTCCATCCCTGGCCTGCATGCGACAGCCTCAGTTGCGGGCAGTTTGCCTGTGGCAGCAGGGATGTCAATGTAGTCCTCGCTGCTTTTCGGCTCCTTGGCCGCGTCTTCGGTCGCGATGCGGTTGGGCCCCACCGGGCTGATTGAGGTGGTCTCCCCCTACGACGCTGTGACCCAGGCTCAGCTGCGTGCGATTCGTCCCGCCGGTATCTGGCAGACCCAGCGCCATTGCTGGCAGTTTCCGTTGGAGGCCGCGGCGATCCTTGAGCGTCAGCTGGCTGGGCGCATTCCGCCCACGGCGGAGCTGAAGGAGTGGCTCGCCTGGTTGCGGCAGCCCTTGCCACCCTTGCCTCCCCATCGGGAGCTGGTGGTGGCGGCCGCTCCGGCTGAGCTTCTGCCGGATGGGCGGGTTTTGCTGGCCCATCAGCGGGCCGCCGTGCGCTGGCTGCTGGCCCGCCGTGGTGCGGTGCTCGCCGACGCCATGGGTCTGGGCAAGACCCTCACCGCCCTGGTGGCCGCCCGGGCCCTCGTGCGTCTGGCGGATTGCCGCATCCTGGTGATCGCTCCGGTGGGTCTCCATCCCCATTGGCGACAGGAGGCGGCATCCCTGGGCCTGCGGCTCGAGTTGCACAGCTGGGCCCGGCTTCCTACTGCCCTGCCGGAGGCCGGCACCCTGGTGATTGCCGATGAGGCCCACTATGCCCAAAACAGTTCTTCCCGCCGCACTCAAGCTTTTCTGCGCCTGGCGCGTCATCCCCGCCTGCGGGTGATCTGGTTGCTCACCGGCACACCGATGAAGAACGGCAGGCCGGTGCAGCTCCTGCCCCTCCTGGAGGCGATCGGCCATCCCCTCGCTCATGATCGACGGCTCTTTGAGGAGCGCTACTGCCAGGGACATTGGCGGGACCAGGGGGGAAGAAGGATCTGGCAGGCCAACGGCGCCACCCGGCTGGAGGAGCTGCAGCGGCTGTTGCGGCCCTTGGTGCTGCACCGCCGCAAGGACCAGTGCCTCGATCTGCCCCCCAAGCAGCGTCGCCTCATCCCGGTGGCCCTGTCGGAGGCGGCGGCGCTCCGTTTCGAGACCCGGCTGCAGGCCTGCGTCGACGACTACCGCCGCCGGGCGCGACGGGGTGAGGTGCGCCGCGATGCCGAGGCCCTGGCGGTGCTCACCGCCCTCCGTCGCATCGGGTCCCGCGAGAAGCTGCTGCGGGCCCGCGAGCTGGTGGCGGATCTGCTGGTCCGCGACGGGCCGGTGGTGGTGTTCACCGCCTTCGTGTCCACGGCCCGTTTGCTGCATCGGGTTCTGGGGGGAGATCGGCAGGGGGCGCTGCTCACCGGCGCCGTGCCCGCCGCCCGCCGCCAGGCGCTAGTGGATCGCTTCCAGGCCGGCGCCGTTCCCCTGCTGATCGCCACCTTCGGCACGGGCGGCCTCGGGTTCACCCTGCACCGCGCTCGGCATGTGGTGTTGGTGGAGCGCCCCTGGACCCCGGGGGACGCGGAGCAGGCGGAGGATCGCTGCCATCGCATCGGCATGGGCGCCATGCTTACTGCCCACTGGCTCCAGCTCGGTGTGGCCGATCAGCTGGTGGATGACCTGATTGCCAGCAAGCAGGAGCGAATCAGCCGTGTGCTCCACGGGGGGCAGGTTTGTGGCCGTCGGGCCTCCCTACCGGTTCTTGTGCGGGAGCTGCTGGAGCGCTGGTGAGGGCGCCATCCCAGCACCCAGACCGGCGGAGACGCAGTCGGCCCGGCGGATCTGGAGGTCGTGGCGGAGGATCGGATCCAGCCGTCCCGCCGGAATCCGGCCGGCCAGCGCTAGGGCCTGGGTCAGGTCGCGGCAGGCGGCCTTGTCGTCTTCGGCGAGGGTGTGGAGCACATAACGTTCGTTGAGGGGCAGCGGGTCGTTCGGATGGGCCGCCACCACCTTGTCGCAGCGCTCGAGTGCCTCCTTCAGCCGCTCCATCCGCACCTCGCTGAGGCAGTCGTCGGCGCTGATGCGCCGCTGGGGCAGGGGTTCCTCGGCGCAGGCCGTGAGCAGGCCCGTCACCGCGAGCGCCAGGGCGAGGGATCGGGCGGCTGCAGCGGACCCTCTTGAGCCTTGGTGCCGGCGGATCCGATCGAGAGGGAGCGCTGCAGGGGCACTCACCAGCGGCTCTGGCCGCCGCCCACGGCCGCTCCCGCGGCTGGAGCTGCCGCTGCGGGAGCTTCAGTCGCGCCTGTGGTGATCACCACGGTGCGCCGGCGGGTGTAGAGATCCCCCAAGTAGCGTCCACAATCGGGAAAGGCATTGGGGTTCTGCACCACCGCTTCAGTGATCATCACGGCGGCATGCTCCGGCGAGGTCTTGAACAGGTTGGAGCCCTGCCGCTTGACCAAGGCATAGGCGGCGGCCCAGCTCACCTCATGGATCGTGCCGTTGTTGCGCATGAAGCAGTAAACCTGCGCGCCCTTGTTGCCGGCGATCGAGGACTCCGAGGCCTGGGCGGGAACCTGGGCTGGTCCGGGGGCTGGGGCTCCGAGTTCCAGGGCAGCGGCCAGGCCCGCTCCGGCGATCAGGCCAGCGGCCAGTCCACTCCGGAGGCGGTGGTGGGCTAGACGAACACGAGCAAACATCGCTGAAAGCGCCGGACGGGTCGGGGGCAAACCTTATCGAGCCTCGGCCGTCTGTCCAGCCGCGGAGGGGGAGGACTCAGCCAGAGGGGCCGTGGCCGCCAGTTGGAAGCACCAGCTTCACCACCAGGGGTAACACGAGCAGCACGGTGATCAGCCGCACAGCATGTAGGGCAGCCACAGCGGCCCCCACCCCGAATTCGGCCCCCACCAGGCTCATGCCGCTGATGCCGCCGGGTGCCGCTCCCAGCAGTGCCACCACCGGATCGATGCCCAGATGCCGGCTGCACCACAGGCCCACCACCAGACCCGTGAGCACGAGGCTGAGGGTGATCAACAGGGCCGGGCGCCACAGCTGGCGCAGCTCGCCGAGGGCTGCTGCCGTGAGGCCGCTGCCGATCACGGTGCCGATCGCGATCTCCAAGATGGTGCGGGTGCCGTGGGGCCATTGGGCCGGTTCCACCCGGCCGCTGAAGCTCACCAGCGCCGCTCCGATCAGGGCCCCCGCCAGCGGGGCCGCCGGGATGCCGGTGCCCAACGCCAGCAGCCCCCCGGCCAGGCCGGCCAGGGCCAGCAGCAGCAGGTGCCAGGGGTGCGTCATGTTCGGGAGCAAGCTGGCCCCAGTCTGCGTGGTGTGTTGTCATGCAGGCCATCCGCTCCCGAGCCATGGCCTCCCCTTCGGTTTCATTCCGGATCAGCCGTAGCGCCGAGGATCTCGCCGGCACGCTCCATCTGCTTTCCCAGCGTCTGGTGCAGTTGGAACAGCGGCTCGAAGCCCTGGAAGGCCAGCGCCAGGCCTCCCAGCAGGAGGATCCCGCCCTTGAGAAGAGCCTCGGCAATGCCGAGCGGCTTCTCCTGGATTGCCGGGCCCTTCTGGGGGGAGCCCTCGATCCGCAGGCCGGCTCAGTGATCCATGGCAAGCCAGCCTTCGAGGGCAAGCTTTCGGAGGGCCAGGGCAGCGCTGTTAAAGGCGAAGGCGGTGATGAGAAGAGTGAGAGGGAGATCTCCCTTTTCTCAAATGGACCGATCGACAGCGCCGCAGCCTGAGGGCGCCACACCTGGCTGGGGGTGGCAGAATGGAAAGAAAGTGAGCAATGTCCTACCCCTCCTCCCACCTTTCCGGACATGCCTCCGGTCCCTCCCCGGGAACGCCCGCGAATCTGGGTTACCGTCGCTGTCAGAGCTCCAACCCATCAGAGGGTGAACATCAGCTCGAAAAACTTGAATTTGCCTTGGCGGTAGCCCTCACCCGCGGTGATCTACAGCGTTCGGAGCAGTTGAGGCATGCCATCGCCGCCTTGGGCGGCAACCAGGAGGAGCCTGGCACCTGATTGGTGAGTCGAGATTCACACGCACTGCCGCGTGAAAGTTCGCTGTTGACGACCCAACCGAGGCCGCATCAAAGGTCAGGGAGTGCCGCTAGGATTCAATGAAGTTGTTGATGGATGGAATCGGATCAACGATTCCGAGCTTGAAGATTGACGTTGACTCCGGTCTCTTCTGGATGCGTACCGGGCTGACCACAATCCTTGCCCGCCATCCCGGTCAGACCCGGTGATGGTTGTCGTGAATTCGTGATCTGCCAGGCAGCCTTCCGGCGCCAATCCTTTTTCGGCTCCTGTCTCCATCGCAATTCGTTCTCTCGATCCGCTCGCATCCGCGTGCAACCCATGACTGGCACGAGATCTCTACCCGTTCCCTTTCCCTTGAATCCTGCCCGAGGGGGGCCGAGGCCTTCACCGATTCGCTCCCATCAGGCGGAGGGTGACCGTGACACCCTGTTAACCCAGGCCTCTCACCTTCAGGAGCGGGCCAGGCTCAGCGCCCAGGCCGGTGACATCACCAGCGCAGCCCAATTCATTCTTCAGGCCCTGGATCAGGAGCGCCGGGCCGGTGGCCTGGGTCCCCAGGTGCTCCAGTTGATCAAACCTCGTTAAGGGGGTCGTGGTCGGGGGGGAGCTTTGGCATAGCAGGCGGCTGAGCTGGTTTCTTGCCTAGGGATTCCCGGAGTAGTTCCGAGGGTTTCACGTGAAACCGCTGCTGGAAATCCATCGAAAACAGATTCAGGGAGCGGTAGCCACAGGCATTGGCGATACGGGTCACCGTTTCTCCTTGCTGGGGCTGCTGCAGCCAGCGGCGGGCCCGCTCCAGACGCATGCTGCGGATCCATTGGGTGGGACTGCAGCCGAGCCTCTCCAGGAAGGCGTATTGGAGCGCGCGGCGCGAGTAGTGGCTCCTGGCCTCCAGCTGGTGCAGGCTCAGGGGTTCATGGAGGTGTTCCTCGAGATAGGTGATCAGTTCCTCGAAGCGATCGCCACCTTCGCGCCGTCGGGAGCGCAACCGGTCCAGGGAATCGCTCTCCCGCAGCTCCGGCACCACCAGTGCTGCCAGCAGGCGGTAGATCAACAGATCCAGCTCAAGACGCTCAAGCAGGGCCTCGCTCTGCTCGCTCAGCTGGCTGGCCATGGCCAGCACCTCCCTCAAGCTGGTGAGCAGTGCCTGGCTGGCGCTGCTGTCGTCGGGTTGCCAGGGCCCTCGGGGTTCGAGGCGTTCCCGCCAGCTCTGGGGGAGGGAACGCTGCTCAGCCATGGCTATCGCTATCCGCTGCAGCCTGTCTCGCTCCACGTGGAGCATCACCAGGCTGCAGATGCTGCTCTCACAGCTCCATGCCGCCCCTGGAAGAATCAGCAGCCCCTGATCGGCGCAGGACAGCCGCCTGCCCCCCTGCTCCACATCGAGGCTGCCGGCGTAGATCACAACGGCTGTAAGATCGGCCTGCACATTGATGCTCAGCCGCATCGGCGCCAGCACCGAAGCATTGCTCACCAAGGAACCGATGCAGGGATTGTCGTGGTGGTGCCACCAGGGTTCGCTGGCGTTCGCGGCCGCGATCGAGGCGATCGGAAGAACAGCCTGAAGCGACGCTTTGCTCTGCTCCAGGCTGTTGGTGAGACGTAGGCGTTGCTGGAATGGGTTCTGCAGCGGCGGTTGGCCTTGCATTGGATCCAGCGCGATCATTAGACCTTAGGCCTAAGGGAGGCCCATCAATTTCTCAGGGCGTTCTCCAGGATGTAGGCAGCCAGGTTGGACAGGGAGCGACCCTCCTGATCGCTGCGATCCGATAGGGCTGAATGGGTGCTGTGGGGCACGGTGATGGTGATCCTCACGGGTTTGCGGAAGGTGACTTGCAAATTGGGAGGCGGATTGGGAGAAAGCATCGTTTTCGGCGCCAGATTGTTCATGCAGCTTACCGTTTTTGCGATGCGGCTCTGCTGCTTTCTTCGGGGGTTGTGCTTGTATGTGCGCCATTGTGATCCTCCTGCGCGTTCCGGGGTTGACCGGGATGGGGAGAGATGATTTAAGCTGAATGTTAAACCTCATGTTTAGACGTATTTAACGATATTCATGACGATAGGCTGGCTTGAGATGGGCTGGTTTCATCCGTTCGATCGGAATGCAACCGACGCCAGATTGATTGGCGAGCTAAGCCTGCCTGGACACAACCATCTTCAGCTAATCTGTTTTCCTGAATAACCCTGGCGGTAGGCACGGTGAAGCATCCGCCTGAAACGGCTTCGGCCCCTCGCTCCAATCCCGACCCCCCCGGGCCGGAAGGTTCCCAGTCGTCCGGTGGGGAGGGGCTTCGGCATGTGGTGGGCATCGGCGCCTCCGCGGGCGGTCTGGAGGCGTTGCAGCAGCTGGTGGGCCAGCTGACGCCCACTGGTGCGGTGAGCTACGTGGTGGCCCAGCATCTCTCCCCCGACCACCCGAGCCTGATCGTGGATCTGCTGGCCCATGCCACCACGCTGCCGGTGGTGGCGGCGGCCGAGGGCGATTTCCTGGCGCCAGGCGTGATCGTGGTGGGGCCTCCCAACCGGGATCTTCGGGTAGAAGGGGATCGGCTGCGGCTTCTGGATCCCGAGCCCCGCTTCACCCCCAGCCCCTGCATTGACCAGCTGTTCGAGTCGATTGCCGAGCACTGGGGCGAGAACGGCGTGGCGGTGGTGCTCTCCGGCACCGGCTCCGATGGTGCCCGGGGGCTGCTCTCGGTGCGGGCCTGCGGTGGCCTCACCCTGGTGCAGACTCCTGAAACGGCCCGCTTCGATGGCATGCCCCGCTCGGCCATCCACCTCGGTGGAGCTGATCTGGTGCTCGATCCGGCCGCGATCGGCCAGTTGCTCGCCAGCCGGGTAGCCGATGGCGGCGAGTGGATGGCCAGGGCCTTGCCAGAGGAAGTCGTGCCCCTGGCTCCGATTCTCCAGGGGCTGCGCCAGGTCAGTGGCATCGACTTCAGTGAGTACAAGGACTCGACCTTGCAGCGCCAGTTGCGACGGCGCATGGCGATCCGCCAGGCGGTGGATCTGGATGCCTATCGCGAACTGCTGCTCCAGGATCCCCAGGAGTCGGCGGCCTTAGTGCGCAACCTGCTGGTGACGGTGACCTCCTTCTTTCGTGATCCGGCCGCCTTCGATCGGCTGGCGGCGCGGCTGAGGGACAAATTTCAAGAGTCTGGGAATCGCTTGTCCCTGCGGGTGTGGGTGCCCGGCTGTGCCACCGGCGAAGAGGCTTACACCATCGCCATGGTGGTGAGCCAGGTGCTCGGCCATCCCGCCGATCTGGCTAGCCGGCTGCGCCTCTTCGCCACCGACCTGGATGAGGCGAGTCTGGCGATCGCCCGCCGGGGTGAGTACCCCCTTTCCGCCGCCACGGCGATTCCGCCGGAGTTGCGCGACCGTTTCTTGACCGTGGGGCCCGATGGGATCACGGTGTCCAAGGGACTGCGCAGCTGCGTGGTGTTCGCCCGGCACAACGTGGGCGAAGACCCCCCTTTCCCCAACCTGGATTTGATTTCCTGCCGCAACACCCTCATCTACTTCAAGCCGGCCCTGCACGACCGGGCGCTCGATCTGTTCCGCTTCGCCCTCAAACCTGGTGGCCTATTGCTGTTGGGAAGTTCCGAGACAATCAGCTCGAACAGCCCTGGCTTCGCGCCGGTGGATGCGGCCCAGCATCTCTATGGGCGCATCCCGGAAGAGGTGCGGCCGGCCCGCTCGCCTGTTTCCGGCCCTCTGGTCCTCCGGTTTTCGCCCCCTGGGCGTCAGCTGGTGCGCTCCTCCCTGCTGCCGGAGGCGGTGCCGGAGCAGCATCTAGCCTTGCTCGAGGCCTTGGTGCGAACCCTGGCGCGGCCTTCCCTGGTTCTCGATGAGCATCACGAGCTGCTCCAGGTCATCGGGGAGGTCAGCCCCTACTGCCGCATTCCGGAAGGACGGATCACGGCGGCCGCGACGGCTCTCCTGCGGCCGGAATTGCAGGGTGAGGCCCGGGCTCTGTTCCTGATGGTGCGTGCGGATGGGCGGCCGGTGATCAGTCGCTCCCTCACCCTGGCGGATGACGGGGGGCGGCTGCATCTGGAGGCCCGGCCGCTGGTGCTCGGGGATCGCTCCCTGCTACTGCTCTCCTTTGTGCCCCAGGATGCCGAAGCGTCCGAGCCCGATGGGGCGGGCGGTGCGATTCTCCGGGAGCTGGGGGAGAGGGATGGGGCCTTCGATGCCACGATCGAGCGCCTGGAGCGCGAATTACTCACCAGTCAGGACCATCTGCGCCGCTCCCTGGTTGAACTGGAGCAGGCCAATGAGGAACTGGAGGCCTCCTCCGAGGAGCTGCAGGCTTCCTCTGAGGAACTGCAATCCTCCAACGAGGAGCTCGAGGCTTCGAACGAGGAGCTTCAGTCCACCAACGATGAACTGGCCAGCCTCAACCAGCAGCTGCGCAGCCGCGGCGACCAGCTCGAACGGCTCAACATCGAGCTGGAGAACATCCAGACCTCCCTCAGCCAGGGCATGGTGATCCTGGACGGGCAGCTCCTGATCCGTCGCTTCTCACCCCTGGCCGTACGGGTGTTCGGGCTGGTGGAGGCCGACATCGGCCAGCCCCTGCTGGGGGTGCCGACCACCCTTCCCCTACCGGATCTGTCCGGGGCCCTACGGGCCGTGCTGGCCGGGGAAGCGTCCCGTCGCGCTTTCGAGGCTGCCAGCGGTGAGCTGGCCTATCTGGTTCAGGTCCTGCCCTTCCAGGAGCGGGATGGTCGCCGCTGCGGGGTGATCGTGACGCTCACGGAGGTGTCCGAACTGGTGTCCCTGCGGCGGGTGGCGGAGGCCTCTCTGGCCGAGTTCGCCAGTCTCGCCGATGCCCTCGAGGAAGTGGTGTGGAAGCGGGATCGGGCCATGGAGCGGCTGCTCTATGTGAGTCAGCGGGTTCAGACCCTCACCGGCTGGAGCCCGGAGGAGCTCACCCAGCAACCCCACCATCTCGATGCCCTGGTGCATCCGGACGACCGCAGCCGCCTGGCCTCCAGACGCGACCTGGACCGTGGTTCCTGGAGCGTGGAGTATCGCCTCGCCTGCCGGGATGGGGCTTACCGCTGGTTGCGCGAGTCGGCCCGGCTACTGGAGGAGGGTGATGAGAGCTTCGTGGTCGGCACCCTCACCGATCTCACCTCCCAGCGGGACCTGGAGGAGCGGAGCCGTGATCTGGAGGCCGTGTTCGAGGCGGTGTTTAACACCGGCCGCTGGGGGGTGGCCCTGTTTGATGATCAAGGCCGCCTGGAGATGGCCAATCGGCGCTTCTGCGACCTGGTGGAGCGGGATCCGGGCGGGATCGCGGGGCTGGCCTGCACGGAGTTGGAGGCAGATGCCTCCGACGGTCTCTGCGCCGCCCTGCGGGAGGTGCTGGTGCTCGGCGCGGCGGGAGGCATTGTGCGCTCCCTGGAGCTGCGCAGCGCCCAAGGAAGGCTGCTGCCGGTGGTGGCTGAGATTCGGTCGGTGGCGCGGGAAGCGGCTTCGGCCAGGGCCCTGCTGTTGGTTCAGGCCGAGGGCTCCACCGTGCCGCAGATCCGGTCCCAGAAGGTGAAATAGAGCCCGTAGTTGCGGCCCGGTCGCAGGTGATGCAGGCCATGGTGGGTGGGGCCAATCAGCCACCGACCCAGCCACTCGGTTCGGGGCGCCCCGCTCTGCTGGACCGGATCGAGATGGTTCACAACCGCCCAGGCGCTCATCGTGAGCAGTAGGGCCAACAAGGTGGCGCTCTGCAGGGGGATCAGGAACACCACGCCCACCAGGAAGCCAGCCTGCAGTAGGCCTTCGCCTGCATCGAAGGCGAAGGCGGTCCAGCCGGTGGGGTGGCGGCTGTGGTGATGGCCCTGGTGCAGCCAGCGGTAACAGAGGCGATGGTGCATCAGGCGATGCAGGCCGTAGAAGAGGGTGTCCTGAAGCAGCAACACCGCCACGAACTCCAGCGGTGCCAGCCACCAGGGGGAGCCAGGTTCATGGATCAGCCGGGTGAGTCCCAGCCCATCAGCCTGGATCACCAAGGCACCGCCGAGGGCGAAGATCCAGCTCGATCCGAGCGAGAGGGCGATGTCGTGGCCGCTGGGCTTCTGGGTCCGTTGCGTCGGCGCTGGTTCGGTGGAGGACCTGGCCCCGGGCAGCATCCTCGCCAGGGGAGGGATCAGGGCGATGAGCACCAGGGTCCGTGCCAAGAGGATCGCCTCAAGGCCCAGTGTGAGTGAAAGCAGCGGCCGAAGCATCATCACGGAACCATTGGCCGATTATGGAGGCAACAAGCCCTGTTGGCATGTGCTGCCGCCGATCCGCGGCAGCACATGCCAGGGTTTGGCAAGCCGCCGCCGCTGTGGGGACCGTCGCGCGTCATACCGCCTAGCCCGAGCCACGAACCGCCGCGAAGCTTTCCGGGCCTGCGGCACTCCCGCTGCTGATCGTTCTGCCTGGCGCCACTCTCCATACAGTTGATTCATCACCCTGCGCCGCGGAGCACCATGCCAGGCGCTCGCCGCTACTCCCTTCGTGATCTCAGCACGAGGGATTACTGCCTCTATCGCGTGATCTGCATGGAGTTGGAGAATCTCGAGCATGAGATTCAAATCGAAGGCACGATCGGATTGGATCTGCCGGCCCTCTCCACCGCGATCCAGGATCGGCGTCTGCTGGTGGAGTGGTTGCGGGAACTCCTGTTCCCGCCGGCCTCGCTTTACAACGACTGCGGGATCAACGAAGAGGTCGAGGAACTGATTCTGCGCGAAACCTGCTGAACGCCAGGCCCGATCACGCGGCGGCGCCTCTGGCACGCCGGGCCGCTGGGCTGGGATCAGCCGTCGAGCACATCGGCGTGAAGGAGGTCCATGGCTGCGAGCACGGGGGCGGTATCGGCCTCGGGCAGATCCAAGGTGGTGGCGAGGTTGGTGAGGATGTTGCGCTCGTCGTCCTGGAGGGGCCCATCGGAGCGCATGATCTCGGCAGCCACCGCGTAGGCCGTGGCCCGTTGGCGGGGGTTGAGTTGCTCGGCGGCCTCCACCATGAGATGCTGTGGACCGACCTGGCGTAGTTCGGCCAGCAGGGAATCCATCAGGGACACCATGGCCTTCTGGCCATAGTGCTGGTAAGGCTTGCGGTAATCGAGGGAGTGGCGCAGGGCCCGGGAGCCGGCCATGGTGAGCACCCCATCCCAGGACACGGCCGCCAGGGCAATGGCGGCAAAGGCGGTGGCGGAATCCATGCTCAGGTTGCTGGCGGGTTGGGCTGCCCCAGTCGGGGAGGCGCCGGTGGAAGTGGCAGGGTTGAAGGGGAGGGTGCTGACCATGGTCTGGAAAGGGCTGGGGCCGTGGAAAGTCTTATAAGGGCCAACATTGATCTGGCTCTGCCCCACCCGTGGTATCCATCCCGACCGGTCCGAAGCTTTGAGGATTCGTACCTAGACGGCGGCCGGCCGCGATGGTCGCTAGTCCCATTCTTCTGGATCGAATTCATCGAAACGGGTGTGAGGCAGTTGGATGGCGTTTTTCCCCTTCAGGTGGGCGCAAAGCCTGTTCCCCCCGCCTTCGGGGATGGCGCAACGGTGTGATTATTTGTAGAACTTCCCACGTCTGAATCAAAAGCGGGTGACCGGATTCGAACCGGCGACGTTCAGCTTGGGAAGCTGACATTCTACCACTGAATTACACCCGCGTTGCACAACTTGATTGGTTGTGCTTGCTCAAGCCTCTAACGTTTGACGAGATTGAGGCGGCTCGATCTCGCTGTTCATGTTGGGAGCCTTTGGCTGCCGCTCTTGTCGGAAGCTTGAGCTATTTTGTTGTCGTTAAAACCTTAGCAAGCTCTGGCGGCGTCGATCGGCCGGGGTGCGCATCCCCGGCCCCGGCTCCCTAGTCACCCCTTCGCCAGCTCGGTCGCCGCTGCCGCCACGCCGGCGCCGGTGGCCACCTTGCCCAGGCCCAGGTCCTGCAGGGTGGCCTCGATCGCCGCCACGGCGGTGAGGATGTCGCGGTCGGCGACAAAGCCCAGGTGACCGATGCGGAACACGTGGCCCTTGAGGTGGTCCTGGCCGCCGGCCAGCAGGATGTCGAAGCGGTTCTTCACCTCCTTGCGCAGCGATTCGGCGTCGATGCCCTCCGGTGCCACCGCCGTGATCGCCGGGCTGCCATGGCCTTCGGCGGCATAGAGGGGCAGGCCGATCGCCTTCATGGCGGCGCAGGTGGCCCGCTGGTGGCGGGCGTGGCGGGCGAAGATCGCTTCCAGACCCTCCTTCTCCATCATCTCCAGGGCCGCCTCCAGGGCGAAGTAGAGGTTGATGGCGGGCGTGAAGGGGTTGCTGTTGTCGGCGGCGGCTTTGCGGTACTTGCCGAGATCGAGGTAGAATTTCGGCAGATCTGAGCGCTCATAGCCCTGCCAGGCCCTGGGGCCCATGGCCACGAAGCTGAGGCCCGGCGGCATCATGTATCCCTTCTGGGAGCCGGAGCCGATCACATCCACGCCCCAGTCGTCCATCGGCACATCGGTGGCGCCGAGGCTGGTCACGCAGTCGGCGATGGTGAGGGCGGTGCCGTGGGCCCGCACGAGGGCGGCGATGGTCTGCAGGTCGTTGATCACCCCGGTGGAGGTTTCCGAGTGGGTGAGAATCACGGCCTTGATCGCCTTGGCGGTGTCGGCCTCCAGGGCGGCCTTGAAGGCCTCCGGATCGAGGGGCTGGCCCCAGGGGGCCTTGATCACCTGCACGTCCAAGCCGTAGGCCTTGGCCACCTTCACCCAGCGTTCGCCAAATTTGCCGTTGTCGCCGCAGATCACCCGATCGCCGCGGCTGAGGGTGTTCACAATCCCCGCCTCCATGGCGGCGGTGCCGCTGCCGGTGATCACCAGCACCTCGTGCTTGGTTTGATGCAGCCATTGGAGCTGCTCGGTGGTGCGTTTGACGATCTTCTGGAAATCGGCGCTGCGGTGGCCGATCGGATGGCGACCCAACGCCTGCAGCACGGTTTCCGGCACCGGGGTGGGGCCGGGGATCATCAGGGTGAGTTTGTCCTGCATGGAAAGCGGGGCGTCGCGGACGCGTAGGGGGTGGCGCCGAAGGGGCGTGGCGGGGAGGGATGCGGCGCCGGCTGGGCACGCAATCGACCACCATAAAAAACGACGTTCCCCGGGCCATGGACTCCTGGGCCATGGATCCCCCGTTCCCACCCTCCTCCGTGCCCGGAGTTCCGTGCGATGGCTGTGTTCGGTCCGGCCGGCCCCGTGGCGTGCAACCCAGGCCCGGTGATGTCGCTGGTGGCCCCCTCGGGGGTGGATCCCATGACTGAGATCACCCCTGCGCCACGGGGCTACACCCTGCCGGTGTGGGTGGCGGCCGCCGCCCGGGCGGCCCTCGGCTCGCTCCTGGGGGAGCCCGTGGCCCCCGCGGTTGCTCTCGAGTTGCTGGAGCCCTTGGGCGTGGCAGCCGTGCCCGTCGAGGCCGCGGCGCTTCTGGGCGATGGCTGGGCTCTGGGCCAGGCCCGCTGTGATCCTGGCGAGGGCCTCGATCTCACCCGAGGCTTGGTGGTGTGGGTGCTGCTGCGCTGGCGGGAAGCGGTCCCAGCCCCAGCGGCGCTCGAGCCCAGCCCGCAGGACTGGCTGATGATCGAGGCGGGCGAGGGCGTGGGCATCCATGCCGCCAGCGGCGAGGCCTGCCTTTCGGATTACGCCCGCCGCCTGCTGGCGGCCAACCTGCGACCCCTGGTACCCCTTGGCCAAGGCTTGCAGCTGCGGGTGGTGCTGCCGGCCGGCCGCGCCCTGGCGGAGCGCACCAGCAATGCCGCCTTCGGGGTGGTGGAGGGCCTGGCCCTGATCGGCACCCGCGCCGACGTGCAGGCCGGCGCCTCGCCGGATCAGTTGGAGGCCACCCTGGCGGCCCTGCGCGAGCATGCCGGCGCGACCGATTTCAAGGGCGATCTGGTGCTCGTGATCGGCGAGAACGGCCTCGATCTGGCGCCCCGGCTCGGGCTCTCCCATCAGCTCCTGCTGAAGGCCGGCAACTGGATCGGCCCGGTGCTGGTGGCGGCGGCCGAGGCGGGCGTGCGGCGGCTGCTGTTGTTTGGCTACCAGGGGAAGTTGATCAAGCTGGCGGCGGGCATCTTCCACACCCACCACCACCTGGCCGATGGCCGCGCCGAGGTGCTCACCGCCTTTGCGGCCCTGGAGGGCCTGGTCGGCCCGCCCCTGCAGGCGCTCCATGCCGCCCCCACGGTGGAGGCGGCCCTGGCTGAGCTGGAGGCGGCCGATTCGGCCCTGGCCCAGCGGCTGCGGGACCGGCTCGCGGCCGCGGTGGAGAGCCGCAGCGCCGCCTACCTGGACCGCCACGGGGGCGGCTCCCTCGCGGTGGGGGCGGTGCTGTTCGACCGCCGCCGCCGCATTTGCGCCGCCGGTCCGATCGGTGGACCCCTGCTGGAGGCGCTGAGTGAGGTTGTCGCCGCCTCCCCGCCGCCTCCGGAATCAAAAAGTCTGAGGGCCAGCGATCTTCGGGCCCCCAGCAGGCCCCCCAGCAGGCCCCCCGGCGACGGGAGCCGCTGCAGGGGGGGCCTTTAGGGTTAGGCAACGGTTCTGAGTTGCAATGGTCCACGTGAGCGGTGCTTCCCCGCAGGCCGCGGGCCGGGACCTCACCAGCGGATCAACCCGGGCCCCCGGGCTGGTGATCCTCGATTTTGGTTCCCAATATTCCGAGCTGATCGCCCGCCGGGTGCGCGAAACGGAGGTGTTCTCCCTCGTGCTGCCCTACACCATCACCGCCGAGGAGCTGCGGGCCCTGGCCCCCAAGGGGATCATCCTCAGCGGCGGCCCCAGCTCGGTCTACGAAGACGGCGCACCCCGCTGCGACCCGGCCCTGTGGGACCTGGGCATCCCGGTGCTGGGGGTCTGCTACGGCATGCAGCTGATGGTGCAGCAGCTGGGCGGTTCGGTGGTGACCGCCGGCCGGGCCGAATACGGCAAGGCGCCGCTGCACGTGGATGACCCCACTGACCTGCTCACTAACGTGGACGATGGTTCCACGATGTGGATGAGCCACGGCGATTCGGTGGAGCGCCTGCCGGAGGGCTTCGTGCGCCTGGCCCACACCGACAACACCCCCGAGGCGGCGGTGGCCCACCTCGGCCGACGTTTGTATGGCGTGCAGTTCCATCCGGAGGTGGTGCACTCCAGCTGCGGCATGGCCCTGATCCGCAATTTCGTGTATCACGTTTGCGATTGCACCCCCGATTGGACCACTGCTGCCTTCATCGACGAGGCGATCGCCGATGTGCGGGCCCAGGTGGGCGAGAAGCGGGTGCTGCTGGCCCTCTCCGGGGGCGTTGATTCCTCCACCCTGGCCTTCCTGCTGCACAGGGCGATCGGCGATCAGCTCACCTGCATGTTCATTGACCAGGGCTTCATGCGCAAAGGGGAGCCCGAGTTTCTGGTGGAGTTTTTCGACAAGCGCTTCCACATCAATGTGGAATACATCAATGCCCGCGAGCGCTTCATCAATAAGCTGGCTGGCGTCACCGATCCGGAGGAGAAGCGCAAGCTGATCGGCGCCGAATTCATCCGCGTGTTCGAGGAGGAAAGCAAGCGACTCGGCCCCTTCGATTACCTTGCCCAGGGCACGCTTTACCCCGATGTGATCGAGAGCGCCGGCACCAACATCGACCCCAAGACCGGCGAGCGGGTGGCGGTGAAGATCAAGAGCCACCACAACGTGGGCGGCCTCCCTAAGGACTTGCAGTTCAAGCTGGTGGAACCGCTGCGCCGCCTGTTCAAGGACGAGGTGCGCAAGGTGGGTCGCAACCTCGGCCTGCCCCAGGAGATTGTGGGCCGCCACCCCTTCCCGGGGCCTGGTCTGGCGATCCGCATCCTGGGGGAGGTGACCAGCGAGAAGCTCAACATCCTGCGCGATGCCGACCTGATCGTGCGCGAGGCGGTGCGCGATGCCGGTCTCTACAACGAGATTTGGCAGGCCTTCGCCGTGCTGCTGCCGGTGCGCAGCGTGGGGGTGATGGGCGACAAGCGCACCTACGCCTTCCCGGTGGTGCTGCGCTGCGTGTCCTCCGAAGATGGCATGACCGCCGACTGGTCGCGCCTTCCCTACGACCTGCTCGAGCACATCTCGAATCGGATCGTGAACGAGGTGAAGGGGGTGAACCGGGTGGTGCTCGACATCACCAGCAAGCCCCCCGGCACGATCGAGTGGGAGTAGGGCCGCGGGCCGGTCTTCGCTCACGGATCGGGCTACTGATCCACCGGGCTGGCCCGCCCCGCCCGCTCCCGATACCATCGGTCACCTGAGCTCGGCCCCGTGACAGCCGTCGCACCTCCCACCGTCAGCACCGATCCGGATCCCCAGCTGCAGCGCCGTCTGCAGCAGGACAGCATCCTGGTGGGTGGCAAGACGGTGTACCTCAACCCCTTCCTCTACTGGCGCCGCTTCGATGCCAACACGGACCGCTGGCTGCGGGAACCCGGCCAGCTCCCCGAGGAGCAGATTCAGGCCAATCGTTTGCGCTTCTACCCCGAGCTCGACTGGTCCCTGCTCGATGACCAGGAACGGCCGATCAAGGATGGGGCTGTGGAGATGTTCCTCAAGACCCTGGAGCTGATCTGCACCTTCAACCCCGAGCTCAACCCCGGACAGCTGCTGGAGGTGGAGCGCAAGATGGCCGTTACCAAGAAAAAGGCCTTCGAGCGTTGGGTGGAGCGGGCCCTGAGGCGGCGGGAACAGCAGGGGCTCCGGGAACGGCGCCGTTTCGACCGCGACCGGGTGCTGCGCGACTGGATGGAGTGGTTCGGTCTGCCGGCCACCCGCCGGGCCCTGCTGCCCCTCTCTCTCCTGCTGGTGCTGGCAGCTGCCGGTGGCTGGTGGGTGGGTAGCCAGCGTCCGTGCCAGGCGGTTCTGGTGGATCCGGGGATTCAGCGACCGGGCCGTTGACCGCCTCGGGGTTCTTCACGGCAGACTGGAGAACCCGTTTCGGGCCCCATGGCTGCCGACCCCCTCGACACCCTGCGCCTCACCCTCATGCAGGACGTGCTGCCGGTAGGTCTCGCCGTGGTGGAGAGGGCACGCAAGGGTGGCCCCAGGGAGGTGCTGGCGGCCTTCGGGGATGATCCTTCCTCCTCCCTGGACCGCCTCCGTCAGGAGGGTGAACCGGTGGCCAGCCAGGTGCGCCAGACCCTGGATCGCTTTCAGCCCGGCCTCGGCAATCCCGTGGTGAAAGTGGAGGTGCGGGAAGGTGAGCCTCACGCTCCAGCGGATGATCGAGAGGGTTCGTGGGCCGCTGCCCCGATGCCGGAGCCACCGCAGCCAGGGGCGGATGACGCCACGGAACTCCACAGCACCCTGGCGAGAATCTCCGCCCGGCTGGCTGAGCTGGAGCGGCGACTCGTCTGATGCCCCTGATCAGCTACGGCCATGTCCGCCAGACCGGTGTGGGTCGGCAGCCCGGGCTGCTGATGGCCCTGGTGTTGTTGGTCTGCTCGGCCATTGTGCTAAGGCTGGCCTGGCTGCAGCTCCTCCATGGCCAGGAACACAGGGCCATGGCTGATGAGAACCGGATCCGGCTGATCCCCCGGGACCCGGTGCGCGGCCGGCTGCTCGATCACACCGGCCAGGTGCTGGCCACCAACCGCCTCACCTATCGCCTCTATTACCAGCCCCGGCTCACCCAGGAGCGGCTCTGGCCTTCGCTGCGGGATCGATTGTCGGGTTTGTTGGGGATTCCGGCCGAGCAGCTGGAGCAGCAGCGCCGCTTGCATCAGGGTGATGACGATGGTTTCCATGTGCCCCTGACGGGGCCCCTCACACCCCTGCAGGTGCTCCGATTCCGCGAACAGGCGGCCTCGATGCCAGGGGCGGAGGTGTCGATCGACGTGCTGCGCAGTTACCCCAACGGCAAGCTCGCTGCCCATGTGATCGGCTACACCAGCAATCTCACCGAAGAGGAGTACGACAGGCTCAAGGAGAAGGGCTATCGCCTCAGCGACCGCATCGGTCGGACGGGCCTGGAGCGCACCTATGAATCCCACCTTCGGGGCGAATGGGGCGGTCAGCAGCTGGAGGTGAATGCCGCCGGCCGGGTGCAGCGGGTGCTGGGCGACAAGCCGGCCCGCCCCGGCCGTGATCTGCGGCTCACGATCGATCTCAATCTTCAGCGCGCCGCCGAGCGGGCCCTCGACACCGTGGCGAAGGGGGCGATCGTGGCCCTTGATCCCCAGACCGGAGCGATTCTGGCCATCGCCAGCCGCCCCACCTTCGATCCCAATGTGTTCGCCAATGGCCCCACCACGGCCCAGTGGAATGACCTCAACCGCCCGCAGGCTCCCATGCTCAACCGGGCCTTCCAGGCGTTTCCTCCGGCCAGCACCTTCAAGATCGTGTCCACCATTGCCGGTTTGGAATCGGGCAAGTTCAGCCCCGGTTCCACCCTGCCCACGATGAGCAGCTTTTGTTATGACGGTCAGTGCTACAGCGACCATGACGCCTATGGCTCCATCGGTTTCGAGAAGGCCCTGGCGGTGAGCAGCAATAGTTTTTATTACCTGATGGGTCTCAGGGTGGGGCCCGATGAGCTCTTCAAGGCAGCCCGTCGCATGGGCTACGGCAGCCGCACCGGCGTGGAGATCATTGATGAGGAGAGTGCCGGCCTGCTGGGGGATCCCGCCTGGAAGAAGAAGGTGATCGGTGAACCCTGGAACTCGGTCGATACGATCACCTCCGCGATCGGCCAGGGCGCCGTGACCGTGACACCGATCCAGATGGCCCGGCTCTACGCCGTGGTAGCCAATGGCGGCTGGCTGGTGACGCCTCACCTGGTGGAGCGTCCAATGCCCCGCCGCTGGCTTGGGCTCAGGCCCGAGACCCTCAGGGTGCTGCGGGAGGGCCTACGGATGGTGGTCACCGAGGGAACGGCCAAGATCCTCAACGACTCCACCCTGCCGCCGGTGGCCGGTAAAACCGGCACCGGCGAGGATCCGCCCCGCCCCGATCATGCCTGGTTCGGTGGCTATGCCCCGGCCGGTAAGCCCAACCTGGTGATCGTGGCCTTCGGTGAGAACTCCGGGGGTTACGGCGGCACCGTGGCGGCGCCGATGGTGAAGATCATGATGGAGGCCTGGTTCCGTCCGCCTGCCGGCAGCAACTCGGGGGAGGCGGCACCCCGGACTCCCTGAGCCTGTGGACTTGTCGCGTTGCCTCTCTGCTGCGGATGGCTCCCAAGCCTGCAGCGGGGCTCTTGCGGACCGATGTCAGGCAGCCAGCGCCAGGGGCCTCTGCTCAAGAACCTGTCGGTAATAATCCCGCAGCTGGGCCGTGGCTCCGGCCCAGCCCCAGCGTTCAGCCTCGAAGCGGGCCGACTGGCGCAGCTGGCCGCGGCTTGCCTGGTCGCCCAGCAGCCGTTTCACAGCGGTGATCAGGCTGGAGGGCTGGTCGGGTTCGTAGAGGCGCCCGTTGACGCCATCGGTCACGATGTCGGGGATGCCGCCGCGGTTGGCACCCACCACGGGGCAGCCGGCCGCCATGGCCTCCAGCAGCACCAGGCCCAGGGTTTCGGTGCTGGAGGGAAACACGAAGGCGTCGCCACTGGCGTAGGCCGAAGCCAGGGCATCGCCGCTCAGATAGCCCACGAAGGTGGTGGCCGTTCCCTCGAACACCCGCTCCAGTTGCTGGCGGTGGGGGCCATCGCCTACCAGGGCCAGGCGGGCATCCGGCAGGGCCTCCAGCACGGGGCGGATCCTCTCGATCTGCTTTTCGGCCGAGAGGCGGCCGATGTAGAGGAGCAGGTTGCCCGTGTCGCTGTGACCGCCATGGAGCCGCTCCCGCATGGTCGGGCTGGCCAGCTCGGGCCGGAACAATTCGGTGTCGACTCCCCGCTGCCATAGGGCGGTGTGTTCGATCCCCTTCGCGGCCAGTTCGTCCACCATGGCGGTAGAGGTGCAGAGGTTCAGCTCGGCCTGGTTATGGGCGGCCTTGAGCAGCTCCCAGAGCAGAGGTTCCAGCATGCCCATGCCGTAATGCTCCAGGTATTTGGGCAGGTGGGTGTGGTAGCTGGCCACCAGGGGCAGGTTGCGGGTCTTGGCGAGCCAGATGCCCCCCAAACCCAGCACCGCCGGGTTCACCACATGCACCAGATCGGGCCGGAACCGTTCGAGGGCTTCCGAGACTGCCGGCCGGGGGAGAGCCAGTTTGAGTTCTGGGTAGAGGGGCAGGGGCATGGCCGGCACCCCCACCACTTGGGCACCGGCATGGCTGTCGGGGGCTCCTTCCGGGCAGAAGATCAGCACCTCGTCGCCGGCCTCCACCAAGTGGGGCAGGGTCTTGGTGAGCCGTGTGACGATGCCGTCAACCTTTGGCAGGAAGGTTTCGGTGAAGAAGGCGATCCTCACAGGGTTCGTGTGGTCAGGCGTGGGTGCGGAGGGCTTCCGCCTGGCGGCTGGTCCAGGCGGAAAGGCAGGGGATGCGGGAGCGGTCGCAGCGGTCGGCCCAGCGGCGGGCCACGTCCACCACTTCGGCTAGCAGTCCGTCGTCGAGGGTGGTGGGCTGGAGCCCGAGCTCAATGAAGCAGCGATTGTCCACGATCAGGTCGTTTTCGATCGCCTCCTTGCGAGGGTTGGCCTGGAAGCGGATCTCGGCACCGGTGAGGTCCGCCACTTTCTGGGCCAGTTGACCGACTTGATGACTCTCAGTCATTTGATTGAAGATCTTCACCTTCTCGCCGCTGGTCGGTGGATTTTCGAGGGCCAACTGCACGCAGCGCACCGAATCGCGGATGTGGATGAAGGCGCGGGTCTGGCCGCCGGTGCCGTGCACGGTGAGGGGATAACCAATCGCCGCCTGCATCAGAAAGCGATTGAGCACGGTGCCGTAGTCACCGTCGTAATCGAAGCGGTTGGTGAGACGGGGATCCTTGTCGGTGAGGGCCGTGTTGGTGCCCCAGACAATCCCCTGGTGCAGATCGGTGACCCGGATCGAATCGTTCTTGTTGTAGTAATAAAACAGCAGCTGATCGAGCGTTTTGGTCATGTGATAAACGCTCCCGGGATCCGTGGGGTGGAGGATCTTTTCGGTGAAACGACTGCCATCGGCCTGGGGCACCTCCACCGTGAGGTAGCCCTCGGGAATGGTGGCGCCGCGATGGGAGCCGTAGCCATACACCCCCATGGTGCCGAGGTGCACGATGTGCACATCAAGGCCGCTCTCCACAATGGCGGCCAGCAGGTTGTGGGTGCCGTTGACGTTGTTGTCAACCGTATAGCGCTTGGTGGCGCTGGATTTCATCGAATAAGGGGCGGCCCGCTGTTCGGCGAAATGCACGACCGCTTCCGGTCGCTCGCTGCGCAGCAGGCTCAGCAGCCTGTCGTACTCGCGGGCGATGTCCAGGTGCACAAAGCGCATCGCCTTGCCGCCCACTTGATCCCAGGCTCGCAGCCGCTCGTTGATCGTGGTGATCGGCGTGAGGGATTCAACCTCCAGATCGATGTCGATCTTGCGGCGGCTGAGGTTGTCAACGATCACCACATCGTGACCGGCGTCCGCCAGGTTCACCGCACAGGGCCACCCGCAGAAGCCATCGCCGCCGAGAACGAGAACCTTCACCCCTGTCTCCTGGTCGAGCCATTGCCCACAGGCAAGCTACTACAGGCCTTCGGCTCGGACCCTTCGGAGGGTCGCCGTTTCAGCCAGGCACGCTTCGCAGGTCGACGCAGGCACAGGGCGTTTCCCTGGCTCCACCCGGTTTTGCACCGATGTTGCGGGATTCGGCAGGGTTTGCTGGATCAGCTGATCCCTGCGGCCACGGCTACCAGCACCACCACCAGGACCACGCCGCCGATCAGCAGCAGGCGGCTCGGCTCGTTGGCTTCTCCCTTCTCCATCACCACCATGCGGGGTTCGCGGGCGAAAGCATTCAGCTTGCCGCCGTCTTCTTCGGTGACCTGCATGGCGGAACGGATGGAGTTCGGGAAACCTTATGGAGGGTTTCCGGGCCCCCTACCATCAGCCTCGGATCTGTCACAGACGCTTCACACTCCTGCGCCTTAGACAGCCGTCCCCAGCCGCCCCTCGTGGGGGGAGCTGGCGCTGGCCTCCGCCCGGACCGGCAGCCGCCCGGCCCGGAAAGCGATTCGCCCGGCCTCGCAGGCCAGGGCCATGGCACGCGCCATTGCGGCCGGATCATCCGCCAGGGCGATGGCGCTATTGATCAGCAGGGCATCGGCCCCCATCTCCATGGCCTGGGCGGCCTCGCTGGGCACGCCGATGCCGGCGTCCACCACCACCGGCACCCGCGAGTTCTCGATGATCAAGGCGATGTTGGCTGCGTTGCGGATCCCCTGGCCCGAGCCGATCGGAGAACCCAGCGGCATCACCGTGGCGCAGCCGGCCTCCTCCAGGTGGCGGGCTAGCAGGGGGTCGGCATTGATGTATGGCAGCACCGTGAAGCCCTCCTTAACCAGCTGCTCGGCCGCCTGCAGGGTTCCGATCGGATCCGGCAGCAGGTGGCGGCTGTCCGGGATCACCTCCAGCTTCACAAAGGTGTTGTCCTCCTGGCCGGCGAGTTTCGCCAGCTCGCGGCCGAGCCTGGCCACCCGGATCGCCTCCTCGGCGGTGGCGCAGCCGGCAGTGTTGGGCAGCATCCAGATCCGGCTCCAGTCAATCGCCTCCATCAGGCCGCCGTGGCCTGCGGCCTGGCTCTGCACCCGCCGAACCGCCACGGTCACGATCTCGCAGCTGCTCGCGGCCAGGCTGGCCTGCATCACCTCCAAGGAGGGGTATTTGCCGGTGCCCGTCATCAGGCGGCTGCGGAAGCTCCGGCCGCCGATCTGGAGCGGTGGCTCGCTGGCCACGGTGGTGGCTGGCGAGCTCGCGCCGAGGGGTGTCGGAGCCGCAGGAATGGGCGCTGCGCTTGGAAGGGGAGCGGAAGAGTTCAAGACCGGAGGACGCGGGGCGCTCAGCACCCTTAGTCTGCGGTCTGGCCCCGTGATCCGAAGCCATGCCGCTGCCGCTCGTACCCACGGCTCTGCCTATGCTGCTGGCCCTCTCGCCCCTGCCCAGCGATGCCTATGCGCCCGTGGTGCCCCCCTCCAGCCGCCTTGGTTCCCCTGCTCGGGATTCAGGCGCCCTGCTGATCGAATCCTCGCCGGTGGAAACCTTCGATCCGATCGCCCGCGCCGGCCTGATCGCCATCGAGATTCCCCGCCTCTGGAATGGCAGCTACACGCCGTTCGACGGTGGTGTGCCGGTGCCCGTGAGTTTGTCGCTCGCCTCCACCAGTTCCGCGGGTCAGATGGTGGTGATGCGGGGCACGATCACCATCGGCGGTGTCGCCTCCCCGGTGCAGGGCAATCTCAACGCCAAGTCGGATCAGCTGGATCTGCTGGTTCTCGGGGAGGCTCCAGGGGCGGATCTGGGCACCGGCGGAACCTTTCAGGGGCTGCAGGGTTTGAGCCTTTCGGGCTGGAATGCCGATCGGCTGACCATGATGGGGGGACGCCTGCAGTTGCTGCCGGTTCCCGGTTCCCAGAAGCTGGCCTCCGACCCGGGCCAGCAGGCAGAACCGATTCGTGGCCTGTGGTGAGAGGAGCCCTGGCTTGGGGCGCCTCATCGACGGACTGCATAATGGTTCGCAGCAAGCAAATGCTAAGGGCCTCGGTTGCAGTTGAACCGATGCTTCAGTAGGCTTTTTAAGCGCCCTTGCCTTTTAACCGCCCTTATTGATGCCCTTGCCCCCTTGCTTGCCGCTGGCGGCGGATGGCACTTTTTTGATTTTGGGGGCAGCTTTGGTTGGGTCACCCACACGCCGTTCCATGGTTTTGATGCCCTTGCGGGCCGTGCTGTTGCCCGGTTCAAGATCAAGCACCCTCGCGTAGGCGTCCCGGGCCTCCTGCGGTTCCCCCAGTTTCCCCAGGGCGTAGGCCAGGTTGTTGAGGGCTACCGGATAGTCGGGCTTGATCTGCAGGGCGCTCCGGTAGTGGCGAATCGCTTCGGGGAACTTGCTCTCGGCTGCCAGGGCGAAGCCGTAGGCATTTTCGATCAAGGCCCTGGCCTCTTCAGGCGCCTTTTCGGCTTGGGCCTTGCGTAGGGCCAGCTTGAGATTGTCCACCGCCTGGCCGTAGAGCCGTTTGCGCAGCTGCACGGAGGCCAGCTCGTAGAGGCCAACCGAATCGTTCGGTGGAGCACCACCGGGACCAGCGGAGCTGAGACGGGCAAGGGCCTGTTCGTCCTTACGGACCCGCAGGATCTGCCGGCCCACGAGCACGGCAGCGGCGCCTAGCAGCACGATCAGGCCGATCAGATAGGCCTGGGGAAGCAGTTCCTGCATGGGGTGCCGGCGCTCAGCGTCCGGCGGCGCTCACCACCGTGGTGAAGCTGGCGGGGTCGGCCACGGCCAGCTGGGCGAGCATCTTGCGGTTGATGCGGACATCGGCCTTCTTCAGACCGCCGATCAGGCGGCTGTAGCTGGTGCCGTTGAGGCGTGCCGCTGCGTTGATGCGGGCGATCCAGAGGCGGCGGAAGTCGCGCTTGCGGCGGCGACGGTCGCGGTAGGCGTTGCACAGCGCCTTCATCACCCGCTGGTTGGCGGTGCGAAAGAGGCTGCCGTTGCTGCCCTGGAAACCCCGGGCGAGACGAAGGATCTTGTTGCGGCGTTTACGGGCGACGTTGCCCCTCTTGACGCGGGCCATGGATCAGAACGAAGGGTTGGGGAAAAGGTGGGATGGGGATGTTTTTTGGCGCGGTTTCAGCGCCTCAGGATCCCGGCGGGGAGACGATCAGGGATCGCTTCAGGCGTAGGGCATCATCAGGGCCACATTGTCGGCGTCGCGCTCGTCGACGACCGCCATGGTGCCGAGCCAGCGCTTGCGCTTGGGGCTCTTGTGGTCGAGCAGGTGGTTGCGGAAGGCGTGCCGGCGCACGAACTTGCCGCTGCCGGTCACCTTGAACCGCTTGGCGGCCGCTTTGCGGGTCTTGAGCTTCGGCATTGCGATCGTCGCAGGCACAAACAAGCAGAGTACGACGCGATAGAACCTTTCTCCAAGTCCGATCCGATGGACCGCTGCCACCCATCCCGTCCCAGCCCGTCTGCCACCGTGCCAGGGCAAAGGTCGCTCCGCTGGCTGCTGGGACTGGTCCTGTTGCTGAACGGTGGCTGCGAGGCTTCGGATCGCGCTCCCCTTCCAACGGTGATGCCGCCACCTCTGCCTTCCGGCAGTGGTGCGGTGGAGCCGGTTCCTCTCAACTGGTCCGTGCCGCCACCGCCAGCCGTTCAGGCCGGCAACCCCGTGCTTTGGGTGGCGCTGGCATCCCGTTTAGGGCCTCGCGATGGCACGTCTTCTCCCGAGCCCCCTGCTGCACCGCTGCGGCTCCGTGCCGCCACCGGGGAGCTCAGCCTGGTGGATGGGGCCGGCCAGCGCTTCGTGGCGCCGGCCTTCACGCTGCACTGGCGCTGGGTGCCCCTGCCCCAGCCCTTCACGCTGCGGCGTCGGGTGTTAGGGCCCTTCGCCAGTTACGAGAGCGCCGAGGCAGCAGCCCGCCGCTGGGCGGCCGCCGGTGCCCAACCCCGGATCGCCCGGCCGGCGGAGTGGGAGGTGTGGGCCGCGCCCGACAGCCCGGTTCCGTCCGATCTCTCCACCCGCCTGGTGGAGCGTCGCGAGAGCCGGCGCCTGATGCTGGAACTGCGTCGTGCTGAGGGTGCGGTGGTGCTGCAGGGGCCGATTCGGATCGAGGCCCCTGCCGGACTCCTCTGGCAGGACGGCCGCTACGGCGGACCCTTCCGCCTCCAGTCCGATGCCCACGGCGGTTGGACCCTGCTGGAGGAGGTGCCCTTGGAGCGCTACCTCGAGGGGGTGGTGCCCCATGAGATCGGGGCCGGTTCCCCGCGGGCCGCCCTGGCCGCCCAGGCGGTGCTGGCTCGTACCTGGGCCGTGAAGAACCTCATCCGCTACAGCGTGGATGGCTACCACCTCTGCGCCGACACCCAATGCCAGGTGTATAGCGACCCCGGCCAGGCCAGCGCCTCAGTGCGGGCGGCGATCGTGGCGACCCGAGGCCAGGTGCTCACCGCCGCCGGAGGGCCCATCCAGGCGGTTTATCACGCCACTAACGGTGGCGTGGCGGCGGGTCTGGAGGAGGCCTGGGACGTGGAGCCAGTGCCCTATCTGCGTCCCTTTGTGGACGCGCCGCCCGCCGCGGCCCTTCGCTGGCCCCTCCCCCTGGCAGCAACGGCCCTGCCTTCGCTGTTGCAGGGCGATGGCGGGGCCTATGGAGCCGACCATCCCCGCTTCCGCTGGCAGCGGCAGCTCACGGCCGGCCGCCTCGCCGAGGCCATGGCGGCCCGGGGAACCGCCGTGGGGGCAGTGGGCAGCATCCGGGTGCTCGAGCGCGGGGCCAGCGGCCGGGTGGTGGACCTCGAGATCGGAGGCAGCGCGGGCCGGGTGGTGCTGCGGCGCGATGCGATCCGCCGCACCTTGCGGGAGTTGCCCAGCACCTTGTTCACCCTTACGCCGGTTGGAGAGGGGGTCTGGCGCCTGGAGGGCGGAGGCTTCGGCCATGGGGCCGGACTTTCCCAGGCCGGCGCGATCGATCTGGCCCGCCGCGGCTGGAGCAGCGACCGAATCTTGCAGCATTACTACCCAGGTACGGCGCTGCAGCCCCTGGAGGCGATCGGATCAGCCCTGCAGGGCGGGGGCTGATCCAGGGGGGAAAGACCTTTGCCGAACCCCATTCCAGGCTCCATCACCTGTTGCCAGAGTCCTTCCTGGCTCCGTTTTGGCAGGTTCAGCGCCTACCTGGATGGATGGCACTGTTGCCTGTCCCGATGCCTGTACGGGGAGGAGCCTTCCCATCTCCAGGCAGCAGAGCTTTAAACTTGCCCTAGTTTTGTCGATGGCATGGGAGGCGGCAGCTCCGACAATCGCCGCCGCCCCAAGGCCGCCCTTTTCCTTTTGGCCTGTGGGGTGGCGGGAGTTCTCCCCCATGGGCTGGGCCCCGTCGGCAGGTTGCTGCCGGCCCTTGGCCTGGCGGGGTTGCTGGGTGTTTACGCGGTGCGCACGGTGTTCTTGAGGCCTCAGGGGGGCCCTGCGTTCACCACGGCCGCATTGGAGGGGTCGCCTCCGGCTGTGGATGTGGTGGTGGCCGCCCGCGATGAGGAGGCGGTGATCGGTCGGCTGGTGGAGCGGGTGCTTCGCCTGCGTTGGCCCACGGAGCAGCTGCGCCTGTGGGTGATCGACGATGGCAGCGAGGACCGCACCCCTCAGCGCCTGGCCGACCTCCAGGCCCTCCATCCCCAGCTGCGGGTGCTGCGCCGCAGTCGCGATGCCGGTGGCGGCAAATCCGGGGCCCTCAATCTGGTGTTGCAGCAACTCCAGGGCCGCTGGCTGTTGGTGCTCGACGCCGATGCCGACCTCCAACCCGATCTCCTCGAGCGCCTGATCCCCTTCGCCGAATCGGGCGGCTGGGCGGCGGTGCAGCTGCGCAAGGCCGAGGTGAATGCCGAGGCCAACTGGCTCACTCGCGCCCAGGCGATGGAGATGGCCTTCGATGCCTTCATCCAGGAGGGCCGCCTGGCCCGCGGCGGCGTGGCCGAGCTGAGGGGCAATGGCCAGTTGCTACGCCGGGATGCGGTGCACGCTGCCGGCGGCTTCAACGAGGCCACCATCACCGACGACCTTGACCTCAGCTTCCGCCTCCTGCTGGCTGGCCAGCCGGTGGGGGTGCTCTGGAATCCGCCTGTGAGCGAGGAGGCCGTTCTGAGCCTTCCGGCCCTCTGGCGCCAGCGTCAGCGCTGGGCGGAAGGGGGCCTGCAGCGCTTCCTGGATTACGGCGTCCAGCTGGTTTCCGACCGCCTCAATGGCGCCCAGAAGCGCGATCTGGCGGCCTTCTTCGTGCTCCAGTACGTGCTGCCGGTGATGGCCGTGGCGGATCTTGCCGGTGCCCTGCTCACCGGCACACCGCCGGGTATGTGGCCCTTCTCCGTGGTGGCGCTGGGCTTATCAGGCTTTTCGATCGCTGTGGGCTGCGGCCGCTCAGCCGAGGGTCCACCGCTGCCTAAACCCACCCCGCTCAACATCGCCCTGGCGATGGGCTACCTGATGCACTGGTTCGTGGTGATCCCGTGGGTGGCTTTGAAGATGGCCCTGCTGCCCAAGAACCTTGTGTGGGCGAAGACGTCGCACGGGGCTGCTGGGGTGGAGCAGGAGGAGGACCTTCTGGTCGGCTCTCTTGAGGAGAGCCTCGACTCCGATGGGAACGCTCCTCTAGCTGCGGAGGGTCCCTGAATCGGTTCGCCGTTGTGGCGATCCTCCGGGCAGAGGCTGCCCACGGTCGGTTCAGGGATCGGCTGAAGCGTCGACCACGTCGCCATTGAAGAAGTCAGCCAGTTGACGGGCTTTCTGATCCAGTTTTGAAGGTTCATGGAAGGCTGACTTCCCTGGAGGTGCTGGGGCTGGAGCTTCTGGCTCCCCAGGACTTCCCCCCGGCTCCGCCGGGGCGGCTCCCGACTTCGGTGCCGCCGGGACTGGGGAGGGGACAGGTCTGGCCGTTTGGTGGCCGACCTGCGGCTCGCCAGCCGCACCTGCGTCGATGGCGGCCGGGGACGCGCCTGATCCAGCTGGAGCTTCCGGCGCCGTTGCCGCCTCGACGACCGGTGGCCGTTCAGGCTCCTGAGCCGGGGTTGGGCCAGCCGGAGAGGCTGCATCGCCAGCTTCCAGCGTCACCTGCCTGGGGCTGCCGAGGGCCCTGGCCAGGGCACCTTCCAGCAGGGGAAGCCGGCTCTGCACCATCGCGATCCAGTTACCGGAGACCCGCACCACGGCACGGCGATCGTCGAGGCGATGCAGATGGGCCTGCTGGGAGAGCAGCATCCGGGTGGAGGGCAGCTCCAGGCCCGCCAGGATCTGCTGCCAGAGTTCGCCCAGGTTCTGAGGGGCCGGGGCCGCGGCAGCTTCGGGAATCGGGCTGCCCGGGGAACCCTGGGGGGTGGGGGGTGGTTCCGGCCCGGTCCCGCCGCCGGGATCGCTGGCTAAGGCCGGAGCGGGTCGCGGGCCTGCTGTGACCGTTGCTGCCGCTCTGGTTTCCGTTGCCGGGGGAGCCACCGGGGTCGGCGTCGGTTGGGGTGCGATCCCTGGGGACTGGGCTCCAGCGGCTTCCCGTCCTTGGGCTGCCGCAACTCCGGCGCCTCGGCTGGGTTCGGCCCCTGCCGCGGGTTCGGCCAGCAACCCCAGCAGTAGCACCTCCAGCCAGAGGCGTGGCTGCACGCTGTGGCGCAGCTGCTGCTCGCTGCCCTTGAGTTGGGCCTGCCAATGGAGCAAGCGCGCCTTGCCGATCGATCGAGCCACGGCGGGCAGTTCCGGCCGCAGGGCCGGCGACACGCTGGTGAGCTCCAGGCGATCCGGTGCCACTCCGGCCAGCAGCAGATCGCGGAGCAATCCCGCCAGGCCCTGCAGCACGGCGGATGGCTCGCGGCCCCGTTCCAGCAGCTGGCGGCAGGCCTCAATCACCCCCAGCGGCTCGGCATCGGCCATGGCCTGGGCCAGCAGCAGCAATTCCTGCTCGGGTACCGCACCCAGGAGCTCCCACACGGCTAGGGGCTCGATCGGTGGCGGCAGCAGGCTGAGCTGATCCAGCAGGCTCTCGGCGTCGCGCAGGCCGCCCTGGGCCCGTTGGGCCACCACCTGCAGGGCCTCGGGGGTGATGCCGATCGCTTCCTGCTCCGCGATCCAGGTGAGGTGCCGTTCGAGGGCCTCCAGGGGGATGCGGCGAAAATCAAAGCGCTGGCAGCGCGAAAGGATGGTGGGCAGAACCCGCTGCGGGTCGGTGGTGGCCAGCACGAACACCACCCGCGGCGGCGGCTCCTCCAGGGTCTTGAGCAGAGCGTTAAACGCCGCGGTGGAGAGCATGTGGCACTCGTCCACCACGTACACCTTCCAGCGGGCCTGCACCGGCGCGAAGCGGGAGCGCTCGATCAGCTCGCGGATGTTGTCGACACCGGTGTTGGAGGCGGCATCGATCTCGATCACGTCGAGGGCGTTGCCAGCGGCGATCGAGGTGCAGAGCTCACAGGTGCCGCAGGGCTCGGGCGTGGGCCCCTCGCTGGCCACGCAGTTGAGCGAGCGGGCCAGGATGCGGGCGCTGGAAGTCTTGCCGGTGCCGCGGGGGCCGCTGAAAAGATAGGCAGGTGCGATCCGCCCGGTGCGCAGAGCGTTGCCCAGGGTGGCGGCAATGGCCTCCTGGCCCACCAACTCTGAGAGCCGCTGGGGACGGTATTTATGGTGAAGGGGTTGGTAGGCCGGGGTCATGCCGACAAACTCGTGAAGCGAAGATGCTGAGCTTCGCTTGGCATTAAGTGTCTTGATCGGGTTGGAAAATTATCACTTAAGCCTGGAGGATGCTTCAGGAAGGATACAGTGCCTACTGGGTCGATCATCATTTCTTAAAAGTGTTAATGCCTTAGTGGCAAAGAGCGATTTGCCAACCGTCCGATGGCCGTGGCATTTGATTTCTGCTTTCGGGTCCGGCTTGCGCTTTCGCTTTCGCTCGGTGGAACATGGCCGCGCTGGATTAAGCATCGTCCTCATGGTTTTGGCTGAACTTTGGCAGTCAAGCAGCCTTTCTACCAGCCCGATCAATCAGTGCACGACAAACAGTTAACGACAAAGCAGTTTTGTATTACGGGTGGCGTGATGTTTCCTCGTTGTTTTTCTTGTTCTTTCGATTGTTTTTTGATTGATGTTGCACGTATCCCCCATGGCTTCATTCTAGGGGGTGGAGGTCGATAATCGTGTCCGCTGTTGTTTCCTCCTGGGGTCTCAGCATCCTCTCCAGCTTCGCCTCCAGCTCCTCCACCTGGCTGAGCTGGTCCGCCAGCTTTTGGGCGGCGAGCCTGAGCTGCATGAACTGATCACTGGGTTGCTCGTTGCTGCCCCAGCGCAGCTCGGCCTTGGCGAGCTCCTCCTCCAGCTTCCCCTGCAGCTTGGCCCGCAGGCCATCGAGCTGTTCAAGGCTTTTGAGGGCCAGGTCGCGGCCTTTTTCCAGTTGTTCCGGCTCCACGGTGATGCCCTGGCGCAGCAGCATCCGCACGCCGGTGAGCAGGGCGGCCGGCACGAACTGGCCGAAGGCCAGGGCGCCGAGGCTGCCGGTGTGGAGCCAGTCCTCCACCTGGGAGCTGCGGTGGCGGCCGGTCTTGCACCAGTGGGCGAAGTGCTCGCAGTTGTTGAACAGCAGGTTGTAGTTCTGCTCCCCCAGCCGTCCCATCGCCCGTCGCACGGTGACCCCCGGCGCCGAGACGCTGAGCTCCGGGTAGTCCACCACGGTGATGGGCTGGCTGCGGCTGAACTCCTCAAGCGGACTGCGCAGGATGGCGCGGCCCTCTAAGTAGTGGGCCACGGTGCCGTCGCCCAGGTCGATGCCGTGGTGTTTGAACAGGCCGTGCTGGCGGGGGGCCTGCAGGTGGTCGGCGAGGGCCAAGGCTGGGGCGGGCTCCGGGGAGTCGGACGCTTTCCAGCATCGCCCCGACCCCGGCTCCTGTGCCCCCCCAGTGCTGGTGGGGATTGCACCACCCCAGCGCCCCAGTCCCGGCAGAGGTGCTGCGTCTCAACGAAGGCCTATGGGGCCAGGTCGAGAACGGGCCCTCCTGTGTTTCGCCACGGCTCGGGTCTCTTCTGAGGTTCCCGGATTGGGCCCAGAACTCAGGCGCTCGCCTGCTCCTCCCGCTCGCCGCCGCCCAGGGGCACCACCTGGGCCCTGCTGCGCTGCTCCACCAGTTCCCGCGTGATCGTGAAGCTCTTCACGTCGCGGCGGGAGGGGAGGTCGTACATCACATCAAGCATCAGCTCCTCCACGATGCCCCGCAGGGCGCGGGCGCCGGTCTTGCGGCGGTGGGCCTCGGTGGCGATCGCTTCGACGGCGCCGGGCTCGAACTCCAGGCGCACATTGTCCATGCTGAGGAGGGTCTGGAACTGCTTCACAAGGGCATCGCGCGGTTCGGTGAGGATCGCCTCAAGGGCCCGCTCATCGAGGGGCTCGAGCACGGCGGTGACGGGCAGTCGACCGATGAATTCTGGGATCAGGCCGTAGCGCACTAGGTCGTCGGGTTCGAGGTGGCGCAGGGCTTCGGCGGCCTGACGCTCCTTGCCGGGGCGGGGACGGCTCTGGCCGCCCTCGGGCAGGAAGCCGATCGCATTGCGGCCCATGCGCCGCTGGATCAAATCCTCGAGGCCCACGAAGGCGCCGCCGCAGATGAACAGGATCTGGCTGGTGTCGATCTGGATGCAGTCCTGGTAAGGGTGCTTACGGCCCCCCTGGGGAGGCACGTTGGCCACGGTGCCCTCGAGCAGTTTCAGCAGCGCCTGCTGCACCCCCTCTCCCGACACATCGCGGGTGATCGAGGGGTTCTCGCTCTTGCGGGCGATCTTGTCGATCTCATCGATGTAGATGATCCCCCGCTGGGCTTGCTCCACATCCATGTCTGATTTCTGAAGCAGCCGCAGCAGGATGTTTTCCACGTCCTCGCCCACATAGCCCGCCTCGGTGAGGGTGGTGGCATCCGCCACGGCGAAGGGCACATCCAGCATCTCCGCCAGCGACTGGGCCAACAGGGTCTTGCCGCAGCCGGTGGGGCCGATCAGCAGGATGTTGGATTTATGCAGGCGGGTGGCGCTGCGGTCGGTCTCGCCCTTGCCATCGCCCTGCCAGGCCAGGCGCTTGTAGTGGTTGTAAACGGCCACCGCCAGCACTTTCTTGGCGTCCTCCTGGCCCACCACTTGGGCATCGAGAAAGCCGCGGATCTCCTGGGGTTTGGGCACCTGGGCCAGGGTGGGGGCCGGTTTGCTCTGTTTCTTGCTGGCACCTTTGCGGTTCGTTTCCGGGGCGGGCCTGCCGGCCGGATGGCCATGGCCTTCCACCAACTCCTCATCGAGGATCTCGTTGCAGAGGTCGATGCACTCGTCGCAGATGTACACCCCTGGGCCGGCGATCAGCTTGCGCACCTGGTCCTGCGACTTGCCGCAGAAGGAGCACTTCAGGTGGGCATCGAACTTCGGCATCAGGCGACGGGAGCGGTGACGGGCGGTGGCGACGCGGCGGCTGACCGGGATGGCTAAGAGAAGAGGGGGGTCAGCCTTGGTGGGCGTGGGCTTCGGGAGGGGGAACCACTCCTGCTTTCAGGATCACCTGGAAGCGAGGGTTCGTCAGCGGTTCCTTAAGAAAGTCACCCAGGCGGGTCATCAGCGGGCTCCGAATGCAGCGCCCAGGATCGCTGGTCCGATCAGGAGGCCGAGTCGTCGACCACACGATCGATCAGGCCGTATTCAACCGCCTCAGCGGGGGAAAGGAAGTAGTCGCGGTCGGTGTCCTCGGCGATTTTTTCCAGCGGCTGGCCGGTGTGTTCGGCCATCAACCCGTTGAGGGTGTCCTTGAGAAAGAGGATTTCGCGGGCCTGGATCTCGATGTCCACGGCCTGGCCCTGGGCGCCTCCGAGGGGTTGGTGGATCATGATTCGGGCGTTGGGCAGGGCCAGGCGCTTGCCCTTGGTGCCGCCCGACAGGAGAAACGCCCCCATGCTGGCGGCCAGCCCATAGCAAATGGTCACCACATCGGGGGCTACCTGCTGCATCGTGTCGTAGATGGCCAGGCCCGCTGTCACCGAACCGCCGGGGGAGTTGATGTAAATCTGGATGTCCTTCTCGGGATCCTCGGCTTCTAGGAAAAGGAGCTGGGCCACCAGGGAATCGGCCACTTGGTCGTCGATCCCAGTGCCCATAAAGATGATCCGCTCCCTGAGCAGGCGGGAATAGATATCGAAGGCCCGGTCGCCCCGGCCGGATTGCTCCACCACGGTGGGCAGTACACCCGGGTTTGCCACGGGCGCTGTGGTGAGGCTGTTCCAGGGCCGCAATCCGGGCCAGCGGCTGTGGACCGGGTGGTGGCGGAGTCCACCGATTTCCTCGGTCGACGCAATCCCGCTGGCATCCAGCGGGCTCGCGATGGGGGTTCGGTCGTCAGTGCGGGGATGGATCACGCGGCGGAGACTCGCAGGGCAGAACCTCAAATCAATCTATGGGCTACGCCGCTGGGGCGGCTTCCCCTTTCCGGCGGTCGGAGCCGCCGGTTTAGTCGGCGCCTTGCGTATCGGCCTTGGCGGGCTTCGCGCTGGCCTCCTTCTTGGTGGCCATCTCCTTGCCTGCCTGATCGCCCTTGGCCGCCTTCGCCGGGCTGTCGCCGGAGGCCTCAGCATCCGCATCCTCAGGCGCGGCCGGCGCCTTTTCCGTGACCGTGCTGTTGGCCTCCAGCCACTCCAGCAGAGCCTCGCGCAGGAGGTCGTCGGCCACGGCGGCCCGCAGGCGGGCCGGATCGATGCGGTTGCCGTCGCTCAAGCCGCGGCTCACCTCCCGCAGCTTGGCTTCCAGATCCATTTCGGCCAACTCGATCTTTTCGGCGGTTGCCAGCGCCCGCAGGGCCAGGTTGCGGCGCAGGCGCTGCTCCGCTTCCGGCCTTGATGTGTCCACCAGGCTGCGCACCAGATCCGGGGTGAAAAGCTTCTTCACATCCATGCCCTGCTGGGCGATCTGGCCGGCGGTCTGCTCGATCAGGGCGCGCACTTCTTCCTGCACCAGGGTTTCGGGCAGCTCCACCTCCAGCTGCTCAACCAGCGCCTCAAGCAGGGCCTCATGGCGGTTGCCGCGGTGTCGCCGCTCGGCGTCCTCCTTCAGGCGGGCTTCCAGGTCGGTTCGCAGCTCGGCCAAGGTGGGCTGGTCGCTGGCCTGTTGGGCGAAGGCGTCGTCGAGGGCGGGCAGTTCGCGGCTCTTGAGGTCCAGCAGGGTGATCTCAAAGGAGGCTGCGCGCCCGGCGGCCTCCTCCTGGGGGTAGGACTCGGGGAAGGTGCAGCTCACGGTGCGGGTCTCGCCCGTGGCCAGGCCCAGGATTCCCTCCACGAAGCCGGGGATCATGCGGCCCTCCTCCAACTCCACCTCCATGCCGTCGCTGCTGCCGCCCTCGATCGCGGCACCGGTGTCGGTGAAGCTGCCGCTGAAGGCGATGCGGGCCACGTCCCCACTGGCGGCGGGGCGCCCCTCCACGGGCACCAGGGTGGCGAGCTGGCGGCGGGACTGTTCCAGCAGCTCATCCACCCGGGCCGGGTCGTAGGTCACCGCCTCGGCCTCGACCTTCAGCCCCTTGGTGGCCCTTAAGGTGGGGGTGGGTTCCACATCAAGCTCGAGGGTGAAGCTGAGGTCGCTGCCAGGCTCGAACCGTTGCAGCACCGCCTCGAAACCCCCTTCCAGAACCGGGCGGCTCAGGGCAGCGATCTTCTCCTGCTCTAAGGCTTCGCGCAATACGCTGTCCACCAGTTCCTCCAAGGCGGTTGCCCGAACCCGCAGGGGGCCGATCTGCTGCAGAAGAACCGCTCGGGGCACCTTCCCTTTGCGGAATCCGGGCAGCTTCACGCTGCGGCTCAATTGTTCCAGGGCCTGGTCGTAGCTGCTGCGGCAGCGGCCGCCCGGCACAGCCACCTCAACCGCCAGGCGGCTGTTCGGGCGCGGCTGGGTGCTCACCTTCAGACCTGCGCCGGTCGGGCTGGCGGCCGAGGCGGCGGGAGCGGGGCTGGCGGCAGGACTCATGAACGGGGACCGATCGGCGGAGCAATCCACAATCCTAGAAAGTGGCCGTTTCGGCACCAGGCCACGTATTGTGGCTTCGACGCACAGGCGTGTCGATATCCCCATCCGCTGCCGATCTGTTTCGGGGCGGAGCTCTTTCAAAGGATGCGGTTTCAGCCGCATTCCCGCTCGGTGCAAGTCATCCGAGGTCCCAAGGGTTCTATCAGGGCACCCGCTCTGAATTTTTCTCCAAGCCCCCTCCGAGTCCGGCTTCCTCCACAAACACCACCCGATCCCTCCTTCAGAGCTCGCAAACCCGACCCACCGTTTGTTTCCGCCAGCCCCATCTCGGCAGTTCGCAGAGCTCCCGCCCTCCCCCTCATTGCCTCAGCACAGGAACGGCAGCTGAGGCAGCCAGTCCAACCCCGCACCATCGCCGGCCCCACCTCCCGAGTCCTCCAACCTCACCGCTTTTTCTTTATCCATTTCAGGTCCGTTGACAGCCCCATCTCCTTCCGCCCTCCAGCGCCCCGGAACCAAACTTCCCCGCCGTCCCCTGCGGGTCGCTGTGCTCGGCGCCACCGGGGCCGTGGGCCAGGAGCTCCTCGCCCTGCTGGAGGAGCGCCGCTTTCCTGTGGCTGAACTGCTGCCCCTGGCGTCTCCCCGTTCGGCCGGTCAGGAGCTGTCCTGGCAGGGCGCAAGTCTCACGGTGCAACCGGTGCAGGCCGGCTGTTTCACCGGGGTGGATCTGGTGCTCGCCTCGGCCGGGGGATCGGTGTCGCGGGCCTGGGCCCCCGAAGCGGTGGCCGCCGGGGCCGTGGTGATCGACAACTCCAGTGCTTTTCGGCTGGATCCCGACGTCCCTCTGGTGGTGCCTGAGGTGAACCCCGAAGCGGCTTTCCGCCACCGCGGCGTGATCGCCAACCCCAACTGCACCACGATCCTGCTCACCGTGGCCCTGGCGCCCCTGGCGGCCCGGCGGCCGATCCGGCGGGTGGTGATCAGCACCTACCAATCGGCCAGCGGCGCCGGCGCCCGGGCGATGGAGGAGCTGCGCCAGCTGAGCCGCACCGTGCTGGATGGCGGGGAGCCGGTGAGCAGTGTGCTGCCCCATTCCCTGGCCTTCAATCTCTTTCTTCACAATTCGCCGCTCAAGCCGAGTGGCTACTGCGAGGAGGAGTTGAAGATGCTCAACGAGACCCGCAAGATCATGGAACTGCCGGATCTGCGCCTCTCGGCCACCTGCGTGCGGGTGCCGGTGCTGCGGGCCCATTCCGAAGCGGTCAACATCGAATTCAGCGAACCCTTCCCGGTGGAGGAGGCCCGGGCTCTGCTCGCGGTGGCACCCGGCGTGGAACTGATCGAGGACTTCGGCGCCAACCGCTTCCCGATGCCCACCGATGTGACCGGCCGCGATCCGGTGGCGGTGGGCCGCATTCGTCAGGATCTCAGTGAACCCAACGCCCTGGAGCTCTGGCTCTGCGGCGATCAGATCCGCAAGGGGGCTGCTCTCAACGCGATTCAGATCGCCGAACTGCTCTGCGGGGAGGACGAGGGTTGACCGCCATCTCCCCTACCGCGATCAGCACGGCGCCCAGTGCCGAGGCGCCTTTCGGCCGCATCGTCACTGCGATGGTCACCCCCTTCGCTCCGGACGGCTCTGTGAATCTCGATCTGGCCGCCCGCCTGGCCGACCACCTGGTGCGGGAGGGCTCCGATGGCCTCGTGCTCTGTGGCACCACCGGCGAATCTCCCACCCTCAGCTGGGCCGAACAGCACGCCCTCTTCGCCGCCGTGAAGGAGGCGGTGGGCGATCGGGCTGCCCTGCTGGCTGGTAGCGGCAGCAACTGCACCGCCGAAGCCGTGGAGGCCACGGCCGAGGCGGCCGCCCTCGGCGCCGATGGCGCCTTGGTGGTGGTGCCGTATTACAACCGCCCCCCCCAGGAAGGCCTGGAGGCCCATTTCCGGGCCGTCGCCGCGGCGGCCCCTGGTCTGCCTTTGATGCTGTACAACATCCCCGCCCGTACCGGTTGCAGCCTGGCGCCGGAGACCACGGCCCGGCTGCTGGATCTCCCCAATGTGGTGGCCTACAAGGCCGCCAGCGGCACCACCGAGGAAGTGAGCCGCCTGCGCCTGCTCTGCGGTGGTGAGCGGCTGGCGATCTACAGCGGCGATGACGCCCTTACCTTGCCGATGCTGGCCGTGGGCGCCGTGGGCGTGGTGAGTGTGGCCAGCCATGTGGCTGGACTGCAGATCCGCGAGCTGATCCAGGCGTTCCTGGCCGGCGATCACACCCTGGCTCTGGCCCGGCACGAAGCCCTGTTGCCCCTGCTCCAGGCCCTCTTCTGCACCTCCAATCCCATCCCCGTGAAGGCCGCCCTGGAACTCGGCGGCTGGCCGGTGGGTGCCCCCCGTCTTCCCCTCGTCGCCGCTGATAGCACCGTGCGTGAACGCCTCTCTTCAATCCTGGCTGCCCTGCGTCCCACCTGACGCCACGGCTCCCAACCGGCCCGGCGATCCTCGCCAGTCCCTCACCATCGGTCCCCCTCAGCCAGCCCGAACGGGTCCGATCCAATCCAGCATCAGTCCAGATCAAGTTTTTCACTCTCCGGTTCCTAAATGAGCAATTTGAACGGATCCCATCCCGGTAACAACGGCCAAGCCAAAGGCCAGCCCGCTCTTCGGGTGATCCCCCTCGGCGGCCTGCATGAAATCGGCAAGAACACCTGCGTCTTCGAGTACGGCGATGACCTGATGCTGGTGGATGCCGGCCTGGCTTTCCCCAGCGATGGCATGCACGGCGTGAATGTGGTGCTGCCCGACACCAGCTACCTGCGCGAGAACCAGAAGCGGATCCGCGGCATGATCGTGACCCACGGGCACGAAGATCACATCGGTGGCATTCCCCACCACCTCAAGAACTTCAATATTCCGATCATCTACGGGCCCCGCCTCGCCCTCTCGATTCTCAGCGGGAAGATGGAGGAAGCGGGGGTGATGGATCGCACCATCCTGCAGACCGTCTCCCCCCGCGAGGTGGTGAAGGTGGGTCAGCATTTTTCGGTGGAGTTCATCCGCAACACCCACTCGATGGCCGACAGCTACACGCTGGCGATCACAACTCCGGCTGGCGTGATCGTTTTCACCGGTGACTTCAAGTTCGACCACACTCCTGTGGACGGCGAGCACTTCGACATCGCCCGTCTTGCCCATTATGGCGAGCAGGGTGTGCTGTGTCTGTTTTCCGACTCCACCAACGCTGAGCTGCCGGGCTTCTGCCCGCCGGAGCGTTCGGTGTTCCCCCATCTGGATCGCCATATCTCCCAGGCTGAGGGTCGGGTGATTATCACCACCTTCGCCAGCTCGATCCATCGGGTCTCGATGATTCTCGAGTTGGCACTCAAGAACGGCCGAAAGGTGGGCCTGCTGGGTCGCTCCATGCTCAATGTGATCGCCAAAGCGCGCGAATTGGGCTATATGCGTGCCCCGGATGACTTGTTTGTGCCGATTAAGCAGATCCGCGATCTGCCCGATCGCGAAACCCTGCTGCTGATGACCGGTAGCCAAGGGGAGCCGCTGGCGGCCCTGAGCCGCATCTCCCGCGGCGAACATCCGCAAGTGCAGGTCAAGAACAGCGACACAATCATCTTCTCCGCCAGCCCGATTCCGGGCAACACCATTTCCGTGGTGAACACCATCGACCGGCTGATGATGCTCGGCGCCAAGGTGGTTTACGGCAAGGGGGAAGGCATCCACGTGTCTGGTCACAGCTTCCAGGAGGACCACAAGTTGATGCTGGCCCTGGCGCGGCCCAAGTTCTTTGTGCCCGTGCATGGCGAGCACCGCATGCTCGTAGCCCACGCCAAGACCGCCCAGTCGATGGGGATACCGGCCGACCACACTCTGATCATCGACAACGGCGATGTGGTGGAACTCACCCCCGATTCGATTCGCAAGGGGGATCCGGTGAAGGCCGGCATTGAATTGCTCGATGCTTCCCGCAACGGCATCGTTGACGCCCGCGTGCTCAAGGAGCGCCAGCAGCTGGCCGAGGACGGTGTGATCACCCTGCTGGCCGTGATCACCACCGATGGGGTGATGGCGGCGCCGCCCCGGGTCAACATCCGCGGCGTGGTGACCACCGCTGATGCCCGCAAGCTCTCGATCTGGGCCGAGCGCGAGATCACCTGGGTGCTCGAGAACCGCTGGAGCCAGCTCTCCCGCAACACCGGTGGCAAGGCCCCCGATGTGGACTGGGTGGGTGTGCAGCGGGAGGTGGAGCTGGGCCTGCAGCGCCGCCTGCGCCGCGAGCTCCAGGTGGAGCCCCTGATCATCTGCCTGGTGCAGCCTGCCCCAGCCGGCACGCCGGCCTACAAGGGCCGTGCCGATGCCGAGCCGGACAACCGCCCCGCCCCCCGCGGTCGTCGGGAGGTTGGCCGTGATGTCGGTCGGGAGGCAGGCCGTGAGCTCTCTCGGGAACTGGTTCGGGATCCCGCCCGCGTGGCAACGGCGGCACCAACCCCTGCAGCCGCTGCCCCTGAGGCGAAGGACACCGCCCCAAGCGCCGAAGAGGCCGAGCCCTCTGGCCGGATCCGCCGCCGTCGCTCCGCCGCCGTGGCCGGCTAGATCGGCCTCAAGGCGTCACCACCACCCGGAGCAGGCCAGCGAGGAGCTCCGGGTCCTCAATCAGATCGTCCGGTTCCTCCAGGGAATCGGCTGTGGCCGGGGTCTTCTGCTTCTGGGTCGCTGTTCCATCCCCTCGCTGGGAGGCACGGCCCTCACGGATGCGCGTGAGTTCGATCTCCAGCTCCTCGGCCAGGCTCGGATCAGCCTGCGCCACCTCCATCAGTTCCGGTTCCTCCACCACCTCCACCTCAAGGCTGGGCACCAACTCCTCGATGGTCTTGCCTGGCGCGGCGACCATGCCGCCTACCCCGGTTTGGATGGCTTGCTCCTGGCGGATCGGTCCATCAAGCCAAGGGGTGGCGGCTTCCGTGATCGGCTCCGATGCGGTGCCGGCCAGGTGAATCCATTGCCCCTGGGTATCGAGGATTTGATCCCCCAGCGGTTCTGTCGTGGGTTCGAACGCCGCCCGGGGGAAAAGCTCCTGGGCCCCTGAGGGCGACGTGGTGGCAGCAGCGGTGGCGTCAGTCGCAGTAGCTGGGGCCGTGGCGAACACCCCAGCGGCGGCCTCGGGGGCCGCTGGCTCGACCGTCGACTGGCAGTAGGGCAGGGCTTCCTCGGCGATCCGCCGCAGGTCCGGATCCGCCGACCCGGCGAGCAGCGCCTGGTAGTGAGGCAAGGCGGCGGCCGGGTTGCGGAGGCCGTAAAGGTGGGCGTGGCCCAGCAGCAGGTGCGCCCGGCTCGCCAGATCAGCGGTCACTGGATCGGGACCGTTGCTCAGATCGGCAATCAGCTGGTTTCCCTGCTCGAGCACATCCGGCCACCGGTCTTCGGTGTAGGCCCGTTCGAGTTCCGAGTAGCGCTTGCTGGGGTCATTCGCCAGGGGGGATGGGGCCATGGCCGGGATCGGGGATTGCGGAGAACTGGAGGACCAGTGTGCTCTGATCCCAGCGCAACTGCCATCCGTCGGCCAGATTCCACGCACCGGAACCCCGTTGCCCGGCGAGCCGGCTGGCGAGATCCTCCAGCGCCCGCGCCGGCTGGGCGGGAACACCATGCAGCGTCAGCCAGCGCTCCAGCAGCAGGCGCCGGTTGCCGCGGGCGAGCCTGCCCAGACCGTCACGCCCTAGAACCCGGCTGCTGTCCCCTGGGGCCGCGATCAGGCCCTGCAGGGCGAGCGCCACAAGTTCATCCTGAGCGGCGAGTTCCTCCTCAAGGCGCCCGGTGAGGGCACCGATCCGCCGGACGGCGCCAGGATGGAGGGCCTCCAGCACGGGCATCACCTCGGCCCTGAGCCGATTGCGCCCGAACCGGGTGTCGAGGTTGCTGCTGTCTTCCCAGATCGGCACCTCCAACTCGCGGCAGATCCGCCCGGTGTCCTCCCGGCTGAAGGGCAGCAGGGGCCGCACCAGCCGGATTGGCTCCCTTCGTTCACCATCCCCGAGGCCCGCCTGGTTTCGGTCTGGCCCGGTTTCTGCGTTTAGGGAGCGCACGGGTTTCAGGCTGACCAGGCCGCGCCGGTGGCTGCCCCGGGCCAGGTTGAGCAACAGGGTTTCGGCACGGTCGCTGGCGGTGTGGCCCGTCACCACGTGGGGGATGCCAAGGGCGGCCGCCTGGCGCCGCAAACAGTCGTAGCGCCAGCGGCGGGCGGCCGCCTCCCCGCCGGGCGGCTCCCCGGCATGCTCGAGCAGAAACGGCAGCATCTGGGTGTGGGCCCAGGCCTGCAGTTCCCCGGCCTGCTGGGCTGCCTCGGCGCGCCAGCCGTGATCGCCGTGCCACAGCACCAGCTGCCAATGGTGCAGGCGGCGCAGGTCGGCCAGCAGCACGGTGAGGGCCATCGAATCCTGGCCTCCCGATACGGCCAGCAGCAGCGACGACCCAGCGGGTAGCAGTTCCGGATGGCGCAGCAGGTGACGGTGCAGGCGCTGATGGTGGGGGCTCCAGCGGGTTGGAGAGGTCTCGGATGGGAGAATCACGCCAGCACTGCCGATCCGGTCCGATGATGCGTTCCACCAGCCTGCCCCCGAACCTCCGGGTTGCCCTCACCAGCCGCCGGTTGCTCAAGGTGATCGCTGGTCTCACCAACCTGGATCCGGTAGCGGTGCTGAAGATCGCCCGATCCGCCGCCGCCGGTGGCGCTGACCTGGTGGATATCGCCTGCGAGCCCACCTTGGTTCGCGCCGTGGTGGAGGCCTGTCCCCAGCTGCCGATCTGTGTGTCGGCGGTGGATCCTGAGCTTTTCCCGGCCGCCGTGGCCGCCGGCGCCGCCATGGTGGAGATCGGCAACTTCGATGCCTTCTATCCCCAGGGCCGCATCTTTGGGGCCGACGAGGTGCTGGAACTCACCCGCCGCACCCGGGCTCTGCTGCCTGAGGTGGTGCTTTCGGTGACCGTGCCCCACGTGCTGCCCCTCGACCAGCAGGAGCTGCTGGCCGTGGATCTGGTGGCCGCCGGGGCCGACCTGATCCAGACCGAAGGGGGCACCAGTGCCCGACCCTTCAGCGCCGGCAGCCTCGGCCTGATCGAGAAAGCCGCCCCCACCCTGGCCGCCGCCCATGCCATCAGCCGGGCCCTGGCTGCGGCTGGCCCCAACTCCGCTCCGGTGCTCTGCGCCTCGGGCCTCTCCGCGGTGACCGTGCCGATGGCCCTCGCCTCCGGTGCCGCCGGTGTGGGGGTGGGTTCCGCCGTGAATCGCCTCAGCGATGAGCTGGCCATGGTGGCGGTGGTGCGTGGGTTGCGGCAGGCCATCGATGCCGTGGCTCCGGCCGCCGCCCTGCGCTCGGTTTGAACAGAGTTGATCAAAGCGAGTTCCACCAGGCCTACCGCTGCCTGAGCGTCGCGGCAGGCCTGGTGGGGCCTTGCTCTTGCGGGTTGTACCCCGGGTCTGAGCCGCTACCGTGGGAGTCGTTTCCGATCGTGTAAGGGTTCCATGGGCCATAGCCTCGCGTGGCTGCTGCAGTGGCCCGTACGGGCAGCCATATTGCTGCTCATCACCCGCCTGCCGATCGGGGTGGAGATGGTGAACTTTCCGATCGCCTTGGTGTCGGCCTTGGTGATCAGCTTGGTCGGCACATTGCTGGTTTGGCCCCTCCGCCTCATCCTGTCCCCGCTCAGGATGGTCACCACCGTCGGCGGCCTGATCCCGGTGGGTTTCTTGTTTGAGTGGCTGATCTCAATCCTGTTGTTTGGCTTCACGGCCTGGCTGATTCAGGGCTTCCGCCTGCGCAACGGCTTGTTCAGTGCCGCCCTTGGAGCCCTCGCCTACAGCGTGATCAGCTTCATCGCCCTGCGCACCCTCGGCCTGGAGGTGCCCCTGCTGCGCGGGTCATGACCCAGGGTCAAGACCCTGCTCAATTCCGGACCCTCGCTCGGCTGATCCCTTCTTCCTGGGCGATCGTTGGGTGATAGCCCTGGGGCCTTGGGGCGATGAAGCCAGAGCCCCAGGGAGGATTTCCGGTGGCCCCGAAACCACGGCGGACGGCCCAGTCAAGGACAATGGACTGATGGTTTCGTTCCAGCTCCACGCCCCCTACGAGCCGAAAGGGGACCAACCCACGGCGATTGCCGCCCTCACCGCTGGTGTTGAGGCCGGCGAGCGGTATCAGACCCTGCTGGGCGCCACCGGCACCGGCAAGACTTTTTCAATCGCCAATGTGATCGCTCGCACCGGCAGGCCGACACTGGTTTTGGCCCACAACAAGACGCTGGCGGCTCAGCTTTGCAATGAGCTGCGGGAGTTCTTCCCGAACAATGCCGTGGAATATTTCATCTCCTATTACGACTACTACCAACCCGAGGCCTACGTACCGGTTTCGGATACCTACATCGCTAAGACAGCTTCGATCAATGAGGAGATCGATATGCTGCGTCACTCCGCCACCCGCTCGTTGTTTGAGCGCAAGGATGTGATCGTGGTCGCCTCGATCAGTTGCATTTATGGCCTCGGTATTCCCTCGGAATATCTCAAGGCCGCTGTGAAGTTCCAGGTGGGCGAAACCCTCGACCTGCGCGGTTCGCTTCGGGAGCTGGTGAACAACCAGTATTCTCGCAATGACATCGAGATTTCCCGCGGTCGCTTCCGGGTGCGGGGCGATGTGCTTGAGATCGGGCCCGCCTATGAAGACCGGTTGGTAAGGATTGAATTGTTTGGCGATGAGGTGGAGGCGATCCGCTATGTGGATCCCACCAGCGGTGAGATTCTGCAGAGCTTGGAAAGCATCAATATTTATCCGGCCAAGCACTTTGTGACCCCGAAGGAGCGGTTGGAGGGGGCGATCAAGGAGATCCGCGCCGAGCTTCGCGAGCGGCTTGATCTACTCAATCTTCAGGGGCGGCTGCTGGAGGCCCAGCGGCTGGAGCAGCGCACCACCTACGACCTGGAGATGCTGGAGCAGGTGGGCTACTGCAACGGTGTGGAGAACTACGCCCGACACCTGGCCGGTCGCCCCGCCGGCACGCCGCCGGAATGCCTGATCGATTACTTCCCTGACGACTGGTTGCTGGTGGTGGACGAGAGCCATGTCACCTGCTCTCAGCTGCAGGCCATGTACAACGGCGACCAGAGCCGCAAGCAGGTGCTGATCGAGCACGGCTTCCGCCTGCCCAGCGCCGCCGACAATCGGCCCCTCAAGGGCGATGAGTTCTGGGAGAAGGCGAGGCAAACAATCTTCGTGAGCGCCACCCCGGGCAACTGGGAGATGGCCCAGAGCGTGGGCAAGGTGGCCGAGCAGGTGATCCGACCGACCGGGGTGCTCGATCCAATCGTGGAGGTGCGCCCCACCGACGGTCAGGTGGAGGACCTGCTGGGCGAGATCCGCCAGCGGGCCGATAAGCAGGAGCGGGTGTTGATCACCACCCTGACCAAGCGGATGGCGGAGGACCTCACCGATTACCTGGCCGAAAACGGCGTGCGGGTGCGCTATCTGCACTCGGAGATCCACTCGATCGAGCGGATCGAGATCATCCAGGACCTCCGCAATGGCGCCTACGACGTGCTGGTGGGGGTGAACCTGCTGCGGGAGGGTCTGGACCTGCCGGAGGTGTCGCTGGTGGCGATTCTCGATGCCGATAAGGAGGGCTTCCTGCGGGCCGAGCGCTCCCTGATACAGACGATCGGCCGCGCTGCCCGCCACATCGAGGGCAAGGCTCTGCTCTACGCCGACAACCTCACCGATTCGATGGCCAAGGCTATATCGGAAACCGAGCGGCGCCGCGCCATTCAGCACGCCTACAACGAGAAGCACGGCATCACGCCTACCCCCGCCGGCAAGCGCGCCGGTAACGCGATCCTGGCCTTTCTGGAGGTGTCGCGCCGGCTCAACGACGAGCAACTCGAAGAGGCAATCGATCAGGCCGAACACAACGCGGTGCCCCTCGATGCCCTGCCGGAGCTGATTCAGCAGCTCGAGGAGAAGATGAAGGTGGCGGCGAAAAATCTGGAGTTCGAGGAGGCCGCCAACCTGCGCGACCGGATCAAGGGGCTGCGCCAGAAGCTGGTGGGGAAGGCGTAAGACCAGCGCCTTGGTCCTGAAGCACCGTGATCGAGCCTTGCTGCCGTTGGCCCTCAGGCCGGCGCGGGCGCCTCGCTGCCCTCGGCGCGGTTGAGCACCTCACCCCCCAGAGCGAAGGCCCTATGCACCGCCTGGAGCGCCCGGATTCCGTCGGCTTCAGCCACCACGCAGCTGGTGCGGATCTCGCTGGTGGCGATCAGTTCGATGTTGATGCCGGCCTCCGCCAGGCTGCGAAACATGCGGGCCGCCGTTCCCGCTGTGCAGGCCATGCCTGCTCCCACGGCACTCACCCTGGCGATGGCGGGTCCTTCCTCGAAGCCGGCGCCGCTCCAGCCGGCCAGCACCGGCCCCAGGGCCCTTTCGGCGCCGGGGCGGTCGTCACGCTTGAGGGTGAAGCTCATGTCACGGCTGAGTTCAGGAGCTACCCCATGGGTGCGCTCCGACTGAACGATCGCGTCGAGGCTGATGCCGGCATCCGCCAGCGCCCGGCAGATCGCCGCTGCGGCGCCCGGCCGGTCCGGCACGCCCCGCACCACCACCTGCACCTGGTCGCGGTCAAGGGCCACGCCCCGAACGGCGGGACTGTCCGGGTTGCAGGGCCCGGCGCCATGCCTGATCTGATGGTCGGCCAGCTCGAAGGCCGTGGCGGCGGCCCGCAGGGCCTTGCCCCCCTGACTCCCCTCCACCAGGCAGCTCACCTTCACCTCGCTGGTAGCGATCAGTCGCAGGTTGATGCCCAGCCGGGCCAGGGTGTCGAACAGCCGGGCCGCCACCCCGGGTCGGCCCATGATTCCGGCGCCTGAGATGCTCAGCTTCGCCATACCCGCCTGGGCGCTGAGCTGGGCCCCATCCGCCCCGAATTCCTGCAGCAGCCGGCGGCAGATCGTGGTGGCCAGCTCCAGCTCGCTTTCGACCAGGGTGAAAGCGATGTCGTTGCTGTTCCCCTGGTGGGTGGCCTGCACGATCAGATCCACATTCAGCCCCGCCTCCCCCAGGGCCTCGAACAGGCGGGCCGCCACTCCCGGCCGATCCGGTACGTGAGCCAGGGCCAACACAGCTTGCCCTTCGTCCAGTTCGACCCCGTCAACCGGGCGACCTAGCTCCAGCCCCTCGCTGCCGATCGGCCTAGGAGCGCCGCTGGTGAGCCGGGTGCCTGGCGCCTCGCTCCAGCTGGAGCGCACCACCAGGGGGACGCCGTAGTTGCGGGCGATCTCCACGGCCCGGGGGTGGAGCACGGCGGCGCCCAGGCTGGCCAGTTCCAGCATCTCGTCGCAGCTCACCGACTGCATCAGCTGCGCGTCGGCCACCTTGCGGGGATCGGTGGTGAGCACTCCGGGCACATCGGTGTAGATCTCGCAGGCGTCGGCGCCGAGGGCCGCTGCCAGGGCCACCGCCGAAGTGTCGGAGCCGCCTCGTCCGAGGGTGGTGATCTCCGGGGTGCCCGCGGCGCCGCTGCTGGTGCCTTGGAACCCCGCCACCACCACCACCTGGCCCTCCTCCAGGAGGCGCTGCAGCCGATCGGTTCGCACCTCCAGGATGCGGGCGCGGCCATGGGCCGATTCCGTCACGATTCCCACCTGGGGTCCGGTCATCGACACCGCCGGGATCCCCTGGGCATGGAGGGCCATCGCCAGCAGGGCGATCGACACCTGCTCCCCGGTGGCCAACAGCATGTCCATCTCCCGCCGGGGCGGATCGGCGCTGATCGCCCGGGCCAGCCCCGTGAGTTCATCGGTGGTGTGGCCCATCGCCGACACCACAATCACCAGGTCATGGCCGTGTTCCCGGCTGGCGGCGATCCGCCGGGCCACCGCCTGGATGCGTTCCACATCGGCCACGGAGGTCCCTCCGAATTTCTGTACGAGCAGGGCCATCGGCGGTGGATCGCGATCGAGCGATGAGTTGCCGCGATTATCGGAGGTGGTTGGTGCCTGGTCCGTTGTCCATGCTCCCGGCTTCGGACCGGGCTTCAACGCTTCTTGGCGGCTGGGGCGGATCGGCGTCGCTGGGCGACGATCGAAGCCTGCTGGCTGCCGAACCATGCCGGCTGGGGTGCCGCCCGGCTTCGATCCGCCGAATTCAAGCGGCGGTTCCTGGCACCAGGAAGCCATCCCGGAAGGCCTCGCCGGGCTCGGCACCGCGTTTGAGGGCTGCTTCCACCTCCAGCACCTGGGTCAGCAGGATGAGCAGCTGACCGGGGCGGCGGCCCCGCAGCTGTTTGCGCATCACATAGATCCGCTTGGGGTTGGCGATGCCGGCCGCCTTGGCGACCACGGCCGTGTCCTGCTCGCCCTGCTGCTCCAGCAGGCTCACCCAGAGCCAGCCACGGATTTGGCTGGTGAGGGCGGCCACGATCCGCAGGGCGGGCTCGTTGGCAGCCAACAGGGCATCGGCGCGGGCGATGGCCTCGGCGCCCTGGCCGGCCAGCAGGGCTTCGCCCACGGCCAGGGCGCTGGTGCTCCGCCCTCCCACCAGCGCCTCCACAGCCGCCGCCGTGATCGGCGCCGGCGGGCCGGACTCCGGAGCGGTGGCATGCAGGGCCAACTTCTCCAACTCGCTGGCCAGCCGGGCGCTGTCGCTGCCGATCGCTTCGGCCAGGGCCTCGGCTGCGGCCGGCTCCAGCCGCAGGCCCAGTTCGGCGGCGGTGCGCTGCACCAGATCCACCTGACCCTCGCCATCCCAGATGGCCGGTAGGAGAAAGCTCTTCTCCTCGGCCACCTTCCGCAGGGCCTTGGTGCTGCGCAGCCGGGCATCGGGTTTGCCCGGACTCACCAGCACCAGGTGGCAGGTTTCGGGGATCAGGGTGAGGCTCGCCTCCAGTCGTTCCGCCAGTTCGGCGGGTCCGGGGCTGCAGAAGGGACTGCGCTGCAGCAGCACCAGGCGTGCCCCAGCGCCGAAGGGCGGCGTGCGGGCCTCCTCCAGGGCCTGGAGGGCCTGGCTTGAGTCGTTGCCGTCGAGGCGGCTGAGGTTGATCGAGGCCCAGGCCGGATCCACCAGATGTCCCACCAGGCCATCCACGGCCCGGGAGCGGGCGGCCTCGTCGTCGCCCCAGTAGAGGTGGATCGGCATCGAGCCAGACTGGCGCAGGGCGATCATGGAATGTCCACGGCCCCATCGCGCCATGCCTCCTACGCTCGTCATCGGTGGTGCTGGTTTCGTCGGCATCGAGGTCTCGCGCTTGCTGCTTGAGGCCGGTGGCGATGTGGTGATTCTCGGCCGCGGCAAGGAGCCCTTGGCCCTGCCGGTCGGCTGTCGCTATGTGCAGGGCGACTATGCCAATCTCGGCCTGCTGCGCACCCTCCTAATGCCGGGGTGCGATGTGGTGAACCTGGCCTATTCCACGGTGCCCAAGACGAGTTTTGGCGATCCCACCTTCGATCTGCTTTCGAACCTGCCCCCCAATGTGGCCCTGCTCCAGGAGGTGCAGCGGGCCGAGGTGCGTCGCCTGGTGATTGTGTCGTCCGGTGGCACGGTCTATGGGGCCTCCTCCGTGCTGCCGATCCCGGAGGATCACCCCACCAATCCAATCAGTCCTTACGGCATCACAAAGCTCACCATTGATTCCTATGCCCGCATGTTCCACACCACCATCGATCTACCGGTGCTGATCGCCCGGCCTGCCAATGCCTATGGCGAGGCCCAGCGAACCGGGGTGGGACAGGGTTTTATGGCTGCGGCCATCGATGCGATTCAGCGGGGCCGCGAGGTGGAGATTTATGGTCCTGTGGGCACGATTCGCGACTACATTCACGTGCACGATGTGGCCACCGGCATTGTGGCGGTTCTTCAGCACGGAAAGGAAGGAAATATTTATAACGTTGGCACCGGCATCGGGGCTTCCAATCTCGATCTGATCCGCCTGCTGCGGGGCCTGGCCGAAGCCGATGGTTTTTCGGTGCGGGTGAGCCACCTATCGGAGCGGCGTTTTGATGTGGCCGCCAACGTGCTCGATTCACGCAAGCTGTCTGAGGCGACCGGATGGGCGCCGCGGATCTCCCTCGCCGAGGGGCTGGCGACCATGTGGCGCCATGGTCTGGAGCGCGAGCTCCAGCGGGAGCCCAGGCTATGAGCCTGGGCTCCACCGACTTTGATCACCCGATCTTTGTTGAGAGCATCCGCCGCATCCGGCTGCTGCTTGGGGAGAGCGCTCTGGTGGGGGTAGAGCGGGAGCTGCTGGAGCGCCTGGTGCACAGCAGTGGCGATCCCACCATTGCCCCCTTGCTGCGCTTCAGCCCCGGGGCCTGTGCGGTGGGGCTCCAGGCCCTGGCATCTGGCGCGGTGATCCTCACGGACACCGCTATGGCGGCCAGTGCCGTGGAACCGATGGCGCGTCGCACCTTCGCCAACCCCGTGCATGCAGTGCTCGACTGGGCTCCCGCCGCGCCACCGGTGGGGGGAACCCGGGCCGCCGCGGGGATGGAGCGGGCCCTGGCGGCCCATCCCGGAGCGGTGGTGCTGATCGGCAGTGCCCCCACCGCCCTGGAGCTGCTGCTGGAGCGGGTGGCGGCGGGGGGCCTGGCTGCGCCCGCCCTGGTGATCGGCATGCCGGTGGGGTTCGTGGGTGTGGCCGAGAGCAAGCGGCATCTGGCTGCGAGTGATCTCCCCCAGATCCGACTGGAGGGCAGCCGGGGTGGGGCCGGCCTGGTGGCCGCGGCGGCCAATGCCCTGTTGCGTCACGCCTGGCTGGACCGGCAGGGCGATCGGCCGAGCGCGTAGTTCATTCACACCCTGAGCAGGTTCTCGGCCTGCAATCCCACCGCCACATGGCTGTTGGCCTCGATCCGGCCCAGCACCTGGCGGGCCCGCAGCACCACCGAAGGGGGCACCCCGGCCAGCCGGGCCGCCTCGATGCCGTAGCTGCGGCTGGCGCCGCCCCAGACCACCCGATGCAGGAACACCAGCTCCTCGCCGGTTTCCTCCACCAGCACCTGGGCATTGGCCACGTTGGGCAGCAGCTCGGCCAGCTCATTGAGCTCGTGGTAGTGGGTCGCGAAGATCGTGCGGGCGCGGAGGTCGCCGGCCAGGTGTTCCGCCACCGCCCAGGCGATCGAGAGGCCATCAAAGGTGGCGGTGCCGCGGCCGATCTCATCGAGCAGCACCAGGGAGCGATCGCTGGCGTGGTGAAGGATGTTGGCGGTTTCGGTCATCTCCACCATGAAGGTGGATTGGCCGCTGGCCAGGTCGTCGACGGCGCCAACGCGGGTGAAGATCCGGTCGGCGATGCCGAGGCGGGCGGAGCGGGCCGGGATCCAGGAGCCGATCTGGGCCAGCAGCTGCAGCAGCCCTGTCTGGCGCAGGTAGCAGCTCTTGCCGCTGGCGTTCGGCCCGGTGAGCACCAGCAGGTCGGGGGCCGGTGGTGTGGAGCTGGAGGCGGGATCGGTGCTGGGCGCTAAGTCAGCGCCGCCTAGGGCTAGGTCGTTGGCGGTGAAGGTCTCCTCCACCAGCAGCTGCTCCACCACCGGATGGCGGCCGGCCTCGATCCGCAGCTCCCGGCCCTCCACCAGCTCCGGCCGGCACCAGCCGCCGGTGGCGGCCACCTCCGCCAGGGAGGCGAGGGCATCGAGGCTGGCCACAAGGCGGGCGGCGGCCCGGATCGGGGCGGCCCGCTCCCCCACCCGGGCGCGCAGGGCCGTGAACAGTTCGACTTCCCGCTGGGCGGCGCGGGCCCGCAGCTGCAGGATGCGCCCTTCGCGGCCCTTGAGGGCGGGCGTCACGAAGCGCTCCTCGTTGGCCAGGGTCTGGCGGCGGATCCAGTGGTCGGGCACGGTGGCGGCCCGGGCCCGGCTCACTGCCAAGAAGTAGCCAAAGCTGCGGTGGTACTGGAGCCGCAGGTTGGCGTTGCCGCTAGCGCGGCGCTCGCTCGCCTCCTGCTCGGCCAGCCAGGCGTCCTGGTCGTCGAGCTGGTTGCGCAGGCCATCGAGGAGGGGGTCCACACCGTCGTGGATCAGGCCTCCTTCGCTGAGGGTCATGGGCGGGGTGTCGAGCAGGTGGTGGCGCAGGTCGGCCGCCAGGGCGGCCAGCTCGGGCCAGGGCTGGCCCAGGGCTTGCAGGGGTGCGCTGAAGCTCTCCTTGAGCAGCCCCGCCAGCCGCGGCAGCCGCTCCAGGCCATCGGCCAGGGCCACCAGGTCGCGGGCGGAGGCGCTGCCGGCGCCAGCGCGGCCCGCCAGGCGCTCCAGATCCCCCATCGGCCGAAGCAGCCTCCGCAGGGCCAGCCGCAGGGGGCGATGCTCCACCAGCTCCCCCACGGCCTCCTGGCGCACGAGGATCGCGGCCCTCTCCACCAGGGGGGCCTCGATCCAACGCCGCAGGCAGCGGCCCCCCATGGCGGTGGCGGTGCGATCGAGGGCCCAGAGCAGCGAGCCGTGCAGCCCCCCGCCCAGCTGGGTTCGGGTGAGCTCAAGGTTGCGGCGTGTCTGGGCATCGAGCACCAGCTGGTCGCCGGCGTGCCAGACGGTGGGCATCTCCAGGGGGATGGGGCCCTGTCTGCTGTCGCCGTCGGCGGGGCTCTTGGGTTGAGGAGGAATCGCCGACCCCAGCGGAGGGATCTCAAGGCCCAGTTCCGCTGAACCCGCCCCAGCCGCCGAAGGCTCGGGTTGAGTGGTGTCGAGGTAGGCCAGCAGACCACCCGCCGCCCGCAGCGCCAGGGGCAGCTCGCCTAGGCCCAGGCCATCGAGGCTGGCCAGGCGGAAGTGACCCAGCAGCCGGGCCCGGGCCTGGGGGGCCTCGAAGGGGGTGCGGGGCAGGGCCGTGAGCCGCTGTGGATCGGGGCACCAGGCGGGGGCCGGCGCTGCAGGGTCGGACTGGCCTCCTTCCCCACCGACGGCGATCGCTGCAGCCGACCCCACCACGCCAGTTTCCAGCCCAGGCCACACCACCTCGGCCGCCTCCAGTTGCAACAGCTCTTGGTGCAGGGCCCCACTCCCCTCCCGCTCGGTGACCCGGAACTCGCCGGTGCTCACATCGGCCACCGCCAGCCCCCAACGGCCGCCGCCGCCCAGCACCACGGCGCAGAGCCAGTTGTTGCGGCGGGCGGTGAGCATGCCCTCCTCGAGCACCGTGCCGGGGGTGAGCACCCGGGTGATGTCGCGGCGCAGCAGGGCCCCCTTGGCGGGCGTGGTTTCGAGCTGGTCGCAGAGGGCCACGCTGAGGCCGCGGCGCACCAGTTCAGCGCAGTAGCGCTCGGCGGCGTGGTGGGGGATGCCCGCCATCGGCACCCGCCCGATCGCCTTGCCGGCCTCCTTACCGGTGAGGGTGAGCTCCAGCAGGCGCGAGAGCAGCAGGGCGTCTTCGAAGAAGAACTCGTAGAAGTCGCCGAGGCGGTAGAGCAGCACCCGCTCGGGATGAGCCGCCTTGAGCTCCACGTAGTGGCGCAGCACCGGCGGCAGGGCAGCGGGGTCCACCAGGCTGTGGTGGTGCCAGCGGGGCAGGTCGGCGTCGGGCTGGGGGTGGAGTTCGTCGGAGGGGTGCTCGCTTTCACCGGAGCTGGCGGCAGAGGTAGGGCTTCCCTCGGGCTGAGATTCGGCAACCGCTGCCCCGACCGCTGGCTTGCGCGTTGCGGCGGCGAGAGCTGCAGCCTCGGCCGCTGCCTTCGTTGTTGCGGCGGCCGCCGCTCCACCGCCCCTTTCCTCTCCCTCCAGGCCCCGCGCCCTGGCGGCCGTGTCCCGCCGCTGCCGGGGCCGGGATGCCGCATCGGCCTCCAGGAGGTCGTCGGCGTCGAGGGCTTCGGCCGGGTCACCACTGGCTTCGGCCGCCTGCAGGGAACCGGTCGCAGCAAAGTTGGATCGACGCCCAGGGACCCCAGAAGCGGCTTCCCCCGCCGCGGGCGCCGCTTCGGCAAACAGACTCCCCTGCAGCCCAGACCCCACCAGCTCGGCAACTAGGGACAGCTGCTGTTCGGCTGGCGCCGCCATGGCACTGGTGGTGGGGGAGGTTCATCCTAGGAGACCCCACCTGTGGGGTCCAATACCGGGAGCCTGCCCGCTACCGGCCCCCCCACAACTTGTGAAGGATGCCCCCATGCCCCTCCAGTGCTGCCGGGGTCCCGTGTGAGAATCCACGAACTGCCTGGTCCGGCCGGCCCGCCCACCCCTTCCAGCACCTTCTCATGCAGATCATCAACACCCTCACCGTCCTGGCCCTGGTGGTGCTCTCGTTCGCGTTGATCGTGGCGATTCCCGTGCTCTACGCCAGCAGCGACGACAGCGGCCGCTCCAATCGCCTGATCCTGATCGGCGGTGGAGCCTGGGTGGCCCTCGTTCTGCTCAACTGGGGTGTGAGTTTCTTCGTGGTCTGAAGGTCTTGGCGGTTTTCGAAGGGCGCTTCACCGATACGGCCAATCTGCGGATCGCCGTGGTGGTGGCCCGTTTCAACGATTTGGTCACCGGCAAGCTGCTGAGTGGCTGCCTCGATTGCCTGTTGCGCCACGGCATCGATACGTCCCCCACCAGCAGCCAGCTGGATGTGGCCTGGGTGCCCGGCAGTTTTGAGATCCCCCTGGTGGCTCAGCGCCTGGCCGCCAGTGGCCGTTACCAGGTGGTGATCACCCTGGGGGCCGTGATCCGCGGCGACACCCCCCATTTCGATGTGGTGGTAGCCGAGGTGGGCAAGGGCGTCTCCTCGGTGGCCCGCGACACCGGCATTCCGGTAATCTTCGGCGTGCTCACCACCGACACCCTGCAGCAGGCCCTGGAGCGGGCCGGCATCAAGAGCAATCTTGGTTGGAGCTACGCGATGCAGGCGCTGGAGATGGGCAGCCTGATGAAGTCGTTGGAGTAAGTCACAAATCCCTCAGTTGCATCGTGATAAAGCTAAAAATTAGGAAATCCCTGGACTGTGACGGATATTCCTTAATGATTTCAAGCGGATGAAGAGATTCGAACTCTCGACCCTCTCCTTGGCAAGGAGATGCTCTACCACTGAGCTACATCCGCATAAATGCTGACCTTGCTTACGTCGGTTCCATCTGGAACAGAATCAATCCCAAACAATGCCTAATGGTCGACATTCTGGGTCGTGCGGTCAGACCGGCCTCTTCGCCGGACCATCCCATCATGCACCATCGGGGGTGCCCTTCGGCAACCCCTTTGCGGATTCCATTGCCCTGACCGCAGCAAGAACCTGAGCCGGCGCACCCTTCCGCGATGGAATCGCCTGCGGTTAACCTCCTGAAAACGAAAGGCGCCATGATCGGCACACCGCTTCCGCAAGCTTTCCAGCACGTTCTGGTGACTGGCGGCGCCGGCTTCATCGGTGGAGCGATGGTGCGGCGTCTGCTGAGCGAGAGCCAAGCCACTGTGTTCAATCTCGACAAGATGGGGTACGCCAGCGACCTCACGGGCATCGAGCGGCTGGGGGCTGGGGCGGCGGAGCGGCACCACCTGCTGCAAGTGGATCTGGCGGATGGGGAGGCCACGGCGGCGGCGATCCAGACGGCCGATCCAGATCTGGTGCTGCATCTAGCGGCAGAGAGCCATGTGGACCGCTCGATCGATGGGCCCGGCGCCTTCATCGAGAGCAATGTGACCGGCACCTTCCACCTGTTACAGGCTGTGCGAAGTCACTGGGAGAGCTTGCCGGCCGAACGGCAGGCCGGCTTCCGGCTTCATCACATCAGCACTGATGAGGTGTTCGGCTCCCTTGGGGCCACGGGCCGCTTCTCGGAGAGCACCCCCTACGACCCCCGCAGCCCCTATTCGGCCAGCAAGGCGGCTAGCGATCACCTGGTGAACGCCTGGCACCACACCTACGGCCTGCCAGTGGTGCTCACCAATTGCTCCAATAACTACGGCCCCTGGCAGTTCCCTGAAAAGCTGATCCCGGTGGTGATCCTCAAGGCGGCCGCCGGCGAGCCGATTCCGCTATACGGCGATGGCGCCAACGTGCGCGACTGGCTCTATGTGGAGGATCACGTGGATGCGTTGCTGCTGGCGGCCACCCAGGGGCAGCTCGGCCGCAGCTATTGCGTGGGCGGCCATGGCGAGCGCACCAACAAACAGGTGGTGGAGGCGATCTGCGCTCTGCTCGATGAACGCCGGCCCGGTGGTGCTCCCCACAGCGCCTTGATCACTCCGGTCAAGGACCGCCCTGGCCATGACCGTCGCTATGCCATCGACCCGGCCCGGATCAGCGAGGAGCTCGGTTGGCAGCCACGCCATAACTTTGAGGAAGGTCTGCGGGCCACGGTGGATTGGTATTTGGCCAACATCGACTGGTGCGAGGCGGTGCGTCAGCGAGCCGGCTATGGAGGTGAACGGATGGGTAGCACCACGACTGAGACGGCTGCCTCCTCACCCTCTTGATCCGCGAGAGGCTGATGCAACGGCAGGTCTTGCTTGTGATTGTGGCGTATCACCCGAGCGAGGAGGAGGTCACCCGGCTCTCCAATTGTCTGGCCCAACTCTCTCCACGAGTTGGCTACGCAGTTGTTTCTAATGATCATCGATCCGGCGAACCGGTTGAGGCGTTGAGATTAGGTGCCGACTGTTTTTTGGTGAATCGAAATAATCCCGGCTATGGAAGAGCGATTAACCAGGTTGCTGCTTCGTTGCCTCGTGAAGGGCCGTTTCCGGAGCTGATTGGGGCGCTCAATACCGATCTTGCCTGGCAACAAGGTACCTTTGAAAAGCTTCTGGATTGGTTATTGCAGCACCCAGATGTCTCGGTTGCCGTTCCTCAGTTGGTCGATCCTCAGGGTGTAGTGCAATTGCTCTGCAAGCAAAATCCCACTGTACTGGGGTTGTTCAGTCGGCGTTTCATCCCGGAACAATTGAAGCCAGACTGGCTGAAACGTTATGATCAATGGTATGTGATGGCCAATCGCGATTACAACTCAATTTCTGAGGTTCCCTACCTCAGTGGTTGCTGTATGTTGATGCGCACAAAGGATTTCCTGGCTGCCGGGGGATTTGACGATCGTTTCTTTCTCTATCTTGAAGATGCTGACATCACCCGTTCGCTTGGGGCCTATGGCCGCGCCTTGCATTTGCCCGTAGCGTCAATCATCCATCATTGGGGACGAGGCAATCACCGAAATTGGAAGCTGACGCTGGTGAATTTTCACAGTGTTTGGCTTTACTTTTCTAAGTGGGGATGGAAGGTGTGGTGACGTTGGTCGCTTCTTTAATCAAGTTGATGTAGACGCGTTCATAATCTTCTGCCATACGGTTTGGATCAAACTTTAGAGCAGCTGTCTTCACTTTGTTTGCAAGGGCTTGATAGTGGGCCGAATCATTGGCGATCTCACGAATCAGCTTGGCTAGGCTTTCAATCGGAATCTGCCAGTTGTTTAGATCAAAAACCAAGCCTGCTAGTCCAGCATTAGTTGCCAACATCTGATTGATTTCGCCGATATTGCTGGCCAGCACCGGTTTGCCAGTCATCAGGCAATCAATCAACACCAAGGGGAAGCTCTCTCCCTGAAAACGACTGGGAATGAAACCTATATCAGCACAGGAAAAATAGGCGCGCACCTGCGGTTGAAATCCAAGGAAATGAATCATTTCGTTGCCCGCGTACTTAGGTGCCAGTCGCTCTGGTTCTTCGCCGTCGCCAATCAGTAGCAGATGGATCTTTCGTGGGCTGTCAGTATTGGCAAGCAGAGTGGCCTCAATGGCTTCCTGCCATCCCTTGTCCGCGATGCCTCTCGCCACCATGCACAAGACAAAATCCTCACTACCAATGCCAAGATCATGGCGATCAACAGGCGAGTAGGATCCAGCAGTAACTGCATTGTTGATGCGGACAAAACATCTGCTGGCGATAAACTCCTCGGAAAAAACAGAGAGGTTCTTTTCTGCTGTAAAGATAAACTGATCAACATTATTCAAATTTGTATGTAGACTTGCATAGAGCTCTGGTGTCATCATCTCGTACATTCCATGCATTGTGACCACATGCTTGGTGTATGTGTTATGGACTAACAAGGCGGCTATGGTCATGTCCACCCAGGCATGATGCGAATGGATGATCTCCAGATTCATATCCTGAACAACGGCATCTAATAGCGGAAGATTGTCAAGGTCCAACAATGGAATCTCAGCATGCAGCATCTTCCTAACCGCCGGCTCCGAAGGAGATTGTTTGAAGTTAATCACGATCACGCTGTGGCCGCGTTGATGCAAGAGGTTGGCAAGCATCAACGGCAACGTTTCACCACCACCACCAATTAATGCATAGGTTACAATAGCAATGTTAAGTCCTTGCCTATTCTGCGGCTGCACGGTGGGATGGGCGTTGTAATGCTGTTCGAATTCAGATTTTTTGCTTAGTCCATGATGAATGCACCAATGGCGGTAGAGCTGATCGCGCTGCCGCTCATAATGAGCCTGATTCAAAGCATAATAGCGCTCTAGATATTGCCTCACGATCGCATGTTCACGGTAGTAGATGGCCTCACGTTGAGCCATCACCGATGTATTGCGAGCATGCTGGCGATAAAAATTTGTTGGCGTAGGACTGTAGCCAACTAGGCCTCCTCTTGCTATGGCAAGATAGAAAATCCAATCACCACAGAGTCTTAGTGATTTCCAAGTTTGGTCGTTTAGCAGATCAAGTTCACGAGGGTGCCTAAACACAGCTCCGCTGACATTTGGAATGATATTTTTTACAACCCATGCATTTTGGGTTAGCGCATTGGCTGAAGCTAAAAAGGGTTGGCTCCAAATATTTACCTTAAGATCGGCCAGGAATGATTCACTATTCCATACTTCTTGATTGGTTGATCCTTCAGTAAAAACAGTGCGACAAAATGCAATCCGAACGGCTTGATTTGAGAATGGAACAACGAGCTCTTTGAGAAAGTTGTCTGAGCAATAATCGTCTGATTCAGCAATCCAAATCAGATCGCCCTTGGCGATTTCAAAACCCTTTGCCCACTGATGAAAAACACCACCTGAATTCACGTCATTGAAGTGACAGCGCGTTATCGATGGATAGCGATTGCGGAAATCGTTCAGAATACTCCTGCTCTCGTCCGATGAGCAGTCATCCAGTAAGATAACCTCTATGTTGGAGTAGGTTTGATTGTAAATTGATTCAAGGCGCTTGCGAAGGTAGGGAGCGTGGTTGTAATTGGGAACAATGACCGATACCTTCAATGTTTCATTGCTGTGCTCGCTGACCTCCGGATACGGGTAAAGTTTTGTCCACTGAGTATGGTTGCGGGGTTTGACGCCGCTGAGATATAGCCATAACATGCTTCGATTAATTATACCCTGTGCGCCTTCGCGCCTAGCAATGCCGAAGATCCTTTTGGCTAGAACTTTCGGCGAATGTCCGGAGTAAGCATATAATTTCTTCACTGAGCTGATGGCAGCTTTCAGAAACGATTTCAATGTGCACCCCAGGCGTCGCTCAATCAAAATAACTTTAGCAGTGGGCCCGATGAACTCGCGGAGTTACGCCAGACGTTGGATCGTGTCAATCGTTTTGACTTGACAAGGTTTACAGTAAGCATGTTCCTGGTCAAGGGACATTGCATCGACTGGGCAAGGAGCTTTTAACATGGCCAATCATCCCTCTTCTGGATTCCCAACTTCAAACATGCCAAGAGGATTGAGTGGGTCCTTTTCCCTTTTTAAACGATTGAAGCAAAACAGTCGTGCTGCCATTGCATCGATAAGGAGGAGTGTTTTCAAGCATCACTTTGCTTCGGAAGTTTCGGCTATTCGAGACTCAGGATTGTTTGACTTTGATTATTATCATCAACACTATTCGGGATTCAGTAGGCGCAGTGGTGATGCCATTTGGCATTATTGTATCCATGGTTGGCGGGAAGGGAAAAATCCATCTGCCGAATTTGATACTCACTTTTATCTAGCGAGTAATCCTGATATTCTTGATTCCGGACAAAATCCGTTCCTTCATTATATTAATACTGGCAAGGCGGAAGGGCGATATCCCAATGAATATGCCCATCACAACAGAATTTGTTCCGAGGTCAATGTTATTCGCGATGCGCTCTGTTTTGACGAAGCTTTCTATGCGTCATTGTATCCCGATGTGGAACCAGGGCCCCATGGCTTTATCTATCATTTCTGTGAATATGGTTGGCGGGAAGGGAAAAATCCATCTCCCGAATTCGATACTCAATTTTATTTATCGACTAATCCTGATATCCTAAGTGCCGACCAAAACCCTTTTCTTCATTATATTACTACTGGCAGAGCTGAGCATCGTCACCCTAACGCACAGGTCCAGCACAAACATATTTGTTCTGAGGTCGATATCATTCGAGAGTCGGGCAGTTTCGATGAGGAATTTTATGCATCGATGTATCCTGAAGTTGAGCCAGGTCCCTATGGCTTAATCTATCATTATTGCAAGCAAGGATGGCTCGAGGGAAAAAATCCGTCGGATGAATTCGATAGCGACTTTTATCTTGATACCTATCCGGACATCCGTGAAAGTGGAATCAACCCATTTGTTCACTTTGTTCAGGCCGGTGCCGTTGAGTTGAGACAGGCACGCCCTGATTTTAAGGTCCGCTATGAGGATGATATTTGGTTTGGACTTGTGGAGTCCGATCTCCAGTTTTTGGCTTTTTATTCTGCTCCTGATTGGGCTGCATTTCGATTGGGCCGTGCTACTTCAGTCAGTTATGCAGAGCCCCCCCTGCCCATTGCAGAGCTGGGTTTTTATGAGATTCATGATGCAGATATCCTGCGACGACAAACCAAGCTTGCGAGAGTTCATGGCGTTACTGGGTTTTGTTTTGACTTTGAACTAACTTATTCAGTAGAGGGTGCCGTATCGCCGCTTAACCTGTTCCTCTCTAATCCTGAGATTGACTTTCGTTTCTGTGTGCATGTTGATTGCTCTCGGCTTCCTTTGAGTGACTGCTCTTTTGACGCTCTTCACGTTGTTCTCGCGGATTCTCGTTATCTGACAATCCAGAACCACCCTGTCGTTCTGATTGGCGTTTCCCCACAGCTGATCCGTGTGGAGGGGCGTTCTTGGGTTCAGAAACTGAAGCGCCAGCTCCAGAACGCTGGTATCGTTAAACCTTATATTGTTGCACGTTCACTCTCCGCCGGTGAGCTGCCTGATTCGAGCCATGCTCTTTTTGATGCAGTCTTAGATCAACCCTCAGAGCCCGTTCCCGGTGAGACTGGTCAATTCAGACCCATAGACAAAAACGGAGTCGGACTCGTTCCTTATTCCATTGTTGCTGCTCAGGGAATCTCCCGTGCCGGCAAAGCACGCCCTTCCACATTTCATTGCATCACATTGGCTCGCCATAGTGGCGATCACGCGTTGGGACAGCCTTTAGTTTATAGCCGCTTCACCTTGAGTGCTTTTCGACAGTGGCTTGATGCTGCGATCGAGAATGTTCGCAGAGTCCAGCCTCCGGATCGACGCCTTATATTTATCAATAGTTGGAATAATTGGAACGAAGGCCATGTATTGGAGCCAGATCGCCTGTTTGGCTATGGACGACTTAATGAGATCTCCCGTGCAATCATGCAGATTGGTCTTGGCTTGGTGATGCCTAAGGTATCTGTGATTGTCCCGAATTACAATCATTCTCAATTTTTGCGTCAACGTCTTGACTCCATTTATTCCCAGACACATTTAAATATCGAGGTCTTGCTTCTGGATGACTGCTCCTCCGATTCCAGTCGCGAAATCCTCGATGAGTTTGCCCTTAAGCATTCCAACATCACCACCACTATCTACAACGAGACTAATTCAGGAGGCGTTTTCCGCCAGTGGTCGAAGGGAATTAATGCTGCATCTGGCGACTTGGTGTGGATTGCTGAAAGTGATGATTACTGTGATGACAATTTCCTGGCAGTCCTCGTTAAAACATTTGCCGATGAGTCAGTGCTTTTGGCCTATGCCAAGACAGTTTTTGTGGATCGAGATCAGAATCCTTTGCCTGATGGATTTCGATATCAACTTCTCGACTTGCCCTGCAATGACCGTTGGCTGGATTCCTATGTGGCAACAGCCCATCAAGAAGTGAATCTGGCCCTTGGAATCAAAAATACAATTCCCAATGCGAGTGGTGTTGTATTTCGTCGACCTGCAGGTATGGCGCTTCTTGAAGATCCGGACTGGCTGAACATGCGAGTAGCGGGAGATTGGGTATTTTATCTCAATCTTATTTGTGGCGGGAAAATCGCCTTCTGCGAGTCAACCAATAATTACTTCCGACGTTATCAAGGCAGCACGGCCGAGATTGCTTATTCACAAGAATACTTTTATCGCGAGGTTGGCAAAGCCAGTTCAACTGTAGCCCGTCTTTATGATGTTCCGATTTCGATTCATGAGAAGTCTCGAGAGGGGTTCCTTCGGCTTTTCCATCACCATGTTCAGCAGAGCGAGGAAAGGTTTGAAGAGTGGTACGGCTATGATTCCATTTTGAAGGAACGCAATCAGCGGATCCCTGCAGTCGTGGTTTCTTCCATGGGCTTTTATCCCGGTGGAGCAGAAATCTTACCGATTCGATTTGCCAATGAACTAAAAAGGCTTGGGCTATCAGTGCTTTTCCTCAGTGCTGGTTTGCATGTGCGGGAGAACGGTGTTAGACGACTATTGAGAAATGATGTGCCTGTTATTGAAACGGCTGATCCGCATGCCACCAAGGCTTTGATTGAAGACTTTGGTATTGAGGTGCTGAATTCGCATCAGTGGTACATTCAGCGCTATCCATTCCTGCTACCTGATGTTTTCAGCAAGCTTCTCTGCCATGCCGCATCACTCCATGGCATGATTGAGTATGGCAATGACTTTGGTGTTTCCAGGGAAGAGTTGTTAGCAGCCGATCGGGGTGTGACCAGTTGGGTCTATACAGCCGACAAGAACCTCGGACCCTTTGTACAACTTGATGTGTTGGAGCATTCGCGAGCACGCTTTATCAAGCTTCCCAATGGCATGGAACCCCCTGAGATCATCCCGATTCATCGCCACGAGATTGGCATCCCTGAGGATGCGTTCGTTCTTTGCTGCGTTAGCCGAGCCATACCCGAAAAGGGATGGGCTGAGACGGTTGCTGTCATCGAGAATGCTCGAGCCATCACTGGTCGAGATATTAGACTTATTCTAGTCGGCAATGGATCTGTTTACGACGAATATTGCCGTTTAGGCATTCCAGACTTTGTTTATCTTGCTGGTTTTAGTGAAAATTCTGTTGGCCATTACGCGGCTGCTGATATGGGAATTATGTTGACACGTTTCAAGTCGGAAAGTTTTCCACTTACAATCGTTGACTGTCTGTTTGCGGGCAAGCCTTATATTGCCACTGATGTTGGCGAAATTAGAAATATTTTAACTTCATCAGGAGAGGCGGCTGGTGAGGTTCTGCCCTTGGATGATTGGAATGTCCCGATTGAGGTGGTCACCAAGGCTTTGGTGGCTTATGTCGACAAAGGTGAGCGCTATCAGGAGGCAGCTCGCTTGGCTCAGATAATTGCCAACCATTACCGAATTGATGTTGTCATCGAGAAGTATATAAAACTCTTTAGGGAGGATGTCATTGCTTCATTGGCTAAGCGCACAAAAGATTAGCCAACCATTATGTGTTGACGCTAATTTACACTTAAGCCTAAGTTAACCCATCTTTCAGTTTTCTGAGCGGTGCCGTTAGCCTCCAGATCCGACTATTTTTCAGACTGTACACCTCCTGCTCAAGGGCACGTATTGATTCTTGCATCACAGATGTTTGTTGTTGCGATTTTTGGATCTCTAATTGGATCTCCACCTGGATCGCCCCAAATTTTTCCTGACAGGTCTCCAGTGCTTCTTCTGCTCGCTTGAGTTGGGCTTTCATCTCGTTGTGGCGGTTCACAGCCTGACTCAGCTGCCCCTGAGCCCGTGCTAGGCGGTCTAGCGGCGATTGCCAGCCGTCATCGCACGTGTTCACACAACCGGCTGAGCGAATCCCCCAGAAATATGTGTCTCCAGCTTCCGAATTAACTTGGAAGCCATGTCGTTTGAAGTAGTGTCCTAATCTAATTTTTTGTGTAATGTCGTCGGGCCCAAGATTTTTATAATATGATGTTGTCAATGGAGATGATTCCACGTCTGAATCCACTGTGCCATGGCTGGCCCGACCATGGCCGGCAATGCTGAGAATCAGAAGACCATCCTCTTGTGTAATCCGAATCATATTCAAAAGAATTTGCTCCCAGGTTGCTGCATGTTCAAAGCATTCCGTTGAGATACAAACCCTCGCCCATTGATCCGGTAGTTCAACAAGCTCACCAGGTATGGTCCAGTCGACACCTTTTGCAATGCCAAGATCTAGACCCAGATAGTTTGCTTCAGGCTGAAAGTAATCTCTTACAGTTCCATTGATGTCCTGGCTTCCAATTTCCAAGACGTTCACATTGTCAATAAAATGATCCGGGTAAAGAATGGCCAGTTGTTCAAAAAACCTTTGCTGTTCAGGATGGGCCATCGCTTGTTACCAGGATTTCTGAATTCATGTCGCTCGGACAAATTAGCGCACTGCAGGCTTTGAGGCTCACGACCTCAAAAGCACAGACATCGTGAAAATAGTGCATTTGAACGTGGTCTTGCTGGGTTCCCCTAGCAACTGCTGCATGAACACTATATTTACCGGGCGCCAGTCTAGGAAGTGTAAACGTGAATCGTGCCCGGATAAACTCTCCTTTCTCGTAGTTGGAGCGATCACCATAGCCCGTCTGAAAGGTATTTTCTCCGATCACAGCGAGGCCATTGTTGTTGCGAATGGCGAATCCAACGATAGGAAATGAAACATCTTCAAGGCACTCAATGGCAATTTCGACGACTATTTTTTCGCCTTCGGCTATAAGTGCTGACTTGTTGGCGTCAAGATTGCAAACAGAAATCCGGATGATTCTGCATTCATTATTGCCGAACTCGCCTGTATCCTGGCTTGCGGTAATCTTCGTATGGATTGAGTGGCCTGTTAGGATCATTTGAGCAAGAACTCGCTCTAGCTCTGTCGCGTAAACGGATCCATCTGATTCAGTTGCTCCATGGATGACACTCGGTTGCCTTGAGCTTTTTTGTGTGTCTTGGACTTCGTTTCCCCGCCCTGTTGTACTTCTGTTGTTGCTGATATTGCCGCTCGATCCAATGGTGCCCCCATAGTAATCGTTTGTGTAGGCATCGATGGCTTGTTTTGATGTTGTCTTCCTTGCTATCATTATCCCTTCCGATAAAACCAGACCGTGCGTGCATACGCTCAGTACAGACTGGGTGTCATGTGTTACCAGGATGAGCGTGTTGCTCTCTTTGAACTGATTGATAAAACGCATGCACTTTTGAACAAAAAATACATCGCCTACGCTCAGTGCTTCGTCCACGATTAGGATGTCAGCATCAACATTGGCTACCACAGCAAAAGCGAGCCTAACGGCCATGCCGCTGGAGTATGTCTTGACTGGTTGCTGCGTGAATTCACCTATGTCAGCGAAGCCAAGGATTCCATCCAGCCTGGCATCAATCTCATGTTTTTTTAGGCCTAATAGCGAAGCATAGAGGTATATGTTTTCGATTCCGGTGAAGTCCGGATTGAAACCGCTCCCCAATTCCAGCAGCGCGGCGAGCCTTCCGGTTGTGCTGCTTTCTCCTTCACTAGGTGTGAGTGTTCCACAAAGCAACTGAAGCAATGTGCTTTTGCCGCTACCATTGCGTCCAATAATTCCTAGGGTTTCACCCCGTTTCAGTTCAAAGTCAACATGACGCAATGCCCAGAACTCTCGGAAGTATTGACGACGATGTTTTGCGATTGCCTGCTTGAGTCTGTCTTTTGGATTGTTAAATATACGATAGCATTTTCCCAGGTTATGCGCCCGAACAATGACACTAGCGCTTCCGCTGAGATGGCTTTCTGCTGAGTATAAAGTGCTGTTCTCCATTTAGATAACGTCCGCGAAAGCCCGTTTGCTTTTCTCGAAGAAGCGCAAGCCTAGTTCGGCTGCAAGGGCTGATAAGGCAAAGCCAACTGTAAGATACAGAAATGAAGGCTTCTCGCCAATGATCAAGACTTTTCTGGTCTGTTCGATCACCTGCGTGATAGGGCTGATCGCAATGAGTGGCTGTAATTTCAGAGGTAGTGCTGATGCTGGATAGAAGATTGGGCTCATGAACATCATGATGCTGGTCAAAACAGCGATGAATTGGCCGATATCCCGCAGAAAGACTCCTAGGCTGGCCAGGATCCAGGTTGCAGAAAAGCAGCCTAGGATCAGAGGCAACCAAATGAAGGGAAGCCAGAGGCTGCTCAAAGGCAGTCCATGTCGGGCGATCAACTGGAAAACTGCCAGCACAACCAAGCTGGTGAGGGCGTGGAACAAAGCGCTACTCACAGCTACGCAGGGCAAGACCTCAAGGGGGAAGATGACTTTCTTCACGTAATTCGGATTGGCCACAATCAACCCAGGCGCCTTGGTAAGGCATTCGGCGATCATGTTGAAGACGATCAGCCCAGCAAAGAGGTTGATTGCGAAACCAAGGGGACCTTCATTGTCAAGATTCCCCCAGCGAGCCTTGAAAACCTGTGAAAAGACAAATGTATAAACAGCAAGCATCGCCAGCGGATTGAGAAAGCTCCAAGCCACCCCCAGCAGGGACCCCCTATACCGCCCTAGGACGTCGCGCTCCGTGAGCCTCCACCACAAATCCCTGTGTGACCACAGCACCTTAGGAAATCGTAGTTTCATCAATGTTTGATTACTGGTATGGTTCCGGCTCACGTTTGCCATTGCAGCTGTTCTCTGGTTCTCGGATCATGAGCTTTTGGCCGTGATTCTCGTGGAATTTGAGTTTTGTGTAAAACCCAGCGCTGTTGGTTGTCATCAGATAGACGCGTTCAACCTTGGCCACAAGTCGGTGACTCAGCAGCATGGTTACCAATTCCGATCCAAGGCCCTGGCCTTGGTGTTCTGCGGCCACCACCACATCCCAGAGCACTGCACGGTAGACCCCATCACATGTAGCACGGCCAAAACCGACTAATTGGGAGCCATGCCAAGCACTCACCACAGCCTGGCTGCCGTTCAGCATTTTTCGCAGGTCCCCGAGACGGCGTCCTCGCGCCCAGAAGCTGTCCCGGTCAAGCAGGCACCGTAGATCCGCGATGCGCAACTGAAGCCTCAGCTTCAGGGTCGAGTGTTGGATGAGTCGTACGCGGTCCGTCCGGGGGCGGACTGGGCTGGAGGCTGCCGTTCTGCCGTCTGTTCCCCGCTGCCCTTGCCCCGGATCGCTTTCATCCTGGGTGTACTGGCCAGGCAGCGCCATGGATTGACGGTGGATAGGGCCGGGTTGGAAGCCGTACGTAGCCTAGCCGCATGCCTCGGTAGGCTTGCCGCAGGTCCGGTTGTCCTTTCCCATGCTCAAGCTGCTGCTGGGTGATCCCAATGCTCGCAAGCTGAAGCGTTTTCAGCCGATCGTTTCGGATATCAATGTCCTTGAGGAGGACATCGCCCCGCTTGCTGACGATCAGCTGCGGGGTCTTACGGCCGAATTCCGCCAAAAGCTCGAGAACGCTCGCGGCGGTGGCGGCAGCAGCGAGACGATCGCCGCCCGCGAACGCAAGCTGCTCGATGAACTGCTGCCCCAGGCCTTCGCCGTGGTACGCGAGGCCGGCAAGCGGGTTCTCGGTATGCGCCACTTCGATGTTCAGCTGATCGGCGGCATGGTGCTGCACGAAGGACAGATCGCCGAGATGAAGACCGGCGAAGGCAAAACCCTGGTGGCCACCCTCCCCGCCTACCTCAATGCTCTCACCGGCCGTGGCGTGCACGTGGTGACCGTTAATGATTACCTGGCTCGCCGCGACGCCGAGTGGATGGGCCAGATCCACCGCTTCCTGGGTCTATCTGTTGGCCTGATCCAGCAGGATATGGCTCCAGGCGAACGGCAGAGCAACTATGGGTGTGATATCACCTATGCCACCAATTCAGAGCTGGGATTCGACTACCTCCGCGACAACATGGCAACTGATATTGCCGAGGTTGTCCAGCGCGATTTCCACTACTGTGTGATCGACGAAGTCGATTCCATTCTTGTTGATGAGGCGCGCACTCCTTTGATCATCTCCGGTCAAATTGAACGACCCCAGGAGAAGTATCGCCGCTCCAATGAGATCGCTGAGCTGCTTGCCCGCGCCGCGGAAATGGGAAAGGATGGCATCGATCCCGAGGGTGATTACGAGGTTGATGAGAAGCAGCGCAACGTGACCCTCACCGATGAGGGCTACGCTTCCGCTGAGCGCCTGCTGGGAGTGGATGATCTGTACAACCCCGCTGATCCCTGGGCCCACTTCATCCTCAACGCCCTTAAGGCCAAGGAGCTGTTCGTGAAGGATGTGAATTACATTGTTCGATCCGGTGATGCCGTGATCGTTGATGAGTTCACAGGACGCGTCATGCCTGGTCGTCGCTGGAGTGATGGGCTGCATCAGGCGATTGAAGCCAAGGAGGGACTCGAGATTCAGCCCGAAACCCAGACTCTTGCCAGCATTACTTATCAGAACTTCTTTCTCCTCTATCCCCGTCTGGCTGGCATGACTGGCACGGCTAAGACCGAGGAGGTGGAATTCGAGAAAACCTACAAGCTGGAAGTCACGGTTGTACCCACCAACCGGCCTCGCTCCCGCGGCGACTGGACCGATCAGGTGTACAAGAATGAAGCGGCCAAGTGGCAAGCAGTTGCTGCTGAAACTTCCCAGATTCATGCCAGTGGCAGACCCGTTCTTGTAGGAACCACCAGCGTGGAGAAATCGGAACTGCTTTCGGCCTTGCTTGCTGAACAGCAGGTTCCCCACAACCTTCTCAATGCAAAACCCGAAAACGTGGAGCGGGAAGCCGAGATCGTTGCGCAGGCCGGCCGGGCCGGTGCGGTGACCATCGCCACCAACATGGCCGGCCGCGGCACCGACATCATCCTGGGGGGCAACAGTGATTACATGGCGCGACTGAAGTTGCGCGAGGTACTGTTACCACGCCTAGTTCGGCCCGAGGAGGGCGGTCACCTGCCGCCCGTTCCCCAGCGCGCATCCGCTGGAGGAGCCGGTTTCGCTGGGCCGGCCTCGGATCCCTTCAAGGCTCTCAGTGAGGCGAAGGCCCTTGGCACTCTCTATCCCTGTGTCCTTCTGCCTGCCACTGAGGATTCCCTCAGCCAGCTGGGCCGGGAGCTTGTGGATGCCTGGGGTGACCGGGCGCTCACCGTGCTGGAACTTGAAGATCGCATCGCTCAGGCGGCCGAGAAGGCTCCCACCTCCGATCCAAATATTCAACGCATTCGCGAGGTGATCGCGACGGTTAAGGCTGAATACGATCTGGTGGTGAAGCAGGATGAGGAGCAGGTGCGCCAGGCGGGTGGACTGCACGTGATCGGCACCGAGCGGCATGAGTCGCGCCGAGTCGACAATCAGCTCCGGGGGCGGGCTGGGCGACAGGGCGACCCGGGCAGCACCCGTTTCTTCCTCTCATTGGAGGACAACCTGCTGCGCATCTTCGGTGGCGAACGGGTGGCCAGCCTCATGAATGCCTTCCGGGTGGAGGACGACATGCCGATCGAATCGGGGATGTTGAACCGCTCGTTGGAGGGGGCGCAGAAGAAGGTTGAAACCTACTACTACGACATTCGCAAGCAGGTGTTTGAATACGATGAAGTGATGAATAAACAGCGTAAGAATATCTATGCCGAGCGCCGTCGTGTTCTCGAGGGCCGTGGCCTAAAACAGCAAGTGATCGGTTATGGTGAGCGCACCATCAATGATATTGTTGACGCCTATGTTAATCCTGATCTGCCGCCTGAGGAGTGGGATCTAGAGCAGGTGGTGAGCAAGGCCAAAGAGTTCGTTTATTTGCTCGAGGATTTAACGCCGGAGCAGCTACAGGGCCTCACCCTCGATGAGCTAAAAGCCTTCCTCCAGGAGCAGATGCGTAATGCCTACGACATTAAGGAGGGCCAGGTGGAGCATGCCCGCCCTGGATTGATGCGTGAAGCCGAGCGCTTCTTCATCCTGCAGCAGATCGACACCCTCTGGCGTGAGCACCTGCAGGCAATGGATGCCTTGCGGGAATCTGTGGGTCTGCGGGGCTATGGCCAGAAGGATCCGCTGATTGAATACAAGAACGAGGGTTATGACATGTTCCTCGATATGATGATTCAGATGCGTCGCAACGTGATCTACTCAATGTTCATGTTCCAGCCCCAGGTTCCCCAGGAGGTCACGGTCTGAGGCCGCATGCTGTGCGGTGCGGCTGACCCGTTCGCTGTCTCAGCTCAAGACCCTAAATGGCCCCTCCCCGCTGACCGTCATCACCCAGGAACTCCAGGATCTCACGGTCCTTGAGGTTCTGTGCCTTGCCCCCGCATCCCTCCAGTAGCGGCCTCCCTGCCGCCACCTCCCGCAGGCAGGCCTGGGTGCGGGCCAGCTCGCTCTCGAGGGTGTCGATCCGCTCCATCAAGTTGCGGATCACCCGGGCTTCGGCATCGGGCAGGGCTGAGTGCGCCAACGGATCAATCTTCACCCCCGACTGGTGGATCACTCGCCCTGGGATCCCCACCACCGTGCTGTCGGCAGCCACATTGCGCAGCAGCACCGAGCCCGCTCCGATCCGTGTATTGGCTCCCACCGTGATCGCCCCCAGCACCTTGGCGCCGGCTCCCACCACCACGTTGTCCTCCAGAGTTGGATGGCGCTTGCCATGCATCTTGCCCGTGCCCCCGAGGGTCACCCCCTGGTACAGCAGGCAGTTGTTGCCCACCACAGCCGTTTCACCGATCACTAACCCCATGCCGTGGTCGATGAACACCCCCTTGCCGATTCGCGCACCGGGATGAATTTCGATGCCAGTGATCCATCGGCCGAATTGGCTGATCAGCCGCGGCAGCAACGGCACTTCGAGACGCCAGAGGCGGTTGCTCAGCCGGTGTAGGGCCAGGGCGTGCAGGCCTGGATAGCAGAGCAGGATCTCTAGCGAGCTGCGGGCCGCAGGGTCACGTTCCCTGATGGTGGCCAGCTGGGCCCGGATCGTGTTGAGCATGCGATCAGGCTCAGGCGGCCAACAGCCCGATTTCCTTACGCAGCTGATCGATTGTGGCGGTGCCCAGATAGCTCTGGGCACAGTGCACCACCGGCAGCCGCATCAGCTGGGCGCGATTCTGGCGCAGGGTCTGCTCCACCAGGGGCAGGCTGGGGCGGTCGCAGAGCACGTGGCTGGAGGCGCGGAGCAGGGCTAGGAGGCGGCTGCCGATGTCTGGATTGGCGGTCATCACCAGCAGTTCGTTGCCGCGCATCGAGTGCAGGATCACCTCAGCGGCCCGCAGGATGCCGGGGCTGATGCTCACCAGTCCCACGCAGCTTCCCTGCCGCAGTTCCTTGAGCAGGTCGAGTTCGTGGCGAAAGTCGTTGAGGTCCACCGGCACGGCCCGCACGCCGTGGCGCTGGGCAATCGCCTCCACGGGTTGCAGAAAGTAGCGGCTGGTGACCACCGTGCCTTTGCTGGAGCTCTCCAGCACCGATTCGAGTTCCTCCATCGGCACCACCTCCACCGGCACCTCCAGGCTGGGGGTGAGCTCCTCGGCGATCAGCATCGATGCGCCGATGTCTTCCCGGGGGGTGCTCACCAGCACCCGCGCGCCGCAGCGGAGGCGCCAGTCGATTTCTCGGGTGAGCAGCTCACGGGCTTGTTGCAGGGTGCAACCGGCGTTAAGCAATCCGTCCACGCTCTGGCGCACCTCCCGGTCGATGTCGGGCATGGCCTTGCTGCGCAGGCCCGGGGGTGGCTTGAGTTCGCGGGGCTTCTGCTGGTCTCGCACATAGATCCCCGAGCCGGCCATGGCCTCCACCACGCCATCGGTTTCGAGCTGGCGGTAGACCTTGCTGATCGTGTTGCGGTGCAGGCCGGTCTGCATGGCCAGCTGGCGCGTGCTCGGCAGGCGATGGCCCGGCGGGTAGTGGCGCGCCGCGATCGCGAAGCAGATCTGGTTGTACAGCTGGGTTGAAGCCGGAATGTCGCTTTCCTGCTGGATGTGGAATCGCACGCCGGGGTGGGCCAGATCAACTGCCGGCCACCCTAAGGAGCTTTGGCCCCGGTGACAATTGTTCCGTTGGCATAACGCCATGTGCCGGGGTGTGCCAGGCGGCCCAGCCATGATGCGGCGGTTGGCCCTTGGGGTGGACTCTCCGCCGGCTGGCCCTGGGGTGCTGCGATCCCCCGCCGGCCCCCGTCCGCCTTCCGGACGCTTGTGCTGGCGGTCGTCGCAAGTGGCGTTGCCTCCCGTCGGCGCAGGATGGGAATCCTCCTTTCGATGCCGTGCGATGGCTCCCATACCTGCCCCCCCCGGTCCCATCCGGGCCGAATGGGTCACGGTTCCGGTGGCCGCCGGCGCCGGCGTTCCCGAGGTGGCCATGCCGGCTTGGTGGGCCCGGCCCGCCGAGGGCGAGCCGCGCGGTGCGGTGCTGGTGCTGCCGGAGGTGTTCGGGGTGAACGCCTGGGTGCGCAGCGTGGCGGATCGGCTGGCGGGGGAGGGCTATGGCGCCCTGGCGATCAGCACCTTCTCGCGCACCGCTCCGGCCCTGGATCTGGGCTACGACGCCGAGGGTTTGGCCCTTGGCCGTAAGCATCGTGATCAGGTGACCGCGGACCAGCTGCTCGCTGATGCGGCGGCGGCGGCGGCCTGGCTGCGGCAGCGCCATGGCTCCGATCGGCTCGGTTGTGTGGGGTTCTGCTTCGGGGGCCACCTGGCTCTAATCGCCGCGACCCTGCCCTGTTTTGCCGCCACCTGCGACTTCTACGGGGCGCGTGTGGCGAGTTTCCGTCCCGGAGGCGGCACCCCCAGCCTGGAGCTCGTGGAGGCCATTCCCGGCCGTTTGTGGTGCTTCTGTGGCGGAGCCGATCCGCTCATGCCACCCGAGGAGGTTGCCGCTATTGAGGCGGCCCTCACGGCCGCTAACGGGGGCCGCCCGGCCCGGGAGCCCGGGGGGCGCCACCGGCTGATCGTGACGCCCGGGGCTGGCCATGGCTACCTCTGCGAAGCCCGAGCCGACTTCGACCCCGAGGGGGCTCGCCAGGGCTGGAGCGCCATGCTCGACCTCTTCGCCGAGATGCTGGTCAACAGCTGACGGTCCCAGGACGACGGGGCAGGCCGCTCCGATGGTTCGGAGGGCGGATCCCACGCCAGGCAGCTCTCCTGGCCCCCCGTGCGGCATTGCGGATGAGGCGGTTGGGCTGGCTTCAGCCCTGGGTAGAGGTGGGAACTGGGGCTGCAGCGGCTGGTTTGGCAGCGGGTTTGCCCACCGCCTGCTTCCGGGGACTGAGGAACATGATCATGTTGCGGCCTTCCCGCTTGGGATGCTGCTGGATCTCGGCATTCTCCTCAAGGTCCTTGGCCATGCGCAGCAGCAGCACTTCGGCCAGGGCGGTGTGCTGGATCTCACGGCCCCGGAAGATCACGGTGCACTTCACCTTGTCCCCCGCCTTGAGGAAGCGCACCGCCTGACCGATGCGCACCTGGTAGTCGTGCGAGTCGATCTTGTAACGCATCTTCACCTCCTTGACCTCGGTCTGGTGCGATTTCTTCTTGGCCTCCTTGGCCTTCTTCTCCTGCTCAAACTTGTATTTGCCGTAATCCATCACCCGACAGACGGGCGGGTCGGCCTTCTCGCTCACCAGAACCAGGTCGAGCTCTCGGTCCTTGGCCACCTCCAGAGCCGCTTCCCGGGTTATCACCCCCAGCTGACTGCCGTCGGCATCCACAACCCGGAGGTTGGGGTAGCTGATGCGTTCGTTGATGTTGGGCAGCTCCCGCACGGGAGCACGGCGGTCAAAACGCGGACGGGGGGGCATCAAGAAGGGCTGATGAACGCTTACCCTAGAACGTTCTGGGCCAGCATCAGAACTTCTTGCAGCAGATTGCCACCCAGCGGTCTTGCTTCAGTCCCAGAGAAGACTTCTCCCCCTGGCTTCGATTCAGCCTCTGAGCCAGATTCTTCGTTGAGGCCCGCTGGGCGCCCTCCGAGGTCCTCCAGCGCCTTGTTTCCTGGCACCGTTCCCAGCCAGAGAGGCTGGTGGCGCCTCCTGAACCAGGTGAGTTGGCGCTTGGCGTACTGGCGGGTGCGCCGTTCGGTGAGGGCGATCGCTTGGGCGTGTTCCAGCTCGCCCGCAAGCAGCTGCCGAGCTTCGGCATAGCCCATGGTGTCGAGCAGGGGGCAGGTCGGCCCGAAGCGCTTCAGCAACGCTGCCGTTTCCTCCACCAGCCCGTCCTGGTACATGCGCCGGGTGCGCCGGTGGATGCGCTGACTCAGATCCGGCGGATTGAGGCCCAGTTCCAGGATCCGCCAGGCCGGCGGCCGCTGACCCTGCTGACTGGAGAGGGGCCGGCCGGTGGCGTAGAGCACCTCCAGGGCCCGCTGGGTACGCACGGCATCGGCCGGCATGATTCGCGCCGCCGCCGTCGGGTCCGCCCGAGCCAGCAGGCCATGGCAGAGGGGCTGGCCGAGCGCCGCCAGCTGGGCCCGCAGGGCTGGCTGAGGGGGGACCGCTGGGGGCGTCAGGCCCGCCAGCAGCGCTTGGAGGTAGAGGCCGCTGCCGCCTACCAGCAGGGCCACGCCGCGGCGGCGGTGTTCCGCTGCGATGGCTGCCTGGGCCAGTTGGGAGAATTCCTGAAGATTGATCGGCTGGTCGGGATCGCGCAGGTCGAGGAGTTCGTGCCGCACGCGGCGTCGCTGGGCGGCGGTGGGCTTGGCGGTGCCCACATCCATCCCCCGGTAGAGCTGGCGGGAATCCACCGAGATCACCGCCAGATCAAGGGCCTCGGCCAGCTCCAGGGCCAGGTCGGTCTTGCCGCTAGCGGTGGGCCCCATCAGGGCGATGGTCACGGGCTGGAATGCCCTTGATGCTTCGCCCGCCTCCGCCGGAGCGAGGCCAGTGGTGTCCGGAATGCTGGGTTTGTTCATGGGGCGTTGGGAGGGGCGCTCAGGGCACAGATCCCGGTTTGCTTGCAGGGGCCGCGCCAGCAGCGGCGGCGGGCGCGGCCTGGGGCCTGTTCCGAACCCGATTCAACCCCCCTGTGAAAACGGCCCCCAGGGGCCCTTGGCTGGCGCCTGGAGGCCGCGGTGGTAAAGTCAGCCATGCGAGAGGGTCTCCAGGCCGCCTCCATGCCCCAGGTTCCGGCAGCCCCCCATTCCGTGATGCCGGGGCTCTGCCCTGCTGTGCCCTTCACCGGGGGAGTTTTCTTCGCATGAGCGACGCCAACAAGGTTCAGACCGCCTACGGCGCCGAGCAGATCCAGGTCCTAGAGGGACTGGAGCCGGTTCGCAAGAGGCCCGGCATGTACATCGGCACCACCGGACCCCGGGGCCTCCACCACCTCGTTTATGAAGTGGTGGACAACGCCGTGGACGAGGCACTGGCCGGCCACTGCGACAGCATTCTGGTGGTGCTGCATGACGACGGCTCCGCCAGCGTGACCGACAACGGCCGCGGCATCCCCACCGATATCCACCCCCGCACCGGCCGTAGCGCCCTGGAAACGGTGCTCACCGTTCTCCACGCCGGCGGTAAGTTCGGCGCTGGTGGCTATAAGGTTTCCGGCGGGCTTCACGGGGTTGGGGTGTCCGTAGTCAACGCCCTCTCAGAGTGGGTGGAGGTCACGGTGCACCGCCAGGACCAGGTGCATAACCAGCGCTTTGAGCGGGGTGCGCCAATCGGCAGCCTGATCTCCCAACCCGCCACCGAAGTGGGTCGCACGGGCACCAAGGTGCGCTTCAAGCCCGATATCGAGATCTTCAGCACCGGCATCGAGTTCGACTATCACACCCTCTCGGCGCGGCTGCGCGAGTTGGCCTACCTCAACGGTGGCGTGCGGATCGTCTTCAGCGATGAGCGGGCCAGCTCCCGCAATGCGGCTGGCGAGGCCCACGAGGATGTCTACCACTACGAGGGTGGCATCAAGGAATACGTGGCCTACATGAATGCGGAGAAGGATCCTCTGCACCCGGAGATTATCTATGTCGACTCCGAGCGTGATGGGGTGCAAGTTGAGGCTGCTCTGCAATGGTGCGTGGATGCCTATTCCGACAATATCTTTGGCTTCGCTAATAACATTCGCACCGTCGATGGCGGCACCCACATCGAGGGCTTGAAGGCGGTGCTCACCCGCACCCTCAATACCTTTGCCAAGAAGCGGGGCAAGCGTAAGGATGCCGATACCAACCTGGCCGGCGAGAACATCCGCGAGGGCCTGACGGCGGTGCTTTCGGTGAAGGTTCCCGATCCGGAGTTTGAGGGCCAAACCAAGACCAAGCTCGGCAATCCCGAGGTGCGCGGCATCGTTGATTCACTGGTGGGCGAATCGCTCAGCGAGTACTTGGAATTCAACCCCTCCGTGATTGATCTGATCCTCGAGAAGGCTATCCAGGCCTTCAATGCGGCCGAGGCGGCTCGGCGGGCCCGCGAATTGGTGCGGCGCAAGTCGGTGCTGGAGAGCTCAACCCTGCCCGGCAAGTTGGCCGATTGCAGCTCCCGCGATCCGAGCGAATCAGAGATCTATATTGTAGAAGGTGATTCGGCCGGGGGCTCTGCTAAGCAGGGCCGCGACCGGCGCTTCCAGGCCATCCTGCCGTTGCGGGGCAAAATCCTCAACATCGAGAAAACCGACGACGCCAAGATCTATAAGAACACTGAGATTCAGGCCCTGATCACCGCGCTCGGCCTCGGGATCAAGGGTGAGGATTTCGATCCAAAAAATCTTCGTTATCACCGCATTGTGATCATGACCGATGCCGATGTGGACGGCGCCCACATTCGCACCCTCTTGCTCACCTTCTTTTACCGCTACAAGAAGGCCATGGTGGAAGGCGGCTACATCTACATCGCCTGCCCTCCTCTTTACAAGGTGGAGCGAGGCAAGAATCACACCTACTGCTACAACGAAGCCGAACTTAAGCGCACGACAGAGGCTTTCGGCGAGAAGGCCAATTTCACCATCCAACGCTTCAAGGGACTGGGCGAGATGATGCCCAAGCAGCTTTGGGAAACCACCATGGATCCCGGCACTCGCACCATGAAGCGGGTGGAGATTGAAGATGCCGCTGAAGCCGATCGGATCTTCACCATTCTGATGGGCGATAAGGTGGCACCCCGGCGTGAGTTCATCGAAACCCACAGCGCTGAGCTCGATTTTGCTCAGCTCGACATCTGATGCCAGTCCTCGGCCCGCTGCAGACGGTCGCTGTGCTCGGCTTTGCCTTGGTCGCGCCTGCCGCCTTGCCCGCGGGCGGTGCCGAGTGCCGTCCAGTGGAGGTGCGCCGCAGGCAGGGTCGTGAACCCCTCCTGGCTACCGGTTCAGTGGCCTTGCGCTGTGCGCCTGAACAGCAAGCCCCGGTGCTCACCCAGCTGCCCTCAGGCGAGCCTTTGCAGGTGGTGCGGCGCTGGCGGTCGCCCCGGGGGCGGCAGTGGTTCCAGGTGCAGAGCAATCCAGGAGTCGGCGAGGCCGGTCGGCGCGGCTGGATCGCCGTCTTGTAAGGCCGGAGCTGCCAGGGCCCAAAGGCTGGCCTGCGATCGGGGCTTGTTCTGCGCGCCGTCGCGCGGATTCTGCTAGTTGCCGCTTGTAAGTGGCGCTTGCAGGGGCGAGCAAGCAGGGGCGAGCAAGCAGGAGTGATCAAGCAGGCGTGATCAAGCAGAAAGAGCCGCTTCGATCGCTGCGATCAGTTCGGGTGCTTCCGGGTCGATACCGCTCTTGAAGCGCCCGAAGACGATCCCATCGCGGCCCACCAGGAACTTTTCAAAGTTCCAAGCCACATCGCCGGCCGGCTCGGCCTGGGTGAGGCTGAGGTAGGGCTCGGTTTTGCTGCCCGTAGCATGCACCTTGTCGAACAGCTCAAAGTTGGCGCCGTAGGTGGTGGAACAGAAGCTCTGGATCTCCTCCAGCGTGCCCGGCTCCTGACCGCCGAAGTCGTTGCAGGGGAAGCCCAGCACCGCCAGCCCGCGGGGGCCGTAGCTGTCCTGGAGCTTCTGCAGGCCGGCGTACTGACGGGTGAAGCCGCAACGGCTGGCCACGTTCACGATCAGCAGCACCTTTCCGGCCCAGTCCCCCAGCGTCCGTTCCTCACCGGCGGCGGACCGCACCACCACATCGCTCACGTTCAGGGCCATGGATCGATCCGGCAGAGTCGACGACATACGACCTTAATGGCCTGCTCCATGGGCACCCGGCGGAGGCGTGGTTCCGTGGAACGCGCTCCCCATGGGCCAGAAGCCGCGTCGGATCAGCAGTCCGGCGGGATAGGTCCGCAGCAAATCGCTGGATTTTCTGGAACCTGAGAGAGGTTCACACTTCTTTAGGTTACGCTTTACACACCGTTAAGCCCCTGGACCCGTGATTGTCGCCTCGCCCCTTGAGCGTCTCACCTCCGACCTCGCCACCACCTCCCTGCGTTCCCTGGGGTTTCCTACGGGCGTGCCCGATCTGAACGATGGTTCGGACCCCCGGCCCGATCCCGAGCCCATGATGGCCCCGCCTGCTCGGGTCATGCCCTCGATCGACGGCGACCTAGTGCGCTCCTACCTGCGGGACATCGGCCGGGTGCCTCTGCTGAGCCATGAGCAGGAGATCACTCTGGGTCGTCAGGTGCAGGAGCTGATGTCGCTGGAGGAGCTGCGGGAGGA